>Ga0207906_1000355_pt1 | contig 19582 bp, 18 predicted proteins | sample LinPmetageLP37_FD_184050 | JGI IMG/M metagenome (GOLD analysis project Ga0207906, IMG submission 184050) | Marine viral communities from the Pacific Ocean - LP-37 (SPAdes) | ecosystem: Environmental > Aquatic > Marine > Oceanic | place: Pacific Ocean | collected 2010-06-16 | reverse complement strand
AACGCCTTGAACCGAAACGTCGCTCCCGGGCGACCAGTGCTTTTTTGAAATCACGACTATCCCTCCCGAATGTTCCAAGCTCAGGATAGTTGCGCCACACAAATTGAGGCAGAACCCAATTAAGGGCCACGCGACAGCCAAACTTTCAACCCGTTGTAATGTTGGATCAGGCTCGCTCGATGGCAAGTGAAACCGGGCGAGAATCTTCGCGTTGGCTCCTGTAGTCTCACATGATTTTCTCAATACCAGACATATTGAATACATACTTTCATCGACGATGCCCGATCAATCAAGGATGGAATCATCCGATTGGACCTCGGTCGCCGTCAATACTGCATCGAACCCGGTAACGTCTTTCCGCTCGGTTCTCGGGACGTTCCGCTCCGCGTTGCAAGCAAAACGCCAATGATAGCCAGGAAAATGCCCACCATTTTCAGCCATCCGATGGATTCTCCATAGAACAACACGCCCATCGTCAATCCAAAGATCGGCACCAGAAAGCTGAAGGCATTAGCCTGATTGAGGGGCACATCGGTGAGGACAGACATCCAGAGTACATAGACCAGTGCCGATCCGAACAACGCCAGCGTAAGCAAGACAGCAACGAAGGTGAATGACCATTGGATCGCGGATGGATCCTCTGTCACGCCTGCAATGATGGCCAGGGGAACGCTGCCAATCAACAACTGCAACCCCATTGCCATGAGGGGATCGATCTTGCCGGCGATCTTCTTTATCATCACATTGCTGACCGTAACACCCAATGCGGCGAGAACGATATAAGCGATACCGCGCAAGTAGTTGTCCTGATCGCCGGAAAACAATTGCGGGGCGGCGATCACAACGATGCCTAAAAACCCGATGAACAGCCCCACCTTGCCAACTGGCTGCAACCGTTCGCCCAGCACGATGCCCGCCAAACCAGCCGCAAGCAAGGGCTGGGTGTTCGCGATAACAGTCGCAATCCCAGGCGAAACAAACTCGGCCGCGTGAAACATGCCAAGAAACCCGAAGGTGGTTGCGCCGGTCCCCATGACGCACAACGTCGCCCACACGCCTACGCCACTTGGCAACGGGCGGCGCAGCACACAGGCAAGCCCGACCAAAGCCAGACCGGCGATCACTGCGCGCAAAGTTGCGAAACTGAGGTGAGGTGCCAGCGTTATGCCGACAGTTATTAACGGGTAACAGGCTGCCCAAAGCAGCATCGCAGCCACGATCTTGAGGAAGGAACCAATGCTCATGAGAAAACGAATTCTGCTACAAGCGTCAATGCCTGCAAGCGCCTAGCAGACATCATTCGGATCTCTCCGGCATAAGCGTCAAGACCACAAGATTGCAGAAACAGCTTCTCGCATGCGCGAGACGACGTGTTGCCTCAGACCGACTGCATCCGGTTTCGCAGGCGATGCTGGAAAGTGTCTGGCCGTGCACCTCGTATCGCACCAGAATGACGGCATCGTGGTAATCCATGACGCTGAAAAGTGTTTGAGCCAGGTCCTCGAACAGTTGCGCCAATTCCACATCGTCTGCAGGCCTCCAGTCAGGGTGGCAACATCGGCAAGATGGCCTCTTGCGGTCTATAGACGTTATACAATCGAAAATATCCTGGCTCATCCTTGACGGCTCCTGATTGCATCCTTCGTTCAGGGTAGAAGACGTCCGGCGCGACGTTCCGTTACATTATCTAAATGTCGCAGCAAATTCCGATTTGAAAACCAGAGCGTTAAAGTTCCTTCCCCCCGCAGCAAGGAAAAACCTTCCGGGTTCCGTCTGACCGATTGGCCAGATGAGAATTTTCCCGTTGAGGTGACTGCGGCACAAAACACTGTCGGTGGCCCGAAACACTATCTGACGGCCTTCATGACCGCCGAAGTTGTAACGATCTTCGATCACCAACGTCCTGATATTGAAACCTAGACAAAAAGGAGGGCCACCCGTGAACGACAGCACTGATATTGAGCGGCTCACGGCGACAAGGGTTGATCCGGCGGCTTCGGCAACGTCAACGCGGGGCCGGTTAAATTTCTGGACGCGACTGGTGAGCGGCTTTCTGAACCGGTCGATCAGGGAGGGCACGCTGACGCTGAGCTTTCCTGACGGCACCACGCGTCGGTTTGGCAAAGGCGACCCAGAGATTGCCGCCACGATCACCAGACGAAGCACCGTGCGCTGGATTGCATTGCACCCAGATCTGGCAGTCGGAGAGGCTTATATGGATGGCGGTCTTCGTATTGATCGCGGAGACATCTACGACTTTCTGGATTTGGTCCTGCGCAATCTTGGCGACCCGAATGGATCGCCGTTGCGCCGGATCTGGCTAGCTTTCCGGCGGGCAATCCGGCCATTGACCCTGTTCAATCCGACAAAACGGGCCGCGCAGAACGTATCGCACCACTACGATCTGACGGATGAGTTGTACGCGTCGTTTCTGGATTCGGACCGGCAGTATTCCTGCGCCTATTTCGCGGTACCGGACGATTCTCTGGAAGATGCCCAAATCCGAAAGAAGCGGCACATCGCCGCCAAGCTGTTGTTGCAGCCGGGTCAACGGGTTCTCGATATCGGTTCGGGCTGGGGCGGAATGGCCCGGTTTTTGGCACACGCGCATGACGTATCGGTTACGGGTCTGACGCTGTCCAAGGAACAATTGGAATATGCGCGACAGGAGACTGCGGACGCAGGTCTGGAAGACCAAGTGGATTTTCATCTGCGCGATTACCGGCATGAAACCGCGCGATTTGACCGGATCGTATCTGTCGGAATGTTCGAACACGTGGGACCGCCGCATTACGAGGCCTATTTCGATACTCTTGCGCGCCGCTTGACTGAAGATGGCGTGGCACTGGTGCATACGATTGGCAATAGTGGCCCTCCGGGTGCTCCGGGCGCATGGATCAAGAAATACATCTTTCCGGGCGGCTACGTTCCGTCCATGTCCGAGGTTCTTCCGGCAATCGAAAAGAGCGGACTGATCGTGACGGATGTCGAGGTCCTGCGCCTGCACTACGCCGAAACACTGCGCGAATGGCGGCATCGGTTCTTGGCCAGTCGCGCACGGCTTGCCGAACACCACGATGACAGATTCTGGCGCATGTGGGAATTTTACCTTGCAGTTTGCGAAGCCGCATTCCGCCATACCGGGTTAGTCGTTTTTCAGTTTCAGCTGGCAAAGCGGAAGGCGACGGTCCCATTGACTCGCGACTACATCACAGAAGCAGAAGGCCGATCGTGACCGAAAGAAACAGCCGACAGTTCCAACCTGCGGCCAAAGTTGCGTCGTGGTTCGCATTGTTTCGCGTAAGAATCCTCACGACACGCACATTGACCGGCGGCACCCGAATTGACTGTTAAGCAAATGACCCTCGACAGGATTTCGGGTGTGCTGATCCTGAGTGCCATTATTCTCGCATTGGTCGCGGCCAATTCTCCGTTGTCGGATTTATATGCGGCGATTCACCATGCGCCGATCCGGTTTGGCTTTCTGCCCTACCAAATCGAAGAACCGCTGATTGTCTGGATCAACCAAGGCCTGATGACGATTTTCTTCGTCCTTGTCGGCGTCGAGATCAAACATGAGCTTCTCGAAGGGCATCTGTCGAACCTGCGCCGAGCGTCACTGCCCGCATTTGCCGCATTGGGCGGCATGGGGGTCCCGGCGCTGATCTATGTCGCCTTTACGGCCTCGGATGGCGAGGCTTTGCGGGGATGGGCGATCCCGATGGCCACCGACATCGCCCTTGCCCTGGCGTTGCTGTCTTTGCTCGGGCCTCGTATTCCCGTTGCTCTCAAGGTGTTCCTGATGGCCTTGGCGATTTTTGATGATCTCGGGGCGGTTGCAATCATCGCGGTTTTTTATGGCGAAGAGATTCAGGTTCTGCCACTTGGTCTGGCCACGATCACCTTCGGAGCGATGATCGGCCTGAACCGACTTGGGTACGCCCGCCCTCTGGCACTGTCCCTATTGGGCGGGCTTCTTTGGATGATGCTGTTCCAATCCGGCTTTGAAGCCGCCCTTGCGGGCATCCTGATTGCGGCAGTGGTCCCAAACGGAGCAAAAAACAATCATGGTCATTCTCCGCTGATCATCACACAGCGACTTTTGCACCCCTGGGCAAGTCTGCTGATCGTGCCGGTATTCGGGTTCTTCAATGCCGGCGTCACGATCGAGGCTGAGATGTTGGGAGGTTTGATCAACGGCGTTTCTCTTGGGGTCTTTCTGGGCTTGTTTCTGGGCAAGCAAATCGGAGTGCTTGGCGCGACTTGGATTGCCGTGAAACTGAACCTTGGTGAGTTGCCGCCAGAAGTGACCTACCGGCACATCTACGGAGCGGCCCTGCTGGCGGGCGTCGGCTTCACGATGGGCCTGTTTGTCACAGCACTCGCGTTCGACGCGCCAGCCTTGGCCGCCAGCGCGCGTCTGTCAATTCTGGCCGGGACCAGCCTCTCGGCTATTGCGGGACTCACCGTTTTGGCGCGTGCAAGGCAAGGTCAGTAATTGCACACCTTGTTTCAGAGCAGCCTAATTTTGATGGTCGCTACAGTTCCGGCAACCATTTTTCGCTGATCATGTAACGCATGCGCACTGACAACGTCTTTATATCAAACCCGTGGAAACGCGGGGCCTGTCGTGCTTGCGCGACGTCGCGATTTCAGGAGCAATCCCTATGTCAGACACAAAACCACTTCGCATCTATCCTGTTGGCATGGCGCTTGGCGTCTTGCTGGCGGTGAGCTTCGCGCTCTGCGTTCTGTTCGACCTGCTGTTTCCCGGGGCCACGATGTATCAGGCGTGGCTGCCTTTGCTGCCCGGCGTAAGCTGGATCAGCTGGCCAAGCGCTCTTCTCGGCCTCGTCGAAAGCTTTGCCTACGGCTGGTACGTCGCCGTTATCTTTGTCCCCACATGGAACTTTTTCGCAAGGAGTGCCTCGGCATGAACACCGTAACCTCGATTGAGCCTCTCGTTGCCGCAAACGCGGAAGGTCCCGCCCAGCCAGTTGCCAAACCGGTTCGGCCGTCCGATCCGATCACTTACGGTCGCGATCTGTGGGAACGCTCGGTGCTGTTTCTGGATACGCTGCGCGAACGGGCCGACAACATGATCGCGCATGAACGTGCGGGCATGCCGCCGCTGCTGGATTTCAAATACGAAACGCTGCTGGACGCGCGGCAGTTCGAGCGCCCGGCCAACTATGCATTGCTCAGGATTACTGAAATTGACGGTAATTGTTGGGACGATTGTGTTGACGTCGCCAAACCACCTGTCATCGTGGTGGACCCCCGTGCGGGCCACGGGCCCGGCATCGGCGGGTTCAAGCGCGACAGCGAAGTCGGAATGGCGATGGCCGAGGGCCACCCGGTCTATTTCGTCATCTTCTTTCCCGAACCTGCCCCTGATCAGACGCTTGAAGATGTGCTGTTCGCGATGCGCGGTTTTGTCGAAGTAGTCTCGGCCCGCCATGACGGGGCGGCTCCGGTTCTCTATGGCAATTGTCAGGCGGGTTGGGCGGTCACATTGCTTGCCGCGCATTGCGAAGGACTGGCCGGACCGGTGGTGCTGAACGGCTCGCCCCTGTCCTATTGGGCGGGCGAGGAAGGCGTGAACCCGATGCGGGTGTCCGGCGGCTTGCTGGGTGGCGCCTGGCTGGCCCATCTGACCGCCGATCTGGGCGATGGACGTTTCGACGGCGCATGGCTGGCTCAGAATTTTGAGAACCTGAAACCCGAAAAAGCCATCTGGGAAAAATACGCCAATCTGCTCACCAACGTTGACACCGAACGCGACCGTTTTCTGGAGTTCGAGCGGTGGTGGAACGGGTTTTACACCCTCAGTCGCCCGGAAATCCTGTCGATCACCCAGAACCTGTTCATCGGCAACAAGCTGGAAAGCGGCGAGATGCCGATCGGCGATCATTGCGTGGCCGATCTGCGCAAGATCAAAAGCCCGATGATCGTCTTCGCCTCTTATGGTGATAACATCACGCCGCCCGCGCAGGCTCTGGGTTGGATCCCTGCGGTCTACAAGGACACTGCAGATCTTAAAGCGGCCGGGCAGCGCATCGTTTACATGACCAATGCTCATGTCGGACACCTCGGCATTTTCGTATCGGCCAAGGTAGCGCGGCTCGAACATCGCGCCATTCTGGAAAGCCTTGGCAAGATTGAAAAGCTCAAGCCCGGTCTTTACGAAATGAAGATCGACAATCCGTCGGGCGATCCTGATTGCCACGCGCCAGATTACAAGGTGTGGTTCGAGGCGCGCAAGGTCAGCGATCTTGACGCCCCTGTGCCTGAAAAAGCCTTTGAGAAAGTCGAGCGCGTGTCGGAGATCAACGAAGCGTTCTATGCCACTTTTGTCAGCCCCTGGGTCCGGCTGATGACAACGCCCGCCAGCGCCGAGATGTTGAAATGGATGCATCCCATGCGCACCAGCCGTCTGATGTTTTCAGAGCGATTCAATCCATGGATGCGCCTGGTGCGGCAGACGGCGGAGAGCATCGCCGAGACCCGCGAACCACTGGACCAAGACGATCCAAGGATGGTGCGCGAGCGGGCGGCGGTTGAAGCTGTCGGAAAAGCCATAGAGCGCGCACGCATCGCCCGTGATGCCAAAGATGAGCGAACCTTCAGGGCACTTTACGGTGGCAACTCACAAGACGTTGAGAATGCCCCCCACGTGCCGGTTTGATGGAAAAGGAGGCAAGAAATGCAATGGGTTATTGAAAACTGGATACTGGTGCTCGTGGGCGGTGGAATGCTCGCCATGCACCTGTTTGGCCACGGCCATGGACACAAGGGCGGGCACAAGAAGGATCATGGTTCAGGGAAAAAGCATGAAACACCCGACCTGAAGAAGACCGGTGAAGCAAAGGAAAGCTCAAATGGCTGAGCAGGTCATCCTGACTCTTAACGCGGGCTCGTCTTCGCTTAAATTCGCGTTGTTCACTGCCTCGGGTCACCCAAAACGCCTGTGGTCAGGTTCGATTGACCGGATCGGGCTGCCAAGTTCGCATTTTCGACTGAGCGATGCGCGCAATACCATCGTAGTCGATGAACCGGGCTCACTCGATACCCATAGGGCGGCGCTGACCCGACTGCTTCATGCAATTACAAATCTGCCAGCGTCGCTGGATCTGGTTGCTGTAGGCCATCGGTTTGTGCACGGCGGGCCAGACTGCGACTGCCCTAAACGCGTGACCCCCGCCTTGATCGCACGCCTGCGTCGGCTTACTGCGCTGGCACCGCTGCACATGCCAGCCAATCTTGCAGGCATCGAAGCGGTAGGCGAGGCCCGGCCAGACCTGCCGCAAGTGGCCTGTTTCGATACCTCATTTCACCACGACCTTCCCCGCTTGGCCCGTATGACAGCCCTGCCCCGCACCTATGCGGAGGATGGCGTCCGCCGGTACGGTTTTCACGGCCTTTCCTACGAATATATTTTGAAGACCCTGCGCAGGGATGACGTTGATACAGATGCCGAGCGGATCATCATCGCCCATCTCGGCAACGGCGCGTCAATGGTGGCACTGCGCAATGGCCAGCCTGTGGAGACCAGCATGGGGTTTTCTACGATCGCGGGTCTGCCTATGGGCACACGCAGCGGCGACATCGATCCCGGCATCCTGCTGCATCTTTTGCAAGATAAGGGGATGAAACCGGATGAAGTTGCGGACCTCTTGTATAGCCAGAGCGGGTTGTTGGGCATATCGGGCACCAGTCGCAACATGCGTGACTTGCTGGAGAGCCACGAAGAGCATGCTGCGGAAGCTGTGGAGTATTTCTGTTATCAGGCACAGCTTCACCTCGCCCGTCTGACCGGTGCCCTGGGCGGTCTCAGCCGAGTAGTGTTCACAGGCGGAATTGGTGAAAATTCAGCCGAAATACGCGGTCGAATTTGCGCCGGTCTCGGCTATCTCGGGATCAACCTCGACAGCGCCGCCAACAAAGCAGGCCATATCGTGATCTCGAAGCCTGGAGCACGCGTCACCGTTGAAGCGCGCGCGACGGACGAAGAAAAGATGATCGCCCGGCATATCGTCGCGGAACTGGCTACCCATCCCGTGTCGCAACGTACTGGCACGGAGGGCTGACCGATGACCGCGCATCCTGAAAAACTGCAGCATTTGATCGACATGGCCGGTGGTCAGGAACCGGTGCGCGTCGCCGTCGTCGATGCCGCACAATCCTTGGTTCTGGAAACCTTGCGCGATGCCGCCATCGCAGGCCTGGCCGAACCACGGCTGATCGGCGACCAGGCCGCGACGCTGCAGCTTTGCAAGGAAATGGATTGGACCCCGCGTCCCGACTGGATCATCCATGCGCCCGCCGACGCTGAAGCCGCGGCAATTGCAGTCCGGATGGTGCGCAGCGGCGAGGCCGATCTTGTCATGAAGGGCAATGTCCACACCGATGTGCTCATGCGCGCCGTTCTGGACAGCACCACCGGCCTGCGCGTGGCCGGTCGACGCTGCAGTCACGTCTTTCTGGTCGACATCCCGGGACATGACCGGCTGGTCGGCATCACCGATGCAGCGATCAACATCACGCCCGATCTCGCGGCGAAAGGTGAGATTTGCCAAAATGCCGTCGATCTGTTTCACACGCTCGGCACGGCCGAGCCTCGCGTTGCCGCGCTGTCAGCGGTCGAGACAGTGACAGGTAGTATCGGTTCGACGCTCGACGCAGCCTGTCTGACACTGATGGCCCGGCGCGGTCAGATCACCGGTGCGAAGGTCGACGGGCCGCTGGCCTTTGACAATGCGATCTCCGCCCGTGCAGCGCATGAAAAGGGTATCTTGTCGGATGTGGCCGGTCAGGCGGACATCCTGTTGGTGCCCGATCTTGTGTCAGGCAACATCCTCGCCAAAGCGCTGGAATATCTCGGCGGTGCGGTCGCAGCTGGCGTTGCCTTGGGTTTGTCGGCGCCTGTCGTTCTGACATCGCGCGCCGATCCGGCGTCGGCGCGGATCGCGTCGCTGGCGGTAGCAGCGCTGATGTTTCGCCAAAGCAAATCGCAGCACGCCCCAATCCCAACGCCGGAGACCAGTGCCGCCGCCGCTCCACAACCCGAACATGCATGCTGCGCGCCGCCTCCGATTTCGGATTTTGCGGAGGCCGCAGAATGACCGAAATAACTCCTGAACGTGAGTCCACCCGACTGCTGGATATGACCGGTAAGAAGGGCCTCGTTGTCGGCATCGCCAACGAACACAGTCTGGCCTGGGCAGTGGCGCGCAACTGTCATGCGGCAGGCGCGGATCTTGCGGTGACCTATCTCAATGACAAGGCGCGTTCCTATGTGGAGCCCTTGGCACAGTCGATCGGCGCCCCGATCCTGTTGCCCTGCGACGTGGCCCAAGACGGCCAACTCGAAGCGGTCTTTGACAGCATCGCCAAGACGTGGGGCCAGCTCGATTTTCTGGTGCACGCCATTGCCTGGGCACCCTCGGGGGATCTGCACGGGCGTTTGGTAGACAGCTCAGCGACAGGCTTTGCGCAGGCGATGCAAATATCCTGCCATTCCTTCATCCGCATGGCGAAGCTGGCTGAACCGCTGATGACGCAGGGCGGCAGCCTCACGACGCTCAGTTTTCTTGGGGCCGAGAAAGTCGTGGATCACTACAACCTGATGGGCCCGGTCAAGGCCGCGCTTGAGGCCTCGGTACGGTATCTGGCACATGAATTGGGACCAAAGGGTATTCGCGTCAACGCAATCTCTGCGGGGGCGGTCAAAACCCGCGCGGCATCCGGGATCGAGCATTTTGATGAATTGATCCGCGAGACGGAATCCAAATCACCACTGCGGCGCACAGTTACCGCTGACGAAGTGGGGCGCGCGGCCCTTCTGCTGGCCAGCGACCACACAACCGCCATCACCGGCGAAATCCTGCACGTCGATGCCGGGTTCCACGTCGATGGTATGATTTTTCACTGAACACCGTCCTGCGCCAGCTGCGCAGGGACGACGAATGGAAGGAAACAAAATGAACGTCACCAAAGGAAAATTCGGGCAGTCCGGGGAAGACCAGGACAGTTTCGATACCGTACCAGAGGGGTATTCCGGTACGGTCTACACTTGCTCCATGCACCCGGAAGTGCGCAGCACCGAAGAAGGGTCCTGCCCAAAATGCGGCATGTTTCTGGTGCCGGAGGGCGAAACTGCGGAGCACGGCCATCATGGCCACGCCCACGCCCACGAGACAAATGCGACGGAGAAGAGTGGCGAATACGATACGGTGCCGAGCGGATACACCGGCACGATCTTTACCTGCCCGATGCACGCGCAGGTGCGCCATCCCGGCCCGGGGTCGTGTCCGATCTGCGGCATGGGGCTGGAGCCGGAAACCGTCAGCCTTGAGGATGACGGGCCGAACCCGGAACTGGTCGATTTTACCCGGCGGATGTGGGTCGGTGCCGTATTGACGGTACCGCTGCTGGTCCTCGCTATGGGACCGTTCGTGGGCTTCATGTTTTTCATGGAATTGCTGGGCGAACGCACCTCACTCTGGCTCGAATTGGCACTGGCAACTCCTGTGATCCTTTGGTCAGGCTGGCCGTTCTTCGAACGCGGTTTTCAGTCGTTTCGCACGATGAACCTCAACATGTTCAGCCTGATCTCGATGGGGGTTGGTGCGGCATACGTCTTCAGCATCGTCGCGGTCGTGGCACCGCAGATATTTCCCGAAGGATTTCGGGACGAGAACGGCAATGTTGGCGTGTATTTCGAGGCGGCGGCAGTGATCGTCACGCTGGTCCTGCTTGGCCAGGTAATGGAACTGCGCGCCCGCGAAGGCACCGGCAAGGCGATCCGGGCGTTGCTGGACATGGCCGCCAAGACAGCGCTGGTGATCCGGCCCGATGGCACCGAAGAGGAAATCGAGCTCGACCAGGTGCAGCTCGGCGATCACCTGCGGGTGCGCCCGGGCGACAAGGTGCCGGTCGACGGTGTCGTGGTCGAGGGCCGTTCATCAGTTGATGAATCGATGATTTCCGGTGAGCCTGTGCCGGTCGAAAAAGTCGCGGGTGAGCCGGTCACCGGGGCCACGATCAACGGCACAGGTTCTCTCGTTATCGAGGCCACGCGCATCGGCGCGGACACCATGCTCAGCCAAATTGTGCAGATGGTCGCCAACGCGCAGCGCAGCCGCGCCCCGATCCAGAAGTATGCCGACCAGGTGGCGGGCATGTTCGTGCCGGCGGTCATCGCGGTCGCAATCGTATCCTTCATCGTCTGGTCGATCTGGGGCCCTGCACCGGCCATGGCATACGGTCTGGTCTCGGCTGTTGCCGTTCTCATCATCGCGTGCCCATGTGCGCTTGGGTTGGCAACTCCGATGTCGATCATGACGGCCACGGGTACCGGGGCGCAGATGGGGGTTCTGATCAAGAACGCCGAGGCGCTGGAACGGTTCGAAAAGATCGACACGTTGATTGTCGACAAGACCGGCACCTTGACCGAAGGCAAGCCCAAGCTGGTCGCGGTCCTGCCCGAAGAGGGCCATGACGAGGCCGAGGTGCTGCGGCTGGCTGCGTCGCTGGAGCGCGGGTCGGAACACCCGCTGGCCGAGGCCATCGTGCGCGGTGCCGAAGAGCGCGGCGTCGATTTTGCCAAAGCCGAGGATTTCGAGGCCGTCACCGGCAAGGGCGTCAAGGGCAGGGTCGATGGCAAATCTGTCGCGCTCGGCAATGCCGCGCTGATCCGTGACATGGGGCTCGATAGTGGCGCGCTTGTCGAGACTGCCAACGCCCGGCGCGACGAGGGCGAGACGGTGATGTTCATCGTGCTGGATGGCAAGATTGCCGGACTTGTCAGCGTCGCTGATCCGGTCAAGGAAACCACACCTGCCGCGCTGAAGGCACTGCATGAGCTTGGTTTCCGGATCATTATGGCGACGGGCGACAATGAACGCACGGCTCAGGCCGTCGCCAGCCGTCTGGGCATCGATGAAATCCGCGCAGACGTTTTGCCCGAAGACAAGGCCCGCATCATTCGCGAGTTGCAAGCTGAGGGCAAAAAGGTGGCCATGGCCGGTGACGGCGTGAACGATGCCCCGGCCCTGGCGCAGGCCGATGTTGGAATTGCCATGGGCACCGGTGCGGACGTCGCCATCGAAAGTGCAGGCTTCACGCTGGTCAAAGGCAACCTAGACGGCATCGTGCGAGCCCGCAAGCTCAGCCACGCGACCATGCGCAATATCCGCCAGAACCTGTTCTTCGCGCTGATCTACAACGCGTCGGGTGTGCCTATCGCGGCCGGCGTACTCTATCCATTCTTCGGGATCCTGATCGGCCCGATCTTTGCCGCTTTCGCGATGAGCGCCTCGTCGCTCTCGGTGGTTTTGAACGCGCTTCGGCTGCGGCGACTGAAGTTTTGAATGAAATGCATAGCATAGCCTTCAGACCTTTTTCCAAGGCAAGGATCACCTTCCTTAGACCAGCTGACTCAAGTGACAGTGAACAAACAAAAGGAAACCATTATGACCGCTAAAATCATTCAGGCCTCTGCCGAAGTGGAAACAGTGCCCGAAGTTACGAAAGACCTTGGGGCAAAGGTCAGCCGACGCAGCCTTCTGGCCGGCACGGCTGGCGTTGCGGCTGGTAGCATGTTGGGCGCTACAGGCGCGACCGCGCAATCCGCTGAAGCCGTGCATTCCGGGGCTACAACGCGGTCCGGTAACCGGCTTTACACCGCCAATCCGACCCATCCCGGCATGACTGACATCAGCCAGAACCCGGCCAACGTACCGCCACCAATTTCACGAACGGAACCTATCACTGTCCGGCTGGAATTCGAGACGATCGAGCTTGAGGCACATCTTGATGGCGATACTCAATATCGGTTCTGGACGTTCAATGGTAAGGTGCCGGGCCCCTTCCAGCGCGTGCGGGTTGGCGACACGGTAGAGGTTTACCTGAAGAACAACGAAGACAGCTGGTTTGCTCACAATATTGATCTTCATGCCGTGACCGGACCCGGCGGCGGGGCAGCGCTTGGATCACCAGGACCGGGCGAAGACTACAGTTTTCGCTTCAAGGCGCTCAATCCCGGTCTTTATGTCTATCACTGCGCGGTGGCGCCCGTGGCACTTCACATCGCCAATGGCATGTACGGGCTGATCCTCGTGGAACCAGAGGGCGGTCTGCCTCCTGTTGACCGGGAATACTATGTTATGCAGGGCGAGATTTATACTGAGGAACGGTTTGGGACCGCCGGACTGCTAAACGAAAGCTACGACAAGCTGATCGACGAGCGGGCCGAATATCTGGTGTTCAACGGGCATACCGGCGCACTGACAGACCATTATCCATTAAAGGCGAATGTCGGTGAGACGGTGCGCATCTTCTTTGGTGTTGGTGGACCCAATTACATCTCATCATTCCATGTGATTGGTGAAATCTTTGATCGGGTCTATCTGCACGGATCACTCGAAACGCCACCGCTAGAAAATGTCCAGACCATAGCCGTTTCGGCGGGCGGTTCCGCAGTCGTGGAGTTCAAGTGTGACGTGCCGGGGCGTTACGTGTTGGTGGATCACGCGCTGTCGCGCGCGGAACGCGGGCTGGCCGGATATCTCTACGTTGAAGGTGATGAAAACCCGGAATTGTTCGCGTCGCTTGACACAGAACCCGGCAACGAGGGTTCGACAGACTGAACTCAACTGAACCGTGTTGCCCCGCGATATCCGACAGCGGGGCAATACCAACTATCGGCCCAAGCGACATCAACTATTGGAGGCCCCAATGTCCGAACATGAACATAAATACGACCAGCCAATGCCTGCGGATCAACCAGAAGCGCAAAAATCATTTTGGAAATCACGCTTTGGGATCAGCCTGATCATTTCATTGGTCATCGCAGGCCTTCTTTTGGGATTCGAACACCGCGTCCATATTTTCGCGGGCAACGGGTTTCTGGTCCTGTTGCTTCTAGGGTGTGTTGTGATTCACCTGTTCATGCATGGCGGTCACGGTGGCCACGGAGGCGGTGACAAATCATGACAGATACATCCAGCTACGGCCTGTGGCTCTTCGCGCTTCTGAACGCGGCAATCTTCATCATGTTCGCTTTCAGCTTCTTCAAGCCGCAGACCCCGCGGGATTGGCGCAGTTTTGGCGCTTTCAGCGCGTTTCTCGTTGCTCTGTTTTCGGAGATGTATGGCTTTCCGCTGACCATCTATCTGCTGTCTGGTTGGTTGCAGACGACATATCCCGGCGTCGATTGGTTTTCGCATGATGCGGGCCACCTGCCGGAAATGCTGTTCGGCTGGCAGGCTAACCCGCATTTCGGCCCTTTCCATATGATCAGTTTCGTATTGATTGGGCTGGGCTTTTGGATGATCTCCGCTGCGTGGCGGGTGCTCTACCAAGCTCAACGCAGCGGAACACTGGCGACTAGCGGTCCCTACGCGAAAGTTCGTCATCCGCAATATGTCGGCTTCGTGCTGGTCCTTACGGGCTTCCTCTTTCAATGGCCCACCCTGCTGACCCTCGCGATGTATCCGGTGTTGATCTGGATGTACGTGCGGCTGGCCCGCGCAGAAGAACGGGAAACCCGGGCCACGTTTGGGGCCACGTTCGACACCTATGCAGCCCGCGTTCCAGCCTTTTTTCCGCACTTCGCGCAGTCGCGTGGCGCAACGCAATAACCAAATGGGAGAGAGACCATGAGTGACAAGACCCCCATCACAGAACCACAAAGCGACGGTATGGCCTCATGGTTCCCCACCGCCTATACGATTCTCTTTGCATTGATCGTCATCGTCGCGGCACTGACCTGGATCATTCCAGCAGGGCAGTACGACCGCGCAATGAATGATGAGGTCGGGCGCGAGATCGCTGTGCCCGGGACTTACCAGACCGTCGATCCCAATCCGCAAGGATTTGTCGAAGTCATGCTGGCACCTGTCGCTGGCTTTTACGACCCCGACAGCTATGCCGCCAATGCCATCGATGTGGCGTTGTTCGTGTTGCTGTTGGGCGGATTCCTTGGCGTGGTGAACGCCACCAAGGCCATCGACACTGGCATTCAGACAGCCATGGGGCGCATGAAGGGGCGCGAGATCTGGATGATCCCGATCCTGATGTCGCTGTTTGCTTTGGGCGGCACAACCTACGGCATGGCCGAGGAAACCCTGGCCTTTTATGCTCTCCTGATCCCAGTCGTCATCGCGGCGGGGTTTGACGCGGTTACCGGCGTCGCCATCATCCTGATCGGGGCGGGCATCGGCACACTCGGCTCAACCATCAATCCATTTGCAACCGTCATCGCATCAAACGCGGCAGGAATTCCCTTCACCGAAGGCATGGCATTGCGGCTCGTCATCCTGATCGGCGGCCTCCTGACCTGCATCGCCTACGTGATGCGCTATGCCGCAAAGGTGAAGGCCGATCCGTCCCGTTCGGTGGTCGCTAAACAGCGTGATGCGCACCGCCGGATATTCCTGAGTGATGCAGACGCCGAGTTCTCCGAACCCAAGCTGACCGGAACACAGAAGCTGGTGCTGGTCTTGTTCTTCGCCACCTTCGCGGTGATGATCTGGGGCGTGTCCAGCCAGGGCTGGTGGATGGCAAAGATGGGCGCGTTGTTCTTTGGCATGGCAATCGTCGTCGGACTGGTCGCGCGGATGGGCGAGAAAAAACTGACGTCCGCCTTTATTGACGGCGCGAAAGACCTGCTGGGCGTGGCCCTCGTGATCGGTCTGGCGCGCGGCATCGTGGTGATCATGGAACAGGGCCTGATCGCCGACACCATCCTCAACAGTGCCGCAGACACGTTGGGCGGCCTGTCCGAAATTGCCTTCATCAATCTGATGCTCTGGATCGAAATCGGGATGAGCTTTCTGGTGCCGTCCTCGTCGGGGCTTGCGGTCCTGTCGATGCCGATCCTGGCCCCGCTGGGAGATTTCGCCAGCGTCAGCCGCGATCTGGTCGTGACCGCCTATCAATCCGCAAGCGGGCTGGTGAACCTGATCACGCCAACCTCGGCGGTGGTGATCGGCGGGCTGGCGATCGGGCGCGTGTCGTTCGACCGCTGGCTGGTGTTCGTCTGGCCGCTTCTGCTGATCCTCACAATTTTCATCATGGCCGCGCTCAGCGTTGCCACGCTCCTCTGATCCAAAGGAAAATATCAATGACAGATCATGCCCTTGGCGTACATTCCGAAACCGGCAAGCTGCGGCAGGTTGTCGTCTCTCCACCCGGCCTCGCCCATCGGCGCCTGACCCCGGATAATCGCGAGGAACTGCTGTTCGACGATGTGTTCTGGGTCAAGCAAGCGATCAAGGACCACGCCGTCTTTGCCGATATCATGCGCGGCGAAGGGGTCGAGGTCTTGGACGCCATGACCCTGCTCGCCGAAACGCTGGATATTGCCGATGGACGTGCTTGGGTTCTGGACCACCGCATCACTCGTAACGATGTGGGCGTCGGCATGCGCGACGACCTGCGCACCTGGATGGAGGGGTTGCCCGGGACGGAACTTGCCCGCTACCTCGTGGGCGGGATCACGGTGGATGATCTGCCCTTCACCCCATCCGGCATGTTCGGCAGCTATCTTGGCCTCCACGGCTTCGTGCTGCCTCCGCTGCCGAACTTCATCTTCACCCGCGATAACTCGGCTTGGGTCTATGGCGGCGTGTCGCTGAACCCGATGCATTTCGCGGCGCGCCGACCCGAGACGCTGCTGATGGCGGCGGTCTATCGCTTTCATCCGATCTTTGCGGGCAAGGCGCGGGTCTGGTTCGGCGATCCGACGCGGGAGTTTGGTGCAGCCACACTGGAAGGGGGTGACATCATGCCGATCGGGCATGGCGTGGTCATGGTAGGCATGGGTGAACGCTCGACCCCACAGGCCGTCGGGCAACTGGCCGAGGCGCTGTTCCAAGGCGGCGACGTTACCCGCGTCATTGCCTGCCAGATGCCCAGCTCGCGTGCGGCCATGCATCTCGACACGGTGTTTACGCATTGTGGAGGCGATGTCGTGACAACTTTCAAGGAGGTGGCGGACGCGATCACCTGCTACGATCTGCGCCCCGGTTCGGGCAACGCGCCGCTCGATATTCGCCGCGATGCGCGGCATCTGTTCGAGATCACTGCCGAGATCCTGGGCCACAAGAAACTGCATCTGGTGCCCACGGGCGGCTCGGACGCAGCTGAGCAATCTCGCGAGCAATGGAACGACGGCAACAACGTGCTGGCCCTGCGCCCCGGCGTCGTGGTCGGCTATGACCGCAACGACGACACTAACGCTGCCTTGAAAGCAGCCGGAATCGAAGTGCTGGCCATTCCCGGCGCGGAACTGGGCCGAGGCCGTGGCGGCAGCCATTGCATGAGCTGCCCCACCATCCGCGACGCTATTTGAGAAAGGAAAACCCATGTCCTACAACCTGAGAAACCGCCATTTCCTGACGCTTCGCGACTTCAGCCCGCAGGAAATCGGTTTTCTGCTTAAACTGTCTGCCGATCTGAAAGCGGCGAAATATGGCGGCTACGAAGTGCCCCGTCTGGTCGGCAAGGAAATCGCACTGATCTTTGAAAAGGACAGCACCCGCACCCGGGTCGGGTTCGAGGTGGCGGCCCACGATCAGGGCGCACACGTCACCTATCTGGGACCAAGCGGGTCGCATCTGGGCAAGAAAGAAACCGTCAAGGACACCGCACGCGTGCTGGGCAGGGTCTATGATGCGATCGAATATCGCGGCTTTGGTCAACCCATTGTCGAGACGCTGGCGCAATTTGCCGGGGTGCCAGTCTATAACGGCCTGACGGATGAATTCCATCCGACCCAGATCCTCGCCGATTTCCTGACCATGCAGGAACATTCCGACAAGCCGCTGCGCCAGATTTCCTATGCGTTTCTCGGCGACGCCGGAAACAACATGGGTGACAGCCTGCTGATCGGTGGAGCCAAGATGGGCATGGATGTGCGGCTCTGCGCACCCAAGGCCTGCTGGCCGGACCAGGCCATTCAGGACGAGGCGCAACGGATTGCGAACGACACCGGCGCGCGGATCACCATCACCGAGCACGTGGCCGAGGCCGTGAAGGACGCCGATTTCATCTACACGGATGTCTGGTTGTCGATGGGTGAATCCAAAGACAAGTGGGAGGAGCGTATCCGCATTCTGCTGCCCTATCAGGTCAATGCCGAGGTGATGGCACAAACCGGCAATCCGCACACCAAATTCATGCATTGCCTGCCGGCGTTCCACAATGCCGAGACCGAAGTTGGCGCCGAAATCGCCAAGCACTTCGACATCACTGCAATGGAAGTCACCGAAGAGGTCTTCGAAAGCCCCGCCTCCATCGTGTTCGATCAGGCGGAAAACCGTCTGCATACGATCAAGGCGGTACTCGTCGCCACGCTGGGGAGCTGAGGATGCTGGTGGTCGCAGCCCTAGGCGGCAATGCCCTTCTCAAGCGCGGCGAACCGCTTACGGCGGACAATCAGCGCGCCAACGTACGCACCGCAGCCACAGCGCTTTCCGCGATCGTGCGCGCGGGTCACCAATTGGTCATCACCCACGGCAACGGGCCGCAGGTCGGCTTGCTGGCGCTTCAGGGCGCGGCCTACAAGCCTGACGAGGTGTATCCTCTCGACGTTCTCGGGGCCGAAACCGGCGGCATGATCGGCTATATCATCGAGCAGGAGCTGGAAAACGCGCTGGACCATGCCCAACCCGTTGCCACGCTGCTGACCCAGGTGCTGGTGGATGGCCGCGATCCGGCCTTCGGCCATCCGACCAAGTTCATCGGCCCGGTCTACAGCCGGGACGAGGCCGAGGCCCGTGCGGCGGCGGCGGGATGGTCCATCGCGCAGGATGGCGAAAAGTGGCGGCGGGTTGTCCCGTCGCCCAAACCGCTGGACATCCCCGACATGCGGGTCCTGCAACTGTTGCTTGATCAGGGCGTGATCGTGATCTGCACCGGCGGCGGCGGCATCCCCGTGCGGCAACGGCCCGACGGATCGCTGATCGGCATTGAGGCCGTGATCGACAAGGATGCGGCCAGCGCCCTTTTGGCGGACAAGCTAAGTGCCGACGCGCTTTTGCTCCTTTCGGATGTCGGGGCGGTCTACAGCGACTTCGGCACGAACCAACAGGCCGCGATCACCGAACTCACCCCCGACGAAGCGCGTGCGCTCGACCTGCCCGCCGGATCGATGGGGCCGAAGGTCGAAGCTGCGGCAGCTTTCGCAGAGCGGGACGGCGCCTTTGCCTGCATCGGCAAACTCGAAGATGCTCTGGCGCTCTTGCAAGGCACAACCGGAACCCGGATCCGGCGCAGGAAGGCCTGACAGATGGTCAAGAACGCCGCCACCGCCACCTCTGATGGCACCGTCGTCGCGATACGCGGCGGCGTCGTTGACATCGCTTTTGCCGGAACGGTCCCGCATGTCAACGCGCTTGTCCAGGCCGGCGACGTCGCGCTGGAAGTGGCGTCGCTTCTGGGCGGTGGCGTGGTGCGCTGTGTCGCGCTTGGTCCGGTGCGCGGGCTGGCCCTCGGCATCCGCGTCAAGGCGGGCGGCGGTGGTATCGAGGTGCCTGTGGGCGAGGCGGTGCTCGGCCGGATGCTGAACGTCTTC
>Ga0207906_1000354_pt1 | contig 19645 bp, 20 predicted proteins | sample LinPmetageLP37_FD_184050 | JGI IMG/M metagenome (GOLD analysis project Ga0207906, IMG submission 184050) | Marine viral communities from the Pacific Ocean - LP-37 (SPAdes) | ecosystem: Environmental > Aquatic > Marine > Oceanic | place: Pacific Ocean | collected 2010-06-16 | reverse complement strand
ATCTGACCGCCGTAGTCCGTGTAGACTTGGCCCTGGTTCATAACCTGGTGCTGCGGTGAGGCAATGGCACGGATCACCGAATCATCGACCTGAGCCTGACTCAGGAAGCCCGCCCATTGCCCAAACCGGGTCAGCAAATTGGGATCAACTTGGGTGAGCAAACGTTCACGGAGCCCTGCACTACCGTCCAGCCACCAGTCCCTGCAGCTTGGATATCCTCCACCGCTGGTCACTTCAGCCAGACCGGCATCCCGGCTGTCGCTGTAGGGCCAGGCATCCCGGGGAGCTTGTGAGCGGTAGCTGTCGTAGAAACCCGCGGTGTCGAGGAAGTAGCTCGAACCGATCCAGGTGACGTCGTTGGCTTCCTCATCGCTAAGAGTAGGACGGCTCATGAACAGCCTGGCGCGCGCCGGGCCGTAGCAGTCGCGAGTGAAATCGGCGACTTCCTGGGCCAGCAATGGGTCGGCGATACGGGTGCTGTCGATAGCCATGCGCATCTGTCGCAGGTCAGTGCCACAAGGAATCGCGGCCACTGCGGCGCCAGTCACGGCCTTGGACAGGCTGTGCATAAAGAACCACCACACAGGCACCAGGGCGCTCTGGTCGTTAATGGTCGTGAACGAGGTCGACCAGGTGGTGTCCGAGGGCTCCGGTACGTTGACCTGGCACTGCTCGGAGCGGGTACGGTCGAACTGGATGGTACTCAGATCGACGGGAATGAACGGGATGCCCGTGAACAATATGACCACGATGGCCACCCATACGCGGTTCTCGATACGCATGGACGATAGCACGCCCTTGTTGCCTTCGTCGGCACCTTCTGCGCGGGCTTTTAGCCATTCCTGCACGACGATGGCCAAAAATGGCAATGCGAAGATGCCGCTGGCCACCACGACATTCCAGATGCCGTTGTGGATGATCCAACCCACCAAGGTCAGGTAGTACTCGAGGTAGTCGGAGGTGTAGAGCGTCATGGCGGGCTCCGGCTACTGGAATCAAGTCAGCAGGACGCTGGCTTCGAGCAGGGTAATGGTGGCTACGGCCCCGATCTCCGCGCGAACCAGCCGCTTGCGAGCGTCTCTGTTTTCTCCGCCCTGGTGCAGCCGGCGCCGCATCCACAGCCACCCGTAGACCGTTACGCCGTACAAACAGAGTCGCCATACCAGGAAATGGGTGGTGTGTTCTTCCAACCATTGGCTCCAGCTGGCGAGGTTGCCCAACACGGCAATACCGGCGAGATTGATGCCCACGGCGATTCCCAGGACAAGCATGAGCCACAGAATGGCTCTGGTCAGTGGGTGATGCAGTAGGGTGCTCGTTCGCATCATGGTGAAGGACCTGGCGTGGGGGCCTGCTGAATAGCATCCAGGCGGTTGCGCTCGGTATCGCCCTGATAGATACCCCGCGAAAGCTCACTGCGGGTGCTGTGGCGCTGGATAATCGCCATGGGCGAGTTGGCGGCCAGTTCTCGGCGCAGTTCCAGTTCGGTTTTGAGGTTGTCGATCTCCTGAACCAACAAATCGCTTTCCCGGGCCACCGCATCCCGGGCGAGTTGATTGGCCGCCACGTTGGGTTCCTTGCGCCCGGCCAGCAGGGTGCGCTGTAACAGTAGCGCCTTCTCCAGCACACTGGACAGAGCGATCTCGGAGGCCAGGCGTCGGGCCAGGATGTCCTGATCCGGTTCGTCCCGCAGCGCCTCAATCACGCCGCGGGTAATGGGCAGGGAGGCGCTGCCCGCCTGTTCGAGATTCTCGAAGGTGGTGGGCGTGGTGCGGGCCAGCAGATCCCGAAAGGCCTCAACCCTGTCCTCGAACTCCTCCTGGATCAGCGGGGTCAGTCCCACGCCGGGTGTAGTGCGGGTCTTCGTGCAACTGTCACAGGTGCGCTGCTCCTGCTCGCCAAGCACCCGTGTCGCCCAGGTGGCCGCCTCTTCTGGCGATGACCAGGTTTGACAGCTCAGCCGGTGGCCACAGGTCAGGCTGTCGATGGGCGAGGTGTCGGTTGCCGAGCGCCCATTCAGCAGGTTGTAACCGGCGCGGGTGACATCCCCCACCACGCGAATGGGCGGCTGTCCGGAGCCGCCCGCATTACCCCCACCGATCCAGGGCACGCCGTCATTGCCACGGCTGGATTCCGCCTGTTCGATGGCCGATACCGCGTCGGTGCTGCCTACCGCCTGCTTAAGCACCATGCCTTCCGCCAGTTGATCCCAGCCCAGTTGTCCGCCCGCCGTATCCGCCATGCGTTCGGCGATGGCGCGACAGGTGAGCTTCGAGCGATCGAAATCCAGCCGGGCCTGCAGGATGCCGTTGGTCAGCAGGTTGTACAGGCCGGGGTCGGCGCGTTGAATGATGAGAGCCGGCAGAGAGGCCACCGCCGCCGTGGCGTTCTGGATCACGTTGCTCATGATCGTCTGGAAGCCGTTGGTGATGCCGTTGAGCTGATTCTGCAGAGTGGTGGTGATGCTCATGTCGCCGCAGATCAGGTTGCTGTTCCAGCCAACACCGACACCCAGGGTTTGCATCGGCCCGACCGGTCCCATGGATACCGCCCGGCCCCCACCGATGGTGTAGAGCACATCGTCGCCGATGACGCTGCCGCGATGATGGAAGCCGTAGTCGTTGATCGTGGTCTGACCTGACACCGTGCTGCTCCCTAAAACCAGAACGACACCAGCGACCTGTAGTATTTTTGAGATTGGTGCCCGCATCCATCAACCCTCAGTTGAAATCCACACTGCCCAGAAACACCTGACCCTGCCGTTGACAGCAGGCATAGGGCCGCCAGAGTGCCCAGGCGTAGTCCCCACGTTGCGCCTGGACCTTGGGTCCGCCGTGGGGGAACACGGCACAGCTGTTGCTGAGCGTCGGGGTGAGCTCCTGCCATTTGCCGGTAGAGGCGTCGGTTTCCATCAATGCGCCCGCCGGCCAGTAACCGGCGCGGGCGCTGGCCAGCAACGGTTGATACACATGAGGCTGTCCACGGCGGGTGACGATGTCGCCGGCGCGTTGGGCGACCACCGCAGCGGCCTTGTGGTCATCGACCTGATGTAGGAATCCGCCACGAGGGTAGACATTGCCCCACAGGTTCAGTCCCCAGCGGGTGCCGATCTCGCGTATGCCGGGTATCAGCGCTTCCGGATACAGGGCTTCGGGGATGTTGTAGCGCCAGGCGACGGTATCGAGTGTGCTCAGCAGGTAGGGCATGAACGCCGTACCGGCACCCGCGCACGAGTATCCCCATTGGCTGACGAACTGGCTGAAGAGGGTCGCACCGGGATGGCCGATGACATCGGCGTTCTTGAACTTGGCCAGGTTGTTCTCGTGCTCCTCATTGGTGGTGCCGTCACCGCCCCCCTGGGCGGTCGGGTTCGGCAGGCTCATGGCGCGCACCTCCACCCAGGGATTCTCACCCGTGTTCGAGTAGCTGGAGACCACGGCATCGGGCACGTAATGTTCGACCTTGACCGAGGTTTCCACCGAGCAGCCGGTCAGTGTGCAGAACAGCCAGTAGCAGATGCCGCGTACCCGGTAACTGATGCAGTCCGGTGACAGGGTCGAGCTGGCGATGGTGGCGGTATCGAGGGGAAGCGCGGGGGTAGCTATGCCAAACAGGCAGGAGACGATGCTGGCATGCAACAGTTTCCGAGACGGTCTCATTGCCGCGCTCTCCGGAAAGTTGCGATGTCGATCAGGGCGCGTGACACATCGGGATCGCCGTAGACGACATACTGGCCGTCGACGACAACGGCCGGAAGTTTGGTGATGCCCAGGCTCCAGGCATCAACGAGGCCTTGGTAGGCGCTTGCCAGGCGCTGTTGGAGATCCGAGCCGCCATCCTCAAAACGTTGTCGAGCAATAGTGGCGGCTTGGTCAGGGTCCTTGGGCAGGTCGGCGCTCAACCGGGCTTTCAAATGATCTGCAGCATCCAGGTGAATGACGCGAACGCCGGTGGGCGCCACCACGGGGTGATGGCGATCAGTGAATACCACAACATCCGCATTCAGGGCATGTACAGGCGTAGCCAGCATGACGGTGGTCAGCACAGCAGTGACGGTCGTCAGGCAAGCCTGAACCGGGGGTAGTGCTTTGGCGAGGGTGAGTGACGGCACGGCGAATTCCGGCATGAATCGACAAGCTCTGATCATCGAACGCAGCGGTCGGTGCGGCCATCACAAAAGCGCACAGGCGCGTAACCGTTTTATTTGCTGGTGGCGTGAAAGACGAGGCGCCCGAAGGCGCCTCAAGGGTTACAGCAGTCCAGCTTCGGCAAACGAGAAGGGAACGCCTTCGCCAATGATGAAATGATCCAGTACTCGCACGTCGATGAGTTCGAGCGCCGATTTCAGGCGGGTGGTGATAGCCTGATCGGCCTGACTGGGATCGGTCACACCCGAGGGGTGGTTGTGGGCGAGAATGACGGCAGAGCAGTTGTATTCAATTGCGCGCTTGACCAATACGCGTGGATACACGGTTGCACCATCAATGGTGCCTTTGAACATGGGCTCGTAGGCAATGACGCGATGTCGTGTATCAAGGAATACGACGGAGAAGACCTCCATAGCTTCGCCAGCGAGCTTGAGCCGTAGATACTCACGTACTGCGGCCGGGCTGGTCAGTGCGTCACCGCGTTTGAAAATCCGCTCTTCCAGCACGCCGATGGCCTGGCGGATCAGAGGATCGGCTTGGATACTCGCATAGTCAATGAGGGTGCAGTGGGTGCCGTCGGTGACGGCTTCGGAAAGACTCATGGGAACCTCCTGGGTAAAATCGGAGGCACCTGTCCCGTGGGACAAGGCCCCCTGGGGACAAAAGGCCCAAAGCGGGCCGGCTTGATGAGGCATCCGCCATCACGGGTGATGGATGTTCGCGCGAGGGATGCGGAGCGAACAGATCGATCAGCGCGGTCGAAACCACACCGTAGCCTTGAAGATCGTGGCTACCTGGGCATGTCGCCGACAACGTCGGCAGGCATTTCGGGATTCCCGTCTACGTTTTATAACGGTCAATTTTCTCCGCCACTTTGAAGGCGGCATCCAGCTCGCTAATGCCATGCTCGCGCATCAGCTGGTGGCGTTCGGCTTTCTCCTCGGGTTCGGTCATTGCCATGGCGAGATAAAGGCTCGGCGGTACGGCACGGAACAGCACTTCCATTGACTTGGACAAGATCACGCCTTCGCTGAACTTGCCGGATTCCTTGCGTGCCGAACGCATCAGCGCTTTCTGGGCGGGATTTAGCTCACGAAAGCGCGCTACCTTCTCCACCTCGTCCGGGGGCATGGACAGGCAGATCCACCACTCAATCATCGACAGCATGGGCTCGGCGGCCTTGGGCAGATCGTCCAGATTCTGCGTCGCCAGCCAGAACCAGGCCCCCAGCTTGCGCCACATCTTGGTGATCTTGACCACGTAAGGGGCGAGCAAGGGGTTTTTGGTGATGATGTGCCCCTCGTCGGTGACGTTGATGATGGGCCGCCCCAGAAATTGGTCGCGCTCGGCGATGTTGTTGACCGTGTTGATCAGGGAGATATAGGCGATGGACAGCTGGGCGTTGTAGCCCTCCCGGGCAAAGGTGGCCAGGTCGACGATGGTGATGTCGGCCTCAGGCCAGGGGGTGCCGGGGCGATTGAACATCTGACCGTCCAGACCCTGGCAGAACATGTCCATGGCATCGGCCATTTCCAGCAGGCGGGCGCGCCGCATTTCGGGCAGCGTGGAATCGTTGCTGCGCTGGCGCAGGGCGTCGCGCACGTCCTCGGTCAGCACCGTGCGCTCGTCCCGTCCACAACAGCGGGCCGCATCGAGGATGCACTGGCGAATCAGGCTGCGATCGGCGCGGGTCATTCGCGCTTCTTCCTTGTCCTCTCCGCCGGTGATCATCAGCCGGGCGGTGATTTCCAGCTCGCCCAGGATGTCGCGCTGCTCCAGGTCTTCCGGGCTGGTTTCCAGAGGGTTGTCATCGTCTAACGCGTCGGCATCCAGGGTGTATACCTCGCTGGGGCTGTCGACCAAACGCCGAGCATCGCTGAACGGGGCCAGACTGACGTTGGCACCGGGAGCGAGCTTGACCCGATGGACGGTGAGCCCCAGTCGCTTGGCAAAATCCCCAAACAAGCCGAAGGAGTTGCCGGCCTCGACAATGAACAGCCGCGGCCGGTAGATGGCCACCACCTGATTGAGGATGTAGTTCAGCGTGGCGGACTTGCCGGAGCCGGTCGGCCCGAACAGAAACAGGTGGGCATTCATCTGTCGGTCTTGCCGGTTCAGTGGGTCAAAGGTGATAGTGCCGCCGCCGCGATTGAAGAAGGTGATACCAGGGTGGCCGGTGCCCTGGTTGCGGCCCCACAGGGGCGAGAGGTTGGCCGCATGCTGGGCGAACATCATCTGCGTGTACCACTGGCGCCGGTCTTTGGCCGGATCGAACACACAGGGCAGCCAGCGCAGATAGCTGTTGAGGGGCGCGACCTCATCCTCCTCGCGCACCGGCTGCAGACCGGCGTTGAGCATCACGTTGGCCAGCTGCAAGCCGCGGGCATCCAGTTCGGCCAGGTCCTGTCCGCGGATATAAAAGGCCAAGGCACCGCGATAGAGTTTGTGGGCACTGCCGATCAGTGAACGGGCCTCCTGTGCATCCTGTCGCGTCTGCTCGGAGGCCAGCGTGTCGCCAAGGGCTTTGCGGCCCAGGTAGTTCAGGTGCGCTTCGAGTACATCCTGGGGTGTGGCCACCAGGGTCAGACACATCACCGTGTCATCGGGCATCTGATCGAACAGGGCGTTGAAGGCATCACCGCCCTTGCGGGTCTCCCCGGTGATATGGCCGGTGGTGGGTGGTGTGCGCAGTCGATCAAGCACCATGACCCGGTGTGGCATGCCATCGAAATACCATACCCCCTGCTGGGCATCGGAGCGAGGCTCGCCGAAGAACAGCCGTTGCGAGAAATCCGTACCACTGGCCAGTTCGACCTCCCCTGGCTCCAACTCATCGGGGTAGGCGGTCAACTGATAGAAGCGCTCCCGGTCCGCAGCCGTTGTCCCGATTAAGGTGGGGTTCGGGTTGAACCAGCGCAGCAACCAGGCATGGATATCCGCCTCCTGAAGCCGACGGGCCTTGATACCGGCATTGGCCAGCCCGCCCAGCAACCGGTCACAGACTGCGGACAGGGCATGTTCCGGGGTATGTCCCCGACGCCGGGAAACACCGGGGGCACGGCGATAGATCACCAGCCGCACCCGTCGGGATTGACCGCGCCACGGCAGGCGGGTGACGGTGTTGTCTTCGAACAGGCCACCCGGCTTGGCGATGGCGCGCAGGTGATGGGCCAAAAAGCGCTGGTAATACTCGCTGAAGGCACTGCCCTGTGCGCGGGGCTGGATGTAGTCGCGCAGGGTGTTCAGGTAGTTGGACCAGTCGGTTTCATCCTGAACGTAGAGCTGCACCACCCAGGGCTGGTCGTCCAGCTCATCGAAGCTGTCCTGCAGGGCGTTTTCCAGGGCATCGCGGGCCTGAATCAGCCACTCGGCTTCCCGTCCCTCGGTACCGATAGGCGTCAGCTCGAAGAACGCCGCGACCGACTCGCCGTCGTCCAGCAGCAGACTTTGGCTATCCGGCAGGTATTCCACCCAGGGTAACAGGTCGACAAACGAAGGTTTGACGTCGTACAGCCGCTGCTCGTCTGATCGTGTGGCAGATGAGTGCTCTGAGTGATGCATCGTGCCAGGGGTCGTGATGCCATGTGCTTGCAAGTTCGCGATGTGGCGTTCCCATGTGTTGGAACAGGCATTGGGAGAGTTATCAGTCGCATGATGGGCTGAGTCCTGCTGGCGGCCACGCCAGGGCCAGCGTAATGACCTGGCCATCAGTAATCCTCCACCCGCTCGCCGGGCATAGCATATTGCACCCTCTGATACAGCGGAAACGCGGTGCTGTAGCCTGGCACCGGCACCGGATCGGTGCCCGCCAAGTGTGGATACACATACATGACCAAGTCGGGATTGGGCAGACGTTTGAACTGACTGTAGATCTCGTTTTGCGCCGTGCGGGTGTAGTGGGCCTGGTCAGCTGGAGCCCTGTGTATCTCTTCTGCGGTCAACGGGCGGCGCAAGGACTGCCGTGCATCCAGGAACTCCCGGGCAGCGCGGCCACCGCTGGCAGCACTGCCTGCCTCACGGCTCCAGATGTCGAGCATGGTCTGGCCGTCGTGGGTGAGCAGTTCGTCCTTGGTGGTGGCGCAACCGGTCAACAGCAGTGCGCTCAGAATGAACGCTGTGCCCTTTACGGCGAAGGAGCTAATCGAGATCCGAACCATGGGAGCCTCCGAGTCGGTGATCGACCCGGCGCCCTGTGGCGTCGTAGTCGATGGTGAGGGGTTGCTCGATGTGCACGGCTACCTGAGCGCCCGGCTGCACATAGACCGCCGCGAATGCCTGGCCGTAGAGCTTGTTGATCCACTGGGACAGGTCCTGCACACCACCGGCGAGGATTTGTCCCATGGCTTCGTTGGCGGAGATGCCGACGGTGCCCAGCGAGCCATCGCTGCCGATGTAGGACATCCGTCCGCTATCGGAGTCGATCAGCGAAGCGGCACCGGCGCCCGCGGCGGTGATCAGTGCCTGGGTGCCCAGGTATTGCTGGGCGTTGCTGCGCCGTTCACCGGTGACACAGGGAATGCCGTGGGGGTCGCTGATCCAGCCAAGCCCACCGAGGATGTCGTTACTGCTTCGGCTACTGCTGTTGTTCCGCCCATCCTCTTCCGGCAACGTGCGGATGGTGCCGTCCTGAAACACAAAGGTGATCGAGCGAATCTGGCCGCGCACACAGGACAGCGTCCAATCCCCCGAGGCGGTGCCGCTGACCACAGCACCGGCGACATCCGGGATGTCGATGCCATTGGCGGTGAGGTTATCGGGGCCGATCACCACCTTGAACGGGTAGGGGTCGTTGACCGTACCATCCACGGGCACCCGGCCAATAAGGGCCGTCATGGCCACCGAACCCATCAAGGTGGCGTTGGCAGGCACGGTGTAGACGGCTGTCAGCGGAGACACGCCCACCTGGCCGTCGGTGGCCCGCCCCAGTGTCTCGTTGGCCGAGTCGATCGCACCCCGGGCAGGTCCAAAGGCATTGGGAAAGGCGAAAGTGCCGCGCTGGTTACTGCGACCCTCTGCGGGCTGGGCGTCGTCCGGCTCAATCCAGCGTACCCCAGCGCCGAAGCTTTCGCCGTCACCGGCCTCAAGTCCCAAACCGACGGGCAGATCTGCATGGTCACCCTGACCTGACATCGCCTGGAACTGGCGTTGCAGGTCTTGCAAAAAGCTCTGGGCCTGCTGGCGTTCACTGGCGAGCTGGTCACGATCCTCGCGCAGTTGGGCTCGCTCGGTATCCAATGCTGTCTGGATGCGCTGCTCGATGGATCGCTCGCGCTGGCGCAAACGATCGTTCTCCGCCCGCTGAGTGCGGTTGTCCGACAGGGACGATTGCAACTCATTACGTAACTGCCGTACCTGGGCGACCAGGGTAGCCACCGTGTCGTGTGGGGTATCGCCCTCGATGCCGAGGGCTCGCTTCTCCTCCGGAGTGAGTGCCAGGCTCGCATCCGGGGGCATGCCACTGGTACCAGACTCAACGGAAAACATCCGGATACCGGCGAATACCAACAGCGCCACTACTGGGAGCATCAGCCACTTGAGCAGACCGTTACTGTGCATGACCCAGTCCCTCCCCACTGCCCGCAGCATGGGCCGCAGGAAGATTGACTGTGGCATCAATGGGGCTGATGACCGGCAGCAAGGCTTGCGCCAGGCCATGGCCACGGGTGACCAAGTACACCACCGTGGTGTCCCGTGAATCCCCGGCAGGCCCCAGGTTGGGGTGCTGGAAGGTCGCGGCGACAAAATCACCCTGCAGGGCCCTCGGGTCGAGTGCAATCCACCGGGTGGCGGTATTGGTCAGACCGACGGCGGTGACCCAGTGATCCTCCAGACGCCAGGCGGCCAGTGCCCTGGCACTGACCGGCAATGTGGGCAGCAGGGTGTCCATATCCATATTGCGAGGAAGGTTCCCGCGCGAGAGACCGTTCACGGGCTCGACGGTACGCAGCGGTGCGTAGAGGCTTTGGGCTGCATAGCGCGTCAGAATCACCGGAACCGGCGTCTCCCGCGCGGGATTTGGGGTGGCGGCAGTCGGCGCATCTAGGTTGGGTGGTGCCATGCCGCCATAACGGGGGCTGTTGGTCTCTTGTTCAACAATGCGCACCGGTTCGAGCGGCGCATCACCGGGACTCGCCGCGATATCAATCAGAATCAGCGTACCGTCATCGGCGTCCTGGAGCTGCAGGCGTGTGGGTTCGATGGTTTCCTTGGCCAACAGGTAGAGGGCTCCACCGGCGCTTTGCACCCGCAAACGGTTGCCGATCGAGGCGGGTACACCCACGCGCACGTTGCGGTCTATGAACACCACCCGCTCCTGACCGACGACCAAAGGCACGGCGAGCGGCAGTCGCTCCCACTTGAGGAGTTCCACCGCGTGGCTACTGGCCATCCAACCAAGGGACAGTGCGCAACAAAACAACCTGGCGATTAAACGGTTCATGGCAGCTCCTTTACCGGGTCACCGGAGCGACCGGGGTTGAAGAGGGTTCTGTCTCAATGCGCTGCGGTGTACTGTCGTAGCAATCCAGCACCAGGCCAAAGGGGTTGCGCTCTGGGTCGATATCCAGGCGCATGACCTTGAGCGGATAGCGCACCAGGGCGCGTTTGACCTGCTCCGTGCCGTGATATTCATCGGCGGCGATGTCGAGGGTGACGACCCAGTCCCGGTGGGATACCACCCGCACGCGCTGGATGGGATTGTCACCAAAGCCGCGGCCGGGAATCTCATAGATGCCTCGAACCCGCTGACGCAGCTCGCCCGTACGCTGTCGTTGCTCGTAGTCGAGCTTGAGAAAGTGCCCGCAGGCGGGAGTCAGATAGGAGGACAGCGCATGGATATTGCGCACGTAGTCTTCCTCGCCGTTGGTGGGCCAGCGGTTGAGCTGCTGAAAGATGTAGAAGGCAAAGGCATAGACCGACTCCGGTGGCACGTCCCACCAGGGCCGCACGCTGCCGGAACGCAAATCTGGAGGCACATGGATGGTGAGATCACGCGGCGCATTCCACCAACCCAGACCCAACACCAGCGCAATGGCGAAGAGCGCGGTGGCACTCATCCGCAAGGTCTTGATATGGGCCTGAAGATGGGTGATTTCATTCTTGAACCGGCTCATGGCGATCCCCTCCGGGTCGTCCAATACCCCGACCGCGTGACCAGGTCGCCACCGCCAACAAGGGAAGCAGTGACTGGGTACCGCAGCGCCATACGCCACTGAAGCTGCCGATACAGCCAGGTATCTGGGCGCCCTCGCTTGTGTTGGCGCAGCGTGTTGCCACCGACGAATACGCCGATGGCGACCGTGATCACCACCACCGTGGGCATCAACGCTATTGTTGCCGTCAGCCACGCCAGCACCAAGCCAAGAAGCAGGCCGGCGGTACCGCACAGACCAACACAGATCCACAGCTCATCGGCGGTTAGCCCGCGTACCACCACCGGCTGTCGATTGAGCCGGTGCGGCAGGAAGGTCACCGAGTCGTGCTGGCGATCCACGAGTTCAGCCATGACAAGCGGCCTTTACAGGATGCCGGTGGCTTCAGTGAGCAGCCAGATGCCGACCACCAACAGAATCGCACCAACCGCGACGGTAAGGCCGAACTGCCCCCAGGTCTTGCGGCCGGTGTGGATTTCTGAATAGGTGCTGTAGGCGTGGTAGCAGACACCGACAAACATCGAGGCCACCACCAGCAACGCCACTAGCAGCACAATGTCGTAGCCATAATTGCGCAGGGTTTCCATGATGCCGCTGCCGGTACCCCGGGAGGGATCTTCCAGTGTGGGGAGCCCCTGGGCCTGAACCAGTGGAGCCAGGCTGAAGGTGAGCAAGGCTGCACCAATCCGGTGGGTACTTTGGGTCAGGCGGCAGTAGCGGGAAGTCATGTCAGTGAACATGGTGAGATCCTCAGGAGGTCAAGACAGCAGGAAGAAAGTCAGCACCAGGTACATCGCCACGAACCGCACAGCGACACCCAGGAACTGACGTTGAGAAATGCGTTCTTCGGCCCAGCCGACATAGGCCGTGCGCAGCGCCCAGACACCCCAGAGCAGCAGCACGGCAAACACCAGGCTAATGAGCACCACGGACACATCTGCTGCCGTAAAGCCGGAGTTAGCCTGAAAGGCGGTCGCCTGGGCGGTAGTCACTGATCCGTCTCATTGGTCTGGCGAAACTGACCAAGCAGTTCCAGGGGATCGCGCGGTTGAGCACGTTTGGGTGCCAGGTAGTCCCTGACTCCCTGGCGGACGCGCTCAATGTCCTTGTGCAGGCGCTCGTAGTCGAAGTAGTAGCGGTTGCTATCCTGGCGGGGTGGGCTGGCACTGTGCTCCGCCAAGCGATCGATCATGTCGAGCTGGCGGATCACTGCGGCCAGTTGAGCGTTTTCGGTGGGGTTTTCTCCGGCGAGCGCCGGTTCGAAGGACAGAAAAGCGATGGCCAGCGGCGCAGCAATTGAGCGTTTCCATGTGTTGATGCGTCTCCTGTAGTATGACATCACGCCACTCCTTGCGGGTATGAATGGTGCAATGCTGAGAGATGTGGCCAAGCGCTGCCGCAATGAATAGGAAAAGAATGAGTACCGGATTCTTCAGCCATGAAATCCCGGTCTGGAGTCGTCCCCCTTGTATATGAATTCTTGGTCTACGGAATAAATGATTAACTTTACTTTTCGATCCGTTGGCGGTTTCAGATAGTCTAAAGGCAAGAGGTAATCGGAAATATTAGAATTCTCCAAAGCTTGGAGCGTAAGCATGAACTATAAATTTGGCTCGACTGATGTACATAAGATAGTTAAAGAGATTCTTGGCGAGTTTATACACGACCAAAAGAGCCCATCGCATGTCAGAGATCCAAGCGACCCACTGCCACGATTTATTGGAACCGGTGATGGGCGACAAATTCATGTATCTCGAAGAATAGACGAACTGATATCTGATATCGCCCGCTATATGATGAGGCGCAACTCCTCAGTGGAATCACGTTTTTCTGCCAAAGATTTAATACGCCTGGTCCGTAAAGCCTTTGGGCCCGCCTTAATCAAGGTTGATTTGGATCAAGATATAGACCAGAACGTAACATTGCTCTGGAACGATGTCGAAGAGTTAGTATCCAGGGATATTGATTGGATACTGAGTAGTGGAAACCTGGAGTACACGTTTGGATGCACGTTATTCAGCTACGATGATATTTCTGCTTTTGAGATTGGTCCTGTCCGTTTTGAGCCTAGGATGGCCTGGTTGGATCGCAAGTCCTCAGGCGGTCGATGGGCATGCGTGGGTGCAGGTGGCCGCATAGAACGGTTCGCTCATAAAGTTGCTGATGGACCGATCTCGGGAGTTACTCGTCGCCGAGTCATCCAAGCATGGCAAGGGAAAAAGTTAAAAAGTCGGAAGGCTTCCCGTGATGCTCACGATGAGAGTTTTATTCTTGAAACAGTTGAAGATTGCAAGTATGTCTGTTCTGTCAATGTTCCGGGGTTTGGGGGTGAGGCAGGTGCTCATAAGGCGATGATTTCAACGCGGCTTGCTCTGGCAGCCGTGTCCCTAGCCTGGGAAACGCCTTCAGAGGCATTGAAAGGAATAGGCTTGCTCGTCGACTGCAGACACCAATACGGCACGACCATGTCGTTTACACCGGATGGTCTAATATTTGGGGGTAGATCAGGTTCTAAGCGATTGCATGCTCCTTGGGTCGAGAGAGATAAGTTGGAGGAAAGCCTTAGGGATTTTTCTGATTGTTTTGCCATCGCGGGAGATTCGATCAGTGCCTACCTTGATCCGGATGGGAGTAGTGAGCGGTTAGTGTTGATGAATGCCATTGCTCATTCTTTGCTTTGGTTTTATGAAGGTTGTCGAGAAACCGTTGATCAAATTGCAATTGTTAAATTTTCGTCGGCTATGGAGGTGCTAACCGGAGGGTTTGTATGGAAGGCAGGAAACGGAAAAAAGATAAAGGGAGGTCAACCGGCACTTCGTGAACTTCTCAAGGCCAATCTCGAGATAGATGATGATACAGTTATCACCCGAGATGGGAAGACAGTGAAGGATGTCGTTGAGTTGATTTACAGTGCTGGGCGGAATCGGATGATCCACGGTGAGAATAAAGCTTTCGGCAATGATTGGTCTATTGAGCGAGCCTCTGCTGAAAAGCTTTCTAGGTACTGTCTTGTGGCTTATCTGGGCAGAGTCTTTGAAAACCCTATGTTTGATAATCCAAAGCAACTCATGCAGTAGGACGGTTGGTGATCTTGTAAGTGCATCATCACAAGGAAACCAAGCCTTACAAATACTTTTTGAAACTCCCCGCTGTGATATCTACCGCCACACCGAGCAAAAGGGCGCTTGGTAAAAGAATCAGCAGGGGGCTAACGCTGACTGGTAACGCCAGATAGATTACCCAAGGTAGCACCAGCAGCGGCATCAGCGTCGCTTTGGCACGGTGGTACACAAAGCCGGATTCCCGGCCAGCCCCGAACCGACGTATATCCCGGCGCACCAAACCGTCCACTAGCCCTACGAAGGCAGCCATGCAGAATAAGGGGAGCATCAGGCACAGCACCAGCAGGCGCACCAGGAAAACCAGCAGGGTATAGGCTGCGGCGATCAGGTAGCTTTCCAGATGCACGTAGACGATGCCCAGGTAGTAGCGAAAGTCTCGGGTCGGATGGTCAGCCCCAGCGCGAGCTTGGCTGGCAGCACCCTGCATCCAGTCCATCAGCCCGGTTTTGACGAATATCCACTCATGGGCGCCGTCGATCAATCGATGGGCCGTGCGTCCTGGTTCCTGTACCACAACACTGCGGGTGAAGTGGGTCGAGAGTTGATCGAGTTCGTAATGCAGCATGGCCTGAGCATGACGCCATCCCTGTTCCGGCCAGAACAGGTGCATGCCGACCCATTCCACCAGGATGCATAGCAATAGCGAGCCACAGAGTACACCGAAGAAGCGAAAGGGCAGCGAGACCACCGTGCTGACAAGGTTACGCTGCCGTGTCTGCTGTCGCTGCGCAGTGGCTGCCGGATCGCTCATGTTGTGTCGGTTCCGGCGGTCTCGACGCCGGCCATCTGTTTGAAATCATCCAGCAGGTCATCCGGTAGGCTCTCATTCTGCAGCTCGGGCCTGCCCTGACTTTCCCACCATTCGCCTGCATCCGAATAGTTCTGACGCATGTAATCGGCCAGCGCCTGCAGGTCCTTCGGCATGGCCTCGTCGGGATCGGGTGCGGGCAGTGGCATGCGCAGTTTCCACAGGTTGCCGCCTTCCAGCAGTGCGAATGCCTGGCCTTTGGGAAGGTTCACCACGTGGGCCGGTTCGATCAGCGGCACGCTAGTAGAGGTAATGCGATCCTGGGTGTTGGAGGTGAAGGCCGTATGCCCCTGCGGATCGGAGGTATCCGTTGCCCCGCTGACGATGGACGTGGTGTACACCTCAACCTTGGGCAGCTGCCGGGTCAGCAGTTCGGCAGTGGCAGTCTCGCGAACTCGCAACATGAAAAGATTGTTGAAGTTGCCCACTACCTGTCCCGCTTTGGCGCGATTGCCGATCCGCGCTTCGATATCGCTCAGGGTCTGGGTGTAGGCCGTCACCTGAATCCCGGCGCCACCGCCCTTGTTGACCATGGGGATGAACTCGTCACCCATCAGCTCATTGAACTCATCGGCATGGACGTTGATGGCAACTTTGCCATGGGTGCTGGTCGTTGCCCCGGGGAGGCCGTCGTCGATGCCAAACTTGTAGATGTGCCCGGCCACCGACACCAGATCGGAAAACATGGAGTTGCCCACCGCTGCCGCGACTTCAGCATCCGACAGGGCGTCCAAGCCGACATAGACCACCGCCCGTTTGCGGATGATCTGCATCCAGTCGAAGATCGGCCGCGGATCGTGCAGGTCCGCATAGTCCGGCGCCAGCAGTTGTGAGATCTTGCCGGTGGTGAGTTTCTCCAGAAGCGGCAGCAGCGAAGCGACAATTTTGTCGAAGTAGGTGCGGTCGTAACGCACTGCTGAGCGCAGGCCGTCGAGCACGGGATCGTAGACCCGCACCTGGGACAGGTACTGCTCAATGGCCACCACACGTTTTTCCCGACCGACCATGTGGCGGGGGATATTCTTGTCGTTGAGCCGACCTTCGAGCTGCACGATCACCTCCCAGGCCTTCGGTTCGGTTTTGGCGAAGAAGTGCTGGGCGTACTCGATGAACAGCGCGTCGATGTTGATGACGTGACGCTGAATTTGCAAATAGTCGGGACGTCTTCCCAGCTCCACCAGGGCGCGGGCGATGATATTGACGAAGCGCCAGGCGAATTCGCGAAAGGCTGCGCTGTTGCCCTCGCCGGAGAGCTGCCCGGCAATGCGCGTGGCCACCTCCGAGATGCGCCCGAAGCGGCCCACGGCATTGTAGCGAGCGGAAATGTCCGGCCAGCCGAGATGGAACACGTAGAACTCGCCCTCGCGCCCGGCGCGCCGGGCTTCCACGTACATACGCTTGAGCAGATCAGCATCGCCCTTGGGGTCGAACACGATCACCACCTCGTGTTCGCCGTTGACCCTGCGGCGAATATCCTGGGTGATGCACAACTCGGCCAGTCGGGTTTTGCCGACACGGGTGGTACCGAGCACCAGGGTGTGGCCTACGCGTTCACCCAGTGGGAGGGATACATCCGTCTCCAAGGGCTCGATACCGTGCAGCCGCGGCAACCCACCCACCGGTGGCAGGGGGCGGAGTGGGTTCAGTGGGTGGTCCCAGGCGGTCATCCTGCCAAGGCATGGCAATGGAAATGGCGCAAATTCCAGTCGTTCCTCCATGCGACGGATGAATCTGTAGGCCGGTGTAGGCTCGACGTAGCGGCGAAACTCAGGACGGTAGGTCTGCATCAGCCGGTGGGTATGGCGCTGATCCCAGCGGAAACCTCGGCCAACAAACAGCCGTTGCTGGCTCACCGGCACGTTCCGGCTGGCCATTACGTAGCGTGGGATACGCCTGATGTTGCGGCGATAGCGCAGGATCACCCTCGCGTCGCGAAAGCGGATGGCAGCAAAGATCAGGAAGCCTAGGGCTGCCCCCAGTCCCAGCAGTGGGCTGAGAGCCAGCGACCACGGGGCAAACAGGCACAGTAGAGCTGCACCGAAACTGACTGTGACGCTATACAGTTCGACGGCGGGTCGCAGCATGACCTCCACAGCATGGGGCTGGGCCATGTCACTGCTCGATACCGGTGGCGGTGATCAGCACCGGGTAGTGTCGGATCTCAAGGCGCTGGGCCAGGTCGTCACCAGAGGCCGGTGACAGGGTCAAGACGGATGCCAGGTCTCGCAAGCTGGCCAGTCCTTCGGCGGTGTCGACATTGACCACCAGACCTACGGCACCAAGAGCCCGCAAGCTGGCCGCCCGTTGATGCAGCCAGTTCCGGGAGCGCTCATCGTCGCCCACCAGGAATAGAGGGCGAAATCCTGTAGCCTTAATCGATCGCCGCTCGACCGTGCCCGGCGACAGCAGCGCCGATCTTACTGGCAGCATATCCGTCTCGCTGATGGGCTGGGTTGGGGCCTTTGGCACCTCAACGTATTCGGGCCGGACTAAAGGTGCGCCTATGGGCGGTAAATCCATTGCCTGGTAATACGGCAGCGTCGAGACGCCACCTCGGTCCTGAACGACAATGAGTGGGGTGTTATCGGCAGAGGCTGAAAGGCTCATTATTCCCAGCAGCCAGCACAGGGCATGTAACCGAGCTTTCAAGGCAGTCCCTCTTTCGATGTGGTCAGAGCTGCTGGCCCACCGTGAATGCGTGACAAGCGGTGGTGGATGCTGCGCCGGTAACGCTCCGCGGGCTCGCCACCGGCCGGGCGGTGATAGCGGCCAACCGCGTTAAGCCAACCCTCACCAGGTTTGTACTGTTCGCGCAATATAGCGGCGGCGATCGCCAGGTTCTGATATGGGTCGAGGAGCTTACAGGGGTGAGTCACCCGATGGACGTGGTATCCGACATTGATCTGCCCCAGACCTACGTCGATACGGCGATCTGGCGTTGTATCAAGGGCGGTTGTGAGCTCGGCACAGGCCCCATCTCGGGTGGGGAACCGCCGAGGTTGACCAGCGATGTTCAGTGTCCATGGCCAAGGAACCTGCCTGTCTCGTATGTCTGTGCCACTCTCTTGGAGAGCAATGGCAAAGAGCACTGCCGAAGGCACTCCGGCCTCGTGGGCGGCCAATTGGTAAGCCGGTGGCGGGAGTGCTGTATCTGCTGTGCTCGGGAAAACGACCAGCCAACCCAGGCAAATGAACGCCCAATGCGGGGAGCTTACTGACGTTGCCATTGTCCGCTCACCTCACGGACCACGGCGGGCAATTCACCCTGCACACCGATAGTCAGCCAGCGCCCATTATCATGGTTCAAGGTGATGGCGCGGTCGCGAACCTTATCCGGGTCGACTCCCACCCGCTCGGCCCATTGACGTACACGGGCATCTTCCTGGCGGCTGTCGACCAGATACAGATCGAACTCCGCACCCTCCGCCTGCAGCTGTCGGACGCGCCGCTCACAGGCTGAGCAGTTTTCCTTCACGAACACTGCCAACCGGGTGGGCTGGAGGGTGTCTTGAGGAAGGCTACTTGAGCCGCTCAGGTCAACACGCTGGAGGTTCGGGTATAGCCGCTGCCAAGCCGCATCGTAGGCGCGCTGGTAAATCAGCAGCTTCTCTACGCGGCGAGCTTCGGCCTGTACCTGCAATTCTGCATAGCGGCGGCGTTCATCAGAGGTACGTGCCTCGATGCCCAGAGCCGTGAGCGGGTCCAGGTTCGGCGAGTAGATGCCCAGTGGCCCCTGCATTAGGTGCCGATACCGCGTCCACTCCTCGGGTTCGAGCCCCCAGTCCTTTGCCAGGCGATCGTTGAGTTCTGTGTGACTGGTAGTCTGCTCCCGGCTGGATGCGATAACCGATTCTGTGGTGAGAGCACTCTGGGCAACCGAAAGGGATGGGATCATAGCAGCGGCCAGTATTACCAGAGCGGGATTCACGAGGGATCTCACGGTAGCGTCCTACAACAGCTGATCAGGGCAGGGATTCATTCCGGACCGAACCGTCACGGCAATGCCTCCAGGCGCGTTGTGAAGCACACCTGTCGTACTCGATCATCCACCTGCAGTTCCCAAGCTGGCCCGGCCAGCGTCAGCAATGCATCATGGAGCAAGATAGGCCCAAGACGCAGATGGGCAGCCGGCAGGGGCAAATCGTAGAGCGGTGTCGAGTTCGAGTCGTCGTCACAGAGGGAGTAGCCGGAGCGCTGCAGTACATGGCGCAGGCCATCTTCCACCGTTGGTTGCGGCGTTGCTGGTATGGACGCATCGACCACTTGCAGCAGGAGATTTTGCTGGGCCGCCTGGAGTGTCAGTTCCACCAGTGTGTACCGACCATGGCGGGCGATAGGTATCCAGTCGTTTGGAAGCGGGACTGAAGCGGCCTCTGTCACCGGATCATTGGGGGTAGGGGCAACGGTTGATGTGGT
>Ga0207906_1000353_pt1 | contig 19747 bp, 16 predicted proteins | sample LinPmetageLP37_FD_184050 | JGI IMG/M metagenome (GOLD analysis project Ga0207906, IMG submission 184050) | Marine viral communities from the Pacific Ocean - LP-37 (SPAdes) | ecosystem: Environmental > Aquatic > Marine > Oceanic | place: Pacific Ocean | collected 2010-06-16 | reverse complement strand
TAAATCTAAATGATTTTAATTTGCATAAGGTATTTAGAAATAGCCATTTAGATTTTAACAGCTTGGGTTTTTCAGATTTTAAGCTTAGATCAAAGTAATGTTTTCTACCTTCCTTAACTGCAACAATATCTGGGGTAATGCTAATAGTGCTTCCGGCTTTAATATAAGATGTTGGTGTTTCATAACCATCTGTATCGGCTTTTATGTTTTCAAAACCGTGATTTTCTAAATAGGTGATGGAGTTCTCTAAAATGTCTGAGTATTTTGCTTTGTCTTCATGTATCATAACATATAATATAATGAAAATGAGGAGAAAAGCAAGTTTTTAACAGGGTTTAACGATTGATTTTGTTTTTACTCAAAATCGAACGACTTACTCGTTTCAATAATATCCCTAAGTTTAGCAATTTTCTCATGAATACGTTTAAAAAATAACGACCTGTCCTTTTCACCTGCGTTGACCAATAATTTAGAGTTACTCATTTGTTTCTGAAAAAACTCATACATAAGTTCACAGGTTGGCTGATGGTCAATTTTAAAATAACTTATAACTGTAAATGGAGTAAAAAATACTTTCTGAAAAGGGGTAATAACCATAATGGTGTTCGTCATCAAGTGAATATCGTTTGCATATAAATGATAATTAGCCTTGTTTTTAGAGCCAATTATACATTGATGTATAGCCTGTTCTTCAACATGATATATAACTTCTTCAAAATCTTTACAAATTTTTAAAGCAAGGTTTTTTGAAAGCGCTCCCGATTCAAAATAGTATAACACTTGTTGGAGTGTGCCATTTGCAGTAGTGTTGCTCCAAATCTCTGTAATATTAATGTCTTTGTAAACTTCACCAAGTTTAAAAGCACTTTCTAGTAAAGATTCAGGAATGGTCTTAATAAAGTCATCAAACGTAACTTTATCGGTCGTCATACTTGAATCTACATCTTTTAACCAAACATAAATTTTATAGCGCGATAAATAAGAATCTTTAAGGGTGTGAAAAATCGGAACATCTTTCGCAGAATAAACAATAGAGGCGCCTTTTAATTTGGTTAAGGGAAAAACATTATTATAAGATTGTTTTAGCCACATTTCTAGTCCTTCTTTATTATTTATTGGTGGTGATAATTCGGCAAGAATGGAATTTTGATTACCAACTTCAAATAATTTATTTAGTGATATTTTGTAATGTCTGGCTAGCTTAACACCTTCCTCAAGTGTTAGGCTTGTTTTTGAATTTATGCGTCTGTATGCAGCATCATAACCTATGTCTAAAACATCAGCAATTTCATCTACAAATGAGGTGGAATTTTGTGATTTCGCCTTTAAATACTGTATAAATTTTTCTTGCATTTTTTGAGAAATTACAAGTTTGTTTCAGAAAGACTTTGTGAAATTTAAGAAAAATAATTGTAATTACCTGTGTTTTAGTCAAATGGTTTTGAAATTTCACAAAGTACATTTACATAGTACATTAAAAAAGTTGGCATATCAATTGAACTAAAAAAACAAAGGCCATGTTAATAATACTCTTAATAATAAAATTTGAAAAAATCTTTAAAAGATCGTATTCTATTACGCTCATTGAGGTGTTTAAAAGGTTTGTATTTAAATTTAAATATGTGTTGCCATTTTTATTACTTTCCAATTCCAATGATACAACCACAGAAGTTGAAAACATCACTTTCAATATTATAAATAAGAATACTGAAATTGGATTTATAAATATTCAAAAAACATTTATAAATCAAATAACTACATATAATGTGGATTCCGAAGTAAATGCTAAAGTTATTTTTAATTTCAATGCCATTGGAAGAGAAAAGTCTATTTATAAAGAGGATACTTTAATCTATTCTTCTCTTTATCGAAAACTTAATGATAAAGAAAATTTAAATCAGTCTTTATCCTTCAATGATGGTAAGTATATCCTAAAAATTAAAAATAAAAAAGAGATACTACATTTTGAAGTTATCAACAGAAATCTTGTAACACTTTTCTTTTTTGAACCCGTTGGTATAACTACAATTTACTGTGATAAACAAAATCAAATGCTAAATATCTCCTCTTTGGGACACGGTATCTATAAAGTCGTGTTTTCAAAGAATAACTTCAATATTTACCATTATGAAAACGGAAAATGTGTAATGGTTTCGTTTGCAACAGTGGTTTCCCAAGTGGTAATAAAATTTGTTTGTGAAAACACAATGGGTGTTGCAACAAATAAAAAAATAATGAGTAGTAGTTTTGTTTTCATAGGATGAGTTTTAAATTTTACATTGAATGATTTTTATTGGGTTTATGGCATTGTTTATTTTAATTAACAAACATAACCTCCACATTATTGAATGTGCAGAACAGGGTATGGATATCGGTAGTAGAAGATGTTCCAGATTCCCAATACATGACTTGAAGTTTTGCTGTACCAGACATTTTGTAAAAACTAATTCTTGGATCTGGCGATTTTACAAACTCCCATTTTGTAATAGAAAATGTTGAGTTTTCAATGCCCTTACTTCTTACATGATCTGCCAATTCACCATTTGATTTGTACACAGAATAATATATCTGTAATAAATCTGATGGATAAGAACCTATAGAAGGAAAGGGTTTATTCAAATTTAAGATTATAATATCTAGGCTTTCTTTACCGTCTGGATTGAGAGCATTTGTTAAAAACCTTGTAAATTTATCTGTGTTTTCAAAACTAAAATTAAGATAGTTATAATCGGAATCTAATACACCACTACTTGCACCCGTAATTTTAGTGGCTACCCATTTTCTAAAACTGGGGCGATTGTTATCTACTCCATAAAATGCAGGGAGTGATGTACTTTCCATGTAAACCCAACTATCTTCTGGTTTAAAACTGGGTTCTTTATAGCCATCTGGATTTAACGCGTCTTCTAAAGAGATATCATCGTTAGAGCTAGAACTACAAGCACAAAAGACTAGCAGCAATAAGACTAAGCGAAGACTTGGTGTAAAGGTTTTAATACTTTTCATTTTTTAGATTGTTTTTATTGAAATATGTTAATCTTGCCCCCTATAAACACATCAGTAGTTTTAGAGGTTTTAGATAATAAATTGGTTAGAACAGAACCAGACCCAATGGATACAGGCCCTAATCTAAAACCTGCTCCCCAAGACAAATCGCCATATTGCCTAAAACTTACTGGGGAATACAAGCTAAAATGTTTCGTTTCTAATCTTGGTGCTATAACAACACTGTTAATAATAGTGTTAGACCCAAGTGTATTCTTTTTTGTTAATGCCAAATTGCTTTGCACGCTTAGATAGAGTTTATTTTTAATCTGGTAATCTGCCAAAAAATGAAAAGCAGTGGGTAATTTTATTTTTTGTGAAGTGGTGGTTTCAGAACTGGTATAGTTGTTATCTAAAAAATCTTCCGTACCATTGTCAAATTTAGAAGCATCTACAGTGGCATTCAAATCGTATGTTGTAATAATACTTTCTTTGTAATTAATGGAGCCTATATCGGTTATAGAAGCTCCAATTTTTAATTTATATTTATTTTGTTTTTTTGAGGATAAAGAATCTCTTACCATATTAGGGCGCCACTCGTAAGTAAAGCCTAAATCGGCTCCATAACCAGTAGTTAAATTCGAAAAATTAATATCTTCATTATCAAAGTCATTACTTGTACCATAAACCAAAGTTCCTGTTGTAGTCAATTGGTCATTATTTGCAGTGTATTGCCCAGTAAAATTAGGACTGTTTACAAACAAACCACCAGCCCCTTGCAAGTATTTTAAGGTGACACCGCCCTTTAAAAAATTTTGCTCTTTGTTTAAAAGAACCCTTCCATAAACCAATCCTACTTCTCCCCAAGCATGTATGGTGCCCGTTAGGTTTTCAGAATTAAAATTGAAATCTTCATTAAGATCAAAATCATTACTAACATTTTCATATAATTCGCCACTTATATTATTAATATTCATAAAGGCTCTAACTCTAGATACAATTCCTATACTGCTTTTTGGAGAGAGGTTAAACATAAAAGATGGCCCTAAAACATCCACATTTAAAAAGAAGTTATTAGCATTTGAAGGGAATTTTTCAGCATCTGTTTCAAAATCAAAACCACCACTAGATTTAATAACATCGCTAACATTAATACCAAAATAATCACTACCACCAAAGGCACTTATAGATAGGATATTGATATTTGCCTTAAACCTAGAATCGACCACATTGGAAGGGTTATCTATAAGGCTGTTTATACCGGCATAATTATCGACGGTATTACCAATATAGCTTTGGGCATTAAGTTTAATAAATGAAAAGAGTAATAATATGAGCGTAATTTTTTTCATAACTGATTGTTTTTAAGTTTATGACAAATATTATTTTAGTACAGAAAACAATAAAAAAGTGCCACTTACAAATTATATAGTATTATATATTGTAAATAGCACTTGACTCATTCTCCTAATAAATTAATAGCATGTTAAAATTAGGGAAGGTTAATAATTAAAAAAATACCTATTTATAGGTATTTTTTTTTCTTTCGTCGTTTAAAACAAGCATTTAGCTGATAATTAGATATTATTTAGAGTTATAAAATTTTATTTCAAGAAAAAGTGATGCCAATAAAAGTTAATAATTTAAAACGTATGTAAACATTATATAAGGATAACGTTTTTTGCTATTTTTGGTATACCATTAATTTTTCAAGTTATGGATGAAACAGGTATTACAAAACTTTATCAAGTTTTTAGGTCTCAAAATACGGTTCTTAAGCCAGCAGAAAATATTAATATGTTTCATATAGTAGAGCAAATTGCCTCATTGTTTGCAGTGGGTTCTTTTTATTATTTTATATTTAATTTAGTAACCTTGGAGTTCGATTATGTTAGTGAAGGCACCAAGCCCCTTTTAGGTATTGAGCCAAATGATTATTCATTTATAAAGCTTCTTAAATTGATGCATCCAGAAGACCAAGAGCAAATGAGTTTAAAGGAGTCAACGTCATTAAACTTAAAACTAAACATTATCCCTAAAGACGATATTGGAAAATATAAAACTGTTTATTTGATAAGACTTAAAGATAAGAATGGTAACTATAAAACTTATTTACATCAAGTTAAGGTAATTAATATATCTGAAGATGGGAAGATACAGCAAACCATTGGTGTGCATACCGATGTGACTTATTTAAAGATACCGTTCGATCATAAATTGTCATTTATTCCTATAGACTCTAAATTGCAATCGTATCATTTTGAATTTGTAAATCGTGAATATGTTTTAAGTGATGGTTTTTCAGATAAATTTACAAAACGGGAGCTAGATATTATAAAATTGCTGGGACAAGGAAAAAGAGCTGAAGAAATAGCCGACATGTTGTACATTTCCAAACTTACCGTTAACACACATAAGAGAAATATTTTAAAAAAGGCCAATTCTAAAAATTCAACAGAGTTAATAGTAAAATGTTTAAGAGAAGGTTTTATTTGAAAACAATATCGGCAATGTGCTTTATTGTTTTAATAAATTCATGAGGTTTTTCTAAACTGGGATAATGACCACAATCTTGAAATTCAATGAACTCGCAAGTGCCATGGGAGTTATTTACGGTTTCCAATAAGTAGTCTTTAATAATACAAGTATCATAAGAACCCGCAATAATAAATTTAGGTATTTTAAGATTGGTAAATATTTCAAACTGGTTTGACCAAAGGCTTTCTGTAAAATCTTTAGCTAATGCTTTTCTTATTTTAGGATTGGTAGCTTTATAGTCTTTAACCAAACCGCCAACAAATTTTTTGTCAAAAACAATCATGCAGGTAGCAGTTTCTATTTCAACGTCTGTTGCTGTTTCAGAAGTATAAATTTGTAAATCAGACATGGGGATAAAAGCTTCTTCAAAATTGAAAGGTTTTTTTAGAGGTGGTGTGCCAAAAATCACCAATCCTTTAAGTCTGGGTATTTTTTCTGAAACTTCAATGGCAATATGTCCGCCGAGTGAATTTCCAGCAATTAAAATATCATCATCAATTTTATTTAAAAGAGAAGCTATTTTTTCACAATAGGATGCCATTGAAAAATCGTCTTCTCTATGGTAACCTTCCATACTTTTACCATGACCCGGTAAATCTATGGTCATCATACTTTGTAAAATTGTTTTTGAATCCATGATGCCTTTAAAAACATAAGAAGATGAAGAATTGCCATGAATGAAAACGATGGTGCCTTTTTGTTTTCCTTTAAGTAATGTATGATTCATTTATAAAGTTTTAGTTCATTGATTTATAGTTTTATAACAAATCTAAATATTAAATGAATTCAATTTTCATTTTGATATAAATAAATATTGAGATTAAATGTTTTGTGTATTAAGAACAAAAAAACCTCACAGGTTTTAAAACCTGTGAGGTTTGGTATTTACAGATTAATAAAAAAACTAATCTTCTTTTTTATCTTCTCTAGGTCTTCTATCGTCACGACGATCATCTCTACGATTGTCACGTCCACGATTATCTCTACCACGGTTATCACGTCCACCACGGTCGTTATTCTCTCTTGGTGGTCTTGCAACGTAACCTTCTGGTTTGTCTAATAATGCTTTACGAGATACTTTTTCTTTACGAGTTTTTGGATCAACTCCAAAATACTTCACTTCAAAAACATCACCCATATTAACAACATCACTTACGTTTTCAGTGCGTTCCCAAGCTAATTCGCTTACGTGTAATAAAACCTCGTTTCCTGGAGCGTCTAAATATTCTACAACAGCACCAAAATCAAGCATTTTAATCACTTTTACTTTATAAGCATTGCCAACGGTAGGTTTAAACATTAACGAATCTATTTTTGCTAAAACAGCATCAATGCCTTCTTGTCCAGTTCCTAATATTTCAACAATACCTTCTTCTGTAATAGGGTCTTCATTAATTACAATCGTTGTTTTTGTAGCTTTTTGTAATTCTTGAATGACTTTTCCACCAGGTCCAATTAATGCACCAATAAATTCATTTGGAATCACACGGGTAATCATTTTTGGAGCATGTGCTTTCACATCCGCATTTGGAGCAGCAATGGTTTCAGTTAATTTACCTAATATATGTAAACGTCCAGCTTGTGCTTGTTTTAAAGCATTTACTAAAATTTCATAAGAAAGTCCTTTAACTTTAATGTCCATTTGGCAAGCCGTAATACCATCGGCAGTACCAGTTACTTTAAAATCCATATCTCCTAAATGATCTTCATCACCTAGAATATCAGATAACACAGCATATTTACCGGTTTCAGCATCCGAGATTAATCCCATAGCAATACCAGAAACAGGTTTTTTAATTTGAACACCCGCATCCATTAACGCCATAGTACCAGCACAAACCGTTGCCATAGAAGAAGAACCGTTAGATTCCAATACTTCAGATACGACTCTTACTGTATAAGGGCAATCTGCAGGTACCATACCTTTTAAGGCACGTTGTGCTAAATTCCCATGACCTACTTCACGACGAGACGTTCCTCTTAATGGGCGCGCTTCACCGGTTGAAAAAGGAGGGAAGTTATAATGTAAATAGAAACGCTCTTCACCTTCAAAAGATGGCATGTCTATTTGGTTTGCTTCTCTACTTGTTCCTAAAGTAACTGTTGCTAATGCTTGAGTTTCTCCACGAGTAAAAATTGAAGAACCATGTGTCGATGGTAAATAATCTACCTCACACCATATTGGTCTGATATCGGTAGTTTTACGTCCGTCTAAACGTAAACCTTCGTTTAAGGTTAAATCTCTAACCGCTTTTTTCTCAGCTTTATAGAAATATTTAGATACCATTCCTCCATATTCAGCTAATTCTTCTTCAGTAAAAGTTGCTTTTACTTCTTCTTTAATAGCATCAAAAGCAGCACTACGTTCATGTTTTGCCGAAGCAGCTCTAGCCACAGCATATACTTTATCGTAAACTAAATCATTAATTTTTTTGGCTAATGCTTCATCTTCTGGTTCTGGCTCATATTCGCGAGTTGCTTTTTTACCAAAAGCTTCGGCTAATTTTACTTGCGCAGCACATTGTACTTTAATAGCATCGTGTGCAAACTTAATAGCTTCCACCATGTCCTCTTCAGAAATCTCACCCATCTCACCTTCAACCATCATGACTGAATCGGCAGAGGCACCAATCATCATGTCTATATCAGACTCTAATAATTGTGCTCTTGTTGGGTTGATAATGAATTCTCCATTGACACGACCTACTCTAGCTTCAGAAATTGGCGTTTCAAATGGTAAATCTGATAATTGTATAGCGGCAGAAGCTGCTAATCCAGCCATAGCGTCTGGCATCACATCATCGTCATGAGACATTAACTGAATCATTAATTGTGTTTCTGCGTGGTAATCTTTTGGAAATAATGGGCGTAACACACGGTCTACTAAACGCATGGTTAAAACCTCCCCATCACTTGGTCTTGCTTCTCTTTTAAAGAAACCACCAGGGTATCTTCCTGAAGCAGCAAATTTTTCTCGATAATCTACCGTTAATGGTAAAAAGTCAACATCACTTTGTTGGTAGTTGGAAACAACGGTACACAAAAGCATACATTTTCCTGATTGCACAACAACAGAACCATGGGCCTGTTTTGCTAATTTTCCGGTTTCAATAGAAATTTCTCTACCGTCACCAAGGTCAATGACCTCTCTAAAAACTTTTGGAATCATAATTTTTTAATTCTAATTAAACAATGGTCGTTGTGTTGTAGTAGTAGTTGTTGTGAGACCAATGAAAAACTATAATAAGCTTCTTCTTTTTTTATGCCATTGCGAAGCAAATTTTTTAATTTGCTGCGGCAATCTGTTTCTTTTTAAGAGATTACCATGCTTCGACTGTGCTCAGCACAGGCTAGTTTCACTCCTCGTAATGACACTGAAACATGTTATATTTAAAACAAAAAAGAGGCGTTAAGCCTCTTTTTTTTATTTTCTTAATCCTAATTCTTTTACTATGGCACGATATCTTAAGACATCCTTTTTAGTTAAGTAATCCAGTAAAGATCTTCTTTTACCTACTAACATTACTAAGGAACGCTCTGTATTATAATCTTTACGATTGGTTTTTAAGTGTTCAGTTAAGTGAGCAATTCTGTGTGTGAAAAGTGCAATTTGTCCTTCTGCAGAACCTGTATCAGTTGCGCTTTTTCCGTGTTTTTTAAAGATTTTCTCTTTTTCTTTTTGATCTAAATACATGCTAATATTATTGTAAATGATTGTTATGTACACGAAAGTTTTTCTTTCGAGCGGCAAAGATAGTAATAATTAATGATTTACAATTGCATCATTAAAAATAATATCATATCCCGTAGTATCTTTTTTATTAAGCCCGTAAAGGTTGATTCGTGATTAAATCAATGTAATGATTTACTTTGTTTTTTAAAAGTTTGCGTTCTGTAATAAAATCTAAAAAGCCGTGTTCCAATAAAAATTCAGAGGTTTGAAACCCTTCAGGTAATTCTTGGCCCGTGGTATCTTTTACTACCCTTGGTCCTGCAAATCCTATTAAAGCTCCTGGTTCAGCAATATTAATGTCGCCTAACATAGCGAATGAAGCCGTTGTTCCACCTGTAGTTGGGTCTGTGCATAATGAAATATATGGAATTCCGGCATCAGCTAACTGAGCCAGTTTTACGGATGTTTTTGCCAATTGCATGAGTGACAAAGCAGCTTCCATCATACGGGCCCCACCAGATTTGGATATGATCATGAAAGGAATTTTCTTTTTTAAAGAATAATCTGCGGCACGTACAATTTTTTCACCAACAACACTTCCCATAGAACCTCCAATAAAGGCAAAATCCATACATGCAATTACTAAATCTTTACCTTTTGATTTTCCTACCGCGCACCTAATAGCATCTTTAAGCTTGGTTTTTTCTTGAGCAGATTTTAAACGATCTGGGTATTTTTTTGTGTCAACAAACTTTAACGGGTCTTTTGATTCTAAATTAGCGTCAAGCTCTTTAAATTCATTATTATCAAAAAGGATTTCAAAATATTCCTTGCTTCCAATACGAACATGATAACCGTCTTCTGGGCTTACATAGAAATTTTTTTCTAATTCGTCTGCATCAACAATTTTACCGGTTGGAGATTTGTACCATAATCCTTTGGGAGTGTCTTTTTTATCCTGTGTTGTAGTGGTAATTCCTTTTGTTTTTCTTTTAAACCAAGACATACTGATTTACGATTTTAGTTATACGGTGTTAGATGTTTTAATCTTAGCAACGTTTTTGCGTTAGGGATTGCAGCGGCATCCTTTTTTGTTTTCAAAAAAGATATAGCGAAAAGCCCGACCACAAAATTAAAGCTTTATTTTAATTTTGTGGTAACGCTATAGAAATTTTATTCTTAATATTCTTTTTAAAAATGTTTAATAGGCAGTATTTAAATTATATAAATAAAAAGTCCTACATTAAGCAGGACTTTTTTAATATAAGCTGTAGTAAATACCTTTATTATAAGGTATTTACGTTATTTAAATCTTCAAACGCTTTTTTTAATCGCTCAACAAAGGTTACTTCTCCGGCACGTAACCAAACACGTGGGTCATAGTATTTTTTGTTTGGGGAGTCTGCTCCTGTTGGATTTCCTATTTGAGATTGTAAATAGGCTTCATTTGTTTTCATGTAATCACGAATACCACTCATGAATGCATATTGCATATCGGTATCAATATTCATTTTTACTACCCCATAGCTAATGCCTTCACGAATTTCTTCAACGGTTGAGCCAGAGCCACCATGAAAAACAAAATCAATATGATTGTGCCCTACGCCATATTTTTTTGATATGTAGTCTTGAGAATTCTTTAAAATTTTAGGGGTTAATTTTACATTTCCGGGTTTGTAAACACCATGAACGTTACCAAAAGCTGCGGCTATAGTAAATTGGTCACTTACTTTGCTTAATTCTTCATAAGCATAAGCAACTTCATCGGGTTGCGTATACAACTTAGAATCGTCTACATCCGTATTATCTACTCCGTCTTCTTCACCTCCTGTTACGCCAAGTTCAATTTCAAGTGTCATGCCCATTTTGCTCATCCGTTTTAAATATGATTTGCATATTTCAATGTTTTCTTCAAGAGGTTCTTCTGAAAGATCAATCATGTGAGAACTGAACAATGGTTTTCCTGTTTCAGCAAAATGTTTTTCACTGGCATCTAACAAACCATCTATCCATGGCAATAATTTTTTTGCACAATGATCGGTGTGTAATATTACTGGAACACCATAAGATTCTGATAATATGTGAACATGTTTAGCACCTGCAATGGCACCCGCAATAGATGCTTTTTGGCCCTCATTACTTAACCCTTTTCCTGCATTAAATTGTGCGCCACCATTAGAAAATTGAATAATAACCGGCGCTTTTAAGGCAGCAGCAGTTTCCAATACACCATTTATAGTATCTGAACCAATGACGTTTACTGCTGGTAAAGCAAACCCTTTTTCTTTTGCAAGTTTGAAAATTGCTTGAACTTCTTTACCTGTAGCAACGCCAGGTTTTATATTGTGTCCCATTTCTATTAAATTAGTTTATGATTTTATTTTTACAATTCAAAAGTAATGAATTTTTAGTTATTTAGTTGCGGTTTTAAGGTTTGAAACCTTGAAAATAAAACTAAAACGTTGTAGTTTATAGTGTGGAAACCATCCGTTAAAAAGGATAGTTAATACCAATATTGTAAACAGCGTTTCCAAAATTATAATCATTAAACCACCTGTTTTGATCTTGGTAAATAGGGTCATAAGTTTTAAAACCAACATCAAACCTAAATACAAAAAAACTAAAGTCATAACGCAAGCCAAAACCAGAACCTATAGCAATATCTTTTAACGAATTTAAACTTGAGAATACAGAATTTTGATCAGTAACTTCATCTAATACATTCCAAATATTTCCTGCGTCAATAAAAACGGCACTATATAAGTCACCAAACAAATTAAATCGTTGTTCTGCACTAAATGCTAATTTAAAATTAGCTTCATTAAATTCATTGGAGCTTTCTGAACTACCAGGGCCTAAACTGTAGGCTGTCCATGCCCTATTATCATTAGCGCCACCAGCAAAGAAACTCTTTGAAAAAGGGATGCTTGTTGCATTTCCGTAGGGTATGGCTATACCTGCATAGCTTCTAACGGCAAAAATATTTTTTTTACCGAAATCCCAATGTTTTGTATAATCTAGTTCTAATTTGGAATATTGTGAATAGGCCACATTGAAAAGCTCATATCTGTCACTATTGTCTTTCGTTAAACCTAAAAATTTAGAAGTAAGCGAGAGCATATTCCCTGCCAATTCTAATTTGAACCTAAAGATTGAAAAATCCTCATCATACAAATTTTTACGAGTGTCTTGAACCATACTAAAGACAGATGAGAAAATCAAGTTGTTCTCTGTTAAGCGCTGTTTACGCTCTTCAATGCTGGCAACGGTTTTATAATTGGGGTCATTTGGTGTTAACGAGGTATTGTTATTTAAAACATTACTTATAAAGGCATCAGTTTCTTCAGGATATGTTAAATTTATTCCGTTATTGTAATTTAATAAAAGTGATATGTCATTAAGTGTATTGTAAGAATTTTGATAAACCCCAAAATAGTTGCCAACATTCAAATTTCTAACATACTGCGCATTGAATATGTCCAATCTATTTGTGATATTTTTTGAAGGATTCCATTTAAAATTAAAAATCCCGCTAAATGTTTGTTTGTCCAACCCAACATTTGTTTGACTTGATGTTGATAAGCTAATACGGGTGCTAGGAGACATGTATTTAGGAACAATTTTTTCAGTATTGAACGGTGAAAATAATCTTGGAATGGTTAAGTTCAAATTAACACCAATTTCTATAATATCGAAAAAACTATTCGAGCCATTCGCTGCGTCTTTTGAAGACCCTATGGAACCTATTCCTGATATTTCAAATGTTTCAGCACCACGAAAAACATTTCTAATTGAAAGACTTGGGTTTATTGCTAAACCTATTCTTTGAATATTACTTTGTGATACTTCAGTACTAAACCCTAAATTGAATTTTTTTAAAGGTGTTAAAAAGACATCAGTGGTTAAGGTTGAATCGTCGTTCTCTGTATATTTAATGTCAGGGTATTTAAAAGTCCTTAATTCACTTAAATATCTGTATGAACGGGTTCTGTCAATATCTTTAAAAAGGCTATTTGGTGAAATAAAAATAGCGTCAGTTAATGCTTTAGGCCTAAACCGCATTTTACCAATACTGAATAATTTAAAGCCATTATAAGTGACAGAGTCTGTTCTGGAATCGTTTCTTTTTTCAAAAGTACCGTCGGTATAAATATTCACATCTTTTACGTAATAAATCTTAAATGGTTCTCTTAAAACGGTGTCTTGTTCGCGTATAGCCCTATCTTGAATTTGAACCATTACATTAACTTTTTTATTAGTATTTACCGTGTCAATTTCAAAAGAGACATAGTCTTGATTGAAATGATAAACACCTTTATTTCGTAACTCTGTTGAAATACGATCACGCTCTAATTGAAAATTAACTGTTTTGTACTGTTCATTTGGTTTCAGGTAGGAATTGATTTTAGTTAGTCTATATAAAGAATCAACGACGTTAGGCACTTTTTTTTTCGTGATAGAATCAAGAATATAAGGGTCACCGGTTTTAACAAAATAATCAATATCTGCGCGTTGTTTTTCTCCTTTATTAATGTTATATGTTGCCGTTACATTAAACCAACCGTTGTTAATGTAATAATCCTGAAGGCGTTTAATAGATCTTTTTGTGCGCTCTTCATCAATAATTACCGGTGCTTCCCCGGTTTTTTTTAACCAGCTGTTAAAATTGATACGGTTTTCTATGTATTTTTCTAATTGTTTTTTAGAAAGTAATGATTCATAATGTTCTCTTTTATTTGGTTTCTTATCAAAATTGGAATTTATTATGGAATCAATATTGGGTCTGGCTAAATTGTAAATATGCAAACGCAAAGGCACTTTTAAAATGTGACTGTTTGGACTTTGGTATAAAAGATTGTTCATGGTTTCACTATTCTCTTTTTTATCATTCACATAAATTGAGTTTTTTGAGAGTAAGTAACTTGCTTGAGGAACCCGTTTTACTGAATTACAAGAGGTTATGAAACTTGCTGTAATAATAAAAATCAGTATGTTGTAATAGTTAAGTTTCAAGTAATCTTATGGTTGTTATAGGTAATAATTGTTTTTAAAAATCTAATTTTTCAGTAAAATTTTGTTTGTGTCTTATTTTTATCCAAAAATACATTATTTCTCTAGAAAAAAATATTTAAATAATAGACAAGAATTTATATAAACCGTGATATTTTCATTTTCTTTATAATATAAAAATCGAACAATAATATGGATTGCATGCTATCAAAAAACTAAATTAAATTAATATCAAGTTTAAAGCAAAAAAAGCGCAGGTTGCAATCTGGTCTTTTTGTTGTTGAAGGGGTGAAAACAATAAAAGAACTTTTACAATCACAATTTGTGTTAGATACATTATATACCACTGAATCTTTCAAAAGTGATGCCAAACAAGAAGAACTGATTTCTGAAACAGAATTAAATCGTATTAGTTTTTTAAAGACACCCAATAAAGCATTAGCCATATTTAAAATACCAAAACCAAAAGCAATAGATTTTAATGAATTGATTATAGCACTTGATGATGTCAGGGATCCCGGTAATTTGGGTGCCATTATACGTTTATGTGATTGGTTTGGAGTGAAAGATTTGGTTTGCAGTGAAGAAACAGTTGATTGTTATAATCCTAAGGTTATACAAGCCACCATGGGCTCTATTACAAGAGTGAATGTATCTTATACAGATTTGTCGGTTTTTTTAAAGCAATCTGAACAAAACAGTTATGGTGCCTTTATGAATGGAACTTCTGTTTATAATATGGAACTGCCATCAAAAGGTATTCTTGTTTTGGGGAATGAAGCCAATGGCATTTCTAACGAATTAGAAAAGATTATTAATAAAAAAGTAACCATCCCAAGATTTGGAAATTTACAAGCAACAGAAAGTTTAAATGTAGCCACCGCAACAGCTGTTTTACTCAGTGAATTTAAGCGAAGGTTTATTGAAAAGTAAAATTAACGAAGATACCTCGGGTTTTCATGTTATTTATATTACTTGTCCACGGGCTGTTAGGATCTTTATCCCTAACCAGTTCGTCATTGATGCCAAATATACCCCGAATTGAAGGCGTGAATTTAAAGTTGTACAAATACAAATCAATGCCAAAACCAAGTTCATAAAAAAGGGTGTTCTTTGTGGTTCTAAATTGGCCGTTTTTATTATCATCCGGGTTGTTTTCATTGCTTGATAGGTTTAGCGCCGTTGAAAAGCCACCAACTACAAATGGTTTAAAATTATTAATTCTTTTGGCAGAAAATTTAACCAATAATGGAATATGAACATATGTTGCTTTAACATCTCTCACCAAATCATTGTTATTATATGAAATGCCTTGAAAGTAGGTGGCACTATAATACAGCTGCCTTGTTGAAATGACTAACCCGGGCTCTATCCTTAAATCAATAAAATCATTAATGCGCAAATTGCCAATTAACCCAACATTAAAACCGATGCTTCTTTTAACATAAATATCGCGTAAATCTTGGTTGTGATCAAAATTAAAATCATAATTATTAAAGCCGAGGTAATAACCCCATCTTAATAAATTATGATCTGTTGAGCCTCTGCCTTGATTAGCATCATAGGATACTTTTTCTTTGGTAAAAAGTTGTGCATGACCGGTTTGAAATAAAAATAAAAATATAAATAGAAAAAAGGTGTTTTTCATATTATTGCTTTGATGATGTATAGATTGTGGCAACTCCAAACGTTTGCGGAAAATCTTCAACATTAATAAACCCAATTTCTCTTAAAATATTGTTTAACGTTTCGCCATAAGGAAAAACAGATGCAGATTCACTTAAGTACTGGTAGGCACTTTTATCTTTTGAAAACAGTCGTCCAATAACCGGCAACATATATTTAGTGTACATTTTGTAACCTTGTTTAAAAGGGGGTTTTATTGGGACAGAAGTTTCCAAAATAACAAAAATACCGTTTGGTTTCAGGACTCTTAAAATTTCAGAAAGTCCTTTTTCTAAAGTTTCAAAATTGCGTACTCCAAATGCAACGGTTATGGCATCAAAAGTGCTGTCTTCAAAAGGCATATTTTCAGAATCCCCTAAAACCATGTCAATGGTGTTTTGAAGTTTTTTCTTTATGATTTTTTGTTTTCCAACATCAAGCATGCCACTGCTAATATCCAAACCTATAATTTTAGTGGCATTTGTTTTTGCCAGTGCAATGGCTAAATCTCCGGTTCCTGTAGCAATATCCAAAATAGTTTTTGGCTTGGTTTTTTCAACAATTTTTACAACCTTTTTTCGCCATTTCACATCTATTCCAAAAGAAATAACTCTATTTAAGCCATCATATTCACCAGAAATGGTGTCAAACATCTTGGTGACTTGATCCTTTTTTCCTAAATCACTGTTTTTATATGGGGTTATTTTTGACAAACTATTTTTTTAACAAACCTACATAATTTATTTTGACTTTAAAATATCAAGTGAAATCTAAATAAATATTATTGTCGTATCTCTGGAATATATTTAAATATCGTCAATCAGAGAATTTATAATTTTTTTTAGAAATCTTAAGCGGCATCTTTACAAATTTATATTGTTCAAGTTTAATGAGGTAATATTTATTTTATATTTGTGCTACTTTTTATGAATAAACACAAATGAAAATAATTATTGCTGGAGCAGGTGAAGTAGGATTTCATTTAGCAAAACTTTTATCATACGAATCTCAGGAAATAACACTAATAGATCCAAAGAAGGACAGCCTTGTTTATGCGGATACACATCTGGATATAAAAGTTTTAAAAGGTGACGCAACTTCTATTAAGTTATTGACAGAGGCTAAGGTTGATACTACCGAATTGTTTATTGCAGTAACTTCTTCTCAATCAACTAATATTACGGCATGTGTATTAGCTAAAGAACTTGGGGCTAAGAATACAATTGCCAGAATTTCAAATACAGAGTTTATTGATTATAGTGGGAAAGCCGGTTTTACAAAGTTTGGAATTGATGAGTTGATTTCACCAGAATCCTTAGCGGCAAAAGAGATAGAATTACTTTTAAATCAATCCGTTTTTAATGATACTTATGAGTTTGAAAATGGCGCATTGACCATGTTGGGATTAAACCTAAAAAAAACAGCAAAAATTGTTGGTAAATCTGTTAAAGAGGCAGCAAAAATTATTCCTGATATTCATTTTGTTCCTATTGCCATTCAACGTCAAGGTTCCAATTTAACAATTATACCCAGAGGCGATACTATGTTAGCTGAAGGGGATCACGTTGTTTTTATAACTTCTAAAGGAGGTGATGAAGAATTATGTAAACTTGCTGGCTTGTTTAAATCTGAAATTAAAAATGTAATGATTTTAGGTGGAGGAAGAATTGGCAGAAAAACGGCCAAGAGTTTAACACATGGAAAGTTCAATATTAAAATTGTTGAACACGATAAAGAGAGAGCCCTTGAACTTGCAGATAGATTACCAAATGCTTTAGTGATAAATGGTGATGGTAGGAATGTTGAATTATTAGAAGAAGAAAACATTGGTGAAATGGATGCTTTTATTGCGGTTACTGGAAATTCTGAAACGAACATTATATCTAGTTTAGTCGCAAAAAACAGAGGTGTTAAAAAAACAATTGCCCTAGTTGAGAATATGGATTATTTTGAACTGTCGCATTCTATAGGTATAGATACCTTAATAAACAAGAAACTCCTTGCTGCAAATAGTATTTTTAGATATATAAGAAAAGGAGATGTGGTTGCTATGACTAAACTTAATAGTATGAATGCTGAGCTTTTGGAGTTTATTGTTAATCCAAAGTCTAAAATCTGCAATAAAATAATAAGAGATCTTAATTTTCCATTAACAGCAATTATTGGAGGAGTTATTAGAGATGGAGAAGGAATGGTTGCACTTGGAGATTTTAAAGTGGTGGCCGGAGATAGAGTTGTAGTATGTTGTTTGCCGCAATCCATAAAAAAAATAGAGAGTTTTTTCTTCTAGAAAAAAATAATTTGTGAAACTGAATTATAAAATTATTTTTCACCTTTTCGGGTTACTGTTATTATTTAATGGGGGCTTTATGCTGTTGTCTTCTTTTGTAAGTTTAATTTACAGAGACGGTGTTACATTTCAATTATTTCTGGCAAGTCTTATTACCTTAATTGTAGGAGGTATAGTTATGTTGTTTACCAGATTTCATACCAAAGAAATGAATAAACGCGAAGGCTATATTGTGGTAGCTTTTGGTTGGGTAATTATGACTTTGTCTGGTACATTGCCTTATGTTTTTACTGAAAGTATTCCAAGTTTTACTAATGCTTTTTTTGAAACCATGTCTGGTTATACTACTACAGGTGCAACTATTTTAAATGATATTGAAGCAATACCAAAAGGGGTTTTGTTTTGGAGAAGTTTAACTCATTGGATTGGTGGTATGGGTATTATTGTTCTAGCAATTGCAATTTTACCTTTATTAGGAATTGGAGGCATGCAACTTTTTGCAGCCGAAGCTCCTGGTCCGAGTACAGATAAATTACATCCAAGAATTACGGATACCGCTAAACGTTTGTGGCTCATTTACTTTGGCTATACGGCTGCAGAAACCATTTTGCTAAAGTTAGCAGGTATGTCTTTTTTTGATGCTATAAATCATTCTATGGCAACGTTGTCAACAGGAGGGTTTTCAACTAAGAACACTAGTGTGGCGTATTGGAATGGGCAACCTATAATTCAATATATTATTATTCTATTTATGTTTTTGGCAGGAACTAACTTTGTGTTGAGTTATTTTGCGTTTAAAGGAAAAGTTCAAAAAGTAATTAAAGATGAAGAGTTTAAACTATATTTTAAATTCATAGTTATTTTTACTGTAATAGCGGCACTTATTATTTATTTCAGAGCAGATGTTTCAGCATCATCAATCTCTCACCCATTGGTATGGGGAGAAGCCGAAGGCGCTATAAGACATGCACTATTTCAGGTGTTATCGGTTATAACCACAACGGGATTTATAACGGCAGATTATACGATGTGGACTCCTTTTTTAGTTGTACTCTTTTTCGGACTCATGTTTTTAGGAGGATCAGCTGGAAGTACTTCTGGAGGTGTAAAAGTGGTTCGCCATATACTTATGATTAAGAATGGGTTTTTAGAATTTAAACGCACATTGCACCCTAGTGCCATTGTGCCTGTACGTTATAATAGCAAATCTGTTCCGGGAAAAATTGTATTTAATATATTAGCTTTCTTTATTTTATACATGTTATCCTTTATAATTGGGGCTTTAGTTTTTTCTATGTTTCAGATTGATTTTCAATCTTCCATTGGTTTGTCTGCATCAAGTTTAGGAAATATTGGTCCTGCGCTTGGTAATTTTGGCCCTGTAAATAATTATTCATCACTGCCTCCATTAGCACAGTGGTGGGCATCTTTTTTAATGCTAATAGGGCGTTTAGAACTCTTTACGGTACTTATTTTGTTTACGCCTTTCTTTTGGAGAAATAGATAAGTGACTTTTTTAAAATTGTAATTCATAATTCTTTAAAACCATGTCAATGTGTTTTGAAGCTTTTTTTTAAACTTCAATC
>Ga0207906_1000347_pt1 | contig 20115 bp, 18 predicted proteins | sample LinPmetageLP37_FD_184050 | JGI IMG/M metagenome (GOLD analysis project Ga0207906, IMG submission 184050) | Marine viral communities from the Pacific Ocean - LP-37 (SPAdes) | ecosystem: Environmental > Aquatic > Marine > Oceanic | place: Pacific Ocean | collected 2010-06-16 | reverse complement strand
ACAATTTGTTATTACTACAGAAGTAAAGTCTTTATACGAAAGTGAAAACAGGAATGCATTAATTGATGACAAAATGGTTAAAATATTAAAACCTAAAGAGGAAAAATTTTTAACACAACTAATTGATTTTATAGAGAAAGTTTGGAATAAGCCAAATTTTAATGTCAATGAGTTTAGCAAAAAATTAGGGGTAAGTAAATCTCAATTATACAGAAAATTAATTTCCTTAACTGGTAAATCCCCTAATAGCTTTCTTAAAGATTATCGCCTTAACCAAGCTTTAAAATTATTGCACCAACAAAGTGGTAATATTTCTGAAGTAGCTTATGAATCTGGTTTTAACAGTCTCGCTTATTTTTCTGAATGTTTTAAAAACAAATTTGGAATTCTTCCTTCCAAGTATATTCAGCAACATACTTTTTAATGTTTGTTTTTTCGCTATACCGTAAATGATTTAAAATTGTAATTTTTTGAATTATTTGTCGACATGATAGTCGCATAAAGTAACTAATCTTAATTCATCAAAAAAAATCAGTTTTATTGTTTAATTAAAATCAACCAATTATGAAAGCTTTAAAATCAGTATTAATCTTAGCAATTGCCACGACAACTTTTAACGTCATGGGACAAGTAAAATCAGCAACTAATCTCTTAAGAGAAGAATTAAAAACACCAAACGAAAACATGTACGTTATTGAACGAGAAATTCCAGGAGCAGGAAATTTAACTAGTGAGGAGTTACAGGCCATTTCACAAACTTCCTGTGGTGTATTAGGAGAAATGGGGTCTGATAATATTAAATGGTTGCATAGCTATGTTACAGGGGATAAAATTTATTGCGTGTATATGGCTAAAAGTGAAGAATTAGTCCGTGAACATGCCCAAAAAGGTGGTTTTCCAGCAAATTCAGTAGCAAAAGTAGCTACTATAATTGATCCAACGACCGCTGGTGATAAATAAGATATCTATCTCATAGATTAAAAAAACCTGCTTCAAACTAATGAAACAGGTTTTTCGTTTTTATTATGAGATTCCCACTTACTTGGGAATTAATTAAACCAACATAGTTACCGGATTTTCAATATATCCTTTTAAAGTTTGCAAAAATAGTGCGCCTGTTGCGCCATCAACCGTTCTATGATCACATGCCAAAGATAATTTCATGGTATTACCAACTACAATTTGCCCGTTTTTTACCACTGGCTTTTCTACAATATTTCCAACGGAAAGAATGGCGGAATTGGGTTGATTGATAATAGACGTAAAACTTTCTATACCAAACATGCCTAAATTAGAAACAGTAAACGTACTGCCTTCCATTTCTTGTTGCGTCAATTTTTTAGTTTTAGCCCTTCCTGCAAAATCCCTGACTGCAGCACCAATTTGTGGTAAGCTTTGTTCATTTGCAAATTTAACTACAGGCACCACCAAACCATCTTCAACAGCAACTGCAACTCCAATATGCACGTGATTGTTTAGGCGCATTTTATCAGGAAACCATTGTGAATTTACCTGCGGATGTTGTTTTAATGCCAAAGCACAAGCTTTTACAACAATGTCATTATAAGATATTTTCGTGTCTGGTATAGAATTATACTGTGCGCGAAACGCCATAGCATTTTCCATATCAAACTCTACATTTAAGTAATAATGGGGCGCTGTAAATTTAGAATTGGTTAAGGCTTTTGCAATAGCCTTGCGCATTTGAGAATTTGGTTTCTCATCAAAATCTTCTTGACCGGTGGCAACAAATTTACCAACTGAAGCTCCAGATGGTGCAGCCGGTACAAAATTTTCAACATCTGATTTTACAATACGTCCGTTTTCACCAGATCCTTTTACCTGTGATAAATTGATCCCTTTTTCTTCAGCTATTTTTTTTGCCAAAGGTGACACAAATAATCTTCCATTTGTAGATCCCGTTGAAACTGTTTTAGGGGCCTCAACTTTTGGTGCTTCTTTAGCTACTTCAACTTTAGATGTTTCTTGTTTTGGTTCAGCTTCTTTGGTAGATGACCCAGAACCAGAACTGAAATTACTGGCTATCCCAGAAACATCTGTTCCTTTAGGGCCAATAATTGCTAATAAAGAATCTACTTTCGCCGATTCCCCTTCCTTTAAACCTATATATAATAACGTACCAGCTTGAAAAGATTCAAACTCCATGGTCGCCTTATCTGTTTCTATTTCTGCTAAAATATCGCCTTCTGAAACAGTATCTCCAATTTTTTTTAACCATGTTGCAACAGTACCTTCTTCCATGGTATCACTCAAACGTGGCATGGTTACAACAGTTACACCATCCGGTATTTTTGCTTCACTAGTACTAGTAGCAACTTCTGTTTTTGCTTCTTTTACAGTCTCCTTTTCTTCCTTTTTTGGTGCTGTAGGAGCTCCCTTTAAAAGCCCGGATATATCTTCTCCTTTTTCTCCAATAATGGCTAATAATTCATCCACCTTCGTAGTTTCTCCTTCTTTAACTCCAATATAAAGTAAGGTGCCTTCATGAAAGGATTCAAATTCCATAGTGGCTTTATCGGTTTCAATTTCGGCTAAAATATCACCTTCATTTATTTTGTCCCCAACTTTTTTCAACCAAGTAGCAACGGTACCTTCTTCCATAGTGTCGCTTAAACGAGGCATGTTTATAATTTCGGCCATAACTTATAATTTATGTTGTAAAAATGGATAATTATCTTGTTCATAAACAACATCATACATCACACTTTTATCTGGATACGGAGATTCATCAGCAAATTTTTCACACTCACCAACCAAATCTTTAACACGCTTATCAATAACTTTTAAATCAGCTTCTGAGGCGTATTTATTTTCTAATATGATGCTTTTTACTTGATTAATCGGGTCTATTTTTTTATACTCTTCAACCTCATCTTTAGTTCTGTAATGTTGCGCGTCACTCATGGAGTGGCCACGGTAACGATACGTTTTCAATTCTAAAAATGTAGGTCCTTCACCTCGTCTTGCCCTTTGAATGGCTTCATCAAAAGCTTCTGCCACTTTTATTGGGTTCATCCCATCAACTGGTCCACATGGCATTTCATACCCTTTTCCCAGTTTCCAAATATCCGTATGACTTGCAGTACGCGCAACAGATGTTCCCATAGCATAACCATTGTTTTCACAAACAAATACAACAGGCAATTTCCATAACATTGCTAAGTTAAAGGTTTCATGTAACGACCCTTGACGAGCAGCACCATCACCAAAACAGCATAACGTTACGGCATCACTTCCATGATATTTATCTCCAAAAGCAATACCAGCCCCTAAAGGAATTTGGCCTCCAACTATACCATGACCTCCATAAAAACGAAATTCTTTAGAAAAAATATGCATAGAACCACCAAGACCTTGCGAAGTTCCTGTAGCCTTTCCATATAATTCAGCCATGACGCGTCTTGGATCCACACCCATACCAATGGGTTGAACATGGTTTCTGTAAGCTGTAATCATTTTATCTTTAGTCAAATCCATAGCGTGTAATGCACCTGCTAACACAGCTTCCTGACCATTGTATAAATGAAGAAATCCTCTTACTTTTTGTTGTATATATACTGCCGCGAGTTTATCTTCAAACTTTCTCCAAAACAGCATATCTTCATACCATTTTAGGTATGTATTTTTAGTGATTTTTTGCATCGACTAATTTTAAGTTTTTTTTAAGCCAATGACAAAAGTAATACATTGATTGTTATTGCAAAAACGTAAATTGATTAAAGTAAAAAAAATATTAAAAAAAGTAGCCATAATCTTTAGTTATCAATATTTATCAAAAATATAAAGATAAACTAACAATTATGCAAATCTATTTCCTTGATAATATGGTAAAATTTCTAAAGAACAGATTTGTCAAAAATTAACGGAAGTAAATTTGCCAAAGAATCTGATTTTGCGACTTTGCCCGTTTCTCCCATAAAATAAATTTCAATGGGTGCACCTTGTTTTACTTCATATTCTGCAATTGCTTGTCTGCAGGCACCACAAGGTGGAATAGGTGAGGTTGTTTGAGTGTTTTTTGAACCTGCTGAAATAGCCATTCTAAGTATTTTAGTATGAGGATATTGTGATCCTACATAATAGATAGCGGTACGCTCTGCACATAAACCGGAAGGATACGACGCGTTTTCTTGGTTATTGCCTGTTATTATTTCATTATTTTCTAAAAGTACGGCAGCACCAACATTAAAATTAGAATATGGGGCATACGCATTTTCCCTGGCTTTTATTGCTTCATTCATTAAGAAGGATACCTCTTGTGGTAATTCATCTAAACTATCAAACAGGTACAAAGTAGTTTCAATTTTTATTTTCTTCATATAATATTCTCTTCAATAAAGTTAAGAAACTATTTCATACAAAAAAACTATTACTCAACGATTAGAATAATAGTTTTTCCTGTATTTAAATATAATTTTAATATTCGTTATAGGTTCCTGGCCCTAAATTAAAGGTTAAAGAAAAACGCAATGTATTTTCTAATGGACTCTGTATTTTAGAGGCTGAAAACAAATAGGATAAATCAATATTAACCACATTATATTTAAATCCGGCACCCAAAGCTAAAAATTTTCTAGCCCCCTTTTGCTCACTTTCATTAAAATAACCCGCTCTAAAAGCAAATGAATCCTGGTATACATATTCTGCACCTAATGCCCATGTAAACTCTTTTAACTCTTCACTAAATCCACCTGGAGCATCACCAAAGGATTGAAAAACACCTGATAGAAAGTCGACATTATCATCTTTGCCTTTATAAATAACCCCATTGGTATCAGAAAGTTGATTTCCTAATTCATCAACACCCTCATCATATTTACCATTTCCGTTGGTATCAGTATATTCATATTCTGTTCCCAATATAGGTGGTGTTGGCACCAATAGTTTAGCAACCTCAGCGGTAACTGATACTTTATTATATTCATCAAAAATAAAATCAAATCCTGCCCCTAATCGCAAGTTAGTAGGTTGAAAATTCTCTACCCCTCCTTGGTCATATTTAAATTTTGGCCCTAAATTTTGAATGGCGAATCCCATTCTCCAACGGCCGTTAAAATCATTATAAGCCTCTTCTTCACTTTGATAATACCCGGAAATATCAACGCCAAAGGTATTTGCGGGCGTTGCATCACCATCAACACCATCTAATCTTAAATCTGAGCGTAAATAATTCATGGCAACCGACATACCAAATTGATCTGTTAGCCTTAAAGCATACGATGCATCAATTTTAAGCTCATTAGGCCTTTGGATTAATGCCGTAGAAAATTCATCAGTTACAAATTCAATATCCCCTAAAGAAAAATATTTTAAACTTGCTGCAAAGGCACTACGTTCATCCAGCCGATTAAAATAGGTGACATTTCCTAAAAAAATATCATTTACCAACTTACTTAAGTACGGCGTATAACTTACTCCTATTCCTGACTTCACTTCAGAAAACACATATTTTGATGCATTCCATTGTTGCGAATATGCATCCACTGATGTCGCGACACCCATGTCACCCAAAGCAGCCGCACGGGCATCCGAAGCAATTAATACAAACGGCATTCCAGTGGTTATTACTCTACTATCATTTGAATTAGGAATTATTGTTGTTTGAGCATTTATTTTTGCAACCATTAAAAAGATTGCTAGGGATAAAATGGAAGTTTTCATTTAATTAATTTAGTTTACAAATATAAATTATTATTATAGTATGACAAGTTTTTCAATTTTTTCGACTTTTTTATTTAGTAATGGTGATTTCACTGTTAGTTTGTATATATAGACACCTTTGCCTATTTTATCGCCAAAATCATCTCTTCCATCCCAGACTATGTCCCTTGAAAGTGAACTGTTTGTAATAAGCCCTCCGCTAGTTTGTCCGTTTAAGGTTCTAACTAGCTTTCCTGACACTGTGAATATCTGTATAGAAACGTCTAAAGGGTCTGAACTATTGTGGTTAAACCAAAATTCAGTGTAATTTACAAAGGGATTTGGATAATTAAGAACATTGTTAATTACCAATTCTTGATCTTTGTCATACACAATAAATTGAATTTCAGCAGTTGAGGAATTATTATAGACATCCCATGCTTTAATGGTTAAAGTATGAAGCCCCGGTGCTAAATCCCTAAAAGGGAAACTTACAATACCTTTTTGATAGTTATCCAACTCTGTTTGATAATAATCATTTAAAATAAAAGGATTGGTTTCATCTCCATCAAGAATGGCTACTATATCATGACCAATTCCGCTGGCCGTATTAATACCATTGCTGTCTTCCAATTTAACCAACAATGTTGGAGATTCATTGGTTATGCCACCAGAAACAAAATTTTCATCGTTCATATAAAGCAATATTAATGGCCCTATGTCATCTGCCAGGGCATTTTCATTCACTCCACCAATTTTAACGGTATTGATGCTTGAACCTGCCTGATCCTCCAAAACAGTACCATTTTTTGCATAAAAGCTCACTTTTCCAAATCCAACAGGCACACCTATATCTTTAGGCACTACAAAATCGAAATTAAAAATACCGTTGGTCACAGAAGCTTGACCCCTGAATATAATTTCACCAAGTGTGGTAAAGTCTAATTTTACAAGCTGCCCATTTAATGTGGTGCCATCATTTGCAAGGGTTTGTCTATTTATTTGTTTATCATAAATGGTTGTTGAAAGCGAACCGTTATAACCAGTTAAAACATTTCCTGAAATATCTGTTACTTCTCCGGATAGTTTTATATAGCTCAATGCCTTTAAAGTATCTGTTGCCTGACCAAGTGGGACATCATTAATTTTTGTTAGCCTGATATTGGGTTTGGGAAATGCGAGTTTCATTGCCGGGTCACCAATAAAAAACACTAAACGCCTTTGGATATTGCCAGATATGGCAGGATCGATTTTTGTTAACCTTAATGCTTCGGCCATAGTTGGATATTCATAATCTTCATAGGAATCATTATCACTAAATGAAAACAAATATGGTTCTAATATATTATTGAATGCAATTGCAAAATTCACAAATATTTGCCTGGTTGTGGTTATGAGACCAATGGCTCCAGCTTCTTTGCTCCAGTAAGTAAACTCTCCTGCTGTTTGCCTAAACGGATTATCAAACTTTGTATATTCACAGGTTACCGTAACAAAACAATTGAGTTTTAAAAAATTTCTAAGGCTCAGGATGTTTGGTTTTAAAAAAATACGTTCGCCTGCCAACCCTTCTTCACCGCCATGTCCAAAATAATTTAGCACTAAAGCCCCGTTATCAATGGCATTTACCATGGCTTCGGTTACTTGAGGATAGGTGTTTCCGCCTGCCGAGGCTTCTTGTTTAAATGCGTCTGAATGTATTTTAACAACATTCATAAATGGTTTTGAATTGCTAACTACATTACCAATACTGTCTGTTGTTTTCTGTAAAATCCCTTCCCAATCCCTGTCAACATCGTCTGAAACAACCACAAAATTGTTTCGCCAACTACCATAAGCTTCCTTAATATAATAGGATTCTATTTTATCAACCATTTCTTTTGCTCTCTGTGGCGTATCGGCAAGAATCCTTCCAACAGCAATGTCCAACCTGTCACTTGTTGACAGGTGCCTTCATTGGTATCCATCATACCATAAAAATCATCTGAAACAAAAGAAAACGTAAGGCTAAAACTATTATATGAGTACCAAGAAGGCACTATATTGGTGTTATTTGGTATTCTATTTTTATAGTCAAATGAACCATCGCCAAATAAACAGACGTACTTAACTCTCTTATCTGGCGTACTGGCATTATCATATACATATTTAATTAGGTTTCTTATGGCCCCAATATCCTGATTACCAGAACTAAACTCATTATAAATCCTATCTAACGCAACTGTTTTTACGTTTAAACCGTATTGGCTTCTGTCTATTTGTGCCAAACGTTCTGCCTCGCTTAACATATTGGCAGGAGCAATAATGAGATAGTCAATATCTTGAAATTGCCCTTGATCATTTAAAAAGATGGTGCCTTTTATATTTTGATTATTTACAGAAGTATTTGCGTCACTTTTAGGTTCAAAATAATCCAATGGGGTTACGGCAACATATTCCCGTAAGGTTCCGAGAGATGACGTAAAACCAAGGTTTGATTGATTATTGGTGTTTACAAAATTAGAAACATTATAATTATCGGTAACATCCCAAATTTCTGAAACCTGTGAAGCATTGGTGATAGTATATTGCCCAATCCCCGAAGTTAAAGCCGTTTCATTATTTTTAAATTGAAATTGATTTCCTGAGAAATTCAAGGCACGGGTAGCTTCAATAGATATATAATCTATATAAGCGAGGGCACTGGGATTTCCAGCATTATCAAAATTAAGATTCACGGAGATTTTTGAAGCGTTGACATTAACATTTCCACTAAATGAAGCTTCACTTGCCAAATTAGGTTCTGAAGCTCCTGAAATTGATAAATTAGTGACCGTATTTCCATTAACATTTAACTGCATGGAGGTTTGAGAAGTCGAAACCGCTGCAACATACACCTTTAATTTAATAGGTATGGTGGTAACTAAGTCAGGAAAATTAAAATCAAATGTTTTATTGTTTTCAATATCAAATCTATCTCCAAACCATCGCCTCCCTAAGGCGGCAATATTATAAGCATCAATTTCATGAAATTTATAATCTTGATACGTCGTTATATTCAAATCTATGGCACCACTAGGTTGTGAAAAGGCTTGAATACGTTTCCCATTCCCTGGGCCAACGTTAATAAAATAATATGTTTTATCTGTATAACAATTTATGTTCGTATTACTTTCTACTTGATATCCTTTTGGTCCTTTGGCATAAAATAGTATGTAGTCTTCATTATTAAATACACCGTCTTCTTCACCAACAATTTTAATAGCGTTCTCTTGAATGTCAAATGGATATGGTTCACCGTTTGAATATGGGATTATATCACCTCCATTACCAAAGACCTTAATGGTTCTTGGGTCAATGTTATTTACATTCACTCCTAGTTTTTGTAAAAAGCTTTTTGAAAGTTTAAAAACCCCAGTGGTGTCAACATAAAATTTGAACCATTCCCCTGAACCTAAAACGGAACTCGTAATTGCTTTGGCTGAAAAACGCTTATTGCTTAACGGCAAAACATTACTAGGATTTGATTTATAGTTTATGGTAAACCCCGTAACCTTTTTAAAAGTACCATTTGCTTCCTTTATTATAGGTGATAATTGAAAAAAAGCGAATTGTTGATCCCTTGCTCTTGAATTTTTTAGAGTATAAATTAATTTAGTTGGTATTTTATCTAAATTCAAATCTTTTAAATCCCTTAAAGATATAGCTTCATATGATACATTACTTACCGTAACATTTGATTCATCTATTAAACCGGATATTTTCCATTGCGAAACAAATTGCAAGCCTTCTTCATAATCAAAACTAAAATGTTCCTTATTGAAAGCTGGAATATCAATACTGAATGTATTAGTTGATAAGGTTTGAAAACCTTCCCATATAAGATCATATCTTTTTTGTTGAGAAAAGAGACATGTGGTGATAAAAAAAGTAATCAGTAAAAAATTCTTTTTCATTGTTTTGTTTAACGCTTTAAATATCATGTTATTATTTAATTTACCAACATTTCTATAAAACGATTCAAAAATACGATAATATTTAACTAAAATACACGTTATTATTTGACAAAACAATGATGAAAAACAGTAAAAACATCGTTGTAATGTAGCATAAATAGGATGAAATACACATTTTTTTCGTTAAAATGTGAAAAATCGCTTGCAGTATTGGGTTTAATTCTTATATTGCAGCACCAAAACTTATTAGCTTACTTAAACATATGGATATGAAAAGAATATTAGCATTCAAGACTTTATTAGTCCTGGCGTTATCTTTAGCCACAATTAGTTGTAAAAAATCGAGCAGTTCTAAAAACAGTTCTAGAGCAACAGGATGGCAAATAAATAGCAGAGAAGGTGGTTTTCAATACAACACTAACTTTCAAGAACAAGAAACCTCTCCTGGTTTAGTTTTTGTTGAAGGAGGAACTTTTACGAAAGGACAAGTTCAAGATGATGTGATGCATGATTGGAACAATACACCAAGTCAACAACATGTTCAGTCATTTTATATGGATGAAACAGAAGTTACCAATCTTATGTACCTAGAATATTTAGATTGGATAAAAAGGGTTTATCCTCCAACAGAGGAAAACTTTAGAGCCATCTACCATGGTGCTTTACCCGACACCTTGGTTTGGAGAAACAGATTAGGTTATAATGAAGTTATGACCGAAAATTATTTGCGTCATCCAGGATATGCAGAATACCCTGTAGTTGGTGTAAGCTGGATACAAGCTGTAGAGTATGCTAACTGGCGATCAGACCGTGTAAATGAAGCCAATTTATCAAAGGCTGGTTACATCAAAAGAGATGCTATGATTACAGATGTTAATGCAGAATCTACATTCAGTACAGATACTTATATTAATTCGCCATCATTAACCTATGGTGGAAATGAGGAAATAATCAATGCAGAAGGGCGTAACAAAAGAAATGTTATAGTTGATGCAGATGGAAATGAAACTAACATTTACGCTACTCGCGAAACAGGAATAATTTCACCTAAATATAGGCTGCCAACTGAAACAGAATGGGAATATGCTGCTTTAGGACTTAGTGAAATACGTAGCTACAACTTGTACAGAGGTCGTAAAAAATACCCATGGGATGGCCAATATACACGTTCTGATAAACGTAAAATACGTGGAGATCAATTAGCGAACTTTAAGCAAGGTAAGGGTGATTATGGTGGAATTGCAGGTTGGTCTGATGATGGTGCCGACATTACTAACAAGGTAAAATCATATCATCCTAATGATTTTGGGTTATATGATATGGCTGGAAATGTTGCCGAATGGGTTGCTGATGTTTACAGACCTATAGTAGATGATGAATTTAATGATTTCAATTACTTCCGTGGAAACGTCTATACTAAAAATGCTATAAACGACGATGGTTCTGTAAAACTGGTAACACCTGAAGATATTGTTTATGATACCCTATCTAACGGTAAAATAATCGCTAGAAACCTTCCCGGTGAAATATTACAAGTACCAGTTGATTTAAATGAAACCTATTTAAGAACGAATTTTGATAAAAGTGATGAAATAAACTTTAGAGATGGTGATAAACGTTCATCTAGAAGATTTGATCAAAACTTTGGTGAAGATGAAGAAGTCGATGGTGTTGTAAAAAAATCTGAAACCAATAAAATGTATAACTCGCCACAACATGTTGCAACAAGGGATGAAGATGGAAAACTTGTTAGGGAATATGACAAAAACAATAACCGAACATCATTAATAAATGATAAAGTTAGAGTTTATAAAGGTGGCTCATGGAAAGATAGAGAATACTGGCTAGACCCAGCTCAGAGACGTTATTTCCCAGAAGATATGGCAACAGATTATATTGGGTTCAGATGCGCTATGTCTAGAGTAGGTTCAAAATCAAAAACAAAAAATAAAACTAAAAAATAAGATTAGTCTTAATATTTTTAAAAAAGTCCTAACAAATGTTAGGGCTTTTTTAATACATTTAATTTATGAAAATAAACGACCTACACCAGCTTTTTTTAGAATGTACATCAGTGTCAACAGATACCAGAAAAATTACAAAAGGCGCTATGTTTTTTGCTCTAAAGGGAGAAAATTTTAATGGTAATACCTATGCTGATCAAGCCATTAAGGAGGGTGCTAAATTCGCCATTATTGACGAAGCTGAATTTGATAATTCAATCAATACCATTTTAGTTCATAATGTTTTAGAAACCCTTCAGGAGTTAGCAACTTTTCATAGAATGTATTTAAAAGTACCCATCATTGCACTTACAGGAAGCAATGGTAAAACCACTACCAAAGAACTCATTAACGCAACACTTTCAAAAAAACACCATACAACAGCAACCATTGGAAATTTAAATAACCATATTGGAGTACCTTTGACATTACTTTCTATGAATGCCAAAACTGAAATTGGTATTGTTGAAATGGGAGCCAATCATCCAAAAGAAATTGAGTTTTTATGTCAAATTGCAAAACCAGATTATGGTTATATCACTAATTTTGGAAAAGCACATTTGGAAGGATTTGGCGGTGTTGAAGGCGTTATTCAAGCAAAATCTGAACTTTATGAGTTCTTAATTAAACACAACAAAACTATTTTCGTAAATGGAAATGATAGCATTCAAGTAGAAAAAACCAAACAAGCAAATATATTTACATTTGGCAATGACTCAAATTTTGATGTCAAAATTGATTTTATTGAAGCCCAACCAAATGTAACAGTAAATTACAACAACCTATTAATTCATAGTAATTTAATAGGTGAATACAACTTTAGCAATATAGCAGCAGCCATATGCATTGCGAAATATTTTAAGGTTGAAAATAACGATATTAAAACAGCCATAGAAAATTATGTACCAACAAATAACCGCTCTCAAGTTTTAGAAATAGGCACTAACAAAATTATTCTTGATGCTTATAATGCAAATCCAACTAGTATGCGGGCTGCTTTGCTGAATTTTGAAAAGCTAAACGATAAAATAAAAGTAACTATTTTAGGTGATATGTTTGAATTGGGACATGAAGCAGAAAAAGAACATCAAAACATCGTTGATTTAGCCTCTACCCTACTTTTAGATAAAATTATTTTGATAGGTGATAATTTTCACAAAACTAAAGTAGTGTCTTCAAAAATAATCGTATTTAAATCTTATGATGATTTTAAAGACAGCTTCAACGTTTCACAAATAGAATTTGCAACCATCCTCGTAAAAGGATCCCGGGGTATGGCTTTGGAACGCATCATGGAATTATTATAGAATATCCCCACTAAAATTGTGATTGAAGTCGATAATAAAAAAGAGGCTGCCTGAAAAGTATATATTAACCGTCATTACGAGAAATTTTTATTTCGAAGTAATCTGTAAACCAACAACTTGCAATTTACAGATTGCTTCTCCCGATAGCTATCGGGACTCGCAATGATACCTTTTTAGACAGCCTCTTTTAATTGATGTGGGTCATGGATTATTTACAATGATCCAGATAAAAAAACCACTCCTGCAAATGAAAAATCTAAATGCTAATGCATTTCATTTTTTATTTCTACAAAAGTTCTAAAGCAAACTTCATCCTTTTCTAGAAATAAAAAATCTGTACTTCGTACAGATTTTCCCTTTGATGTGGGTCATACTGGATTCGAACCAGTGACTTCCACGTTGTCGACGTGACACTCTGAACCAACTGAGTTAATGACCCCAATTACGATGTAAATATATTCCAATTTTAAACAAAACAAAAAAACTAAAGTTTAAACTTTGGGAGTTTGTGTCAATTGCCTTTTTAAGTCACTTAATAATAATTCAATCTTATCTATAATCTGCTCGTTATTTAATGACGCCCCATAAGGCTCTGAGTATTCTTGAGCACTATCCTTACTTATGTTGTCGTCTCTTAACAACCAATTGAGGTCTGCATTGGGGAATTCTTGGATTATTTTGTTTAAAAATTCAATGGAAATTTTTTTACCATTTATATATTGTGAAAGCTGGGTATAATTCATCTCAAATTTTTCAGCTAAATCCCCCAATCTATTGTACTTACTTTTTATTAATTGTTTCAGTTTATCCTCAAATTCCATATTTAGAATAATTATAAATTATATAAATAAGTAAATTTTTTTTAAAATATTTAATTATTTGTATATAAATTTACTCATACCATGACAAATTTAAACAAATTATACACATTATATGATGTGCATTCACACAAAGAACAAGAAACACTTAAAGATTTACTCTCAAATCATCTACCCAAAGAATATACTAGCAAAGTTATTGTCAAACTGGCATCTGAAGAAATAATTGTCGATTCACAAATGGTAAGAAACACCAAAAGTGGTATTAGCAAAAATATTTTAGTTTTCAATGCCATTATTGAAATAGCTAAAGAATATAAGGCTGCGTCAAATCGTTTGAAAAAAAATTTAAAAACAAATTAAATAAAACAAATACTATGGTAACCATAAAATTTGCCTTCGCTCGAATTGTTTCTTTTAAATGCTTTTCCCTTCCAAGAATAAAGCAAGGGTATAATTACCCAAAAAATTCATAACCCAAATTTTATTTACAGGATAGCCCAATACGGAATGTTAAGAAAACCCATTAGCATAAGAATGAAAATATAAACTTTACTATTAAAAATGGCAGTTGACAAAAAATATCACAAAATAATTGAGGAAGGTTTTAAAGACATATTCAAAACCGATACCCAAAAAGAGAGTCAAAACTACAAGGTTGAAGGTTTAGACGGCTTAATAACAATAATTAAAGAACCATTGGTTAAGCATCAAATTATTCAGTTGGCAAAACTCTGTGAAGAAGTTCCTGTTAGTGTTGCACTCAAGCGCTGTGAAGGTGGCATATCCATTGAATTTTGGTAAATAGCGGAATCGATTAAAAAAACAAAAACCAATCAAGAATTGGGCTACTTTTCATAAAAATTCTCTTTTGGTTGTTAGCAATCAAAACCATGGCTGTTTATTTTTAAGAGGGAACGGATAGCCAAAATAAGCTTCCTAAAAATTAGGGGGCTTATTTTTTTTTCAAAAATGAATCTAAATGAAAAAAACGTAAAGCGAACTCAGTTTTTTTAAACAAAAATTATCAATAAGTCTTTCAATCATCTTTCTGCTTTTCCATTTCTTTATTTGAAATTCTCGTTTTATAGATTCACTTTTGGAATTGTAAGTTTCAGTATACTTTAAAACCCAATCTTTAGCTTTCCCGGTAAATCCTTTGTGATTTAGTAAATGTTTTTTCAACCTAATTTGAACATCTTCAGAAGAGCCAACATAATATTTATTTAGAGATGCTGAATAAAGAATGTATACGTGATATTTCATTATGAAAAAATAACTTATAAACAACAAAACCCTAAAGCAAATCTTTAGGGTTTTGTTGTGGGCGCAGAGGGATTCGAACCCCCGACCCCTTGGGTGTAAACCAAGTGCTCTGAACCAACTGAGCTATGCGCCCGAATTTTTTAAAGGGATCCGAAACCCCGACCCTCCCGATGTTAATCGGGATGCTCTGAACCAACTGAGCTAGTCGCCCTGACTTTTTTTTAACTGACCCTCCCGATGTTAATCGGGATGCCCTGAACCAACTGAGCTATGCGCCCTCTAAATAGTCCCGATAGTTATCGGGATGCAAATATAACCTAGATTTTTAATTCGCAAAAGCTTTTTAGATAAAAAATCAAATTATTTCTGCAACTACAAACGTGCTGCCACCAATAAAGACAAAATCATTTGGCTTAGCTGAAATTAAAGCCGTTTTATACGCTTCACTTACAGAATTATAAGCATCGCCAATCAAGCCATGTTTATTTAAAGCTGACTTCAAATCTTCAGCATTTAAACCTCGCGGAATATTGGGTTTACAGAAATAATAGGTGGCGTTTTTTGGTAACAAATCTAATATAGAATTTAAATCTTTATCATTAACAACTCCAAAAACAATGTGTAATGATTGAAACACTTCGTTTGAAATCTGTTTCATCACATAAGCCAATCCATCTCTATTATGAGCGGTATCGCAGACTACTTTAGGTTTATCTTGCAACACCTGCCATCGTCCCATTAAATTTGTGTTTTTAACGACTTTTAACAAACCGCTTTTTATATGCGTTTGAGATATTTTAAATTCTTTTCCTTGAAGTTCCTTTATGGTTTGCAAAACAGTAATTATATTTTTTGATTGATAGATTCCTATCAAATCACTTTTAAATAATTCCATATCTTCTTGATCTGCAAAGGTGATTTTGGACTTGTTTTTTTTTGCAACCACTTTAAATACTTCAGTTGTTTCAGGTTGTGTTTCACCAATTACTACCGGAACTTTGGGTTTAATTATTCCTGCCTTTTCAAAGGCTATTTCCCTTAAAGTATTCCCTAAAAATTGCGTGTGATCTAAACCTATGTTGGTAATAACTGAAACTTCTGGAGTGATTATATTGGTAGAATCCAATCGTCCTCCCAGTCCAACTTCAATGACGGCTATATCAACTTTTTCTTTGGAAAAACAATCAAATGCCATCCCAACTGTCATTTCAAAAAATGATAAAGAATGATTTTCTAAAAAAGACTTATTTCTTCTAATAAAACCCATGACAAACTGTTTGCTAATAACGTGTCCATTAATTTTTATACGTTCTCTAAAATCTTTTAAATGTGGAGATGTATATAACCCAACTTTGTATCCTGCTTCATATAATATGGATGCCAGCATGTGACTGGTTGATCCTTTACCATTAGTTCCGGCAACATGAATTGACTTAAAATTTTTTTCTGGGTTCCCTAAACTTTGAGATAACTTTAAGGTATTGGATAAATCCTTTTTAAAGGCTGATTTACCCTGATGTTGATACATTGGCAGTTGTGAAAACATCCAATCGAGCGTATCCTTATAATGCATAAATTATTGACTTACATCAAAATTGATACTAACAAAACCTATTTGTCTTTCTGGAGCTTTTGAATCTGCTGGCCATTTATGAGATAAGGCTATTTTTTTTGCTGGTTCCAATAAACAAGGATTTGTATTTGTTGTGCCTCTTATTCCTGGTTCCGCTTTAATGACTTGACCTTGTTTATTTACTTCTATTCTAACCACTACGGTTCCTGCCTCATTACAATCTTGCTTATATATTAACTTAGATGGTGTGCCTCTACCTCCAAGACCATAGCCAACACCACCCTTTCCAGGACCTGCTCCGCCAAAATAACTTGGAGCATAGGGATCCCCATTTAATTGCCCCTTATCACCAACCTTATTATCATTACCTTCACTTCCTGTTGCACTTCCGTCAGATTTACTGACACCACCAATTAAAGCGTCCAGTTTTTTCTTTTTTTCTTCTTGTTCGCGTTTTTCTTTAGCAATTCTATCCGCTTCTGCTTTCACCTTTGCATCTGCAATAGCTTTTGCTTTTGACTCCGCTTCTTTTTGTTTTTTAATGGCTATTTCTTCAGAATTATCTTCCGTCAGGACTTTTTCTTTAGCTTCTGCCGATTTTACAGGTTCAACTTTAGTAGGTTCTACCTGTGGAGGTTTATTAATTTCCAAAGGTTCAGATTTTATAGGTTTTAAGGGCTGTACCTCTCCTTTTCCGAAATCAGTTGTTCCGAAATTTACCGCAACACCATATTCAATTGGAGGATCCATATAAGGAGCTCCTACGATAAATAACAACAATATTAATATGATGGTAATTAACGCTGTTAATTTTGCAGAATCCTTCTCGTATTTCGTCTCAAAATATTTCATTCAATTTAATTATTTGGCGTAACCGCCAAAATAACTTTAAACTTATTTCTGTTAGCAATATCCATAACCTTCACCACATTTTCAACAGGCACAGACTTTTCTGCACGTAAAATAACCGTTGGTTTTTCTTCGGAGGAAAGTGCAGCAATAAGTTCAGATTCCAATACACTTTCACCTACTCTTTTTTGATCGATATAGTAGGTTAAATCTTTTTTTATACTTACCGCAATTGATTTTTTATTCTCCGTTTTTCCGCTGGCCTTAGGCAATATAATATCAATAGCGCTGGTTGAAACCAAGGTAGAAGCTATCATAAAAAATATAAGTAACAAAAACACAATATCTGTCATAGATGACATATTGAATTCTGGCGAAACTTTATTCCTCCCTCTTATATTCATACTATGATGGTTCGTTTAAATGATCTAGAAATTCAAGTGAGTTTGCTTCCATTTGATATACTACTTTGTCTGTTTTAACAACCAAGTGATTAAATGCCATAAATGCTACAATTCCGACGATTAATCCTGCTACCGTAGTAGTCATAGCGGTATAAAGTCCACTTGCCAAAACATCCATTTGAATCGTACCTCCCGCATTTGCAAGTTCAAATATGGCTAAAATCATTCCAATTACCGTTCCAAGAAATCCAATCATAGGACCTGCACCAGAAATGGTAGCCAGCACACTTACATTTTTTTCCAAAGCATAAACCTCTAATCTTCCTGCATTTTCTAAAGCTGTATTGATGTCGGCTAAAGGTTTTCCAATTCTTGAAATCCCTTTACCTATTAATCTTGATACAGGCGAATTTACTTTGGCACATAGAATTTGAGCTGAATCAATTTTACCATGACTAACATAATCTTTAATTTGATTCATAAAATTTGAATCTATTTTAGATACTGCTTTTATAGCAAACAACCTTTCAAAATAAATATAAGTAGCCAAAATAAGCATTAAAAACAAAACAGCTATGATGATCTGTCCTGCCAACCCACCACTGCTAATTAGTTCAATAATGGACAGTGTTTTTTCAACAGGTTCTCCGTCTTGAAGTACCGCTACTCCATCTTGTGCGTTTTGAAATAAAGTATTTAACATATAGTATTTAATTTCTTACCGTGTATATAACGTTTTTTTTAGTGCTAAAGTATATTAAAATAATGTTCTTGTAACCATAAATGCTGCTGCACCAACCAGGAACCCAATGAGTGCCAACCAAGAAATCTTTCTTAAATACCAGAAAAAATCAATTTTCTCCATACCCATAGCAACTACACCTGCTGCCGACCCAATAATTAACATGCTCCCTCCTGTTCCGGCGGAATAGGCAACAAAATGCCAAAGTTCATTATCGATAGGTTCTGAAAACATGCCTAAACTGGCTGCAACCAAAGGTACATTATCAATAACGGCCGAGGCAACTCCCAATAACAATACTACTAAATCTGAAACACTCTCGTAACCTGGAATTGGTGGTATTTCTGTACCAAGCATAGGCATGTATTCTTGTAACGAAGATGCAAACTCAAATAATATTCCCAAAGATTCAAGGGCTGCAACAGCCATTAAAATACCAAGGAAAAACAAAATACTAGGCAGCTCAATTCTTGATAAAGATTGATGCACTGGACTATGCAAGGCATGAGCGTCACTCTCTTCGGAATCAAAGTCGCTCATACTGAATTTCGCACTACTATAAATTTCGGCAAAAACAGCAACAACACCTAAAGATAACATCATACCAATATATGGAGGTAAATGCGTTATCATTTTAAAAATAGGAACAAACACAATAGCCCCAAGCCCAAGATATAGCATGGTACCACTAAATCTGGATTTCTTTTTTTCTTCAGCTTGTTCATCAATTTCTAAATCCCCTTTAAATATTGGAAGGAAAGACGCAATAAAAGAGGGCACGGCCATACATAAAAAAGATGGTAAAAGCAAATAACCTACCAAATGCCCTGTAGTCACTTTTTTACCTATCCAAAGCATGGTGGTAGTTACATCACCTATAGGAGACCAGGCACCACCGGCATTGGCAGCTATAATAATTAACCCTGCATAATAGAGACGTACATTTCTATCTTTTACAACTTTTTGAAGAATAGAAATAAGAACAATGGTAGCTGTAAGATTATCAATGATAGCTGATAACGCAAAAGCTAAGATTGAGAAAATCCATAAAATTTTCACTTTCTTTTTTGTCTTCACAAAATCTTTAATGGTTGAAAACCCGTCAAAATAATCAATGATTTCAACAATGGTCATCGCACCTAATAGGAACACCAATATTTCTGCCGTTTTTCCTAAATGGTGCAACAAGGCTTCTTCCATTAGATTGATTTTCTCTTCTCCAGAAAAGGAACCAAAACCTTCAAGCAGGGTAAGCTTTGAGGAATCAAACCATTGTGGAAAACTTTCAATACCTAATGCAATTAAAGCCCATAGAATAGCCATCATTACAAGGGCTGGTATAAGTTTATCTATTTTTATACTATGCTCTAAGGTAATGGCTAAATAGCCCATTACAAATACCAAAATAATTACTGTTTCCATAAAATACTTCGTTGTTAAATTAATTCCATTAAGTTGATTTATAGCATTGTCTTAAAAATACGGGTTTTTAATTGATGCATATGATATTATTTTGTTTGTTGATTTTCAATTTATGCTTTTTAAATGCTTCATTCC
>Ga0207906_1000344_pt1 | contig 20381 bp, 18 predicted proteins | sample LinPmetageLP37_FD_184050 | JGI IMG/M metagenome (GOLD analysis project Ga0207906, IMG submission 184050) | Marine viral communities from the Pacific Ocean - LP-37 (SPAdes) | ecosystem: Environmental > Aquatic > Marine > Oceanic | place: Pacific Ocean | collected 2010-06-16 | reverse complement strand
CAGCGAACTTTACCCATAGCATCACCAAGACCCTCGCGGCTTCGACCTTGGGAGGTTTTCCAACGCGGGTCGTCCGCCCGCCAAGACGCGAACCTCACGCCGCGACCCGCATCAGAAAACCTTCACCAAACCGGACCTTGGCTAATCCTCGACATGCTGCCGCGCAGCTTTAGATTGCGGCCAATCACGACGACGACAAGGAATACGTTTGTGCCATCATGGCCACCGCTGAGTAGATGAAAAAGGGTCGAGCAACACAAGTGAGGGATTAAACCCGGCCGTTTTCACATGGCTGAGACTAGCTGTCGTTCCAATAGTTGACAGCTGCTATACGAAATTTGTTGTAGTCAGCCATGTTCCAGCACACCTTTGCACCATCCCGGATCAAGTAGTGGTAGTCGTTTGCGCAACTCAACTTCGTAGGGTCACAATTATAAAGCCAATTTATGCAATTGATAAAGGTCTGCTGATAGGTCGATGCGAAATTTTCATTCGGTATGCTCCACAACATCCCTTCTATGAAATATGATGGGGCAACGCCGTCGTCCAGATATCCGCCTGCGACCATTGCCTTCCTTATATTCTTAAAGACCCTGACGTTTGATTTGAAGCGAGTAGATGTATTCTGATTTTTTGACTTGCAATTCGTGAGGTGCTGTTTGGGGTAGTTTACAATCTGCTGTTTGTCAGAGTTCCAAAAGCAAACACCCTCCAAGATATTTGCCCCGTAGCTGGAGGAATATGACAGGTAGGTTTTATGCCCAGTACAAACTAAGACATCCGCATCACGCCTAGAATTGTTGCCGGGGATAAAGATTGCTTTGCTCCCAGCCTTTACCCCAGTCCCGTACTGTTTTGTCAGCCATGCCAAGACTTCTTCTTTAAACAAGTCATGGCTATAGTCAGTATGGCCCGTATTTTGTTTAAATTTGGCGGCGTCATCTACATCTAGCTTGCTGATATCATAGTAGTTTATAGAGTCTAAGCGCATTACGATATCAACGTCACTATCTGCGCGGATATTTGTACTGTTCCCATATGACCCTTGTAGGAAGGTGTCAAAACTGCGGATGCTATAGGGTGCTGACGTATCCTCCAGCACGGCCTTGATCGAGGCGTAAGTGTTTTTCGACTGTTCTTGCGCCCCTGGATGGGACCACGTTTCAAGTTGGTTTTCGGAAATCGCCATATTACTCTTCTTTCATCAAAAGCGCTTGAATATCTGCTTCGCGGGTGGCGTAAGATTCAGCACCCCGCTGCCGTAAAATGTTTAACTTTGTTAAGTTGTGTTCAAAAAGATCAGTGGCCATCTCAGGCCTTTCGAACGTGTCATTCACCCGAATGGTCGGCACTGCCTTAAAGAGGATTTGCCTTAGCTGCTCCATGGAGGCAACGTTTATCCCCATCGTCTTTTCAAGGATTGGTAGAGTAGGTAGGACCCGGCGGTAGGTCCTCTTTCCTATACCTTCTTTAGGTGTAGGGTAGTTACCGCAGCCTACGCTCAGCACACGGCAATCACTTGGTTCGTAGTTCAATGCGGCTACCGCATCGGCGATGCCGTATAGGGTCGGATTATTGGCACAGTAGCCTCCATCGACTAGGTCTATCTCATCACCCATAGCTGTAGTAACAGTTTTGCGGTTGAAGAAAGGGTACGCAGAACAGGAAGCCTGCACTGCTTCAGATATCGTGCAACCAAAGCCAGGCTTGAATGTACCAACGCGACCGTGGGCTTGCGCTACACTGCCCTTGAATATCATGGGTGTTTCCAATTCCCATTTCGTTGTCACTACGCCGAGGCCGGTTCTGACGTCTTGAAACGTAGCTCCTTTAAATACTTCTTCTGCCAATTTCGAAAGCGCAGCCGACTTTGCGGTTGCTGATTTCTGCCTCATAATATTGGGGACATTCTCACAATAGAGTTGATGAATATCTTCAACTTCATGGCCTAGAGCGAGAAGGGATGCGATGATCGAGCCGGTGCTGGTCCCGAATATCAGGTCAAAGTGCTTGTATAGCGGCCCACCGAGCAAACCTTCGACTTCACGCAAGACACCTAGAGTATAGAATCCTTTGGCTCCACCGCCATCTAAGCTAAGAATCCGGCAATTAGGGGGTCTTTCAACGTCCGTCTTCTTCGATTCTGACATCTCGCACCCCATTTGCTACTGTTGAATGTATGTGTACACATGCTCACCTCAAGATGTTGAATCGATTTCTCGCAGAATTAACATTTGCTGCTGAGGCTTTTCGGTGTGTAGGTGACAAAGGGACCAGATTTGGCAGCTAGAAATCAAAGAATCTATTATCGGATAGATGCAGACAGCACTTGGCTCCGTGACCGCCGCTGGCGGAAATTCAAAAGAGCGCAGCGAATGACCGCAATCCGCCCTTTTTGTCAGGGAGGCATGATCGGCCCAAGGCAGACGTCCATGCAAAGCATCGCAAGCGATCGGTTTCTGCTGTGGATATAACGGGTTGCTGCAACACAGACTTCAATTTTTTTGCTGGCGTCTGGTATTGCAAGACCTTGCTGAGCCACTCGTGATATACAGTCCTATGCCCGAGCGATGGCTTCCCGTAGCACCCAGGGAGAAGGTGCCTGGCCGGCGTAATCGCCAGACAATCACTTCATTGGGCTTTCCCTCGTTCAAAATGAACGTCAGAGTAGCCTTGCTACATATTGCCTCGCAGCAGCTTAAACAGCGTCGAAATGGGGGTGGCCGGATGCCCCGGAATCCCCGGCCGGATCAAATCGGTACGGGTGGCCGGATACTGTCGGTAGAGGTGGCCGGATGACCTCGGAATACGCAGGAAAAACCTAAACTCAACAAGGTGGTGCAATATTGGTCCGGCAAAACCCAGAAAAGTGTCGCACTTTTGATCCGGCGACTGGTGCAATTTTAGTCCGGCGTTGACACCAGCAGAGCGGGCTCTGCGCCCTATTGGTATTGGGCGAAAGAACTGGCTCGTTGCAGGGGCCGACACAGGTGCGGAAACCTTGGCTCGCGCCATGACCTTTATCGAAACAGCCAAGCTAAACGCCATCGATCCCCGGGCCTATCTCGCGGACGTTCTCTACCGCATCCACGACCACAAGATCAACAAGCTGGATGAGCTACTGCCGTGGAACTGGAAGGCGTTGGGACAAGCAGCCGACCGCCAAGTCGCGTAAACTGCGGTATCAATGGCGCCGTTACTAACAGCCAGCGTAAGCATGTCGAATATGTCAGGAATCGCTAACTCTTCTCATTTGAGAGTAATTGCTAACCTAAGAGAAGAGCTGTATAAATGATATTATACCGTTCCATCATGGCTGTAAGTCAATCATCAAGTCTTTCAGGTCTCGTGCATCCGGTTGGGTTTCCTGCGACAAGAAATCCATCAGTTCGTTCTGGCGAGGTTGTCCGAAGGCCAATCTGTAATTCGCAAGTGCCCGTGTCAATTTCTCATAGCGTCTAACCTCGCGGCTGAATGGAAGCGACAGGACACACCGCTGAATTTTACGCGCATCTTGGTGACGGCCCGCATAGATCCAGTAGGGTACCAGATCACGCTTTTGGTTTAATTTTTCTCTGGAATCCTCGTGCTGAAAGAGTGTGGACCAATCTGAGCGCTCCCCAGTTGTCTCTGCAAGGTGATCAAGGGCGATATTCTGGCGGACCGCATGGTTTTTATAGCGGTGAACGCGCCCTTCGCGTTGTTCGATGTCGACAGGGTTTCGCGGCAGATTCCAATGGACAACGCGGGCGCAGTAGCTGTGAAAATCCAGACCCTCTTGGCCGATCGATGTTGTTGCCAAAATAAAGGGCCTGAATGGCGATTTGAAAGAATCTTGCATCAACACGGTACGGTTTGCCCCTGCCTCGCTATCGGCTTTTTCTGTAAATCGCACGGCGTAACGAGCTTTGAATTGGGCTTTGGAATTCGCTCCATGTTGGACCAGAATGCTCGAGGGTCTGAGCGTAAGAACACCTGCAACATATTCACCGACACCTTTTGGGGTCTCTTCTGCTTTCTCGACGGCCTCTTTGGCCAAATGCACGTATTCTTCGATGACGGCATTCAGATCATGTGTGACGCAATACTTAAGGATGCGTTCCCATCGTTTGCCTTTGCGAAACTTCCGGTCGATCAAAAGCCGGTTTTCGCCTTGGTTAAAATAGCCGCGAAACCCTAAGGCGATAGCGGTCGCACCGGCCTCGATGTCATCCTGTGAGGCATTAGGGAATTCAATCCAAAGAGCCCGCATGGCGCAAATCATGGGCGAGCCGAGCGCAAGACGCGCTAGAATATCTATCTGACTTGTGGTGATGCCACTTGTTGCCAATGTGCTTTCTTGGCGTTCTATTAGTGCGTTAAGCTGGGTAAGCAGGCTGCGGTTTGATTTTAGGTGCGGCATGCGGCGCATACGCCCGCCTGCTGCCCTGATGGCGACTTTAACAGACTTTCGGGTTGTGGTCAGGCAGTCTTCGAGGGAAGTGAAAGGCCCAAGCGGCAGCATCTTGGCGAGGGTGTGAGATGGCGTTGTTAAAATCTCGTACTGTACTTCTTTAATTTTGGATTTTTCTGCTGCTTCGATTGCAGCCTGATCCGCCCCGATGTGGACGTTGGCGTCATGAGACAACATGCAGGACAGGGCGTCGGGAACCACTTGCCAATCTGAGAATATCAGGGATTTCGTGCCGCCAAGGGGCGCACCGAATGTTGGCTTGCTGGGTGGAATCCATAGCCAATCGCGCAGATCGGGTCCTTCTTTTGTGTAAAGAACTTGGTCTTTCAGCGCACGCAGCCGTCCGTTTTGTGCATCAATCGTTTTGACGCCATTGAGTGCATCTTTGGGGATAAAACTCCCTGCCGCCCCTCGCCAAGAGGTCAAGCTCGATTTTGCCCGACGATCTAGTTTCTTTTTCAGGGCATAACTGTGCATGAAGCTGAGCAGGTAGGGCGCGGATTTCCAAAGATCGATCACATTTGGTGCATCAAGTTCAGTGGCCAGTCTTTGCAGGCCTCTGTAGGCAAGGAGTTCAGAGGGCTGGATGTCAGTCTTGGGCGTAAGGGTTTCAATCATCGCATTGGCATCATCTGTTGATCGGACGCGTTCTGTTCGTGCGATCATCCCCCGTAGAATGCTCTCAATCCTATTCTTGATTTCAATGTGTGTCTGTGGGGCTAGGTCCTGCGGCGCGCCGCGCCTCGAAGCCGGGGACCGTGAAAACTGGGGCAGGGCGAGGAGGCTGGCGCGAAACGCGGCAAGGTCGTTGGTTAGCGCGGGGAGGGCTTGCGCTTGATTGTCACCCATAAGAAACTGAATCGTCTTTAGGAAGTCCTGATAGTGATCCGAATGTTCTGCACTGTCGGTATTCAGGCTCAGCGGGCGATAGGGCGTTGCCGACAACAACAGCAACTTTGCCTGTCGCTGCCCGAACAAGGCCTGCGCAAGTTCGCTTGCCGCACGTTTCGCATCTGTGGTGTCCTCATCAGAGATGTGAAAAAGATCCGCAAACCTTTGAAATTCATCCAGAATGATCAGATCAGCCTGCATGTGTGAGACGCTTTCACGCGCAAGAAGACGGCGCAAGTCGGAAATGAGGACACCGGGTTTGATGGGGGCCTTGGGGTCATACGCGCGCAAACGGGAACTGAGGTTTTCATCGTTGGTCACGGCCGTAACAAACGATTTTGAGATGCTTCGATCAATGGTCTCGTTGGCAATTTTTGCTCGCATGATAGCGCATTCATTTTCCCACCACTTTCCGACGCCATTTCGAAATAGAGTTGAAAGAGCTTTGCGGCGGTTAGGGAAGCTGTCCTCAATCAGGCAAAATAACAAGGCGCGTTCGCGGGCCAGCCCCGTGTGGGATTTCAAATCAAAGGCCGTGTCAGGCGTCATCGTCAGAAAGTTGACCTTGCCCGATCCTAAAACATTAAGTTCATGCAGACGCTCTGACACCAACGTAAGACGGGTCTGGATTGGTTCGCGGTCGCTATCGCCGACGTTCAAATGGCGGACATTCTGGCGTGCGATTGCGGCGTTCGAACAGACATAGACAATGTTGATCTTGTTCTTTTGGCCGTACAGTCTTGCAATCGTTTTGGCGATGACCCCTTTGGCCACCATTGTTTTGCCCAGTCCGACCTCGTCTGCGACTAAGAAACGCCCGGACCCACCCTCGCGGTGAAGATGTTCAAACGCGACATCGACGGTTTTTCGCTGAAAAGGCTTTAATGCTGACAAGTGCTGTTGGGCGTCATAGGTCATGTGCTGCGCCGCTTATTAGTTAGAAACGGGCGAAAGCTGGCCCAGAAATCCTCGAAATCTTCAGGGACAACGCTTTCGCCTGATTTCGGATTGGTAAGTTTGGCGAGCAGAGAGTCAATATCGTTCAGGGTCTCAGGGTCCTTGGAAAGTGCATGGAGGAGAGGTTCCAAAATATTGCCATCCGAGTTGGGTAACAGTAAGCGCCATGCACCGCTGAGAGCGTCAGGTTCGCCTTCGCTATCGTTGGGGTCGAAAACAAGGCCAAGCATCAGCTTGAGGTAATCAAGGAAAGCGTCAGGAGAGCTGAAGATTGATTGCCAAACTGCATCAAGGCGTCCTTCGGGGCTATTCTCAAGGGTTGTGCCAAGGCAGAAATTAATTTTCTCTTCGTCGCTTGAATCCAGACTTGTCAAAGTCACAACGACCCACTTCGATATCTCGTGAATGCGGGCTTCCCCCAGTGAGAGGTATTGCGTTTCCCCCCGCAATAGCGACGCAAGATCAAACCCGTATTGGTTTTGCGACCCAAGCGCTGCGACGCGCACCTCGACAGTGTCCAGTGCTTTGGGGGTGAAGGTGTGGTCATCATTGGGCAGGGTCAAGGCGATCTGGACCGTACCATCAACCGCATCCGAAAATGTCTGGCAAATCTGCAAACCACAGATCGCGTCATGCGCTTCGCGCAGAGTATCTTGTTGGGTCTTTGTGGCATGCCCGTCTGTGCGCACGTCATAAGTGGCGAGAAGGGCTTTAAAGCTGTCGGGCAAGGCTAACCCGTCTGTGCCTGTCAGGGTCGCCAATATTTCCACGTTTTCCCGTGTGCCGCCTTTGTCGACCAGCGCGGACGCCGTTGCATTTGCAGACCCAAGGACGAGCGTCGTTTCGTATTCCTTCTCATAGATGAACGCCTTGGCATGAAGGCCCGACATATCGTGGGCATCAGCTACATCCACTTCGTCTTCGATGGCATCGGACAGAACCAGCACGCTCGACATATTGGCCAGGACCTTTGGATTCAGGGCGTCCAGCTCTTCGGTGCGCGACACAAGGGAGACCTTTTCGACTGAGTGGCCATTCCTCAGGTGGTCCAATCCTTGTTTGGTCACGAAAGGTGACACAACAGTTAGGCTGTCCCAATCGTTTGGTGGCTGCCATCGCCTATCGTCGACGCCGTTGACTGCGATCTTCAAATCCGTGGCCCCGTTGGGCAGCACGAAATGGCATTTCAGGATGTCACGACGCAAGGTTTCAACAAAATCGGGGACCTTGTTGTCCTCTGCGTAAACCATGTCCGACAGCTGCCCAATGAAGCGGGCAACAATTGGGTTGGCACCATCCAAGGCAGACTTGCGCTGTTTCTTGACGTCCCCCTCAAGGCATAGGTTCAAATCCCATGAGCGATCCATGGTGATGTTGCGCGACAGAATGGCCAAACGCATCTTGCCGGGCGCCCCTTTTTTGAGGGCGGCAAACCGTAAACACCAGATTTTGGGGTGAAACGCGCCATCACGTGGGGCGCGGACTTCGTGGATTGTGCGTTCCAGCAACGAGAGCAACTGCGCCTCGTGCGGGCGTGTGCCTTTGATGTGGCCTCGGTCGCAAAAAATTGCGATCCGTTGGGCGGTTTTTTCGAGGCCTTGGAGCAAGAACAGCGGATTTTTACGGATATCAGCAGCGTTTTCGACATTGTCGAACGTCAGAATGGCAGGAACAACAAGGGCTGTCCCAAAGTCGAGCGTGTACGTCGTCGCAAGGGCGCAATCGAAAACGTACCCTTCTGGGGGGCGCAGAAGGCTGGTGTAGAGGCTGCGATTTTCGGGATCGAAAACGTCATCACCGCTCATTCTATAAGCTCGTTTATATACCCGTGTGCGATTGGCCAGCGAAACATCATCGGGTTCATACCTGCAAGGCCGCTCCACCTGCGCAGGGCGTCTTGATGTGAAAGGCGGGCTTTCTTTTGACGCCCCTTTAGGCCATATTCCCGGTTGGTTATAAACTCTTGGGCTTTCGCCGAGTTTGCCAGATCGCCTGTGACAAGAACAAGTTTTTGCCAGTTGCTGATAAACGACAGGGTATCGGGTTTGACTTTTCTATTTTGCAAGTTGGCAAGGGCATGGACATCCCATTCTTCCAAATCAGACCTTTCTAAGGACTGCCAATCCGCTACTTTTTGTTGGAGTTCTTTTGAACTCGCCTTCCCATTTTTGACCATATAGGAATTTTCGTCCTGTGCTGCTTTGCGCATCAGCAAAAGGTTATACAGCAGGGCCGCGCCGTACATCAGGTCGGAAAAGACACGTGCTTGTTTCAGCAAATTAGCGTTTTGCGGGCTGACGTCGATAAGGTCCCAAGGTGCGATATCTGTGGCGGTTCGATCGTTGTTTCGAAGTTGGGAAGCCAAACCGGGAGTGCTCAGGATTTCGTGGAACAGACTGTCCTTTGCCTGTTCCTGCAACCGACCAAGGAAAAACGCCTTTTCTTCAGGCTGCAATTTAAAAGATGCTGTTTTCAGTAGTCCCGATGGAGGTTTGGGAAGGTCTGGATGCCAAAGGTTGTCGCGCAGATCGCCCGCTTTGTCTGCCAACATAGACCCGATCGTGCCCTTTAGGTTTCGAATGCCAAGGTTGCCCAACGCGGCCCAATACACGCTAGACGGCAACCGCTTGAGGGAGTCACCCGTCGTACCACCAATGATGCCATCCCCGGAGTGTCCCCTTTTGAGCGCTCTGATCAGATCATACTCCAAGGTCTTGAAGTGGTCATGAACGCCCTTCGTTTCTTGGTCGGCGAACTGCACCAGCCATGGAATAAAAAACATATACCGCAATCTGGTATGAATCGTACTGGTTGCCGGAAAAAGCACATCGGAAATGCCATCGCGTAACGTTGCCAAGCCCAGTTCATCGCGGGCATCGGGGGACTTGGCCAACGCCAAAAGCTCGCGTGCGTACTGGCGTGCTTCGGGGTCAAAATCGACCCAAGAGATATAGGAATTCATTCAAGGCTTCTCAAACAAGGGAAAACTACAGAAGTGGCAGGTCAATGTTCTTCAAAGTGGATCGACTATGTTCCGAACCATAGATGCGGTTTATATTCTTGTAGATGGTGTTGGCATGGCCGATAGCCTTATCGCGGACCCGGTATAGAGGGCCTGCAACAGTGACGCTGTACACCCGACCTCTATCCATTACCGGGACTGCCACGCCCCCTAAATCGGGCGAATAATTGGATGCAGAAGCAAACCATCCCCGCCGGCGTCCCGCTTCTATCTGCGCCAAAACCTCCGGAATACTCATAGGGGTGTTCGTGCTATAGCGCTCAAAAGAAACCTTGCGCAGTGAGACGCCCAAGTCATGATCGGGCAGTTGTGAGAGCAGCGCTTGACCTGAGGCAGTGGCATGTATTGGCACTCGCTTTCCGGCCTTCGCAGCATAGCGAACGCTCGCCTCGGATTCAACAACTTCGATGAATACGGCGAATAGCCCGCTGGACGCAGAGATCCAGACCGTCTCTCCAGTCTGTTCTGCGAGATCGGCTAAAAGTTGACGCAAGTTCTCCGAGATCGGCTCGCCTTCTGCAATGGCATTCGCCAACTGTAGCCATCGGGGCGAAGGGTAAAAACCTGCCCGCGCCTTGGGTTCGTATAAATAGCCATTTTCTACCAGCGTTGTCAGAATATTGAACGCACTGGATCGAGCCCAGCCGAAGTGCGCTACGACATCTGCCAAAGTGGCCGGTTTCTTGCGTTCTGAGAAAAACTCCAGCAAATTCAATAGATTTTCGATCTGTTTGACGGCCACTTAGAGTTCCTTTGATTTTTTTTACGTATTTCGACTTTCATAGGCCTCTTGGGCCGCTCAAATTTTTTCCAAGGTAGTTGACAAAGCAAATTATGCACTCCTTAACTGGTGCAATATGGAGAACTATTTATTCACATATGTGAACAATTTGGAAGGGCGAAAATGAGCTTGTTGAACGGATTGCGCATTCTCGATCTCTCAACTGTGTTAATGGGCCCCTATGGATCTCAAATTTTGGGGGACTACGGAGCAGACGTTATCAAAGTGGAAGCGCCAGAGGGGGATGTGGTCCGTCAGATCGGCCCAACCCGCAACGCGGCCATGGGGCCGCTTTTCCTCAATGTGAACCGCTCGAAGCGTGATATTTCTTTGGACCTAAAACGACCTGAAAGCCGCGACGCTATCTTGCGGTTGTTAAAAACAGTCGATGTATTAATCACCAATATTCGGCCCCGCGCAATGGCCCGCCTAGGCTTGTCTTACGAAGATCTGGCTGAGGCTAACCCACGTCTGATTTACGCTGCATATGTGGGATATGGGCAGACTGGGCCTTATGCAGACAGGCCTGCTTATGACGATCTGATTCAGGGGGGCGCCTGCATTTCGCATGGATTTGTGCGGGCAGGGGGCAAACCTGCCTATGTGCCGGCGGCGATTGTGGATCGAATTGTGGGCATGGCAGGCGTCAATGCTATTTTGGCTGCGGTTATTGAACGGTCGAATTCGGGCAAAGGACAGAAAATCGAAATTCCGATGTTTGAAACCATGGTTTCAATGATCATGGGAGACCACATGGGCGGGCTGACCTATGATCCCCCCTTGGACAAGGGCGGCTATGCACGCCATCTTTCCGCCGATCGTAGACCCTATGAAACGAAGGACGGGTATGTCTGCGCCCTAGTCTACAATGATGGTCACTGGCAGCGGTTCTTCGACGCAATCGGGCGCAGTGACATTCTTGAGAACGATGTTCGCTTTTCCAGCTTTAACAAGCGCATGGCGAATATCGATTCTGTATATGCCACGTTAAGTGAATTCCTGCTCACCAAGACCACGGCAGAATGGCTTGAGATTTTTGAGGCCGCCGATGTGCCGGCGATGCCGATGCACAGTTACGAGTCGGTGATCGAAGACCCGCATCTTGTGGCAACCGGGTTCTTCGAGACCGAAGAGCACCCCACCGAAGGCAAGCTGCGCCGGATGGCCGTGCCTGTCAGCTTCTCGCGCACCCCCGCTCAATCCACCCGGCCTGCACCCGCATTGGGTGAGCATGGCCCAGAGATCTTGGCAGAGGTGGGCTTTAGCGAAAGTGAGATTGCCGAACTGCAAAGCAGTGGTGCTTTGTACGTGATGGAAGAGGTTTAAGCTATGGATTTTGCGCTGACAGAAGATCAAATCGCGATCCGCGATGCGGTAGGACGGATTTGCGAGAAGTTCGACGCTGATTATTGGCTGACCCGCGACCGTGAGGGCGGATTTCCGACGGATTTCTATGACGCGCTGGCGACCGAAGGCTGGCTGGGCATCTGCTCGGATGAGGCGCAGGGTGGGGCCGGGCTGGGCATCACCGAAGCGGCTTTGATGATGCGCACGATCTCGGAATCGGGCGCGGGCATGTCAGGGGCTTCGGCGGTTCATATCAATATTTTTGGCCTGAAACCGGTGGCCAAATTGGGCACTGATGAGCAAAAAGAGCGCATGATCCGCCCGATGGTCGAGGGCCGCGAGAAAGCCTGTTTCGCGGTGACCGAGCCTAACACTGGGTTGAACACCACACAGTTAAAGTTGCGAGCGGAAAAGCAGGACGACAGATATGTGGTGAATGGCCAGAAAGTCTGGATTTCTACCGCGCAGGGGGCTGACAACCTCTTGGTCTTGGCGCGCACCACACCGCTGGATCAAGTGAAATCTCCGACCCAAGGTCTATCGCTGTTTTATACCCCTTTTGACCGGGACCGGATCAAGGTTTCCGAAATTGAAAAAATGGGCCGCAAGGCGGTGGACTCCAACGAGCTGTTCTTTGAAGATTTCATTATCCCCGAGGCTGACCGTATCGGCGAAGAGGGCAAGGGGTTTGAGTACATCCTGCACGGGCTGAACCCGGAACGCATTCTGATCGCCGCCGAAGCCGTCGGACTTGGCTTTGCCGCCCTGAAACGCGCCACTGATTATGCCCGCGAACGCGAAGTCTTTAACCGCCCCATCGGCATGAACCAAGCGATCCAGCATCCTTTGGCGATCTGCCACTCGGAGCTGGAGGCAGCTTGGCTGATGATCATGAAGGCTGCTTGGGAATACGACAACGGTCTGCCCTGTGGCGCCTCGGCCAATACCGCGAAATATCTAGCGGGCGAGGCGGGCTATAACGCATGCCAGACAGCGGTGATGACCCACGGCGGCTTTGGTTATGCCAAGGAATACCACGTTGAGCGCTATCTGCGCGAGAGCCTGATCCCACGGATCGCCCCCGTTTCACCTCAGCTTGCCCTGTGCTTCATCGCCGAAAAGGTGCTGGGCCTCCCGAAATCTTACTGAAGAGCACGTTATGCCCGGACTGTATTACGAAGACTTTGAGGTTGGCCGCCAGTTTCGCCATGAACTGAGCCGGACCGTCACCGAAGCCGACAATACCACGTTCAGCCTCATGTCGCTGAACCCGCAGCCGTTGCATATCGATGCCGCCTTTGCTGAAGGGACGGAGTGGGGGCAGCGGCTGTTCAACTCCCTGTTCACGCTCGCGATTATGATCGGGATGACAGTGCAGGATACAACTTTAGGCACGACGATTGGCAATCTGGGAATGTCCGATGTACGCTTTCCCAAGCCGGTGTTTCACGGCGACACGCTGCGCGCCGAGACGCGGATCATCTCTAAACGCGAAAGCAAATCGCGCCCCGATGCGGGGTTGGTGGAGTTCGAGCACAGCTGCTTTAACCAACATGATACGCTGGTGGCCTCATGCCGCCGGACGGGCCTGATGCTTAAACACCCAAGCGAGAGGGCCGCATGATGCGCAGCTTTCTGTTTGTTCCGGGCGACAGCCCCCGCAAGTTCGCCAAAGCGATGGGCGGCGAGGCGGATGCGCTTATCCTTGATTTAGAGGACTCGGTCGCCGCCCCCGCCAAAGCCGCCGCCCGCTCCTGCGTCAGAGACATGTTGCAGGCCGAGCGGGGCGGTAAGGCGCTCTTTGTGCGGGTGAATGCACTGGACACAGGCCTGATACTGGCCGATTTGACAGCGGTCATGCCCCTTGCCCCCGATGGGATCGTTTTGCCCAAATGCGAAGGGCCGAATGATCTGCGAACCTGCGCCCATTACCTTGCAGCATTTGAGGCGGCGCATGATCTGCAACAGACGAATATCCTCGCGATCACAACGGAAACCGCCGCTTCGCTCTTTTCGCTGGGGCAGTACCGCGACGTTGATCCGCGCTTGTGGGGGTTCATGTGGGGGGCGGAAGATTTGGCCGCGTCCCTTGGCGCACGGCAAAGCACAAAAGATGGCATCTACACCGAACCGTTCCGGCTGGCCCGTAACCTATGCCTCGCCGGGGCCGCATCGGCAAAGGTGGTTGCCGTAGATACCATTTGCGCGAACCTGAGGGATTTGCAGGCGGTGGAGGCCGAGGCCAATGTCGCCCGGCGCGATGGGTTCGGTGCCAAAGCGGTGATCCATCCCGATCACGTGGCCCCGGTAAACCGCGCGTTTCAGCCAACGGCAGAGGAACTCGACTGGGCGCAGAGTGTCTCTGACGCCTTCGCCGATAACCCGGAAGCAGGGGTCGTGAATATCAACGGACAAATGATCGACAAGCCGCATCAGCGCGCGGCGGAAAAAATACTTGGCGCGCGCCGTCAATCAAACGGGGGGGAATAAATGAGAGCTATGGAGGAAAACGCGCCGGTCAACGGTGTCTCTGCCCGTTTGGCGCGGATCGAATCCGTTCTGATTGGCGCCTCTGGTCTGGCGATGGCCGCAATCATGTTGATCGTGGTCGTGGATGTGACCCTGCGCTATATCTTCGCCGCGCCGCTGACGTGGTCTTACAGCTTGATCGGGCTGTATCTATCAGGCGCTGTCTTTTTCCTTGCTCTGTCAGACACGCTGCACAATCACGGCCATATCGCATTGGACGTCTTTGTGCCGCTCTTGCCGCGCCCGGTTCGGCATCTGGCCCAGGGGCTGGGCTATGGTGCTTCGACGTTGTTTGTCGGGGCCATGACGATGCTTGGCTATACGCAGGCGCGGGATGCCTTTCTATTTGATAACCGCGTGGCCGAGGCCGTCGCTTGGCCCACTTGGATCGCTTATGCATTGCTGACCGTCGGCATGGCCACCCTATGTCTGCGCTGTGGCTTTCGCACGGTCTTTCATCTCGCCTCAATCTTTTCAGCACGGGATTTGGTAGAGCTGCCAGCCCCGCCAGATACCAATCCAAAAACTCGGGAGCATGGCGAATGACCGTGACTATCGTACTCGTCCTTCTGGTGCTTCTGCTGATCACCGGCCTTCCCGTTGCCTTGGCGATGGGGGTATCCGGTGCTGCGGGTTTGTATATGTTTGGCGGTTGGCCGATCCTGCAGGGCATCTTGAAAACCACCCCCCTGTCGACCGCGAATAACTACGAGATTATTACGATCCCGATGTTCATCCTGATGGCGGAGTTCATAATCATCTCAGGTGTCGCAAATGATTTGTTTCGCGCGGCGACGGTTTGGGTGGGTCGGTTGCGCGGTGGTGTTGCGATGGCGACAGCACTCGCGGGAGCGGGTTTCGGTGCGATATCGGGCTCGTCTACGGCGGCGGCGGCGACGCTCGCCTCCACGTCCATCCCCGCTATGCTCAAGGAAGGCTATGAGCCAAAGCTCGCGGGAGGGGTGGTTGCCATCTCCGGTACGTTGGCGATGCTAATCCCGCCGTCGATTGCCTTGATCCTCTATGGGATTATCGCGGATATTCCTGTTTCAGCTTTGCTGGTGGGCGGGGTGCTTCCCGGCATCATGGTGACCGCGACGATCATGCTGACCATCGCATTCTTGGTTTGGCGCGATCCGAGTGCTGCGCCAATGGGGCAGGCCTATAGTTTCGCGGAGAAATTCACGTCGTTAAAGCGGATCGGGCCGGTTCTGATCCTGTTTTTTGCGGTGACCGGCACGATCTATTCCGGCATCGCAACCCCGACAGAAGCCGCGGGCATTGGCGCGTTCTGCGCCCTACTGATTGCAGCTTGGGAACGCAAACTGACCGCGTCGAATTCTTGGAGCGCGCTGCGGTCCGCCGCGCAGACCACCTGTATGATCTTGTTTATCATTCTGGGTGCCCATGTTTTCGGCTACTTCTTTACCCTGACCCGCGTCACCAATGACCTCGCCAATTGGGTGGGCGCGTTGGAAACTTCGCGTTGGGTGATCCTTGCGGTCATTCTGCTCGGCTATCTGATGCTTGGCTTCTTTATGGACCAGATCGCCATTCTAATCCTGACCGTGCCAGTGGTTCTGCCGCTGATTTATCAGTTGGGATTTGATCCAGTGTGGTTCGGCGTTTTGATCGTCGTGACCGCTGAGGTCGGCATGGTGACCCCGCCGATGGGTATGAACGTCTTTGTCGTCGCGCGCTATACGCGCCGACCTCTGGGCGAACTGTTTCAAGGGGTCATGCCCCATGTCTGGGCACATTTGATTGTCATCGCACTACTGGCAGCCTTTCCTGGGATCGTCCTGTGGCTGCCCTCGACCATGCAATAATACGATTCAACAAGGAGGAGAGAACGACCATGAAGGTTAATAAAATCGGTGTGCTTACAAGCCTAGCACTCTGCGTCAATACGGGTTCGGTGCTGGCGCAAGACGTGACACTACGGGTGGCTGACAGCCTTCCCGTCGGGCATTACATTGCAGAGAACCTGCTGATGCCCTTTATCGCAGATGTCGAGAAAACCACTAGCGAGAGTGTTGGATTCGATTATTTTCCTGCGCAACAGCTGGGCAAGGCCAAGGATATGCTCTCCCTGACCCAGACTGGTGTTACAGATCTTGGATATATTGGCGCATCATACCTTGCCGATAAACTGCCTCTGAGTTCGGTGGCGCAGTTGCCCGGCACATTTGATACGGCTTGCGAAGGAACTATGGCATATTGGGAGCTTGCTAAGCCCGGTGGAGTTCTGGATCAGGCGGAATACGCCCCCGAGGGAGTTCGCGCACTTATGGCTCTGGCCCTGCCTCCCTATCAGTTATTCTCCGCAAAGGAGCTTACCGGCGTAGACAGCATCGATGGTCAAAAAATTCGCACGAGTGGTGGATCTCAAGCTCTCGCGATGACTAAGCTTGGTGGCATTCCTGTGCAGATGTCGGCGCCGGAGGCGCGCGAAGCGCTGTCCCGAGGGACGGTGGATGCAATCGTGTTTCCGTATGGATCAATTGAACCCTATGACTTGGCTCCGCATCTAAAAACGGCGACCGAGGGGCTGAACCTTGGGTCTTTCGTGACATCATATATGATCAGCCAAGCGAAATATGACAGCCTTTCCCCAGAAGTCCAGCAAGCACTGACTGAGGCTGGGGAGCGTGCAACCCAGCACGCCTGTGCCGTGATCGATGGGCTAGTCGAAGAAGATAAGAAAAAGATCGCCGACCAAGGCGTCGAGTTTGTCACGCTTCCCGAAGACGATATTGCGCAGATCGGCGATGCGCTCAAAAGTGTTGGCGCCGAATGGGCGACCGAAATGGATGAACGCAGCAAACCGGGCGCTGAGGTCCTGAAAGCGTTTATGGATGCCCTGAAGTAATAGCCCAACCAAATTTTAGGCACAGGCCAATAAGTCGTTATGGCCTGTGCCGCAGATCGAAAAACGTGAGGCACAAGCTGGGCCTTTCGAAACCAGAAAAATGAGCACACGATGAAGCTAAAGCCCTTAACCCTGTCTGCTATCCCAGCTGATTCAGAAGCCCTGCGCGCTGACGTCCGCGCTTTCGCGCTGCAGGAGACAGCTAAAATGTCTGCCGCCGTACGCGCGCAGTCGTGGATGGGGTTCTCTGAAGATTTCAGCCGGAAGATGGGAAATAAAGGCTGGCTCGGGCTTTCGATCAAAAAGGAATACGGCGGGCAAGAAGAGGGTTTTTTCCACCGTTATGTCATTGTCGAAGAACTATTGGCTGCCGGCTCACCCGTCTCGGCCCACTGGATAGCCGACCGTCAAAGCGGTCCACTGATCCAGCGCTTTGGCTCTGATGTGCAGAAGCGACGCTATTTGCCAGGAATTTGCGCTGGGGAGAGCTTCTTTTGCATCGGCATGAGCGAGCCAAACGCCGGGTCCGATCTGGCCAGCGTGCGCAGCCGTGCGCATAAGGTCGATGGCGGATGGACGTTGAATGGGCAAAAGATTTGGACAACAAATGCCCCGAGATCACAGTTTATGATTGCCCTGGTGCGCACATCGGGGGCCTATGGAGATCGGCATACGGGGCTTTCGCAATTTGTGATCGACCTAACTTCACCGGGCATCATTATTCGCGAGATTAAGGATCTGAACGGGGATGCGCATTTCTCTGAAGTGTTCTTCAAAGATGTCTTTCTGCCAGATGACACGCTGATCGGCCGAGAAGGAAGCGGGTGGGAACAAGTTACGGCTGAACTGGCCTTTGAGCGCTCCGGCCCAGAAAGAATTCTCAGCAGCATAGTGCTTTTGGACGAATGGTTGAACTGGCTGCGGGCAGTGCCGCAGTCGCATACGGCGGCATTGGGGCGCATGATGGCCCATTTGTCCACTCTTCGCGAGTTAAGTATCGCTGTCACGGCCCGATTGGCGGCGGGCGAAAGCCCGATCATTGAAGCGGCATTGGTCAAGGATTTGGGCACGAGTTTTGAACAGGAATTGCCGATCATGATCGCGGACGCTTTGTCAGCCGATCCTGATTTGCAGCCGCCGGCGTCATTAATGGAAACTTCGGTTTTCGTGGGGCTTGCCGCGCCCAGCTATTCACTGCGCGGCGGCACCAGAGAGATCTTGCGCGGCATGATCGCGCGTGGGCTAGGGCTAAGATAGGGGCAGGAATGACGAATATGTTAGAAGAAAGCGCCAAACAGCTTTTCGCGACCCATTGCACTGCAGAGCAGGTGCGGGATGTCGCGCAGCCGAGCCAGATCAGCTACTTATGGGATGCATTGACAGCCGCTGGTTTCGCCGATGCGCTAACGGGCGAGGACAGGTGCGGCGCTGGCCTGCAGCCGATCGATTTGGCCCCGGTCTTGTTTCAGGCAGGCGAACAGGCCGCACCGCTCCCCCTTGGGGAAACGATGCTCTTGCGGTCGATTTCAAGCCAAGCGGCGGACGCCGGGCCCATCGCTATCGCGCCCGCGCCGGTTCAAAGCACCAAGGGCGGCGATAGGCTGTCGAATGTCCCCTTTGGGCGGGTCGTGGGCCATGTCGTCGCGCAGGTGGGGGCGGAATGGACGTTGATGTCGCTCGACACCGCCACTGTCGTGCCATCCCCGTCCAAAGGAAGCTTGAACGCTAATATTCTTTGGCCACAAGGCGCACCAAGGGGCCCAGTGTTGGAGGTCCACGACTGGCGCAGTGTGGGCGCGCTGATGCGTGCCGTCGATATGGCGGCAGCGATGGCGCGGTTGCTTGAGATGACAGTCGACTACGCGAAAGAGCGTGAACAGTTCGGGCGGGCCATAGCAACGCAGCAGGCGATCCAACAACAGATTAGCCTAATGGCCGAAGAATGCTATGCCGCGCGCATGGCGGCGGAACTTGGGCTCGCCGGATATACGGACCCCACAGCCGTCGCCATCGCCAAATCGCGTGTCGGAGAGGCTGCTTCGCGGGTCGGCCCTATTGCACATGCGGTACATGGCGCGATTGGGATCACGCAAGAACATGATCTGCATCTCTATACCCGGCGATTGATCGAAGGGCGCATTGCTTATGGATCGGAGCGCTATTGGAATGAAAAGCTGGGCCAATCCCTCTTGGACAGCACGCAAAGCTCATTGAGTTTTGTGCAATCCGTTTCGGCTCGCAAAACGATGCCGGTGACTCTTTAAACGAAAGGACAACCATGACCAAATTTCTGAAATACGAGCAGGACGGCGCCATTGTCACGCTGACGATGAACGACCCGGACCGCCGCAACCCGCTGACCGGCAATTCCGCTGTCGAGGAATTCTTGGAAGCCGCGGACCGGATTGAAAAGGACGCCTCCGTTCACGTTGTGATCGTGACCGGCTCGGGCAAAGCCTTTTCCGCCGGGGGCGACGTTAAAGACATGAAGAAATACGAGGATGACACGCTCAGACCCGTGTCGATCCGGACTGAATACCAACAGGGGATCCAGCGCCTGACCTTGGCATTGTATAACCTCGAGGTGCCGATGATTGCGGCGGTAAACGGCTATGCCATTGGCGCGGGCTGCGACCTGACCTGCATGTGCGATATTCGCATCGCTGGCGAAAGCGCCAAGTTCGCCGAAAGCTTTATCAAGGTCGGCCTGATCCCCGGCGATGGCGGCGCATGGCTGTTGCCGCGTGTGGTGGGCATGTCCAAAGCGGCCGAGATGGCCTTTACCGGAGAGATGCTAGACGCCAATGCGGCGCTGGCGTGTGGGTTGGTCAGCCGTGTTGTGCCGGACGATCAGCTGCTGGCTGAAGCTGGAGCATTGGCCACTAAAATCGCTGCCAATCCTGGGCCAACACTGCGTATGACTAAGCGTCTCTTGAAGGAAGGTCAGGTAACTCGGTTGAGCAGTCTGCTCGAGCTGTCCGCTTCCTATCAGGCCTTGGCCCATAAAACCGCAGAACATGCCGAGGCGGTGAGTGCATTTATGGAGAAGCGAAAGCCAGAATTCGGTTGATCACGGAAACGGAGGATTGAGCTACTCTCCATCTGTTAGACAGGCTGCGGTTCAAATCTTCTGGGAGGCATGCAGCAGTATCAGTCGCGCGAATTCCCCCTGCGCGGTCGTTTCCTACCAACCCATGACTTGATCCGCTCGGCCGCATAGGATGCCGCCGAGGTGATGCGAATGGAGGGACAGATTGGGAGCATCGCAGAAGGGGCGCATACGGACCTTATAGTGCTGCGGAGCAATCCGCTAGACGACCGTTCAGTGCTTGACGGGCAGGGCGACCAGATCAATGCGATCATGAAGGATGGTCGCTTCCTGAAGGCTTTATAAAAGTCGCCTGTTGATTGTCACTGAGAACTGACCCGGTATTTTCACCGAGATTTGACCCACCCTCAGTTATGCGTCGTGGTCTATGATGCGGTCAATGTTTTGGCCTCCTTTGCAGTTTTCTTTGCTGCCTCAGAA
>Ga0207906_1000336_pt1 | contig 20832 bp, 28 predicted proteins | sample LinPmetageLP37_FD_184050 | JGI IMG/M metagenome (GOLD analysis project Ga0207906, IMG submission 184050) | Marine viral communities from the Pacific Ocean - LP-37 (SPAdes) | ecosystem: Environmental > Aquatic > Marine > Oceanic | place: Pacific Ocean | collected 2010-06-16 | reverse complement strand
TGGGATGACATAGACCTGGGCCGGGTGCAGGTCGAGCAGCGCGGCGGTCTCCTCGGCCCGCCACTTGGATGCACCGCCCAGGTTGCAGGTGGCCGTCAGGCCGTGGTTAAAGAGCGTGTCTACGTCCTTCTCGCCCTCGCAGATAAACACCTCGGTCTGGCCCACCAGCTCAGGCCAGCGATACGGGACGCGCCGACCGGATGCTTTCCAGGCCCAGCCCTCTGGGGTCGGGTGCCGCTGCCGGAACTGCTTGCCCGCGCCTTTGACCACTTGATGCAGGAGCGTGCCATCAAGGTCGTGGTAGTCATAGGTCACAGCCTCCGCGCTGGACCCAGCGGTCAGTCTCGGGGTGGGCAGGGCCACAGGCGCGGGGTCATCATCGTACAGGTCCGACAGGCTTAGTCCGAGCGAAATAAGTATGTCGTCGAGAGCGCACCCCGCGTGACAATAAATGAGCGCACGTCCATCGTCACCTTGCGAGATACTCAGGCTGGAGACTCTATCTTCATGCACGGGGCAGCGGGCGCTGTACCCGGAGCCGGTGGGGCGTACGGCATCGAATCGAGAGAGCAGATCAGCGAATGTCATATATCACCACTGCGCGTGTTTTAGCGTGTTTATGCGTGTTTTAGCGTGGTTTTTAGCGTGTATAGGACGATGCGGACGATGCGGACGCAGTCAAACAGGCGTTTTTGCGTCATGTCATGTCGAGACGAGCGTGGTGGTTTTCTTGAGTGTAGTGCCCGGTTCATCCTGATCCTCTGGCATAACAACCTGCAAGTGAATGTCGTAGTCCCATCCCTTGGCACAACACGCTTTGCATATTCCGCCAACGACGATCCGTTCGGTCTCTACATCCCCGAACAGGTTGCGGGCTGGCTGGCGTGGAATCCACTGGCGACAGGCTTCGCAATAAAACGGAGTTTCCGTCACAGCCTCATCCCTGTCTACGTCGAGACGAGCGTTTTCGTCTCCACCAACGTGGTGCCTGGGACAGACAGGTCGTGTTTCAAGGCCCGTGCGAGGGCATTCAAGGCCGGGGCAGACGCCGTCAGCAGCCCCAGTGAGGCTTGCGGCGACGGTCTACAGACCTGGGTGAGCCACCGCTTGGTGACTTTTGTCGATCCCGGCATGTCGCAGAGGATCTGCCCAGCCACGGCCAGGACCAGCGCCTGCACGTCAGTCACTGTGGCGCTATACGTGGACCTCCGCTGCATCCCCGGAGCCACCATCGGTGCGGGGGGTGGGGACGCAACGACCGGGACGAGCGTCTCGGTGTCCAGGCACTGATCGACCTCGTCGGCAAGACGCTGCGCCTCGCGATCCGCCTGGGCCGTCGTGAAATCGAGAATGCGGCCCATGATCTGCTTTTCGACGTGCTTGATGGGGTCTAGCAGCGCACGCTCCTGGGCGTCGAGTGTCTTCTTGGCGACGGAGAGCGGCTGCTTGGCATCGGTGTAGATCGATTTCACCCACCTCCTCAGTTTTTGGATGCGTTCCAGATACAAGCTGGCGGCGAGCGACTCGCTTTCGCAACTCACCGCCATACTGTCAGCCGGTGCCAATAGATCATGTGTCTGCTTTTCGAGGCCCGGTCGCTGCCGGAGGTCCATCGTCATCATCTCTTGTGTGGCTGGGGGTGTCGGGGTGATCTGTGGCATCGGGTGTCTCCTGTTGAGCGGCGATCAATGCGAGCGCCTGGGTGTAGTCGTAGGGTGAACTGAACTCGACGCTCTGGGCCATCCGGCCATTGCGGCGAAGATAGAGGACGATTCGGCGTCGCTGTCTCGGTGGCAGATCGTCATGGATCAGATCGTAAAATGCCACCTGCACTCCATGGTGATGGGCCTTGCCGCCGCTCTTTAAGTCGAGGACAACGGGGCGTCCGTTGATCGTCCCTACACGGTCTGCGGTTCCAGCGGTCTGGTAGCGGGGGGAGTACTGGGGCGTTTCGATGGAGGTCCAGACGGGTTCCATCACGTCGCACCATTTGATATAAGAAGTCAGGAACCCTCCGAACTCGCCCTTGAGAAACGCCGCCACGTCCCGGCCCTGGTCGCGGTCGGCACAGGCGAGATGGACGGCGGTCCCGCGATCTGCGCTCTCAGGTGAGTAAAACTGTGCGGCTGGCCCAAGCAGTCCACCTCGTTTGATGCGTTCCGTGACCGAGGGGATCTCTGAGCCATAGTCGGTGGTATAGACATGCGTCTCGGGATCAAAATGGATCGGAGCCATGCGTCTCTCCTTTGGCCTTTATGAAAAAAGGACCGGCCATGCCTGGCAGCACGACCGGTCCCGGGACGTGAGCGGCCTAGAAGGGAATCTCGTCCACGTCCGTCGGCTTTGTGGACTTGGACTTGGCCTTGGCCTTGGGCTTGGCGGGGACCGCACGGAGGCGCACGCCCCCGACAACTTTGCCGCCAAATTCGACGGAATCGTCGTCATACACGATGATCGGCTTCCCACCCCAGTCGTTTACCTCGGCCGTGCCGAACGCGGCGACCGCACGGCGGATGTTGGTCGCATTCATAATGAGCGGCTTGAGATCAGAGAGATACAAAATCCACTTGGTTTCCGAGCCGCCGTCTGAGGAGTTAATCTCCTCCTCCGCGCACTTGACGACCCTGTGTACCTCACCCTCGGCGGTGACGGATTCGCGCTTGAGATACTTTCCCGTGCTGATGACTGGCATTGTGCCTCCTTCTGGATGGAATGGGTACGAGTGCTCGAGTGACGAGCATACACACTCCCACGTATCGGGTCAATCTTATTCGCGAATGCGCGAATGCCTATGGTATACTGCCGGCATGATGATCGCAGACCCAATCAAGGCGTTGCGTCGTCTGGTCGAGACGCTTGGTACCCAGCGGTCGGCGGCGGCAGGGCTGGGGATCTCAGTCAATTACTTTTCCGACCTCATCAACGGCCGGAGAGACTGCTCCGACCGTATCCTTGCCAAGTTACATCTCAGGCGGGTGATCGTTGCCACCCGCAGAAAGACCCGACATGCCAGACACTGATCGACTCGATGCGTACCGACAGATCGTCTCTCGACGGCCCGATGATGGTCATCACCGGGGATCAACGGTGACACAAGCGGGTGCCCCAGATCGACATGAACAGTGGCGTGCCCTTGCCGCTGCGTTTCTCGCCTACACCATGAGTGATCAGGACGAAGGTCGTTACACGTCCCCATGAGGATCATCTCGTACGGCGGCGGCGTGCAATCCACGGCTCTCTGTGTCCTTGCCGTGCAGGGCAAGATCGGACACGTCGATGCGGCCCTGTTTGCCAATGTGGGGGACGATTCTGAGCACCCATCGACCATCACCTTCGTCCGAGAGGTCATGATCCCCTGGTGCGCTGAGCGCGGGCTGGACGTGCATGAGCTGCACCGCGTCAAGAGGAACGGCGACACCGAGACGCTATTGCAGCGACTCCTGAAGCCAGGGTCGCGTTCATTGCCGATCCCCGTGCGTATGCCCGACACGGGCGCTCCAGGGACTCGGAACTGCACGGCCGATTTTAAGATCAAGGTCGTCACAAAATGGCTCAAAGCACATGGAGCCACCACGAACGCCCCCGCCGATGTCTGTATCGGGTTCAGCACCGATGAAGCGCACCGGGCGAGCAACCGCAGCCCCAGTCCCTACGAGATCCCGGTATACCCGCTGCTCGACTTGCGGCTATCACGCACGGACTGCAAGAACGTCATCAGCCGTGCGGGGTTGCCAGTCCCCCCGAAAAGCGCCTGTTTCTTTTGTCCGTTCCATCGTCCGGCGATGTGGTCAAAAATGCGCCGAGACGAGCCTGCACTGTTTTGGAAATCTGCCGATCTAGAGCAGGCCTTGCTTGCCCGACGTGAAATGCTTGGCAAAGACCCGGTCTACCTGACCCGTTTCGGGAAACCGCTCGCAGAGGCTATTGCAGAGCGTCAAACTGATCTCCCTGGACTGTTAGACCCCGACACAGACTCGTGCGACGAGGGCTATTGCTGGACATGATTGAAATCGCCTTCCGCATCGGCTGGTTTCTGATGGGCTGGGGCGCGGCCTTCACCGTGTTGATGGCGTGCTACCTCGGGTGCCAGATATACCTGGGATCACGTCGATGAGACGCAGAGGCCGGGTGGACGAGAACCACGCCGCCATCGTGTCCCTCCTCCGTAGCTTTGGCTGCTCAGTGATCTCCACGGCTGGCGTGGGCGATGGATTCCCTGATCTTGTGGTCGGATTTCACGGCGTCACGCACCTCATTGAAATCAAAGATGGTGAGAAGAGCCCCTCTAAGCGTAGGTTGACTCCCGACGAAGAAGAGTGGCACGCCACATGGCAAGGTGACCCAGTGTGCATCACAGAGTCCCTGCGTGGCGCAGAAGAACTAGTCCGAAAGTGGTACAGAGACGCAGCCAAACTAGGAGACGACGAATGGGGAATAGTCAAGTGAACGAACACGAATCGAACGGCCGTCGGTCGGTAGCCGGGATTCTCGCCGAGGTGCAGTCGCAGCGGGACGGGTACCTCGCGGCGATGCAGGGGCATGAAGCGGAGACCCGATATCTGCTCGCGAAGATGGCCGCATGTGATGCCATCCTCGACTCAGCCGCCGCGCAGCCAGGGGCGTCGGAGCGGTCGGTGAAGACATGACTCCCGTCCTCCCGCCGACTCCTGACTGCCCCAAGTGTCACGAGGCCCGGAACATCGACGTGATCATTACGGGCACGCAGCGGTCATTCTATTGCTCGGTCTGTAGCTATGCCTGGGAACCCGACCCGCCAGAGGAACCACGGGTCACTTAGTATATTTCTTCCCTGGCACGCGAGACACTTTGCCCCCGGTCTTCTTCGCGTATGTCTTCGCGGCGGATGTAGATTTGAAGGTCTTTGACCCTCTCCCTGTCTTCACTTTGGGCATCGTCACTCCTCCTGTGGCTCGTTGAAGTTCATCTCACCGTGTCGTCGCCGAGATCACACGGGCTAGCGGGTTCTGCCGCATCGAGACGTAGACGCCACAGTCCGGCGGGCACGCAATCTCGACCGTCAGCACGCACCGGCTCGTTCCGCCGCCCACCGGGTCGCACCAATCTTCCCACTCGTCTGGATCCCAGTCCGGCTCGTCCAACAGCCGGTGGAACGAGTCGAGGTCGATGACGGCATCGTCACGCGGCGGGTCGTCTACGCACCCTGAGAGGGCCAGGAGCGCCCCCACAAGCGCCACAGCAGGCACGCACCTCGGCATGTCACCCGTCGTCGCTCCCAGACGCCTGGGTCAGCACATGGACCGGACCCTTCGTGACGAGCCTGATCGCCACGTTCAATCCAGCCAGGACCAGCGTGAGCGCACCAGGGGGGATGACTCCCGACAGGGCACCCGTGATCTCGACCGAGGCGGTTAGGACATTCAGCCAGAATGTCTTGCTGGTAAATAAACTGCGACTCATAGATCCTCCTTCGCTGTACGATGCTGACGCCGACCGAATGAGCGACAGGACGCGGCTCACCCGGCTATAGAGCCGTAAGAGTTTCAACGGATTCATCACGACCGGTCAGCCCTTCCGCTTGAAATGCTCCACCTGGGCGAGGCGCTTCTTTGCGGCAGACTTACTCAGTCCAGGCTTGGAAAGGTTTTTCCCTGTCTTGCTGACGACCTTGAAGCCGCTCTTCGTTTTTCGGATCATGGATACCGCTCACCTTTCTTCACCTGTGAGTGCAAATGTTCGGACGGCTTCCCGGTGGATTCCAGCAGAACCGTGAACCGGTCGCCCAGGATCTCGGCGAACCGCTTGCGAAACCGCAGCTTCCTCGCCCGTGACCGCATGGTGTTCGCGAGCGGTCCCTTGGTGCGCCAGTCCATGGCCTCGTCCGTCCCGTGCTTCGACCCCTCCATGTGCCGCCCGTCATTGACTGACGTGACCATCAGCACCGTGGGATAGCCGAGGTCCGCCTGCGTGGCGAGCGCACAGTTTTCCATGTGTGACAACGCGAGTGTGCGCCGCTGCACCCGGACACCGGACTTGTATGCCAGCGGCATCAGAGGCGTTGAATGAGACCGTCCAGCTTGGTCTCGATGAGCCGCATCTCATCCAACCCCTCGACATGCTGCTGTCTGAGTTGCTGATACCGTTCCGCACAGATCGCTTCGTGCGTGTTCACGCGGCCCTCCAGTCGAATCAACCAGACAATGGACCCGACGACCAGCGAGACCGTCGCGACGAGTTCCGCCGGAATATCCATTACGCCGCACTGGTGTCGAACGCCGTCGTGGTGACTCGACTCGCCGCGGCGTCATCGAGTTCAGCGATGCGAGCGGCTTGGCTGGTGATGAGCGCGGCCTGTCGTGCGATGGTCACGTCTCGGTCGCCAATCATCTTCAGTAAATCGTCTATGGTGATACTCGGCAGTTCAAGCGGGTTCGTCGTCGTCATCTTATTCCTCCTCGTCCCTTATTCCGGTGGATTCCACGGCGTGCCGCTCCCCGTGGTCGGATGCTCAATGTGCTCGCGCTCAGCGGTCACGTCTGCGTCGATCCGTGCCACTTCGTCCTCTCCCATTTTCTCGTAGAGCCAACCCAAGGCCATCTCCTCGGTGACCATAGCCCATGGTACAAACTCGCCGCCTGAAAACGGTTCTAGTGACACTGAGCCATAAGCTCTCGCCGGACCATCCGTACATTGCCAATGCAAGGTGAAGATGACTTGGGGATCACCTTCGTAGGGTCCAGCGGGACCGATCAGATAGTCGTCGCATTGCCCAATGGACCATGTCGTCATGATTGCCTTTCCTTCTATGGTGCCGCTTCAAGCGCCGCAATGCGAGCGGATAGGTCCTGTACCGTTGTGTCGAGTGTCTTCACTGCGGACCACAGGATCGGCGTAAACCGGCCGACATCCAAACTGTAGAAACTCTTGTCGTCCACATCCCTCACCAACTCAGGCACAAGAGGCTGGACCTCCTGCGCGATGAACCCGATCATGCGCCGGAAGCCGTCCTCCAGCACTACCTCGCCATCGTCGTCAATGTAGCCTGAGTGCTTGTCGAAGATTTTTGCATCAAGGTCACGTACTGTGTCGAGTCCGTATGGGATGGTGCCGATATTCGTTTTGAGCCGAGCATCGGAAAACGTCGTCCACTCCACATCGGCATGGCCTGATCCTTCGGCGTCGAAAATGAACCGAGTCGTACCGAGATTTTGAATCACCACAAGGTTGGTATCTGCACCAAGAGCGCCTACGTCAGTGCCAGTGCTGACGCCGGTGTCGATCCTGACTGCGCCGACCCCAGATGTGGACTTCGTGGTGTCAACACCCTGAACATATCCGCTGAGCGACATCCCAACATCGCCTGCCCCGTCGGCAAGCCCGACGACCTTCAATCCACACAATGTGGCAGAATTTTTCTCAAAAAAACCGTAGGTATCTGTCTCCGCTTGCGCCGTGATTCCGTGAGAACAGTCGCTACTCTTCAACGCGAGGATCTCGTTGTCGTTCGCGCCCTGATTGATCGTCAAGCCCTGAGTCATGAACGTGTTGGCGGTGTCGCCGATAAAGACGTTGCCGCTCGCATCTATACGGACGGCCTCGCTATCATTCGCCACCATAAACCGTAGCTCACCAGAGGCGCGCATCGTGCCTACGCTCATTCGATTATTGGCGTAGTCCCATTGGATGTTTGCCGCCCGGTTATCGCTGGGATTGCCCCATGCGATGTTGGAAACTTTGTCATCCGGCGAGAGGATGCTCATGCCGGTCTTGCCGCTCCCCTCCACGATGAGGTCATCGGCGTCCGCGTCTGGTGCCACGCTCCCCGCCGTCGCGGTATGGACGTGTAGCGTGCCGTCTGGCGCGTCCGTTTTGATACCGATATTTTGGCTCCCGTCAATCGTCAGCGACGTGCTCGTCCCAATCGCCGTCGTCCCGATCTTGAACTTGTCACTGTCGCCGTCGTCCACCCCCATCGTAAACAGCGACGTGCCTGACAGGGTGAACGCCAGGGTCGGGTCGCCGTCTGTGGCCGTATTGTCAATCTCGACGCCGCTGATGGCTGCACTGCCCGTGACCACCAAGAGGCCGCTGCCGACCGCCTGCGTGTCCATCTCGACATTCGTGCCGTCGTACTGAAGGGTCGCGTCTTTGCCTGTGCCGAGTGTCACGCCTTCATCGTCGGCAAACTCCGCACTCGCCCCAGCGATGACGAGGTCACCCGACCCGACCGCAGCCGGCGAGATCGTCAGGTCGGTGCCGTCGTAGATGATGGTCGCATCCTTCCCGGTGCCCAAGGTGAAGGACTCACTGTCGTCCACCTCGACGCTGCCACCAGACACATGGACATCGCCAGCGCCTACCGCAGCCGGGGTAATCACCAGATCAGTACCGTCATACTGGAGAGTCGCGTCCTTTCCCGTCCCAAGGGTGACACCCTCTGAGTCGGCAAATTCAATACTTGCGGCGGTGACCACGATGTCGCCGGACCCGACCGCAGCCGGGGCAATAACGAGGTCCGTACCGTCGTATTTCACGGTGGCGTCATCGCCGGTACCGAACGTGATGCCCTCGGCGTCTTGAAATGACATGCTCGCGCCGGTCGCCACCAGATCAGCCGTAAACGTCGAGATGCCGCTCACGCCGAGTGTCCCGCCCACCACGGCATTCCGACTGAAGAATCCGTCTCTGGGCCGGGTCGCCCCGGACTTGCCGATGTCGTAGGTCGCGTCCGTGAAGAGCAGATCCTGGCTAATCGGGTTGGGAATACTCGCAGCGACCACCGTCGTGGCAGCGAGGAGCAGGGACGAGGTGGTCAGTCCAACGCCCACCTGTCGTGCTAGAGCCGGGGCCGAGGACACAATTGCCCCTGGAGTCGCGCCGACATAATACGTGGTGCCGACGAGCACCGACCCCGCAGAATTGACCTCGCCAGCGAGTCGGATCGTGCCGGCGGTATTGATCGCAATGGCGCTCACGGCCACGCCGAGGCTCTGTGGGGTCGTGCTGGTCGCAGCGGCGTCCGAGTCGGTTAGGTACCACTTCCCGGCCGTCAAAGGCGTGGCCTCGGCCGCGCTGGAGAGATAGAGCACCTGTCCGGCCGTGACCGCTTCGCCCACGGTTCCCTCGATGTCGAGGTTCACGGATGACCCCGGCACGGATTGGATATTGGCCTGTGTTTCTATCGCAACGTCGGCACTGGTCGTGATCGCAAAGGTAAAATTGGCCCCGGCCGGGAGATAGGCGACGTACCGACCAGCACTGTCAGCCACAATCGGGTTGGTATTCGCGGCCGACAAGTCCGCGCTGGTGTATGTCGCCGCGGCCACCCCCGTGCCTGTGTCCGTGGTCGTAATCTTCGCCCCAGACACGGCCACGCCGTCTCCGTCGAGGACGGTCTGATACGGGGTCGGGGTCAGTGTGCCTGCCATGTGTGGTTCCTCTGTGACGACGAGCGGTTAGCGACGAGCCAGCGGGTGCCCGGTGAGCGTCTGACCGCTCAGAATGCGGTCTCTGGTGGAGGGGAGTGCGAGTATATCTCCCATCGTTCCCGTGGATGATGGTGTAACTTGCGCTTCCTCGTCGCCCACCGCTGGATCGAATTTATTGAGCGATTCAATGAATAGAGCGCGTATCGCATGAGGAGAGACATCTGCCAGACTCTCAAGTCCACCCAGTGCTGTCCGAATCTTCCCCCACAAGCGAGGATTATCTATGAATCCTGACACGCTAAACCTGGGCGATATGGACTCTTTGTTCAATGCGCTGAGTAGGGTTTGATACAGTGCATACTGTACCTGCGTTTCTTTGTTTATGTCGCCAAGACCAGGCACTCTTTTCTCAAGCGCCTCCTTGTATCCCCTGGCTACATCCAAGTAAAACTTATCCTCGGCCCCGGACACTTCAGCGCCCCTTCTGGTTTTCTGGAATAAGTCACTGGCTCGATCCTGAGCGTATTTCTTCCTTCGTTGGGCTACTACTAGATCGGACGGGTCAGGGAAATCGTTCATGAATCCATCAATTAGTGCCTGCATCTCCTGACGCACTTTTCCCGGCACAACCTCTTGAACATCTCGTAAGTGTTGAATCGCCGGGGCTAGGGCTTCCTCAGGCTCAATCATCTGCCCTTGTCCTAGGATGAGCCGTTCCCGTGGACTGACAGTGGCAAAAGGATCTCTCGGAACTAATCTAGACCCAGGCCCAGCTACGATGTCACCAAGTGAACCGGGTCTATTGGCATATGGAGGATTGAGTCCTGTCGCTCCAGGCGCTTGGCTCTCGCTTACCGAGACATATTGAGTGCCGCGTCGAGCGCCCACCGGGCCAGGCACACTCTCGTAGACGGCACGGCCTTGATCATCAACGCCGATGACCGGATTATTACTAATCCCTGGACGACTACCGGATGGCACGGGAACATCTCCCAGATTTTCCAACTCTGAACCCGCAGTCAGATATCTCTGACCTGGGACTCTCGCGTCATTCACGCTTCTTATTAGATCATCGCCCCTACCCACAGACCTGCTGAGATCCAGCTCTACATCTCTCAATCCACGGTTGGTAATCGGTATCCTGCGGTCTATGGCTTGCTGTGCGATGTTGACATCTGGGAAACGGCCCTCCCATGATGTAGGCTGTATGATTGGTGTGTCAGATGGCGTTCCTCTTAGCCAATGTGGTATTTTAGGGAGCCTGATACCGCTTTTAATTGCGGCATCCATTGCCCATTTTTTACCACCTGAGGCGAGTGCTCCGACACCGCCTGTGGCCCCCTCTAGACCACCATGAATCGCGCCCTGTTCTGCTATTTTTCCCGCTGCGTCACGCCAGCCAGTCCATTCATCAGGAGCGGTTAATTGCCGTGCCCCTTCTCCTACCATCGCACCTGTGGCGCTTCCAGCCATAGATCCAAGCCTGCCTCCGCGTGACCCCAGTATCGACCCTGCGGTAGCACCCATAGTGGGGTAGTTCTCAGGGTTGCTCACATATTGAAGGCCCGGATTGGGTTCCAACCCTCCCTGTACCCGGTCTTTGAGTGAGGCCTGGTTGAAAAATTCCAGCATCTTGTCTTGGGCATCAGAGAGGCTCCCCCCTCCGTCTACCACGGCCTGCCCTATCATTCGGGCCTCGGCCATCCGTTCCTCTTGACTCTGTTCTGGCATGTTGGTCCCTAATTCCTGCTGGCTGCTGCTGCGTTAGCAAGTGCCTCTTCGATTGATGTTGGAACCACATTGCTCAGATCAACTTTGTTGAGCATCTGAGAGGTGTCCTCACCCTCGCTCTCAGAGATAAGTGCTGCCTGTGCGGCACTGATACCGCTTGCATCACCAGCCAATACCTTACTGAGATACGAATTGAAAGACGTGTCAGTAAGTGTATTGTTTTGCATGTCAGCCCTAGCGCTCTCCACGAGATACGTGATGGCCGCATATTTCGCCATCCTGACACTACGTGTATCGAATTGCCCTGGCGCAAGACGATCATACAGAACTTGCTCTTTCGCGGCTAAGTTCCCGACTTCTCCAGCCATCCGTGCCAGCGACGGCAAGAGCGATTTCGATAACGCCACGAACAATTCCCTCTCATGGTCGGTCCTCGCGATATTCCTTAACCAATCGACTCCCGATTCAATTTTTCCGGGCAATCCCTCTTTTTGGGTCATCGAGCGGTCCACCCCAATCATCAGCTCGACCGTATTATTCAGTTTGCTGATTGCCCCGCGGATGGACGGTGTACTGCTTGACGTTGTGAAAAAATTGCGATCTGCGCCCAGATCCATCAGGCGTCGAGTGATTTCATACCTTACTGCCGTTGGGAAGTTATCGAGAATATCGGGATTATTGAACTCGAATATTTGTTGAGCGACCCTATCGTATTCCTCTGACGCAGAATCGACACCAGGTTCACCAGAAGCACCGCCCCGTGACGTGCCTGACGCACTCAGCGGCGGCACGATCCCGCCACCGACCTCCTCCATCGACCGCCCGTCAGGAGCGAGCGTGGCAAATATCGGCCTGCCATCTATCGACGCGGCGATGGGTCGTCCAGGTGCCACCGGAGCTGTCGGCTCCACAGCGTAATTGAGCATCTGAGTAAACCATGCTTCGTTAAATACCTCTGGGATATTCGCTGGGTCCAAGTCCAGTGCGGGGTTGGACAACGCTCTTGCTCGCGTCGCAGGCCATTGCTCGACCTGCATGGCAGGCGAGAGCCTGCTGTAACCCTGTAGTATTTTCTTGAGATTCTCAGCCCGCTCATCGAAACTCGGAGGCTCAGGAGGCTCTACCTCCAGTGCAGCCAACCCAGTGGCAATGTCTATGGCTCTCTCTGGGCCTACCACGGAGATGATATCTTGTATTTCCCAGCCATCGGGGTTCCTCAGTGCTGACTTGAGTCGTATGTCCTGCTCTGCCACACGCGCATCATTCCCAATCCGTCGTTGATCCTGTAATGCAAGATTCCTTGTCCTCGCGGCGGTGTAGTCCATTGACCCCTCTCGCTGCCTCCGGAGCAGTTCGCGGTCCTCCAGCGCCAACTCACGGTCCTGCTGCGCCTGGATCTGCCCCGGAATCGCCGCGATGGTATTCCCAATGCCCTGGACCGCCCCACCCCACGCCTGCCCGCTGACCTGGGCCGCTTGCGCCTGCGCGTTCGCGCTGTCGATCAGGGCTTGAGCCTCGGCATCACGTCCACGACCCATCAGGTCGGTAATGGACCCAACGTATTGGTTCCGGTAGGGCCGATATTGGAATGGCATTATGTGGTGCTCAATCCGTACATCCGGTTGTAGGTGTCTTGGGCGTTCTGCCGGCCCTGGTAGTACTGCTGCTGCCAGTTGCGGAATTCCTGATCAAACCCCTGTCCCTGCGCTCGCAGCCCGTACTGCTGCTGTCGCTCGTATGCGCCCAGGTTCGTGCCATACGCACCAGACCGCCGATTCTCGGCTTCCTGGTTCTGGTTCAGACGCGCTATCTCATTCGTCGTATACCCCCGATAGCGATTCTCCTCGTTCATCGCGTAGGCGTCTCGGGCGGTCCCAACGTTTCTATCAAATGCCCCTGCGCGATTTGCCTCATTGGTCGTGTATGCCCGATATTGATTCGCGGCATTCGTGTCAAAGGCACCGGCGCGATTCGCCTCATTCATGCCATAGGCTTGGAGCGCATTCCCGTAATTCGACTGATAGGCATTGAACCGGTTGCGCTCGTTCATATCAGCCGTGTCGCGCATCCGTCTATCAACATTGCCGTATTCCTGCGATGCGGCCTGCTGTCCGTAATCCAAAATGTCCCTGAGTGTGCCCCCAGTATTCGTCACCCCGCGTGCCGCACCGCTGCGCTCCAGCGCCTCCTGTCCCTGGCGTAGTCGGAACTGGTAACCGGGGTCAGCAGCCATGTCTGCGGCGGTTGGACCCTCAAACGGGGCTGCAGCCGCGTAGGGGTCTTGCTCAAACGGAGTCGCAGACTGATAGTTTTCCTGACTGAACGGTGTCGCGCCCTGATAGGACGGCGGTTGGAATGGAGCCGGTGGGACATACGGGACGGGGCTGTAGGTCTCAAGCGGATTGTACGGGGTGATCATGCCCCCCATCGTGCCGATGCCTCCCGGTGGTCCCGTAGGGTCAGTCTCTGACCGGTAGTTCAGGGTCTCCGGTCCCGGCTGTCCAGCGTGCGGGTTGAGTAACGGGCTACCAGGAGGTGGGTTCCATCCTGTTTGTCCTCCTCCAGTCGTTCCTCCTCCGGCCACCTCTGATCCGGGCGATTCCGGTGCCATGGCTCCACCGCCGTCATCGCCTTCATCGCCCCACCATAACCCGGCGGACGTGTTCCCTCCCCGATCCGCCTGCATGAGTACGTCAACAACGCCGACCGGGACACCGCCTTCAAGGTTGCTCCCGAAATCGATCTTGTCCTTGCCGTCGAAGGTCGCGCCGGGGAACCGCGCCTGAAACGCTGCGCTCTCAACAATTTCCTTCACCCTGGACGGTTCCGTGACGCCGTAGAGGAATGCGGCGACATCGTATTTGGTCGTGTGATGGTCCGGGTTGGCCCACTTTTCTTGGTCCCACCCATGCGGGGCTGGGCCTGTTCTCGCTGGTACTCCTGTTGATGTGGTAGTGGGGGTGGGGGACTCGGGGGGGTCCTTGACGGTCGTCCCTGGACCTGCACGGCCTTGCGCCTCGGGTGACTGCTTAATGCCTCGTAACCAGCCTGGGAGCCCCTCAATCCCTTTTGGTCCCCATCCGTACGCGCCGGACCACCACCCCTCAATCTCGTCGGCGCTGGCCTCTCGACCGAGATGCTCACGGTACGCGGTTCGTAACTCCTCTTCAGCCCGTTCGCGGTCATAGTCAATGACTTCAGGCCGAGGCTGCCCAGGAATCTTCGGGACACCGTTAGAACCTGTGTCGTTATCATCGATAACGCCTGGGTCGCCAGTGAAATCAGTAGGAATAGCCATAGTCGTCCTCTTCCCGTGTTTATTATCGGCGACGGACGCTGGTCGTCGGGTCCACGTCATCGACAGTATATTGCGTGGGGTCTTCCACGTATTCTGGCAGTACCGGGGCGGTCAGGCGCAACGCCTCGGGCCGGACATACGCAGAAAGCTCCTTATTCGGCATACCCATCAGCGCACGCATGGTGTTCAGTTGGTTCTGTGTCGACCCATACCGCTTGTCCTCGGTGAGTCCAGCCGATACAAGCTCCGCTCGCCGGTTGGTCGCGGTGTCTCCGAATCGGCTGAACGCATTCAGTCCCTCGGCTTTCGACAGTCCGTAATTCTGTCGATCCGCCCATCGTTGGGACTCTCGATCCATGCGTGCTTGGTTTCTGACGTAGTCCAGTTGGTCAGCCGCTGTCTGACTCTGCAATTCAGCCGCACGATTGGCGGCGTCGGTCTGGAGACGTGCGGCTCGACCGGCCGCACCGCTCTGGAGTTTGGCAGAGCCGAGTCCGGCAAGTCCCATGGACGTACCTGAGAGCAAGCCTCCTACCGCAGCACCGCCCATGGCTGTAACTAATCCCATCTCTATACTCCTTGCTTGCTAAACACGGTCTGCACTAATCGAGCCGTCTCTCCATGGCCGTAGTTGTCATACAGCGACCGAGAGTGGAAATATCCCGCCGGAAACAACACCACGCGATTGAACCGGGCCTCGACATGTTGACGCAGAGACCATTGTGGCGTATCTCGCCATGCGACTGCCTCTTGGGCTATTTCAACGGCTGACTCGGCGCAGCTTTCGGTGACACCTGACCAGCGATGCCGCCAGAAGTCCGTGCCGTCACCGTCTGGTGGGGACGGGTTCAAATAATAGAGCGCGGTCCAGTCTCCCATGCCTCTGTCGGTATGGACAAAGTTCGGCTCATGTTGCCCCTGTGGGCTCTGTCTCAGGAATGACAGTGTCACTGTGAGGTCTGGACGCATATCCCTCAACCAGTTCACAATGTCAGTCGGGCGACACGCCGCGAACCCATGCCACTGCTCGCCTCCAATTTCAAACGTCTTGAACGCATGCGCCAACGCCAACACACGATAGAAATCTGGGTCTGGCAAGACATCATCGTAGACGTGGATGTCAGGAACCACTTCGGTGCCCGAGACGAGCGCCTCTGCCGGCTCAAATGCTGCCGTGGTCATGTGTTGAGTGCCTTCTGATAGCCCGTCTCGATGCGTGTAAATCCCATCCGGTCGTAAAACCGTCCGACACGCTCTGTGGGGGCGATCATTTGTAACGTCTTGGCTCCGCGCACCATGGCCCATGATTCCGCGGCCTTGAGGAGTCGCACGCCATCACCTCGATGCCCCGGCGTGACCCACCAGAAGACCTCCCCGGCGCACAGTTCCCCAGAGAGAAAATGGACCGTGCAGAGTATCCCGATCATGCCCACCAGCATGCCGTCTCGCTCAATGACCAGAATCGCGCCATTCTCATGGTCAATCAGATTCCCCGCGACAATCGCCATCTGCTCGGGGTTCTCATGCAGGACATCACGATACATCTCTGTCTGGGCAAATTGCTGACCCATCACGACCAGGGACGGCACATCCTCATGCGTGGCCGGTCGGATCACACGAGTTGCTCGCACGACACGTCCAGGCTGTATTGCATCGTCGTGCCCCCCGCAGTCGCACGTGTCGTCGCATACGTGATCGCTGTCGCCTCGTCCACGCGCACCAACACCGTCAGGCTCCCCACCGTCGCGGTCGTGTTGCCGGTCATCGCCGTGCTGCTCGTCGTGCAACTGACGCCCCCTGAGGTCCATCCGAACGTCACGATCAGGGACGAACTGGTCGTCGCCGCTCGGGAAATCCTGGCTCCCATCGAGAGCCGATACATGCCCGGTGACACCGAGAGAATCGCGAAATTCGTCGCGCTGATCGATGCCTCTTGCGTGGACGCCTGCACGGTGTCCAGCGTCTGCGGTGTCGCATTCAGACGGTCCACCAGCGACAGGAGCCAGTACCGCATCACTTGCGTGACGCGCCCCGTGATCCGGCTCTGCACCACGGCCGGTTCGACCACGACTTCCGGTGTCGGCGCTATATTGAGCATCGGTCATGTGTCCCGCCCCTGGATGTTCCGGCCTTCCACGTCCGCTCCCACGATCCGCCAGGGAATCGGATCAGCGACGGTCACCTCAGGCACCCAGACACGGTCAGAACTCGCGAGTCGCGTCCAATAGACCCGCGTGCCAAAGTTGCCCTGTGCGCCGGCTGCGGCGAGTTGCGTATTGCTCCACGTCTTCAGATCCGTGCTCGTCCGCATCATGACCTGGGGATCGACGCCCTGCCCAGAGGCGGTGCCGAGACCCGGTTCCAGCAACAACTCAAGACGGGACACAAAGAGGCGACGCGAGGCTCCCGCTTGCAGCCACAGCGGTGGCGGCACGCGCAGCCGACGAATCAGGTCACCGTTGCACTCGGTCGTGAACGAGGTGTCCATCGAGCAGATGCGGCCAGTGGTCCGGTCAGTCACGAGGTGCTTCCCGAACGCATAACAGTGACTACGTGGTCCCCAGAACGAATAGCTGCCGCTGCTCACATCCCAGATGCCCCGTTCGTGCCAGAGACCTGTCGAGAGATCGAACACCCAGGTCGCCTCGACCGAGGGAAACGTCAGGCAGTAAAAGGTATGGCCCTGGTCGCTGTAAACGACGGCTTCAGCGTCAGTAATCGTGCTGGTGCGGGCATACCCCGCAATGGCGGTCTCGACGGCGTACGAACTCACCCGTTGTGGAACCAAGCCAGTCGCGGCGACGACAATACCGGCTCCCTCTGCCGTCTGGGAGAGCCAGACCATTTTATCGCCAGCGAGCTTGACCGAATACGGTGCCGACGTGCCAAAGGAGAAGACCGACCCTGGAACGGGCGCGAACGGAAACGGGCTAGTGCCCGCGTCGTACCAGACCTCGCCCGTCTGTTCGCCAATCAGCCAAATCTGACGATTGCCGTCCACGACCATCGCTTTCCACGGGTCTGGGGCAATACTGCGCTGGGCGTACTGTGTGGCGTCCCAGCTTGCGCCATTGTTCAGGGCAGAGATGTAAAACTTGGATTCGGCACCGTCGAACGACAGGAAATAGCCGTCGATCATCCCGACCATGGTGCATTTGCCGGAAAGCGCACTGATGGATGCGCTGAGTGTATTGGACGCAATCGTGAGCAGATAGGCGTTCGTTCCTGACCCGATCAGGAGTTGTCCGCCGGCATCCCCATTACTCGCAATGGACGCAGGATTGGGGTCATTCGTGACCGTCCCGTCCGTCACAATCGACGCGCTGTTGGTGTCGAGCACCTTGTAGACGCTCGGCCCAATGACGGCAAAGCACCGATCCGCCATCGCGAAGAGGGCGCGACCGTTGATGTCAGCGACGGTGGTGTATTCCTGCTGGCCGGGACACGGGTACAGCGCGGCGACGTGCGGGGACGACGATGCCTGGGTCGGTTCAGGATACCAATTGACCGTGCGCTCGCAGTCGGCCCACGGGGATTGCGGTTCGTTGGACCCGTAGACAAAGCCGGAATACTGCGGCATGTCTACGTATCCGAGTAGATGTTGTAGTGCGGGCCTGCGCCACCAAAGATGAGCCCTGCCACACCACTGGAGAGGTCCATGAGACGCTCGTTCGCACGTTTCACGTCGGCCTTGCTCTCCATCGCGGCCTGCTGGATGTCCGGCGTCAGCGGAGAATCAAAGGCACTGGCGAGTTCCTTGGCGAGATTGGTCCGCAGGAAACGTCGATACCCAGGCGGCAGCGCCACGGTATCGCTGATGGCCGTAAATTCACTCACCGGGACCAGGGTATAGATCACGCCTTGCAGCGTGGTGCTGGTGGGAATCGGCCAGAGCCGGATGGTCCCAAACCCGGAGTCATACGTGGGGTTGTAATACGCGGCCTGCGGATACACCGACGTGAGATCCTTCTGGGCAATGCCGTCGTAGGCGTCCTCCGTCAGCGCCGGACCCAGGTTGTATTCCATCGTCGGAGAGACCGACGTGTCTTGGAATCCGATATTGTCGATAGCCATCGGACCCGTGGGACGCGCACAGTTGATGGTCGCTCCCGTCCCAATCGTGTATGTGGTGGCCGATGAGATTGTCCAGGTCGTTCGCGCTCGGCTATAGACCGTCAAGCCCTCGGTCGCGAGGCCGTCAATCCAGTCATTCAGACGGTCTAGTCCATACGCCGCGTCGTTGGCTGACGCGGTCTCCCCGACCTGCAACACCCGCAAGTCTTGCAGGGCCGCGGTGATGAGCTGGCTGACGGTCATTAGATTTGGTAGAGCGCATTCATCAATGTGGCCGTGGTGCTCGTGCTATTCACCCGAATGCACGTGAGCGGTAGCACCGTGCCGGCGAGGACCGTAAAGGGCGCGAGACTGCCATCCTCGAAAATCGCCACCACGACACCGGCCCCACCGACGAAGATGCCATCCGCAGGGATCGCTTTCGTCGCCGCATTGGCCGCATACGTGCTGCCATCAAAGTTGACCGTGTCACTTTTGGTGATCACGACCGACCGGTTATACGTACCGCTGGTTTGGGCCATGCGTTATACCTTTGTCTTACGCGGACGCCCACGCTTCCGCTTGACCGGCGTGATCGGGACGGCCGGCACCTGTTCATGGGTCGCCGCATCCGCCTTCGTGGCCTCGGCCTTGGCGAGATCGCTGAGTCCCTGATCGGCAAAGTGGCGCTGCGCGGTGACTTCGGCTATCGAGCGCATATCGAGTTCATATTTCTCGATAGCCTTGTCCGGTGCCACAGACCAACCATTATCCATCGCCCGGTCCCGCTCATCATTGTTCCTGACTATGAGTTGACATGACCGAGAGAAGGCTTCACCTTCGGCATCACCCACGGTGGCGAGTGGATCACCGCACATCACGCGACCGTTGTCCCGCTTGAAGGCCTTAAAGACCATGAGCGGATACTCTTCAAATCTCGCCGCTCCGAATCCGCCGTTGCTCGTCGGCTGGTTCCATTTTTCCAGCTCTCTGGCGTAGTCAGAGTCGGGGTTATGCACAATCGCCATGAATGCCTCGCGTGAAAAAGAGAGGAGGGCCACGGATGGTGACCCCCCTCTGCGTGGTGTTAGGCTACGGTGCCCGTGATGTTCGTCACCGTCCCGGCCATCGGGGTGGCGACAAACGAGTTCCACAACCCGTTACACGCAATCGCGGTGAGTGCAATCGGGGCCGTGGCGTTCGTCGTGACCACGTCGTAGGACGTGCCCGCACCGGACAACCCGCCTGTGAAGGTGAGCGTATGGGCCGCAGCCCCATTCCCCACAATCGTCAGCAGCGTCCCGTCCATGTCCTTGGTCGGAACCGGGATGGTCAGCGCAATCACACTGGTCCCGTTCAGAATCACCCGGGCATCAGTCCCAGCCTTCGGCAACGTCAATGTGCCGGTGGCTGTGATGCTGCTGATCACGGTTGCCCGTGACGCTTGGTAGCCGATGATCTCCTGCGAGGCGGCTGTCGAGAAGTCCGTGGCGTCTCCATGCGTCACATTACTCGTGACCACATGGGTGACGGTCGCAGACCCGTTGACTCCCCGCAGCACATCGACGGTCGTGCCGGACGTGTAGTTCTGGGCGACCTGCATCACTTCTTGGTCTACCAGGACGAGGCGTCCCGCATCGAATGAAGTCGCAGACGCGACGACGACAGACGTGTCATCGACGGCGACCGCTGACGAGAGCGTCGTTGTAGCTAGTGCCATGATTAACCCCACACTCTGGACGCGAGACGCGCCTGGATCGTCGCTGCGCCGATCAGGATATCGAGTCGGCTTGGATTCTGGTCCGTGCCGATTTGATACTGCTCGACCATGCGAATGGAAAATCCGAGTGCCTTGGAACGTACCGTGGTGGACTCTGCGCCCGCACCGGGCTTCATCAGGTCGGCCATCACGAACGCAAACGCATCGGGGTGATAGACAAACGACTGTGGACTGGTCGTGGTCGCCAGGGTGCCGCCCGCCGCAGCCGTCGTGCCCAGCACGGTGATCACGGCGTTGTTCGCAGGCGAGGCATCCACGGTCTGGAGTTGCCCAGAGGTGATGATGCTGGGGCTAATCGGCAACGTCGCCATATCGCCTGACGAGTCAGACGTGGTCGCCGTGACGACAAACTGCTGCAACCGTCCCGTGGACGAATACGACAGCGGGTTGACCGAATTGACACCGGCAATGGTGAAAATGTCACCCTTGTTCAGTGTCGCGGCTCCCGAGGCCCAGCCATCCGTGGCGAGCGTGCTGCCCGTCTGAGACGCACCATCGACCAGCGGCGTCGAGGCCGTGTAGGTGCCGGTGGTATGCGTCGGACGCACAGGGTCTTGCAGCCA
>Ga0207906_1000335_pt1 | contig 20873 bp, 23 predicted proteins | sample LinPmetageLP37_FD_184050 | JGI IMG/M metagenome (GOLD analysis project Ga0207906, IMG submission 184050) | Marine viral communities from the Pacific Ocean - LP-37 (SPAdes) | ecosystem: Environmental > Aquatic > Marine > Oceanic | place: Pacific Ocean | collected 2010-06-16 | reverse complement strand
AAGCAATCTGTAAATTGCAAGTTGTTGATTTACAGATTACTTCGAAATAAAAATTTCTCGTAATGACGGTTAATATATACTTTTTAGACAGCCTCTTTTTTTATTAAGAAAAAACGAGAATGAGTTTAACTTAAAGCGTTTTTTATTCTTTTAATGGCTTCAATAATTTGTTCTTGTGAAGCAGCATATGAAATCCTGATACAATCCGGGTTTCCAAATGATTCTCCGTCAACTGTGGCTACTAATGCTTCCTCTAATAAATACATGGAAAAATCAGAAGCATTGTTTATTTTTTTTCCTCTTAACGTCTTTCCAAAGTAAAAAGAAATATTAGGAAACACATAAAAGGCACCTTCCGGTACATTGGTGATAAAACCTTTTATATCACTAAGTAAATGAAGTATTAAATCTCTTCTAAGCTTAAACTCGTCAACCATGTATTTCACTTTGTCTGGTGCCGCATTAAGGGCAGTAATTGTTGCGCGTTGTGCAATGCAGTTGGCACCACTGGTAATTTGACCTTGCATTTTATTACAGGCTCTCGCAATTTTTTCTGGGGCACCAATGTATCCAATACGCCAGCCGGTCATGGCAAATGCTTTTGAAACACCATTTACTGTAATGGTTCTGTCATACATATCTTCAAATTGAGCCATACTTGCGTGACCACCAACATAGTTAATGTGTTCGTAAATTTCATCAGAAACCACAAAAATATTTGGATATTTCACCAATACATCAGCCAAAGCTCTTAATTCTTTTTTATTATAAATGGAACCACTTGGGTTACAAGGCGAACTAAACCAAATCATTTTCGTTTTTGGAGTAATGGCAGCTTCTAACTGTGCAGGTGTCATTTTAAAATCGGTAGCAATTGTAGTTTTAACTTCTACAGGAATACCGTCATTTAGTTTTATAAGATCAGCATAACTTACCCAATAAGGACAAGGTAAAATAACTTCATCACCTTTGTTGGTCATCACAGCTGCAATATTTGCTAACGATTGTTTGGCTCCTGTGGAAACCACAATTTGATTTGGTGTATAAGTTAAACCGTTATCACGTTTAAATTTTGTAATAATAGCTTGTTTTAACTCTACATAACCATCAACCGGTGAATAGGAGTTGTAATTATCATGTATTGCTTGAATGGCAGCATCTTTAATAAAATCAGGGGTATTAAAATCGGGTTCGCCTAAGCTTAACCCAATAATGTCTTTTCCTTCAGTTCTTAATTCTCGTGCTTTTGCAGCCATGGCCAACGTAGCAGACGTGGCCATGTTTAAAATTCGATCAGATAGTAATTGCATTTAAATAATAGTGAATAATAATGTTAGACTTGTAATGCAGGTTTCAATCCCATATCGCGTAAATATCTAAAATGTGCTATAATTGCTTTTCGCGTGGTTTTATATTCGTTATATGGTAAATTAAATTCTTTAGCCGTTTCTTTCACTATATTAGCAATTTTAGTGTAATGAACATGACTTATATTTGGAAAAATATGGTGTTCTACCTGATGGTTCAATCCACCAGTAAACCAATTAACTATTTTGTTTTTTGTGCTAAAATTTATGGTTGTTTTAAGTTGATGCACAGCCCAGGTATTTTTCATAGTGCCATTTTTTGCAGGCATTGGCATTTCAGCTTCTTCCATAACATGAGCCAGTTGAAAAACAACGCTTAAAATTAATCCGGCCGTATAATGCATGATAAAAAACCCGATGAGAATTTTCCACCAAGCAATATCTAAAAATACCATAGGGATAACAATCCAAACTCCAATATAAATTAATTTTGATACAACAAGTTTACTCCAGTTCCAAACGGCATTAGGTAATTTTCCGTAAGATAATTTTCGTTTCATATAACGACTCATCTGAAGAAAATCTGTTGTAATGGCCCAATTTATTGTTAATAATCCATAAAGTAAAACAGAATAATATTGCTGAAATTTATGATACCATTTCCACTCAGCATGTTCAGAAAAACGTAAAATACGTCCTGCTTCTAAATCTTCATCATGGCCGGGAATATTAGTATAGGTATGATGCAAAACATTATGTTGCACTTGCCAATTATAAACATTTCCTGCAAGAATATAAATACTGCTTCCCATAAGTCTGTTAATCCATTCTTTATTTGAAAATGATCCGTGATTTCCGTCATGCATCACATTCATACCAACACCGGCCATGCCTATTCCCATAACAATGGTTAGTAATAGTTGAGCCCAACCAGGAATGTTTAATGTTAATATTAAAAAATAAGGAGTCAAAAATAATGAGAACATGACAATGGTTTTTAACCAGAGTTTCCAGTTACCAGTACGTTTTATATGATTGTCTTTAAAATATTCGTTTACACGTTTGTTTAGTGTTTTAAAAAATTTTGCAGAATCTGTTCTTGAGAATGAAAGTGCTTGTTTTGTCATGCTATTAATTTAAAAGGTGAAAAATAAATATACTCGTTTTATTCACACGTGGCAAAGATAGGCATAAACCGAATCAACTTATAACGATTATTCGCAAAAATATGTATACAAATAGTATATTTTTGCATAAAATATCGAGTTATGGATCTTATTTTAAAATATTTCCCAAATCTTACTGAAGACCAAATTGCCAAATTCAAAAAATTAGAATCTCTTTATCAAGATTGGAATTTAAAAATAAATGTGGTATCACGAAAAGATATTGACGAATTATATTTACGCCATGTACTTCATTCTCTAGGGATTGCAAAAATTATGCCATTTAAAAATGGGTCTAAAATTATAGATGTTGGAACCGGTGGTGGATTTCCTGGAATCCCGTTGGCCATATTATTTCCAGAATGTTCTTTTCACTTGGTTGATAGCATTGCAAAAAAGTTAAAAGTGGTTGATGAGGTTGTTGTAGGATTGGGTTTAACTAATGTAAAAACGTCTCATAGTCGTGTTGAAGACATTCGTGGCACCTATGATTTTATTGTAAGTAGGGCGGTTGCCGTCATGCCAACCTTTGTGCATTGGGTAAAGGGTAAAATAGCGAAAGAACAAAAAAATAATCTCAAGAATGGGATTTTATATTTAAAAGGTGGCGATTTAACCGATGAGCTTAAAAACTATAAAACAGCTACCATTTATAATTTAAATGAGTTTTTTGTTGAAGATTTTTTTGATACAAAAAAAGTGGTGCATTTACCTTTAAAGTACAGAGGTTAAATGATTTTACTGGTCGTTTAATTCCTTGTAATTTTCGATAAATTTGTAATATTGTTTTTGATACCAATAGGTGTTTTTAAAAAGTTCGATGTCGTTTTCCTGATTCATATTTTTAGCTTGCAAAATACTTTTAGCTTTTTGAAGATTAAGTTTTGCGTTGGGTAAATCGTTTAATTTATTGTACGAAAAAGCCAGCCCAATAAGGGCGTCAAAATCAGTGATGTCATACTGAATGGAGGTTTTAAAATCTGATAGTGACCGATCAAAATCACCTAACAAAAAAGATGAGATACCTCTAAAAAAATACGCAGGAACATAGTCTTTATTTAAATAAATAACAGCATTAAAATCATCAAAAGCATTTTTAAAATAGTTTATATCCATAAAAAACAAGCCTCGAGCATACAACGTCTTTGTATCTGGGTTAATTAATACCGCTGCGTTATAGTGTTTCAAGGCAATTGGGTAATTTTTGAGACCTAAATAGGCGCGTCCCAATTGCAAAAAAACTTCTGGTGCATTATAAACACTAAGGATGCCTAAATCTGCAATGGCACTATCATAGTCTTTCAAATCATTTTTAGTGACCGCTAAACTATATCTAGCTTCAGTAAATTCCGAATTTAATTTTAAAGCATTGATATAGTCTTCTTTGGCGCCTTCATAATCCATTAATGCGTATTTTGAATTTCCACGATTAAAATACACATCTGCACTTGGTTCGTAAAAAACAACTTTAGTATAATCCATAATGGCTCCATGACAATCACCTATGTCGTTTTTGGCAAGACCTCTATAAAAATAAGCATCAAGATTCTTGGGCTCTAAAGCTATGGCTTCAGAAAAATATTGAATTTTCTCATTGAGGTCTTCTGCTTTTAGACCTTTTCGTATCAATTTATTTGCCTGACCAAAATTTATTAGAGGAAATAAAATGTACATTATTATAATAAGCTTTTTCATGGCAACTTTATGGTTCTTAAAAAATGAAGCCTAAATATCAGAAAACTTTAGGTTAAAACAAAAGTAAATATTAATAATACTTTGATGTAAAATTCATTAAATTATAGCAATTAATGTTAAATGAAGGCAATAATTTTTTTAGCAAACCATTATTTATTAATTAAAATATGATAATAATCCTGTTTCAGTAAATTAATACAGGGTAATTTTGGTTTTTTAAATCCTCTAATTATGAGCCAAATTAAAGCGTGTATAGTCTGTAAAAAAACATCTGAAGAAACACCTGTAACTAAATTTATTTATAAAGCAAGCAAGTTTTATATCTGTCCGCAACATATGCCGGTTTTAATTCACAATCCTCAAGAACTTGTAGGTTTGTTGCCAGATGCAGACAAATTTGAAAATGGATAATAGGTTTTTTTGTAAAAATGAGTTTTAATTTTAGCTTAAAACAGAAGTAAATTATAAATATTGAGAGCAATAGTTGTTATTTCAATGTGTTATATTCCATTCGGTTAATTTTCAGTTTTAACCAAGTCCAATTCTCACTGTCCAATTTCCAATTCGCTTTCAATTCTACGGGAATTGAAATTCCATTTCGAAGTTCAGTTTTGGTTGATGTTACAGTCCATTGCATTGGTTTTGAATTTTCTTCTGAATCTTTATAACGCATGGCAACGAATTTTTTGAAATACCCAATTTCATCGAAGTAGAAAACCCCTGTTCCTTTTGTTCCGTTAAAGGTCATGGTTGCCTTGGATGAATTATTGTCAATTGCTTCCCAAGTAATGTACGGACTTAATGCAGCGGTAGGAAACCAAACAATTTCAGCCAAATATCTTTGCAGAGTAGCCTGATTTGTCTTTTCATTGTTTTTTGCATTAGCAACTGAGAACATTGAAAACAGTTTAATAATCATTTCGCCTTTTCCATTTTCAAATTTATCTCTACCAACCATTTCGATCAATGGATTCATTTTTAAATTTACGGACCAATTAAAAGCAGGTGGGTCAGTTGTGAAATATTGTTTGGCTTCAGCATTGTTCCATTCTTTTTGTTCAGGTTTTATAAGCATTTGAAGATCTTGTTCTAGAAAAACGCTTTGAATGGTTTCTTTACCAATGATGCCACTTTTATTAAGCCAATTCTGTACTGCAATTGGTAAGTCAACAATCATTTGTTCTGAAACAATCTTTTCATTTGATGAAGTTATTTCAGAATGCATTTTCTCTATTTCGACACTAACTTTTTTCTTAAAATTAAAAGTTGAAAAAGCTATCAATGCTGAAACGAGGATAACTAAATTGAAAATAGTACCAAATTTGGCATCTTTCCAGTACAATATGATTAAGAACTGGGATAATAAAACGGCTATAAACCCAATTATCCACCAATAATTAGACTGGATTGTTAAAAGAAATGTTGTAACAGAAAATAAAATAAAAGCTAACAACCATATGACTCCAACTGGTTTAGAAATTGGCTGAGAAATGGCATTAAATTCGAATAGGCCAAATGCTTTTAGAAACCCAAATAAATGGATAATTCCATGTATTCCAATTATTATGATTATAAATATCCGCATGGATCCTTTATGCTTTCTGTTAATGTCTTTTATAGAAGAATTAACCTGTTTTAGTTGTTAATTTTTAAGTGAAACTTAGGGAATTTTTGTTTTGCCTTAATTTCTGACTTATTTCTAAAGCACCATATTTATTATATTTTGTTGCTAATGTTGTTTTATACTCCATTTTGTTATTTAATGTTTAAAAAGCATATTTTTAGAAGATGCCAACCGCAAGTTCTACCCAAATAACCAGGAAGACCATCAGGATAGCTACGCAAGCAGCAATTCGGTACTTTATTTTGGTAATCTTTCGTATGGCGAGATCACATATGAAACCAGTGCTGAGCAATAGAGCTCCCACAACAACAAAATCAGATAGAGTCCAATTCACTTCATTTGTAAACTGCATCGCTATGAGCGGTATGAACAATAGAATTACAACAGCGACAACAATTATGATACGTCTTTTGTTTTTCAAAATTATAAATCTTTCAGAATCTGTAGCAAACTTTGGTTACACCTAAATATAGCAATTATTTTAATAAAGTATGGGTTATTTATTTATAGTTTTCCGATAAGGCAATTAGAACATCCATAGCTTTTTTGGAATCTTTTATATCCACAAAAATATGGTCGTGATAATATCCGGCAATGACATTGCAACTTATATCATTTTTTGCTAATTCTGCAGAAAACAGTGCAGTTAAACCTACGGCTTCTAATGATGAGTGAATTGTTAACGTAATCCAAGAGGCAATATATTCATAGCTAAGATTCAATTTATCTGCTTTGTTTCTTTCTATGACAATAGTGGTACCTTCCTTTTCTTTAAATTCACAGACTGTATCATTTCTGTCAATTCTGTTTACGTTTTTAACAGAACAAAACACATATTCTCCTGTATTCAGTTTGGGGGTCATCCCTTTTATTAATCGAGCTATATTTGTTTCTCCGGTCATTTAATACAATCTTTTCAAAATTTTTGCCAACCTGTTTCTTTAGTTTGTCTTTTATTAAATTTGATTAATAAACCAGAAAGAGCAAAAGAGGGGATTAAGGTTAATTTATACGGTGAAGATTAAACTTCGACAACAATGATAATCCCCTCTCTTTTCTATTTTTATTTCGTTCAGTTTTTCGGTTTAAAAAACAGATTGTCTAATTCCAAATATTTTTCTTTCATAATGCTCAAGGCAAAAGCTCCAGCGGAAGCACTAAAAACAGAAAAGTCAAACGCTCCTTTTATTCCTGTTGAAAAAGTCATTGACAAAGCAAATATTAAAAGTAGAAATCCGCTCAATTTTGCGAATAATTCCGTTTTAAGTCCGATTATTAAGAAAGTCGCGAAAACAATTTCCGCAGCGGTTGCTAAAATTCCGATTGTTGGGATTAGTGAATTAGGAATCCAAGGGTTTATCAGTTGGGTATAACTCAAGAAATTATCCCAATTTCCCCAAACAGAAACTTCTTTGCTCCAAATCCCAAATCTATCGGCTACTGCTGATAAAAACCCGAATGATATTGCAAGTCGCAAAAAGCACTTAATTACTTTGTTTTTCATATTTTTTGTTTAATAATTTCATATTTCGGTCGAGTTTCAAATGCTCCACGTTTCGGCTAGAAGTTGCGTGGGTTACCACTTAATTTTGCAAGTACACACCAAACTGAAAATCCGCGAGGATTTTCAGAAGTAGGCGAGAACAAGGAATTACTTATAGCCATTATGTGTGCTTTCGTTATTTAATTAATAATTCAAAATTTGTCATTCCTTTAAAATAGTAATAGCTTTTTTTCCACTTTCAATAACCATTGGCCCTAAATTTTTAAAGGCAAAAGTAATTTCGTAGCTCGTTTCTATAGCATTGTGTCTATGCTTAAGCCCTTGGGCAATATACGTTTCGTTTGGAACATGATTAATAGATTTATAAAAACTATTCTTAATGATAGATTGCCCGTCTAAATATTTTCTTGCTTCAACATCTTCTTGAACAACAAGGCTTTTTTTATCGTTAATAATATTTTTAAATGATTCAGAAAACTCATAATATTCTATTAATGCAATTCTTTTTTTTTCATTAATAACATCAAAATTGCCTGATGAAATTAGCTCGTTATATGTAGTTTTGGTAAAATATAACTTGTCCCAATCCAATGGAAATTTATCGATACTATCTTTTAATTGTTCAGGTTTAATATTTCCTTGTTTTAAAAAATCAAAATAATCTTTATATCTATTTTCATTTTTAAGACTCCCTTTTATTTCTATATTTATTGCAGTTGTGTCTTTTGATATATCTGCAATCAATCTATTAATATAATTTGAAGCTTTTGCATTATTTTCAGATTCTTTATTCCAGGTGTTTATTTGCAAAGCAATCAAAATTCCAATAACAACAAGTATAATCTCGCCAATTGCATAAGTCAGATATTTTCCGAACTTATTTTCAGTCAGAGTTTTTTGTCTAATTTTTCTAAAGAATTTTATCATTTGTTAGCGGTTTAGCATAATGAAGCACAGCAAGCAGATATACACAAGTACCCCCTCATTATTTATACTCATAAATATATGTAATTATTGTAAGGATTTTAGCCGTAAAAAATAAACCTGCTAGTAAGTAGCAGGTTTGTAATTTTATTTAAGGTTTTCTATTCACCTAAAAACGGATATCTATAGTCTGTTGGTGGTACAAAAGTTTCTTTAATGGTTCGGTTGTTAACCCAACGCAATAAATTCCATACAGAACCTGCTTTATCATTAGTTCCAGAAGCTCTGGCGCCACCAAAAGGTTGTTGTCCTACAACGGCTCCAGTTGGTTTATCATTAATATAAAAGTTTCCGGCAGCATTTTCTAATTTTTTTGTGGCTGTTTCAATTACATAACGGTCTCCACTAAAAATAGCACCTGTTAAGGCATATTCACTGGTGTTGTCCAAAACATCCAACACAGATTCCCAATCCTTATCCTCATATATATAAATGGTGATGATTGGTCCAAATAATTCGGTACACATGGTCACATATTTAGGGTTGGTAGTTACAATAACAGTTGGTTCAATAAAGTAACCTTTTGAATCATCATATCCGCCGCCTATAATGATATCCGCATCTGCGTCTTTTTTAGCTCGATCTAAATAACCTGCTAATTTGGTAAAGGCTTTTTTGTCAATCACCGCATTAATGAAATTTGATGGGTCTTCCGGACTTCCCATTTTAAATGAGTTAATGTCTTTTGTAATGGTTTTTTTAACAGCTCCCCATAAACTTTTTGGTAAGTAGGCACGTGATGCAGCTGAACATTTTTGTCCTTGAAACTCAAAGGCACCTCTTGAAATAGCGGTTGCAACCTCTTGTGCATTTGCTGTAGGATGTGCCCAAATGAAATCTTTTCCTCCTGTTTCTCCAACTATTCTTGGGTAAGATTTATAGTGATTGATGTTTTTACCAATGGTTTCCCAGAAGCTATTAAATACAGGTGTAGAACCTGTAAAGTGAACGCCGGCAAAATCTTTATTAGCTAAAATAGTATCTGTAATCATCCCAGAGTTACCGGTTACCAAGTTTATAACACCATCAGGCAATCCGGCAGCTTTAAATAATTCCATAATTACATAAGCTGAATATACTTGAGAGGCCGCAGGTTTCCAAATAACTACATTACCCATCATGGCCGGTGCTGATGGAAGATTTCCCGCAATAGCCGTGAAATTAAAGGGGGTAATGGCATAAACAAATCCTTCTAATGGCCTGTATTCCATCCGGTTCCAAACACCTTCAGAAGAAATGGGTTGATTACTATAAATTTCAGTCATAAACTGAACGTTAAACCGTATAAAATCTATCAATTCACATGCCGAATCAATTTCAGCTTGAAATACGTTTTTTGACTGTGCCATCATAGTTGCAGCATTCATTCGGTATCTAAACGGACCTGCCAACAAATCAGCTGCTTTTAAGAAAATAGCCGCACGATGTTCCCAACTGGTAGAAGCCCATTTCACTCTTGCTTTTGCCGCTTCTTTAATGGCCAGTTCAATATGTTCTTTATCAGCAGTATGATATTTTCCAACACAATGTTTATTGTCATGAGGCGGATAAATATTTACAGTTTTCCCGGTTCTATATTCTTTGTCTCCTACGTAAAAAGGTATGTCAACTTGTTCTTTATACATTTTTTTATAAGTCGCTAAAACCCCTTCTCGTTCCACAGAACCTGGAGCATAAGATTTTATAGGTTCGTTTATAGCAATTGGCACATTAAAAAATCCGTTTCCCATAGTAAGTTTTTTATAATTGAATTGTGATTATTATGAAATGCAAAATTACGAATTTTTTAGCGATAGCTGAAATGGAAAGCTATTAAAACCAAGTTAAAATTTGTTTATTTTTTGTAAGTTGCCAAACGGTTTACAGACTACAAACTTTATGTGTACAGTTACAATATTTCCAAAAGGCAACAATGATTTCGTGCTAACATCAAATAGGGATGAGGCGCCATACAGGATATCTTTAGCTCCAAAGGTTTATACCTATAATGGTATTAACATGTTATTTCCAAAAGATGAAATTTCAGGAGGCACCTGGATTGGTGTAAGTGAAAAAAATCGATTGGTTTGTGTGCTTAATGGAGGATTTGAATTGCACAAAAGAAAACCGAATTACAGATTAAGCAGAGGTGTTATTGCAAAAGATTTTCTGACTTCTGAAGGAATTATTAAAACGATTGAATCCTACGATTTGAATGAAATTGAGCCATTTACCATGGTTATTGTTGAATGGGACGTGCATCTGAAGTTTTACGAATTGGTTTGGGATGGCATGACAAAACATTTTTCTGAATTACCTCTTGAGTCAAAAATCTGGTCGTCTTCAACCTTGTATAATGAGTCAATGAAACTTGAAAGAAATCAATGGTTTGAATCTTTTAAAAAAGAACACGAATTAAATGCAAGTACATTAATGCAATTTCATAAAACCGCTGGAAAGGATAATAAAGACTTTGGTGTCATCATGGATAGAGGTTTTGTAAAAACAACCAGTGTGACTCAGGTTGAAAAAAAATCGAATATACTTGAAATGCATTATGAAAACCTTCAGGATAATACCGTTACCAATTCAGTATTCAACAGTCATCAAATTGTAAATGGATAATACCGGAATCATCATAACATTAGCATATCCAGAAACTATTGTTAGGGTTTCTGATGAGTGGTTCTCTCCGTATTTAAGTTTTTTTGGGATAGGAAAAAAGAAATATGTTAAAGCTGGTCATGCAGCAATAGTCTTAATTAATAAGGATACTGGGATCTTAGAATATTTTGATTTTGGGCGATATATTATTCCAAGTCCGTATGGAAGGGTCAGGAGTAAAATTACAGATCATGAGTTAGACTTTCCTTTGACTGCTAAAATCGTCGCTGGAAAAATCAAAAACTTAAATGACATACTAAAGTTTTTAGCTACCAACCCAAAACTCACTCATGGTGAAGGTAAAATGGTTGCATCTGTATGTGATGAAATTGATTATAGAAAAGCTAAAGATTATATTTTATCGTTGCAAGAATCTTATTTTGTGCGTTATGGGGTTTTTAATAAAAAAGCCAGTAATTGTTCCCGTTTTGTAACAACAACTTTAATAGCTTCAGTGAATAATAACAGTATAAAAAAACGATTGATTAGGTCAACTTTATTTACCCCAAGTACTGTTGGAAATGTTGTTATAGCAAATACTGGAAATAGGATTCATGAAGTTTCAGCACAAGGGGAGATTACAGGTTTTGCTTCAACAATAAAAAAGGAAAACATTAAATATTTTCGCGATAGGTTAAAAGATTTTACCCCAAACAGTATAGGGAAGTTAGAAGCTAAACTGGTTGATGGAATTCATGGTAATGCACAATGGTTGGGAGGTGTTGGAGCAGGTGCTTGGTTTGAATTGCATCCTACAAATCACCGTTTTGAATATGTTTTTAGGAGAATATCACCTTATGGAAATATTGATGTTCATGATGTATTTGTAATTAATGAAACATCGTTTAAATACCATGAAGATTTTAATTTTTTGCATCATTCAAACTGTCATTTTTTCCATATTGAACAGCATGGAAAAATTTATAGGTTCAATAGAAAGGTAACGGATTAGTTTATTGCAAAAGGAGCACTTAGCTTAAATGTAGGAATGACAACTTTAAACTTTTTGGTGGTAGTAAAGTTTACCATATTATAATGTCCTTGCATGGCACCGAATGGAGACGTTAGTAAACACCCAGATGTATAGGTATGTGATTCACCAGGTTTTAAAACGGGTTTTTTACCAATAACACCTTCACCTGAAACAATTTCAATATTATTTAAAGCATCAAAAATTTTCCAATGGCGCGCATAAAGCTGAACAGAGTCTTTGCTTTGATTTTCAATAGTAACTTTATATCCAAAGGCATATTGTATTTTATAATTTTTATAAAATGAGCCTTCAAAGGTAGTTTCTACCGAAATTTTAATGCCTCTTGTAATTTGTTGAACCATCTTATTTGCTGATATACAATGCTTTTAAGCTACAAAAATAAGGTTTTTTTTTGCTTAAATTAATTTAATCTTAATAATTCCTGCTAATTGGAGATATTTATAGAGCTGGCTTCACCTATTCCTATAATTCTGTCATAACGCTCGCCCAATTCCCTATAATAGGCAATTACTTTATAATTATTTTCAGTTTGATAAAAATTTCCACTTATAGCACCTTCATTAAGACTTCCGTTATTTTCAACTGCAACATATTTATAGTTGTAAAACCCTTGTTTTAATAAAATTGCTTTTTTGAATAATCCATCATTTGTGTCAAAATCCATTTTGGTGCTTTCATCAGTCGTATAATTATTGAAATTCCCATATACATAAACCGCTTTATTTTCAAATGAAGGATTTGGTAATAATGAAAAATGAATCCAAACATAATCAGCTTCAAGATCTGAATTTTCAGCATCAATACTTGTTATCAGGTAGTTCCCATTTATATCTGGATTATAGGTATATGGTTTATTTGCCCTTGAATAATTTGTAAACAAATAGTTATGGTATAAATTTTCCAAATCAATAAACTGTATACCGGTATTGGCAGCTCTTACATCTTTATTTTCAAAGAACAAATATTCATTCCCGGCCCAAAAGCTTGATTCGGTATCATATTTATAAATGAGTTGGTTGCCAATGGTGTATTGAGGAATTAAATTGGAAATAGCTGTTTTTAAATTGTTATTCTGGACCACTAAAATTTTCACGGTCCGTTTAGGGTTATTAAGTTGTATCCTATTTGAAGCAATGGTAACATCAACACGTTGTTTGGTTTCAATAAAAGCAACATCCCTTGCGAGCTTTATGCTCACGCCAACAGAAGCTATGTTTTCATAAATCATGAACTTTCTTGAGAAAACAAGGTTGTTGTCGTTATTATAAACATGAATCATGTAATTTCCAGAAACTTTAAGCCGTTTTGTTTGTTCATTAGGAATGGTGAGTTTGTAATGTGAAAAAATTTGATAGGTATTAAACGAATTTTCATAAGCCCTGATACGTTGGTTATCAATTCCATCAAGATATTCCGATTTTACTAAAACAGAAGGCGTCCAATCAAAATTGTAATGCTCAATAGTGTAATAATAATCGTCTTCATTTCCGTTTAAGGCATCAAATTCTAAATCTAAAGAGCTGCCTAGTTTAAGCACCGGTAATTGACTTTCAGGAGTGTTTCCCTTAAAATTAATGGTCTTTATGTAATCTGGCGGATTCATTTCTTCAACCTGACAATAAACGGTTGATGAAATAAATACAAAAAATAAAAAGGTTAAACCATTTATTCGCATAAAAAAGTTGTTTTTTTGTAAATATAATCAAATTTCATACCTAAATAATAACTTCTAAAAATGCTTCTAAAATTCTCTGTTAATTATTATGAAATCTGTATTAATAATTTGTAAATTTGCTGCGTTTTTAGACAACTAAACCCAATAAATAAATATGTCAAACGACATTCGTATTAAAAAAGGTCTAGATATTAAATTAAAAGGTGAAGCTATCAAAAGTACTGAAAAGGCTGTTATTAGCAACTTTTATACGTTAAGACCTGAAGATTTTCATGGCGTTGTACCTAAATTAATTTCTAAAGTTGGAGCACATGTAAAGGCAGGAGGACCTGTTTTTTATGATAAATCCAACGAAAAAGTAAAATTTGTTTCTCCGGTTTCTGGTGAGATTATAGAAATTGTTCGAGGTGAAAAACGCAAAATCTTATCCATTAAAATTCAAGCCGATAAAAAAGAATCTTATTTAGAACATAAGGTTTTAAATTTGGAAACTGCAAAACCTGAAGATATAAAAGCATTGTTATTAGCTTCTGGTTGTTGGCCATTTATAAAGCAACGTCCTTATGATGTGATTGCAAATCCTAGCAAGGAACCAAAAGCAATTTTTATATCCGCTTATGCAAGCGCACCTTTAGTTGCAGATTATGATTTTACTTTGCAAGGCAAGGAACTAGCATTACAAGCTGCCGTAACCGCTTTAGGTAAATTAACTAAAGGTAAAGTACATGTTTGCGTAGGTAAAGATTCAACCTCACCAATGGCTGGTTTATCTGGTATAACCTTGCACAGTGTTTCTGGCCCACATCCTTCTGGAAATGTAGGAACGCAGATAAATAAAATTGATCCAGTAAATAAAGGAGAAATTGTTTGGACCATAAACCCACATGATTTAATCATTATTGGTGATTTGTTATTAACAGGAAAATTTAATGCAGAACGCATTGTTGCTATGGTTGGGTCATCAGTTGAAAAACCAAGATATTTTGTGACTAAATTAGGATGTGAAATTGCTACGATGATTTATGATTATGGAATTAATAAAAGAGCCAATGTTCGCGTCATTTCAGGAAATGTGTTATCTGGTAAAGCAGTGAATCCTGATGGTTACTTAGATTATTATAGTAATACAATCACTATTATTCCGGAAGGAGATGATTATGAGTTATTTGGATGGACGACACCTGTATTTAATAAAGTTTCCACAACAAGAGCCTTAACCTTCTCTTGGTTGTTCCCAAACAAGAAATACGATTTAAATACCAATACAAATGGCGAACACAGAGCGTTTGTGGTTACCGGTAATTATGAAGAAGTATTTCCTTTTGATATATTTCCCATGCAAATTTTAAAGGCATGTATGTATCAAGATTTGGACGAAATGGAAGCGTTAGGAATGTATGAGGTTGCCCCTGAGGATTTTGCATTAACTGAGTTTATATGCGTATCAAAGCAACCACATCAGGAAATTATAAGAAGAGGTTTAGACGTAATGCTTAAAGAAATAGGATAACCATGGGCTTAAAAAGAACATTACATTATTATAAATTAAAGTTGAGAGGAACTAAAATAGCTCCTGCTTTTGCAGCACTTCACACCTTTTTATACCTGCCAAACGATACCACACATGGGGGTACTCATATAAAAGCTGCCGATGATTTAAAACGCACCATGAACACCGTGATTTTGGCGTTGATTCCGTGTTTGATATTCGGGATGTTCAACGCTGGGTACCAACATAATTTAGCATTTGGCAATATCGAAGCTGTTTCCGAGGGGTTTTTCAGGCCGGAATTCTGGACTATGGATAACTTTTTGATTGGCTTTTGGAAAATATTGCCTTTGGTAATTGTTTCTTATGGAGTTGGTTTAGGTATCGAATTTTTATTCGCCATCATAAAAAAACACGAAGTTGAAGAAGGTTATTTGGTCACAGGTATGTTGGTGCCACTTATTGTACCAATTGATATTCCTTTATGGATGCTTGCCATTGCAGTGGTTTTTGGCGTTGTGCTTGGAAAAGAAGTGTTTGGTGGCACCGGAATGAACATACTAAACCCTGCACTTACCATTCGTGCTTTTCTATTTTTTTCCTATCCAACTTGGATGAGTGGAGATAAGGTTTGGATTCAAGGTGCTATGGAAAGATCTAAGGAAATTGCTGCGGGAGCCAATCTGGATGCTATTTCGGGTGAAACAATACTTGGAGGGATAGCCCAAAATAACCCAATTACACATAGTGTATCAGATATGTTTTTCGGATTTATCCCAGGTTCGGTCGGGGAGACGTCAACATTATTGATTTTATTAGGAGGCTTATTCTTAATCTACACAAAAATAGGAAGTTGGAGAATTATGCTCTCAACCGTTATTGGAGCTGTAACTATGGGCCTTATTTTTAATAGCATAGTTAACGTTGGATGGATTGCTGAAGGCAGTAAATTTTATGGATTGATGAGTACTGAATATTGGCATCATTTGCTTATTGGTGGTTTTGCTTTCGGTACTGTATTTATGGCCACCGACCCTGTAACCGCATCGCAAACCAATAAGGGAAAATGGATTTATGGATTTTTAATAGGCTTTATGTCTATTATGATTCGCGTCTTTAATCCAGCATATCCAGAAGGTGTTATGTTGGCTATTTTATTAATGAATGTGTTTGCACCAACAATCGATCATTATGTTGTTCAAGGCAATGTAAAACAAAGACTAAAACGTTTAAAAGTTAAAAGTATTTAGAGTACTTAAAGTTATAAGTTAAGTATATATCCAAATTAGGATTGAAACTTTAGGCACTTAAAACTTTAGGCACTTAAAACTTAAAAAAATGGAAAAAAGAACAGATAAAAATTCATATACCATACTATTTGCCATAGGCATGGTAATAGTTGTAGGGTCATTACTGGCATTTGCAGCATCAGGATTTAAAGATAGAATTGACGAAAACAAGCGTATAGAAAAGCAGCTTAACATTTTGTACGCCATGGGAGTTAATGAAAATGAAGGTAACGATATGAGCTTTGTTTCTAAAGATAAAGTTGGTGGCGAATTTTCAAAATACATAACCAAGCAACTCATTATACAAGGTGATGAGATAACCGAAGATAAAAATGCCTATTTGTTGGACCTTAAAAAAGAGCATACCTTGGCAAAAGATGCCAATCACCAAAGGCGGTTGCCATTATTGATAGGCGAAAAAGACGGAAAAACATTTTACATAGCCCCTATTTTGGGCAAAGGTCTTTGGGATGCCATTTGGGCATATATCGCCATGGATGAGAACATGGTTATCCTAGGAGCGTTTTTTGACCATAAAGGTGAAACAGCCGGATTGGGAGCAAATATAAATCAACGGTTTTTTATGGATGATTTTACTGGTGAACATTTGCTGGATTCAAATGGCGAATTTAAAGGCATCAATGTGTCTAAGTCAAATGCAGATCCAAAAAATATCGATAAAACAGATAATGAGGTAGATGCTATTGCTGGAGCCACTATTACTGGTAATGGCGTTTCGGCAATGCTTAAATCGGAATTGAAACTATATGAACCTTATTTTAAGAAGTTAAAAGAAAACTAAAGTGCGCTTAAGCATTTAAAGTTATAAGTGCACTTAAGTATTTAAAGTTATAAATGTACTTGAGTTGTAAAGTTGAAAACTAAAGGATGAAAACAAAAATATTAATATAAAAAATAACTTTATGCACTTAAAACTTTAGAGCACTTCAAATACTTAATATGACAAATAAAGAATTTGCTGAACAATTGGAAAAACGAACAATTCAATTTGCAATTGAAATTATAAATTTGTCATCAAGTTTGCCTAAAACACCAGAGTCTTTAGTAGTGAGAAATCAACTAACTAAATCTGGAACAAGTGTAGGAGCGAATTATAGGGAAGCAAATAGAAGTAGGAGTAAGAGAGATTTTAAAAATAAAATTAGAATCAGTTTAGCTGAAGCAAGTGAGACTGATTATTGGTTAGAAATTATTGAAGAATTAAATTGGATAAAAAAAGAAAACATAAATGAAATTAGAAAGGAAGCCAAAGAATTATTAGCAATTTTCACATCCATTGCAAGTAAACTTTAGGCACTTAAAACTTAAGACACTTAAAAATTAAAAAAAAATTATGGGACTTTTAAATAAAAAAGACATAGCCTTAGTCAAAGATCCTTTATTTGATAACAATCCGGTAACTATTCAAGTACTTGGTATTTGTTCGGCTTTGGCAATTACCGCAGAGCTGGAAGCATCTATTGTCATGGCAATAGCAGTATTGTTTGTATTAGGTATTGGTAACGTCGTTATTTCATTAATGCGTAACATCATTCCTTCAAAAATCAGGATTATTGTTCAATTGGTTGTCGTTGCAGCCTTGGTAATTATAGTGGATTTGGTGCTCAAAGCATATGCGTATGAGCTTAGTAAAACCTTATCTGTTTTCGTCGGGTTAATTATTACCAATTGTATCATTATGGGGCGTTTTGAAGCTTTTGCCTTAGCAAATGGCCCTTGGCAATCTTTTCTGGATGGTATTGGTAACGCAGCCGGTTACGGAATTATCTTGGTTATGGTAGGGTTTTTTAGGGAGCTTTTAGGGGCAGGAACCTTATTGGGAATTCCGGTATTTGGAGACCCTATTGAAAAAACAGGATTATATAAATTAGGTTACGAAAACAATGGGTTTATGTTGCTGGCACCTATGGCATTGATTACGTTAGGAATTATTATTTGGGTACAACGTAGCAGAAATAAAGCATTAATTGAAGATTAATTAAGTACTTAAAGTTACAAATGCCTTAAGTATATAAAGTTAAAAAGAAAAACTTTAGTGCATTTTAGAGCACTTAAAACTTATAACTAAAAATGGAACATATAGAATTATTTTTAAAATCGATTTTCATAGACAATATGATATTTGCCACATTCTTGGGGATGTGTTCTTTTCTTGCGGTATCTAAAAAAGTAACCACAGCAGTTGGTTTGGGCGCAGCAGTCATTTTTGTTTTAGCTATCACCGTACCTTTAAACTGGCTGTTAGACCAATATATTTTGCAGCCCGGGGCATTGGTTTGGCTTGGTGAAGAATATGCAGCTTATGATTTAAGTTTCCTATCATTCATACTTTTTATCGCAACCATTGCAACCATGGTACAATTAGTTGAAATTGTTGTTGAGAAATTTTCACCATCGTTATACAATTCTTTGGGAATTTTCTTGCCACTTATCGCTGTAAACTGTGCCATTTTAGGGGGGTCTTTATTTATGCAATCCCGTGAAATTCCAACTTTAGGCTTAGCAACTGTATATGGGGTTGGTTCTGGAATTGGTTGGTTTTTGGCTATTTTATCCATTGCTGCCATCAGAGAGAAAATAAGATACTCTAATGTGCCTCCAGCTTTAAGAGGATTAGGAATCACATTCATTATCACAGGGTTAATGGCGATTGGATTTATGAGCTTTGGGGGTATGCTGACTGGAGGGAATGAAGCTGAAGTAAAAAAAGAAAAAATCGTAAAAATTGATTCTGAAGACGATAAAACAGAAGATAATATAGTGAGCATTGAGCATAGTCGAAATGTAGCTAACAACACAAAAGCAATCGAGTAAGATGATAGTATTAGCAAGTACATTAGGGACAGTAATAGTAACAATCGTCGCTTTTTTAGTGGTGACCTTGTTATTGGTAGTGTTATTATTAGTCATAAAACAAAAACTATCACCTTCGGGACCCGTTAAGATTACCATTAATGGCGAACGCGAAATTGAAGTCGCTTCAGGGGATAGTTTATTATCTACATTAGGAGCTCAAAAAATATTCTTACCATCAGCTTGTGGTGGTGGTGGAACTTGTATTCAATGCGAATGCCATGTATTATCGGGTGGAGGAGAAGCGCTACCAACGGAAACACCACATTTTACAAGAAAAGAATTACAACATGGTGCACGTTTGGCTTGTCAGGTTAAGGTAAAACAAGACATGAACATTACTATTCCAGAAGAAGTTTTCGGAATAAAAAAATGGGAAGGGACTGTTGTTAGAAACTATAATGTTGCATCGTTTATTAAGGAATTTGTTGTTGAAATTCCCGAAGATATGGGCTATAAAGCTGGAGGCTATATTCAAATAGAAATTCCGCCTTGCCAAGTGAAATTTGCGGATATGGACATAACAGCACATCCCGAAGAACACGAAACGCCAGATAAATTTAAAGCGGAATGGGATAAGTTTAAATTATGGCCATTGGTTATGAAAAATACTGAAACTGTTGAAAGAGCATATTCTATGGCGTCATATCCAGCAGAAGGTAGAGAAATTATGTTGAATGTACGTATTGCCACACCACCATTTGATAGAGCTAAAGGCGGATGGATGGATGTGAATCCAGGTATTGCCTCATCTTTTATCTTTAATCAGAAAAAAGGGGACAAAGTAACTATTTCTGGTCCCTATGGTGAGTTCTTTATTAATGAGTCTGATGCAGAAATGCTTTATGTAGGAGGAGGCGCAGGAATGGCTCCAATGCGTTCCCATTTATACCATTTATTCAGAACTTTAAAAACAGGCAGAAAAGTAACTTATTGGTATGGTGGGCGTTCAAAACGTGAATTATTCTATTTAGATCATTTTCATAAATTAGAAAAAGATTTTCCAAACTTTAAATTCTATTTGGCACTGTCTGAGCCAATGCCTGAAGATAATTGGAAAGTAAAAGCGAATATTGATGCGCCTGGTGATGGTTTTGTTGGTTTTATTCACAATTGTGTTATTGATAACTATTTAAGCCATCATGAAACACCTGAAGATATAGAATTATATTTTTGTGGACCACCATTAATGAATCAAGCCGTTCAAAAAATGGGTGAAGATTTTGGTATTCCAGATGAGAATATCCGTTTTGATGACTTTGGAGGTTAATCAAAATTATAGTAAAAAAAAGAGGCTGTCTGAAAAGTGATTTCTTATGTCATTCAGAGCAAAGCGAAGAATCTCATTTATCTATAAATCAAATGGTTAAATCATTACAGATTCTTCATTTTCATTCAGAATGACACTTTTCAGACAGCCTCTTTTTATTTTGAGAAATGATATTACTCCATTGCTCTAGCCAATTGTCTTTTATGTTTTGTGTTTTCGTACCCAAATAGTTTGGAATAATCCAAAACGTCAGGAATATTATCAAGTTTGCAAAGAAATGTAACCACGGCACACAACCCATTGAACAATATATCTTTGTTGGTAGGATTACTGGGCTTGGAACATGTTCTATCAATAGC
>Ga0207906_1000333_pt1 | contig 20940 bp, 22 predicted proteins | sample LinPmetageLP37_FD_184050 | JGI IMG/M metagenome (GOLD analysis project Ga0207906, IMG submission 184050) | Marine viral communities from the Pacific Ocean - LP-37 (SPAdes) | ecosystem: Environmental > Aquatic > Marine > Oceanic | place: Pacific Ocean | collected 2010-06-16 | reverse complement strand
TGGCTCAGTGACGTCCTGACCCGCATGATCGACGGCCATCCCGCCAACCGAATCGACGAACTGCTGCCGTGGAACTGGGCGCTTAGTCAACGTGCTGACGCCTGACGTGCAAGCACCGGACGCTAACCCTCCCTTCAAAATTCCCCAGATACTGCCGCCATTTTGAGAATCGCGATCTCGGCACTCAAGACGACCATGACAGGCGCGCAAAACGTGCAACAATTCTTGCAACCAGACTGCAACGCAACTGCAGCGTTCTTGCAGCCACGCTGCGGCACTGTCACACGTGGTGCGATGGAGAGGGATCACAGAGCTGTCGTTGACGCCGCAATTGAGCGCGCACCGCGCTGGATCAAGCTCGACCTTGCGGCAAAGGATGATGCGACCCGGCAGCGCGCCGAGGACGCGCTTGCTATGATCATCGCAAAGGCAATCGAGGGCGAGCGCAGCCTGTGATTGAGCGTGCGGCCAGACGCGCCCAATGCGCGTTCTAGCCTGGCCCGCTTGCGTCGCTCTTTAGCTTTTCAAGCCGCTCCGAACATATCTTGTGCACAACGCGACCTAGCTCTTCGACTTGTTCTACTAGCCACTCGATCTCGTCCTGAGAAACGCGATAGTGTTTTGAATAGCGAGCCTTGACGTACGCCTCTTTGAGCTTCTCGAACATCGCCCGGTCCTTCCTCGTGTCGCGCGGCCAAACATACGTCAGACGCGGATCGATGCGCTCGGCTTGGGTACGCAAGAAGCCGAGATTGTGCACATGGGGCGTGTAGAATGTGCAGACCAGCAATACACAGTGGTACAGACTCTCGGAGGTTTGATGCAGGAGAAATGCTGCTCTTTTGTAACGACCTTTGCCGATAAGGTGAGCAGCGCTATCAGCGAAATCAGTGGCGCTTGGGATCCACTCGTCGAAATACTCCTGCGCCATAGCGATCGCCTGCTCGGGTGTCTTTGGCTTCGGCGTGTGCAGTTCGGTGTCGTCGGACTGGTAAAGCGCAACGCCGTCCTGCTTGACGTCCATAAAGAAATAGCGACCGTGGGCCAGCCCGTCGTTCACCTCCTGCAGTGTGTGAACGATGAAATTGACCGGCGTCTTGAGCGTTTTTGTGACCCCGTACTCGCGCATGAGCCGGTCATCGAGCTTCGACCAGTATTTGATGCGATCCGTGAGGCGGCTGTCGTTGACGATTAGAAGCAGATCGTAATCGGACTGGTAGCCTTTGGCCGTATGCGGCTCGTCGACCCAAGTGCCGCGCGCATAGCTGCCGTAGAGAATGACCTTCAGGATGCGCCCGGCCTTCTTCCAGTCGTGCTTGGCCAGCGCAAAGGCGTCGTCGAACTCTTCAAAGATCAGCTGCACCACACGCTCTAATTCGCGCTGTTTTTGCGGTGGCAAATGATCGAGATCGGTCTTCATCGCTTAGACTCTAGCAAGCAGTTGGAAAGCTTGCACCTGCCAAGTGCCGAAGCGCGCGGCGACGTCGCACCCCAAAGCGCTGAGGAGCCGCGCGCTGGTGGTTGGCGTTAGCAACAATCCGACAGGATTGTTTGTTAGCATAGTTAAGGGGCCATATTGTCCAACAATACCAGATGGTTGAAGGTGGTTTAGGTTCCCGATAGTCCGAGCTTTCGGTTCCTGATCGTCCGAATCCAGCGGTTCCCGATAGTCCGAAAAGTCCACAGCTTTATCCACAGGGTTAGCCATCCCCATTTCTGGGGAGGGGGCTTGAACTGCGGAGCTGGTAGGTTTGTGCTGGCGGGTTTCGAACCGCCAGTGTTGCTGCTGATTACGCATCTCTGTTTCACCCGCCCGTGCAGCAGTAAGCCGCCCAGTCGTCCATCAGCAGCCGACGCTTCTCCAAGAGATTGCCGCGCCGGTAGGCCGCTTCGGTCTTGTCCTTAACCGCGTGCGCCAGCGCTGCCTCGGCCACATCGCTCTGATGGTTGGTTTCTTCGCTCGCCCAATCTCTGAAAGCCGAGCGGAACCCGTGAACCGTGCAGGTCTCCTTCATATCGCGCAGCAGCTTTGTGAGCGTCATGTCCGACATCGGCTTACGCATCCGCGCGCCGGGAAAGACCAGCGGCAGGCCGTGGATGCGCAGTTCGGTGCAACGCTCGATGATCCGCACCGCGCGGGGGCACAGCGGCACCACATGCTCGCGGCGCGCTTTCATCCGCTCCTCGGGGATCGTCCAGAGCTTTGCTTCAAGGTCGAACTCGTCGAACACCGCATGGCGGACCTCGCCGGATCGCGCAGCAGTCAAAATAGTAAACTCCAGCGCCAGTCTGCTGTAGCTCTCGCGCTCACGTAGGCGCGGGATGAACGCTGATACCTTGGAATACTGCATCGCGGCATAGTGGCCGTCCTTCTTGGGCTGGCGCGGCAGACCCTTGCTGATCGCCCGCATCGGCGCTTCGCTATCGCGGTAGCCCGAGGCATAGGCCCAATCGAGCACAGTGCCGATCCGTTGGCGCACGCGGCGCGCGGTTTCTGGCTTGGAAAGCCAGATCTCCGCTAGCACGTTTCTAATCATCGGTCCGGTGATGTCATTGACCTGGACATTGCCCAGATGCGGGAAGGCATGAACCTCCAGCGTTCTGATCCATTGCTTTTCATGCTTCTCATTGCGCCAAGTGCTGCGGTGCTGTGCCAGCACTTTAGCGGTGGCCTCGCGAAAGGTCGGGATGCCCTGCGCCTTCCGCCGTTCGAACAGCGGATCGAGGCCAAGCTCAACCCATGTCCGCATCTCTCGTGCCCTTTCGCGGGCAATCGCCAAAGACACCTTTGATGCGCTTCCAAGGCCAAAATCACGGCGATTGCCGTGTTTCTGGACCCTGACCATCCAGCTTTTGGAGCCAGATGGCTTCACGACAAGATACAGACCGTCGCCATCGCCGAGTTTGCCGGGCCTTGTTGCGGCCTTCACCGCTGTTGCTGAAAGCTTTCCCATAACCGCCCAAATCTCCCACATTTATTCCCACAAATCCAATCGGATACCGGCGGATTGGCAAGGACAGGTGAGGACCCGAATCACCTCGTAAACCTAGAGAATCACTAGGCTTTCTCGGTCATCGGTGGAAAATTGGGAACAAGGTGGTGGCGGAGACGGAGGGATTCGAACCCTCGATACCCGTTACCAGGTATGGCTCCTTAGCAGGGAGCTGGTTTCAGCCACTCACCCACGTCTCCGCATGTCGCATGGTCCGGCGCTGCCGGTTGCGAGGGGCGCGCTATAGCCACGGTATCCCGGCCCATCAAGGGGAGTTTTGCGGCAAGGCTGCGGACACCGCCCGACCCCCGAAACGACTCGCTTCGCCGCATTTCCGATTCGGTTCATCGCCGTTTCATTGCCGGGGCGCTCAAAGGCGATTCTTCTCACGGCGCAGCTGTCTGCGCCAGCGCCGCCGACACGGAGGGATCGATGACCACATTCACACGCAACTGGCCGCGCCTTGGCCTTGCGCTCGCCGCTTTCGGCCTCGCCGCCGCCCCGCTGGCCGCACAGGTCGAGACGATCGATCCGAACAATGCGATCGATGGCGACCTGGTCGAACAGCCGGGCGACCAGCCGGTCTATGGCGAACCGGCGCCGACGCCGAGCTACACACCCGCGCCGCAGGCGGCCGCGCCCGCCGAGGGCCCGGCGGAAACCTATGCCGACCAGCCGCAATGGTCCGAGCAATCGGCCGAACAGGCCGCGGGCGAAGCGGTTGACGGCGCCGGTGTCGACGATCCCGCGACCACTTACCGCGAGGACGATTTGATCGGCGCGGCGGAGGGCGTGTTCGGCAAGGGCGCCGAAGGGGTCGCCAAGATGATCCGCAACCTGCTGGCCGACCAGGGCGAGCCCAATGCCTATATCGTCGGTCGCGAAGCGGGCGGGGCGTTCATCGTCGGTGCGCGGTACGGATCGGGCACGCTCTATCACAAGGTCGAGGGCGAACAGCCGGTCTACTGGACGGGCCCGTCGATCGGTTTCGACGCCGGGGCGAACGCCGGCAGCACCTTCGTGCTGGTCTACAACCTCTACGACAGCGAGGAGCTGTACGAGCGCTATCCCGCGGGCGAGGGGCAGGCCTATGTCATCGGCGGGCTCACCGCCAGCTATCTGCGCAAGGGCGACATCGTGCTGATCCCGATCCGGATGGGCGCCGGGCTGCGGCTCGGGGTCAATGCGGGTTACATGAAGTTCTCCAAGAAGCATCGCTGGCTGCCCTTCTGAACCACGGCGCACAAGACGCCCTTCGGACCGCCCAATCATAATTCGCACGGGCACGGGGCCGCAGCGGGATTTCCTGTTGCGGCCCTTGGCATATCGGGCGATGAGGCGGGCATGCTTGAACAACTCGACGCCCAGTCTCCCGACGCGCTGCTCGCGCTCATCAAGATGCACGCACAGGACCCCCGCGAGGACAAGATCGACCTCGGCGTCGGCGTCTATCGCACCAATGACGGCGCGACGCCGGTCTTCCGCGCGATCAAGGCGGCAGAGCAGAAGCTGGTCGATACGCAGGATTCCAAGAGCTATCTCGGGCCCGAAGGCGACACCGGCTTCGTCGATGCGCTCAAGCCCTACATCTTCGGCAAGGACGCCGCGATGGGTGGCCGCCTGGAAGGGATGCAGACGCCGGGCGGCACCGGCGCGGTGCGGCTCGCAGTCGCGCTGTCGAAGGCGGCGGGCGTGCAGCGCGTCTATCTCGGCACGCCGAGCTGGCCCAATCACGCGCAGATCCTCGAAGACGTGGGCGTCGAAACCGGCACCTTCCGCCATGCAGCCCCGGACGGCACGGCCGATATCGACGCGCTGCTCGACGTGATCGCCAATGCGCGCGCCAGCGATGCGGTGCTGCTGCACGGTTGCTGCCACAATCCGACCGGGGTCGATTACACTCCCGAGCAATGGGACCGGATCGCCGACGCGCTGGCCGACAGTGGTGTGCTGCCGATCCTCGATGTCGCTTATCACGGCCTCGGCCTGGGGCTGGAAGAGGATGTCGCGGGCGTCCGCAAGGTGCTGGCCAAGGTGCCCGAAGCGCTGGTGGCCTACAGCTGCGACAAGAACTTCGGTCTCTACCGCGACCGCGTGGGCGCCTTCTACATGATCGCGAAGAGCGCGGACGATTTGCCCGCGATCACTTCGAACGCCAATGCGCTGGCGCGGGCCAACTGGTCGATGCCGCCCGATCACGGCGGCGCGGCGGTACGCACCGTGCTGCGCGACGACGCGCTGACCGCGACCTGGCTCGACGAGCTGGCCGAGATGCGCGAACGCATGCGCCGCGTGCGTGAGCGGCTGGCCGCGGCGGACAACGACGTGCCCGGGCTCAACCTCGCGACGTTGGCTCACCAGAACGGCCTGTTCGCAGTGCTGCCGCTGTCGAAGGACCAGATCGTCAGCCTGCGCGAGGACCACGGCATCTACATGGCCGGGTCGGGCCGGATCAACGTGGCCGGCCTGCATGAAGGCAACACCGCCAAGTTCATCGCCGCGCTGGCAGACGTCACCGGGAACTGAACGGCGATGGATCGCCAGCCGATCCTCGAGACCGAGCGGCTGGTCCTGCGCCCGCTGACCGAGACCGATCGCGAACCGCTTCATGCCATCGCGTCGGACCCGGCGGTGTGGGAACAGCACCCGATCCACGACCGCTGGCGGCGCGAGGTGTTCGACGCCTTCTTCGACACCTGTCTGGCCAGCGGGGGCGCGCTGGCCGTGCTTGATCGGCGCGACGAGCGCATGGTCGGCATGACGCGCTTCGACCGGTTCGATCCCGACGAGGGCGGGGTGGTCGAGATCGGCTGGACCTTCCTGGCCCCGCGCTGCTGGGGCAAGGGCTACAACCCCGAGATGAAGCGTGCCATGCTGGCCCATGCGTTCGCAAGCGTCGCACTGGTCGAATTCCGCGTCGGCGACACCAACTACCGCTCGCGCAATGCGCTGGAGGCGATCGGCGCGCAGCGCACCACCCGCTACGAACTGGAGAAGTACCAGGGCAAGCGGGTGATCCATCTGGTGTACGAGATCGACCGCGAAGCTTTCACTGGCGGGCCGCTGGGCTGATGTAGGACGAATGTAGGACTGCCGCCCCCAAGTCCTGTCACATGGACCGCATGTTACACGGTCCAGACGGAAAAAACGGCGGCCGGCGACCGCATCTGCCGAACGGGAGGATCGCAAGGGGCGAGAGGGCTGCGGCATCCTCCAGCGTGGAGCAGATTTTGCGGGCGTAGGAAAACCGCCACGCTTCGCTTCCCATTCGCCGCCAGTGTGTTTATTGCGAGCGCTTCTCAAAAGGAGGAATCAATTTATGCGTAAACTCGTTCTCGCTTCCGCCCTCTCGGGTGCGATGCTCTCGCTGGCCGCCTGCTCGGGCGCTGCCGACGAAACGGCCGAGACGACCGACACCGCCGAAGTCGAAACCATCGATGACGCCGCGGCCGCCGAAACCGCCGCCGTGCTCGACGCGAACACGGCCACTGCCGAACAGCTCGCCGCGCTCGACGGCGTCAGCGACGAACTGGCTGCCGCGATCGTTGCCGGCCAGCCCTATGCCAGCGTGACCGATCTCAACGCCGCGCTGCTCGAGACGCTGGGCGAGGATGAAGCCGCACAGGTGCTGGTCGATGTCTTCGTGCCGGTCAATCTGAACAGCGGCACCGAGGAAGAAATCCGCCTCATCCCCGGCATGACCGACAAGATGGTCCACGAATTCGAGGAATACCGTCCGTATGCCGATATGGGCGTGTTCGATCGCGAAATCGGCAAGTATGTCGACGAAGCCGAAGTCGAACGGTTCAAGAACTATGTCACTCTCTGACGGCGCTGCAGCGCAACCCTGACGATCTCGATCACGGCCAGGATCCCCACGTGGATCCAGGCCGTGGTCGGATCGAAGGCCGACCAGACCCAGTGCAAGAAGGTCAGGATCGCGGCGGGATAGACCAGCCGGTGCAGCCGTTTCCATGCCCGCTTCATGCGCCGCACCGACAGGTCGTTGGACGTCAGCGCCAGCGGCAGGAACAGGGCGAAGGCGGCCCAGCCCGCGACAATATAGCCGCTCGACAATTCGGCCAGCACGAATTCGGGCGAACCCTTGCGCACCAGGTAGATCGCCGTGTGCAGCGCGGCATAGGCAAAGCTGGCCACGCCGATATCGCGGCGCCGGCGCATCAGCCAGATCGTCCAGCTCTGCCGCCGCAGCAGCAATCGCAGCGGGGTGACCGCCAGCGTCGCCATCAGCAGCCAGGCCGCCCAGTCGCCGCTGTCGCCGATCGCGTGGCCATAGCCGTAGAGATCGGGCGTGAAGGTCCAGCGTCCGGCGATCCACAGGCCGGGCAGGGCAAGCACCAGCCACAGCAGCGGGCGCGAACCGGCGAAAGCTTTCAGCATTGTCTTGTCGGTACCCGTATCAGCTGGCGAGGCTCTGCATTCGCTTGAGATAGCGTGCGAGCACGTCGATCTCGAGATTGACCGTATCGCCTTCGGACAGGTCGCCCAGCGTGGTCACTTCGCCCGTATGGGGGATGATGTTGAGCGCGAAGCGTACTTCGCCGCCGGGTTCGTCCTCGACCTCGTTCACAGTCAGCGAAACGCCGTCGATGGTGATCGACCCCTTTTCCGCGACGAACGGGGCAATGTCCGCACTGGCGAGGATTTCGAGCCGGGTCGACCCGCCGATATCCTCCGCCAGGGCCACGCGGCCCACCGCATCGACATGACCGGTGACCAGATGGCCGCCCAGTTCATCGCCCAGCCGCAGCGCCGGTTCGAGATTGAGTCGGCGGTCCGCATGCCACTGGTCCTGCGCCGTGCGACTGACGGTCTCGCCCGAGACGTCGACCGCGAACCAGGCATCGCCTTCCTCGCCGCCCTTTTCGACCACGGTCAGGCAGACGCCCGAACAGGCGATCGAGGCGCCGATATCGATGCCCGCCGGGTCCCACGGACAGGCCACGGTGACCCGCAGGTCGCCCTTGTCCTCTACCGTGGTGATGGTGCCGATGGCGGTGACGATCCCGGTGAACATGCGTACTCCCTGATTACCGCAGGCGGCTGTAGGCGGCGAAGCTGTCGCTGCCAAGCTGGCGTCGTTCGGCCAGCGCCCAGCGCCCGTGTGCGTCGTCCAGCCGTTCGAGCCCGATATCGGCGACCGCGCCGCGCCCGGCCCCGACGATGATCGGCGCGCGGTAGATTTCCAGCCGGTCGACGAGATCGGCGGCGAGGAAGCTGGCCGCGACATTCGCCCCTGCTTCGACATAGAGATACAGCGCTTCGAGCTGGGCGACCTGCTCCGGCCGGTTGATGATCGTGACGCCGTCGGGCGCGACGCCTCGCGACAGCACCACCCGCTGCGGGCTGCGCTCGCCCAGTCCGGGCAGCCGCACGTCGAGGCTGGGCCGGTCGGCGCGCCAGGTGCCCCCGCCGACCAGGATCGCATCGGCCATCGCGCGCCGCGCGTGGACATGCGCGCGCGCCTGCGGCCCCGTGATCCACTGGCTTTCGCCGCTGGCCATGGCGATGCAGCCATCGAGCGACATGGCGATCTTCATCGTGACATGCGGCCGGTCATGGCGGGCGCGGGTGAGATAGCCCGCAAGGCCGGCCTCGGCTGCAGGGGAGCGCAGCAGCCCGGCCTCGATCCCGGCATGGCGCAGGCGCGCCAGCCCGTCGCCCGCAGTACGCGGGTCGGGATCCTCGACCCCGGCGACGACGCGGGCCACCCCCGCTTCGACCAGCAGGTCGCTGCAGGCCGGACCGCGGGGCGAGCGGTGGGCGCAGGGCTCGAGCGTGACATAGGCGGTGGCCCCGCGCGCTTCCTTGCCCGCCTGCGCCAGCGCGGCGGCTTCGGCATGGGGGCGTCCGCCCGCAGCAGTCCAGCCGCGCCCGACCACGCGGTCGCCCTGCAGCAGAATGCATCCCACGCCCGGATTGGGATAGCTGGCGGGGCGGGCGCGCGTGCTCAGCCGCGCGGCCGCATCAAGCCAGCGCGTGTCACTCGCCGCTGTCGTCAACCGCCGTGCCCGCTGGGTAGAGTTCGCGCCGCCGCGCTTCGGCTTCCGCTTCTTCGCGGGCGCGTTCGATGGCCGCTTCGCGTTCCATCGCCTCGACGTCGAGCCCGGTTGCGCGGCCGAGTGCCTTGTAGGCTTCGATCCTGCGCGCCTCCAGTTCGGCCAGCTCGGCCTCGCGCGCTTCCTTGCGCTGCTGGTTGGCGATGTTCGACTGGCGGATTTCCTCGTCGGTGCGCCCTTCGGCGAAGGTTGAGATATAGGTGACCTTGGGCGCGTCGGGCGGGCGGAAATGCGATTCCTTCGTCAGCATGGCCAGCCCGGTCAGCGGGATGGCGAGGGACAGCGCGAGAAACGGCCAGCGATAGGGCCGCGGTTCGCGAATATAGTCCCACAGGTCGGCGAACCCGGCCTTGGCATCGAAGCGAGATTTGAAGCGCATGCGGCGCAAGATAGGCACTTTCGCGGGCCCGCGCCAGTGGGGCTAGTCGAAGGCGGCGTAGAGCTCGCGCCCATGCGCTGAGAGCCAGCGATTGGCCTGCGCGATATCGCCTTCGTACAGCCTGGCGAGCAGGGCGTGGAACGCGGGCGAATGGTCGAAATGGACCAGATGCGCGACCTCGTGCGCAACCACCGAACGACGGATCGCATCGGGCGCCTGCACAAGCCGCCAGTTGAGCCGCAACACGCCTTCGGACGAGCAGCTGCCCCAGCGCTTGCGCGCCCGGCTCAGCCTGACCGGCGCGGGAGCGAGCTTGCCGCGCGCGCAATAGTCCGCCGCATCTTCGGCGAACAGGCGCAGCGATTCCTGTTCGAGCCAGCGCTGGAGCCGCCTGGCAAGCGTGTCGTGCGGTCCGCCCAGCGTCAGCCGGCCGCCATCCAGCCGCGGGCTGCGCGGTGCATCGCCGCACCAGTCGACGGCAAGCTCGCTGCCGCGGTACAGCAGCCGCCCCTCACCGGCCGGATCGCGCTTGGGCGGGATCTTGGCGAGCTGCGCGGCGAGCCAGTCGCGCCGCGCATGGGCGAAGGCAGTCGCTTCGGCGCTGCGCGCCCAGTGCGGCAGGGTGATCCGCACCGCGCTGCCATCCGCTGCCAGCCGCAGCGTCAGCCGCCGCGCCCGCCGGTGGCGGGTTATCTCGATCGGAAGCGTGCGATCGCCGAGCTCGATCACCGGCTCCAGCGCGTCGCGGCGGAGCCAGTCGATCACGCGGCACCGCCTTCGTCGTCGTCCGGCCCGTCACCGTCGCCCCAGTCGACCACATGGTGTCCCAGCGGACCCGCCTCGTCTTCGCGCACGACGCGCCCGGCCACCGATACGCCGGCCCGGACAACGCCCTCGCGGTCGCCGCTCAGCAGGTAATGCCAGCGCGGCAGCGGCTGCCCGTCCGCGCGGCGGCGATAGGCGCAGGTCGCCGGCAGCCAGGTAACATCCTCGACGATGCGTAGCGTCAGCCGCAGGCAATCGGGGACGAAGGACTTGCGATGCTTGTAATCGGTACACTGCGCGGTCTGCGGATCGAGCAGCGTGCACGCCACATTGGTGTGCTCGATCTCGCCCGTGTCCTCATATTCGACCTTATGCAGGCAGCAGCGCCCGCAGCCGTCGCACAGCGCTTCCCATTCCTCGGTGGTGAGATCGGCCAGCGGCCGTTCCCAGAACCGGTCCCTCAGCGCACCCATTTGTCCAGTTCCGCGGCAACCGCTTCGGGGCCCTGGTCGGTCGGCAGCATGGCCAGCGGCTCGCCATCGGGGCCGAACAGGTAGGTGATGTTGGTATGCCCGACCAGATAGCCGCCCGCCTCGTTGGGTTCCTCGATCGAATAGACCGCGGCGAAGGCTTCGGTCACCGCATCGATCTGTTCCTTGGTGCCGGTCATGCCGACCAGGCGGGGGTGGAAGCTGTCGGTGAATTCGGCGAGCACCGCGGGGGTGTCGCGGGCGGGATCGACGCTGACGAACAGCGGCTGGATCTGCGCGCCCAGCTCGGGGTTGGCCTGTTCGAAGGCCTTGAGGCCGGCCATCGCGCGCTGCGTGTCGACCGGGCAGACATCGGGGCAATAGGTGTAGCCGAAGTAGAGCGTGCGGTACTGGCCGTCGAAATCGCTCCAGCTGACGGGATCGCCGTCCTCGCCGGTCAGCGTGAATTCGGCGCCGATCGCGGCACCGGCCAGTGGCGGCTGTTCGGGCGGGGCATCCTGACAGGCGGCGAGGGCGAGCAGGGCGGCGACAAGCGGGGCGGAGTTGCGTAGCATGGTGTCACGGTTCATGGTCTGCTAACCCGCGCTCGGCAAGGGCGAGTCAGCCAATGAACTGCGAAAAAATAGGGGCTCCGACGGTGAAACGGTTCGCGAAATACACTCTTCTGGCAGCGCTGGCGGGATCGCTGGTCGCCGGGCCGGTCCATGCCCAGGCGCAGCGCGACGGGTACAAGTTCCTCGATGCCGTTAAGGAACGCAACGGGACCGAGGCCACGCAGCTCCTGTCCGAACCCGGCAACGTTCTGGTCAATTCGCGCGACATCACCAGCGGCGAGTCCGCGCTGCACATCGTCACCCAGCGGCGCGATCCCGTCTGGCTGCGGTTCCTGCTGGCCAAGGGCGCCAATCCCAATATCGCCGACCGCAAGGGCACCACGCCGCTGCAGCTTGCCGCGCAGCTCGGCTTTGTCGAAGGCGTCGAGATCCTCGCCGAACGCGGGGCCGCGGTCGATGTCCCCAACAGCACCGGCGAAACGCCGCTGATCGCCGCCGTGCACCGCCGCGACGGACCGCTGGTGCGGCTGTTGATCGCCGAGGGAGCCGATGCCGACCGGGCCGACAATTCGGGCCGCACCGCGCGCGACTATGCGCGGCTGATGGGCGCGCGCTCCGACCTGCTCCAGGAAATCGAACGCGCCGAAGCCGATCGCGGCGAACAGACCGAAACCTACGGACCGAACTGAACCATGGACGTTGCCGACCTCACGCTGGACGAATTGCGGCTCGCGCTGGCGCCCGGCATTGCCGATGCGGCGGTGTTCGACGGCTGGAGCGATGCCGCGCTGGAAATGGCCGCCGACCAGCTCGGCGCCGACCGCGATGTCGCGCGGCTCGCGTTCAAGGACGAAGGCGCGATGGGCATGATCTGCGCCTGGATCGAAACGATCGACCGGCAGATGGCGCTCGACCTGCCGCCCGAGAAACTTGCGGACATGAAGATCCGCGAACGCATCCGCGCACTGGTGCAATACCGGCTCGATGCGGTGGCGGGGCAGGAAGAATCCCTGCGCCGCGCGCTGGCGATCATGGCCATGCCGCAGAACGCACCGCGCGCGCTCAAGACCGGCTGGAACAGCGCCGATGTGATGTGGCGGCTCGCGGGCGATACGGCGACCGATTACAACCACTACACCAAGCGCGCGATCCTTGCCTCGATCTACGGCGCGACGCTGACGGTGTTCATCGCCGACGAAAGCGACGGCAAGGCCGACACCGCGGCATTTCTCGAGCGGCGGATCGACGGGGTGATGAAGTTCGAGAAGGCCAAGGCCAAATGGTTCGGTCCCGAGCGCGAGACCTTCAGCGTAACGCGCTTTCTCGGCCGGTTGCGCTACCCCGCCAGATAGGCCCGCGCAAACAGCGCGCTATTGATAACCGGTTGCAACAAGCGCGCAGTTCTGACAGTGCGGCGCGCATGACGCTGGACGGGTTTGAAAACGGCAGGACCGCGCGAATCGTGGCGGTTGACTGGGCCTCCTTGGACGAGAGCGAAGGCAAGCGCCTGAAGGCGTTGGGCATCGACGAAGGCGTCGAGGTCGCGGTAACGCGGCGCGGCGTTTTCGGGACCCGCGACCCGCTGGCGGTGCGCGTCGGCCGGATGACCATCGCACTGCGCCGCAGCCACGCGCTGGCGATCGAGGTGGAACCCGTATGACCCGCAAACGTATCGCCGCGCTGGTCGGCAACCCCAATGCGGGCAAGTCGGCCCTGTTCAACGCGCTGACCGGCGCGCGGCAGAAGATCGCCAATTATCCCGGCGTCACGGTGGAGCGCAAGGCCGGCCGGCTGACGCTGCCGAGCGGAGAACCGCTCGAGCTGATCGACCTGCCGGGTTCCTACAGTTTCGATGCCGCGAGCCCCGACGAGGAAGTGACGCGCAAGGTCGTGCACGGCGAATTCGAAGGCGAGGCCACGCCCGAGGTCATCGTGCTCGTCGTCGACGCTGCCAATCTCGAACAGCATCTCGTCTTCGCGCAGGAAGTGCTCGAACTCGGCCGGCCGACGGTGGTCGCGCTGAACATGATCGACCTCGCCGAACGCGACGGGCTCACGCTCGATCCGGCGGCCTTGTCCGCCGCGCTCGGCGTACCGGTGATCCCGACCGTCGCCGTGCGGGGCAGGGGGCTGCAGGAACTGACCGCCGCCATCGCCGAGGCGGAAACCCATGCCGCCGAAGACGCGCAGTGGCGCGGCCATGTCACGCTGCCCGAACGGCGGCTGGTCGCCAAGCACATGGCCCGCGGGGCCACGCTCTCGGCCTCGGCACGGCACACGATCGAGAACGGCATCGACCGCGTCCTGCTCAATCCGTGGGTCGGCCCGGTGATCCTGTTCGGCCTGCTGTTCGTGATCTTCCAGGCAGTGTTCGCCTGGGCGACCCCGTTCGCCGATGCGCTGGACGGCGCAGTCGGGGCGATTTCCGGCTGGGTGAGCGGCATCATGCCCGAAGGCTTCATCCGCGATTTCATCACCGAAGGCGTGCTTGCCGGCGTGGGGTCGGTGGTGGTTTTCCTGCCGCAGATCGTGATCCTGTTCTTCTTCATCCTGCTGATGGAGGCAAGCGGCTACATGGCGCGCGCGGCCTTCCTGATGGACCGTCTGATGGCCGGGGTCGGCCTGTCGGGCAAAAGCTTCATCCCGCTGCTGTCCAGTTTCGCCTGTGCGATCCCCGGGATCATGGCCGCCCGCTCGATCCCCGATCCCAAGGACCGGCTGACCACGATCCTCGTCGCGCCGCTGATGACCTGTTCGGCGCGGCTGCCGGTCTATGCCGTCATCATCGCGGCGGTCATCCCGGAGACGAGCGTCGGGCCGGGTATCGGACTGCAGGGGCTGGTGCTGTTCGCGCTCTATCTTGCCGGGATCGTCGGCGCGCTGGTGGTTGCGCTGGTGTTGCGCAACACGCTGGCCAAGGGCGCGGCGAGCGGGTTCATCATGGAAATGCCGCGCTATCAATTGCCGCGGATCAAGGACCTTGCGATCGGCCTGTGGCAACGCGCCTATGTCTTCCTGCGCCGCGCGGGCACGATCATCTTCATGGTCACCATCGCGCTGTGGCTGCTGCTCAGCTTCCCCAAGGCCGCGCCGGGCGAAAGCCAGCTCGATGCCAGCGTTGCGGGCATGGTGGCAGACGGCCTGCACCCGGTGCTCGAACCGATCGGATTCAACCGCGAGATGAGCCTCGCGCTGATCCCCGCCATGGCGGCGCGCGAAGTGGCAGTGTCGGCGCTGGCAACGACCTATGCCGTCGATGCCGAGGATGAGGATCTCGCCGCCGAAGGCGTGACCGACCGGATCGCCGCGTTGTGGAGCCTGCCGACCGCGCTGGCCTTCCTCGCCTGGTTCGTCTTCGCGCCGCAATGCATATCGACCATCGCCGTCGCCCGGCGCGAGACCAATGGCTGGAAATGGCCGACTTTCATGGTCGTCTACCTGTTCGTGCTGGCCTATGTCTTTGCCGGGCTGACCTTCTGGATCGCGACCGCGCTGGGACTGTAGCCAACCGGATCCGGTCCGGTGGAAACGCAGCCGCGTCCGTCTAGCCCCCGCTGGCGGGCTGGGTTAGGCCGTGGGTCAACAGTTACGAAGGAATGATTCGATGGCCGGAAGCCTCAACAAAGTCATGCTCATCGGCAATCTCGGTGCCGATCCTGAAATCCGCAGCTTCCAGAATGGCGGCAAGGTCGCCAATCTGCGGATCGCCACCAGCGAAACCTGGAAAGACCGCAACACCGGCGAACGCCAGGAACGCACCGAATGGCACACGGTCGCGATCTTTTCCGAAGGTCTGGTCGGCGTTGTCGAACGCTTCCTGCGCAAGGGCAGCAAGGTCTATATCGAAGGCCAGCTGCAGACGCGCAAATGGCAGGACCAGTCGGGTAACGACCGCTATTCGACCGAAGTCGTGCTGCGCGGCCTCAACGGCACGCTGACCATGCTCGACGGCGCCCAGGGCGGTGCGGGCGGCGGCGGCAATCGCGGCGGCGGCGGCGGATCGTGGGACCAGGGTGGCGGTTCGGGCGGTGGCGGCCAGAGCGGCGGCTGGAACCAGGGCGGCGGCGCTGCGGGGGGCGGCGCTGCCGGCGGCGGCATGGGCGGAACCGGCGGCGGCTCGAACTACGACGACCTCGACGACGATATTCCGTTCTAGTTAGGGGTATCTCTCTTTCTGTAACAAAGCCTAGTTAAGTCACTGGTTCATTGCAGAAAAGCGAGATTTACACCGTAACTAATTCATCGGCATCAGATTGAATGAGTAAGGGCTTCCTGCAGGTGTAACTGTAGGAAGCCCTTCTCGTATTATGTCTTTGACTGGGACATTTCCAACAAGCGCTTGAAGTTCATTGATGAATCTCCCATGTCATTCAGAACATTGGGGGAACATCAATGCAGACGATCTACCGCACCAAAGCCATCCGCCTAGACAGTGGCGAACGCTTTCCCCTGCTGGTCGACTGTGAGTCCGAACTGCCGGTTCTCGACGTCGTTGACTTCAGCCTCGCTTACCATCGGACTAAATCGATCAACTCCACCAAAAGCCGCGTGGGAGCTATCGGTCTTTTCCTCGAGTGGGCCGAAGCTTGTCTGATCGACATCGACGAGCGTTTCGGAAGCGGCGATCTTTTTAGTCAAGCTGAGATCGAGAGCCTTGCCACCGCCTTGGGGCAGAGCAAGCGTAAAAAGGTAATTGTTGGCGACCAAGTCCTGCCCGGCAACGTGCTCGGCGATACCCAGGCCAACAGGGTAGACTGGGTCACAGACTACATCCGCTGGCGGGCGACCGGCGTTGCGCAGGCCATGAAGATAGATGACACGCGCGTCCCGGCCATCAACCAACGGTTTCAGCAGATCGAGAAGCAACTGAAGGCGCTAAAACGAAAGGGTGCTGGAAAAGTGCGGCTCGGGTTGACGGAGGGGCAGCAAGTCCGGCTCTTCGAGATCGTCCGGCCTGACTCGCCTGAGAATCCGTTCTATGCCGAGACGCGCTACCGCAATTTCATGCTCTTCCTGCTCTTCTATGAACTCGGGATACGGAGAGCGGAATCGTTGGTCTTAAAGGCCAACCACGTAAATTTACATCAAAACCCCAGGATCACAATTGAACCCAATCCTGGAGATCCCAGCGATCCTCGAAAGGATCAGCCTCTCGTAAAGACGGCTGGCAGGACACTGCCGATAAGCACCTTACTTGCTCAGACCCTACACACCTACATAACCAAGCACCGCTCTCAGGTGCCCGGCGCCAAGAAGTCACCCTTCATCGTCCTCGAAAGCCGGAACGGACAGCCGCTTTCGCTCGCAAGCGTCTACGATATGTTTGTTTTAATCAGGGAGCGCTTCCCGGACGACTTCCCTTCCGACTTCTCCACGCACGTCTTACGCCACACCTGGAACGACCGTTTTATGGCAAATGCCAAGGAACGGGGACTTAAAGACGCCCTCGCTCAACAGGTGAACAACTACATCATGGGTTGGACAAAGACCTCTCAGCAGTCGGTCAAATACTCACAGCGTGAAATTGAACGCCAAGCGTCGCAGCTCCTCATGGGAATGCAACAGAATCTCTCGGAGATCGCCACATGAGCCGCGCTGCAAATAAAAGGCACCTAGCTCACTCTAGCGAAGCCGGTCTGCCTTCCGTCGTTATCGATCGGCGCGGTATGCCCGTAGATATCTCTGGTGATCGATGGTCGCTAAACGAGCCCACGGCGAAACTGTCGTTGGATTGGGCACTTCACGAAATCACCGATAAGGAGTTGCAGGCGAGTTTCAAACGTTACTTCGCTTGGCTTGTCACGACCCAGTCGCCGATGAGTGTTTTCAACTCGTTCAGGTTCGTGGCGGTTCTCACCCGAACGTCAGCGTTTAGAGAAGCCGACGAGAAATGCGTAGAAATTCCGTATCTAGCGTTCAGCGAAGCACGAGCGTCTCTCAGCAAGCAGCAGCAATGGCAGCTTCACTACTCAAGGCAACTTTATCGTTGGTGCGCGGCACAGGGCTATAGTCAATTCTCGACTGATGTCGCGGACAAGCTCGGTGATATTGTCATCGGCGGCAACCCGAAAGGACAAGCCGTTCGATCAAAGGACCCAACCAAAGGGCCCCTTGATGCGCAAGAGGTTGCAAGTTTGACCTCTGCCCTGCGATCAGCACGAGTGAACTGCAGCATCCCGCTCGAGGAACAAGCCATCGTCTGGCTGGCGCTGACGACAGGCAGCAATGCCGGTCAATATGCTAGCTTGCGAGAAGAAGATCTGCGCGAGGAGACAATTGGCGATCAAGTTGTCGCATACATCCTACGCGTCCCGCGTCACAAGAAAGGTCATGTCCAGCATAGGGCCGAGTTTAGGGAGCGGCGGCTGACGCCCTTCGTCGGACAGGTGATAGCCGAACTGATTGCTCAGAATCACACCACACATCCCGCTGAAAAAGATCATTATGCGGCAAGACCATTGTTCCGTGCAAAGGCGCCGGCCTTTGGTCAAAATCACCCACTTGCCGAATGGGCATGGCATACGACGCGTGGCCAGATTACCAATCTGCTGAAGCTCTCGGTTCAACATCTAGGCGTTCTGTCACGGACGGGTCATCCTCTAGCTGTGTCTACCAGACGATTTCGCTATACGTTAGCTACGCGTGCAATCGACAACGGCGCCTCAGCTTACGAAGTAGCTGAAGCTCTGGACCACACCGATCTCCAGAACGTCGGCGTCTATTTCGATGTTCATTCCAACATTGTCGAGCACCTTGATCAGACAATGGCCCTCGCGCTCGCACCGCGCGCCCAGGCGTTCGCCAAGCTAGTCCAGAACGAGGCTAGCGCAATCCGCGGTGATGTGAGCGGGAGCCGGGTCTACCACGGTGACCGTGAGAGAGACCTAACCGAGCCTGTCGGCACCTGCGGTAATCACAGCTTCTGCAACGTCAGCGCGGCACCTTTGGCGTGTTACACCTGTCCAATGTTTCAGCCTTGGATGGATGGACCTCATGACTTGGTTTTGGAGAGCCTATTGAGGAGAAGGGAAAAGAGTGTGGAGCGGGGACTCAATCAGAAGGTGATCGCAATGAACGATCACGTGATCATCGAGGTAGCGGGCGTAATCCAGCGCATCGCCGACAAGCGCGCGGAGCAGCATGGCTGAGCGGCTAGTTACACGGCCCGAGCGCAACGCGCTTGAACGGTTGGAGGCGTTCATCGCGCAGGCTCGCTACGATTGTGCCGCATTCGGCACCAACCTCGAATGGGATCGTGCGGACTGGGATGTGACGACGCATTGTCCCCGGCCGGTGAGCAAGGCGGCCCAGAAAGCGGTCCTCTACTTCACCACTCATGTTAACGGTGAGGCTAAAAGCATCGAAGGCCGCGTGCCGATGGCCGAGCCTTTCGCCAGTTTCATCAAGGCTCTCATCCGCCGAAAGCAGGATAGTCGACCGCAGGGCGATGGGCCGCTCAGCCGCATCATCAACGCTGCGCGGGATCTCCACGATCAACTCGGTGATCGCGGGCACGATCCGGTCCGCTTGACGCACGCGGATTTCGCAGCTGCTGTGATTGCGGTCCAGAAACGCTCATCCCCGACGACCGCTTACAGGCTCGGCTGCGCACTCCAGACGATCGCGGACACGATTGATCGGCACGGCTTGTCGGCATCTCGCCTTAACTGGCGCAACCCCTTAAAGCGCCAGACCAACGCACTCAGCCGGATCAGCAAGCATGCGAATGACGCGCGTGAGAGTAAGCTGCCGACGTCCGATGTGCTCGACGAACTGGCCCGCCTTTCGCACTTGGTGACTGAACCCAGTGATGTGGTCTGCATGAGCGTAATCAAGCTGCTTCACTGCGCGCCTTGGCGCATCGGGGAGGTGCTTGCCCTCCAAGCCGATTGCGAGGTCGTGGAACAGAAAGTCGACGAGAACGGCCCCGTTTTCGATCAGGATGGCAAGCCAGTCATGCGCTACGGCTTGCGATACTGGAAGGAGAAGTCCTCCGACTCCGACGTCAAATGGATTCCGACGGTGATGGTCGATGTTGCTCGCAGCGCGATTGCTGACATTCGCCGTCATACCGAGCCGGCGCGGAAGCTCGCACGCTTGTTGGAAGAGCAGCCCGATCGAGCCTGGCTTCCGGGCCCTGACCTAGGCCCGTGGCAGACCTATACGAAAGCCGAAGTCGCTGAAATGTTTGGGATGGGTCCGTGTGCCAAGTCCGGGCGTCAGTGGCTAATGTTGAGAGGCATCGACGCAACTGGACGCAACGTTCGCATATCTCGACTGGATCTCGAGCAAGCCCTCCTGAAGGAAGTGGTGAAGGTGGCTGATGATCGCCGCGGTATGAAGCTCAGCGAACATCTCCTCCTCGTGCATCTCAATTTTCACCACAGCTGTAAGGCTACCAATCCCTGCCTTTTGTCGTTGACCCGCGACCAGCACCTCGCGGATTTCCTCGGCGGTCGTGTATCGACACGTGGACGCACCCTTTCGATCTTCGAAAAGTTCGAGAGCCCGCCACAGCAAGACGGTTCGGCTATGGGCATGACCAGTCACCAATTCAGGCACTGGCTTAACACGCTAGCGCAGGCTGGCGGGCTAGATCAGGCGTTGGTGGCCCGATGGTCTGGCCGGGACGATATCCAACAGAACAGCGAATATGATCACCTGACAGGTCTTGAAATCGCAGAACGGTTTCGAGGAATGATGGATGAAGGGAAAATACAGGGAGCACTTGCCGACCTACACGATCGAAAGGAACCGGCAGATCGAGCATCCTTTCGCGATTCCGTGCTCGCCACGGCGCACGTAACGGACATTGGGCTCTGTGACCTCGACTGGATCAGCTCCACGTGCCCAGAATTCCAAGCTTGCGAAACCTGCGAGTTCTGTCTGATCGAAAAAGGCAACGAAGATGGCAAGCTACGCACCGAGCAGCGCTTGGCCGATAACCGTTGGCTGCTGGAGCGTGTGCAGGCTGAGGTCGATGATGACACTATCGGTGCATCCAATCACCTCAACGCACTCCAGCAATCGATTGCCGGTTGCGAGCGCATCCTCGCTGTTCACCAGGATTCCGACATTCCCGACGGGACACTGGTCCAACCGACAACCGCTTCACCCCGCCACTTCGATGGCCCTGGACTGGAGGACACAGTATGAGCGCTACCGGTAAAGGACGTAAGCGTGATGCCCTCACCCAAGGTGTGCAGGATCGCGTCGTCCTTCTTATCGAGGAGTGGAAAGAGGAATGGGGCACCTTCAGTGCCTCGGCCCTTGAACGAAAAGTCGCCAGTTGCCTCGGTATTCGGTGCACCCGACAGGGTTTACTGAAGAAGGACGCTATCAAGACCGCTTTCGATCGTCGCAAAGCGATGGCGGGTAAGTCGACCAAGACCAAATCGGCGGATGCTGTGGTCTTGGAACAGAGGATAAAACGTCTCGAGCAGCTCCTTGCTGACAAGACGGATCAGGTCGATCAACTGCAAGAGCTGGTCATCCGTTTTCGCCACAATGCGAAACTAATGGGTTTCCCGCCCGAGCGTTTGGAAAGACCCTGTTCCCCGTCAGCACCTATGGCACAGATTTGAGGTTGTGATTTAAGGAGGATTTGGGTCTCGTCGTAGTGACGAAGGAACGAAGATGAGACCCAAATCCTCAAAATCCAAAGCAAGTGCTGAACGG
>Ga0207906_1000332_pt1 | contig 20971 bp, 18 predicted proteins | sample LinPmetageLP37_FD_184050 | JGI IMG/M metagenome (GOLD analysis project Ga0207906, IMG submission 184050) | Marine viral communities from the Pacific Ocean - LP-37 (SPAdes) | ecosystem: Environmental > Aquatic > Marine > Oceanic | place: Pacific Ocean | collected 2010-06-16 | reverse complement strand
CTGAACAGAATCGCACTAAAGCCATGGCGCTGGTTGGGGGCAGTATCGGGATTTCGTTTGCCCTTTCAATGGTGCTCGGACCGGTGCTGGCGAGTCAATGGGGTCTGTCCGGGTTGTTTTGGCTGGCGGCCGGGATGTCGGTAGTGAGCCTTGGGGTGTTGGCCCTGGTGATCCCCACGCCGGTGACCTTGCTTCACAATGCGGAAGCAGAAGCGGTACCGGCAATGTTTGGCCGGTTGTTAAAAGACGCTGAGTTGTTGCGGCTCAATCTGGGGATTGGCACCCTGCATTTCGCCCAGATGGCCAGCTGGGTGGCAGTTCCGGTGCTTTTGGAACAGAGCCTGGATCTGGCCCGCAGTGATCACTGGATGATTTACCTCGGCACCATGGGGTTGTCGTTTCTCTGCATGCTGCCTTTTATTATCGTTGGGGAAAAGCGCCGCAAAATGAAACCGGTGTTTATTGGCGCAGTTACTCTGCTGGCTTTAGCCGAAATTGTTCTCGCCGCCAATACCAGTCACCGCTATGGGTTTATCGTGGGTTTATTCCTGTTTTTCATGGCCTTTAATCTGCTGGAGGCGTCGCTGCCGTCGCTGGTCAGCAAACTGGCGCCGGCCGGTGGCCGCGGCACAGCCATGGGTATCTACTCCACCAGCCAGTTTATGGGGGCCTTTTTTGGTGGGCTGGCAGGCGGTTATGTAGCCTGGCGATTTGGTTATGCCGAAGTTTTCTGGATGGTGGCGGTGTCGATTCTGGTCTGGCTGGCTGCTGCGGTGACTATGAAGAAACCGGCCCATTTGAAAAGCCTGGTAGTGTCATTGATGCCGGGCGAAGTGATTGCTGCCGAGCGTTTTGTCGGTCCAGTTCCCGGTGTTCAGGATGTGGTGATCATGCCGGAACACCAGCTTGCCTACTTTAAAGTGGATAAGGATTCTTTCTGTCAGTCTACGATGGAGTCAGCACTGGGACGTCCCGTAAGCTTCCCCGTCAAGTGGACAATTCAAAAGTAGAGTTTCTGACGGTTTGTTGACGGGCCTCGGCTGGGGTCAAGTCGCCCAGTGCGTCATGAGGGCGCTCCTCGTTGTAGTCGATCATCCACCAGTACGTCGCCTCCCGGACATCGTCCAGGGAGGCAAACAGGTGCTGATCAAGCACCTCTTCCCGGTAGGTGCGATTAAAGCGTTCGATATAGGCATTCTGGTTGGGTTTACCGGGTTGGATGTATTGGATGGCCATGCCCGCCTCTTTGGCCCAGTTGACGAAGGCCTCTCCGAGAAATTCCGGGCCATTATCGGTTCGTAGCACCTGGGGCAAGCCGTGCTCTTTATCCAGTTGCTTAAATACTCTCACCAGGCGCTCTGAGTTGATCGACGTATCGATCTCAATATGAAGTGCTTCCCGATTGAAGTCATCCACAATATTGAAGGTGCGGAAACGCCGGCTATTCCAAAGCGAGTCGGCCATAAAATCCGCTGACCAAACGGTGTCGGGCAGCCTGGGAACGTAGAGCTCGACTCGATGGCGTTTTGGCAGCCGTTTCCTGGCGCGACGCCTGATATTCAATTTCATGCGCTTATACACCCGGTAGGTTCGTTTGTGGTTCCAGTCGTAGCCGCGCCGGCGCAAAATTTTGTGGCATTTCCAAAAGCCCCGGCTGGGCCGCGCTTCCACCAGCTCGGCGAGCACATCGATAACAGCCGCATCCCGCACCGTCCAGTCCTCTGGCTCTGCGTAATACGCCGACCGAGACAGCCCCACACAGCGGCAGGCTCGGCTGATCGACAAGCCCTGGGCCTCAATCATGTGACCCGCGGCTCGTCGTTTCTCGGCCGGCGTTAAAGCTTTTTTTTGATCACGTCCTTCATGGCCGTGTTCTCAAGCGCCAGGTCCGCGTACATCCGCTTGAGGCGGGCATTCTCCGCCTCCAACTCCTTGATGCGCTTGAGTTCGGACGCATCCAAACCGCCGTATTTGGATTTCCATTTGTAGTAGGTCGCGTCACTGATGCCGTGCTTGCGGCACACCTCCTTCACGGGCATGCCACTGTCGGCTTCCTTCAATATCGCAATGATTTGCGTCTCAGAAAAACGGGACTTCCGCATGTGAACCTCCTAGCAGTATTATTCCAGAAAGCTCTACTTATTACCTGTCCAGCTATTGGGGAAGCTTACGGTCCCCTGGAGACACCGGTTTAACGGCATAAAAAAGCCCGCGTAAAAGCGGGCTTTTTTATTGGATTCGGTTGGTTTGTCAGAACGGGATGTCATCGTCAAAACTGTCGAATCCGGGGTCTGTGCTGTTGTTGTTATTGCTAGACCCCGGTGGCTGTTGTTGCTGGGGTTTGCTGTAGCCCCCTTGACCGCTACCTGATGGGCCTTGCTGCTGCATGCTATCGTCGTAGCCTGATGAGCCCGAGCCTGCCCCGCCACGACTATCCAGCATCTGCATTTCATTCGCCACGATTTCAGTGGTGTATTTGTCCTGACCGCTCTGGTCCTGCCACTTGCGGGTTCTGAGAGAGCCCTCAATATATACCTTGCTGCCTTTTTTCAGGTATTCCGCAGCGATTTCTGCGAGACGATTGAAAAACACGACTCTGTGCCATTCAGTGCGTTCCTGCGGTTGGCCGGTCTGTTTGTCTTTCCAGGTTTCACTGGTGGCCAGAGTCAGATTGGTTACTGCGCCACCGCTGGGCATATACCGTGTTTCTGGGTCTTTGCCGAGATTGCCGATCAGAATTACTTTGTTGATACCCCGGGCCATGTGTTGCTCCACTTGCCAAAATTAAGAGCGGAGTTTACCTCGGAAACGTTGCCCTGTCATTGGCTCAGGTTGTGCCTGGGTCCTGTTAACAGGACCTAACTGTTGGCCACGACACTGGGGCGCTCGGATATCTGCTGGTGCCAGCGGCGGAGATGCTCGTGCCCGTCGGGCATGGCTACCCCGGCCCATTCGGCAAAGTCGATGGTTACCAGTGCGGTGATATCGGCCATCGAGAAATTGTTCCCGGCAAGGTATGACCTGTTGGCCAGATGTTGGTTGAGGTCACCGTAGAAATTCATGATGCGCTGCCGACCGCGTTCCACCAGGGCCGGGATTTTGTCGTAATTGTGTGGGCCCACCAGTGCCCTTCCGTCAAGCCAGTCAGGTCCGTTTCTGAACAGATCTGCCACTGCCTGGAAGCCGTTGGTAAAACAGATCTGGTTCCACATTTCTACCAGCCCGATTTCCTGGGCAGTAGCGCCAAACAGGGGTGGCTCCGGATGGCGGGCTTCCAGATAGCGGGCAATGGCGTTGGTCTGGGAGATACAGGTGCCATCATCAAGCTCCAGCACCGGCACATCGCAGTTGGGACTCTTCTCTCGGAAATCTTCTGTGAGTTGCTCGCCTTTCAGCAGGTCCACTTCGATACGCGGAAAATCGATCCCCTTTTCGGCCATGAAGATATTCAGCCGTCGGGGATTGGGCACGCCGGGATAGTCATAGAGTTTCATGGCATTTCCTTATTCTGGTTATTAACGATGATCGTGCATGACCTACGGGTTCGTCTGTCGATGCTAACGGTTGTCATCGCGGAAGGAAAGCCTGGCGGCGAGGTGGCGGGTTAGAACGCATTTCGGTTGTGAAAGATACTAAACACTGTGAGGGTGATGATCTTCAGATCGAGCCACAGTGACCAGTTGTTGATGTATTCAAGATCACACTCGACCCGTCGCTCCATCTTTTCCAGTGTGTCGGTCAGGCCCCGATAACCGCGGATCTGGGCGAGTCCGGTAATCCCCGGTTTGACCTTGTGGCGCCACATATAGGATTCGATCAGATCCATGTAATAATCATTGTGGATCAGGGCATGGGGTCTGGGACCAACGATGGACATGCGGCCCTGCACGACATTAAAAAACTGCGGTAACTCATCGAGACTGGTACGTCGCAGAAAAGCCCCCAGTCTGGTGAGCCTCGGGTCATCGGGTTTCGCTTGGGTTACAGTACCATTGGCTTCCTGATGAACCGTCATGGATCTGAACTTGTAAACCTTGAAGCGTCTGCCATCCTGGCCATTGCGATACTGCTTGAACAATACGGGACCGGGCGAACTGAATTTGATCAGTAGCGCAATGGCCAGACAGACAGGTGTGATCAGTGCGCAGATCAGTATGCCGAGCACGAGATCTTCACAGCGCTTGAGGGTACGATTAAAGCCTCGCATGGGCGAGCAGCTGATATCTATGGCGTAGTGACCGAGGATGCTCGATACCTTGTGGTTGAGGAGCTGGATGTCCTCAAAGTCGGGGAAAAAGCGGATGTCCACCGTCACATGGCGGAGGGCATAGACAATGTCTTTGATGAAGCTGCCCATGCTCAGCGGCAGGTCGAGCCACACTTCATCGACCGAATATTTGCTGAGTTCCTCTATCACCTGACCGGAGTGAGCCCAGCGCTCTATTTCGCTGGCATGCACATGATGAACCAGTCGGTAACCGGACTGCTGCATTTCCCGCTCGTCAAAGAGTTCCTTGGCTAGGTGGTGATTGCTGGTAATGACCAGTACCGATCGCAGGTTTTTACCGGCACTTCGCAGGCGTTTCAGATAAAAGTGATACCCGCAACGGTAGAACGTGCCTCCCAACCAGGTCAGCGTCACCAGGTAAAGCAGCCAGAGTCTGGAAAATTCGATGGCTGTTTTGGTAAACACCAGAAAGGCCATGAGTACTGCCACGGTCAGCAGTAGCGAAAAAGTATAGCGTTTGAGGAGGGGAGGAAGTCGTCTGCCTCGCCATGAGTCGTAGACACCGGTAATGGTGAGGACAAAAACCAGCAGCAGTGCTGTGCCACCGGTCAATACTTCAAATTTGGCGGACATGTCCGCGGAGCCAAAGCGGAGCCAGTGAGCCACTAAACTGGCTAAGATGACATTGAGGACATCAACGATGGCAATGAGTGGCGCAAAGCTGGAAGTGGGTGAGGGCTGTGAGCTGGTTGCCATCAATTGATCGTCTGGGTCGTATAACGGAAGAGCCAAACCAGCTCTCCCGTGAAGAATAATTTCAATAGCAAATTAGGCGTTGTAGCGCTGAAAAACCAGCGTTGCATTGGTGCCACCAAAACCAAAGCTGTTGGACATGACACGCTGCAGGTTGGCCTTGTCTACCCGTTTGGTGACAATGGGTAGGTCTGCCGCTTCCGGATCCAGGTTGTCGATGTTGGCGGAGGCGCAGATGAAGTTGTGCTCCATCATCAGCAGACTGAAAATCGCCTCTTGAACACCAGCGGCGCCGAGTCCGTGACCGGACAGTGATTTGGTCGAGCTGATGGGTGGTACTTTTTCGCCAAAAGTCTCCCTGATGGCCTTCAGCTCCTGCAAGTCACCGACGGGTGTGCTGGTGCCATGGGTGTTGATGTAGTCGATATCCCCTTGGGTGGTTTGCATCGCCATTTTCATGCAGCGCGCGGCGCCTTCTCCGGACGGTGCCACCATGTCATAACCATCCGAGGTGGAGCCATAGCCCACCAGCTCGGCGTAGATTGTGGCGCCCCGCGCCAGGGCGTGTTCCAGTTCTTCCACGACCAGGCAGCCTGCACCGACTCCCGGTACAAAACCATCCCTGTCAGCGTCATAGGCCCTGGAGGCCAGTTGAGGGGTATCGTTATATTTGGTTGACAGTGCACCCATGGCATCGAACATACCCGCCATGGACCAGTGCATATCCTCGGCACCACCAGCAAAGACAACGTCCTGCTTGTCCATCTGAATCAGTTCCATGGCGTGACCAATGCTGTGGGCGCTGGTGGCACAGGCGGAGGCGATGGAATAGTTGGTGCCCTTGATTTTGAACGGTGTCGCCAGACAGGCGGAAACCGTGCTGGCCATGATCTGGGTGACCCGGTAAGGGCCCGCTTTTTTGATACCTTTGGCGCGCATGACGTCAATGGTTTCAGTGAACATTTCACCGGATACGCCACCGGATCCCATCACCAGGCCAGTGCGGATATTGGAGACCTGGTCCTCGCCGAGGCCGGCATCGGCAATGGCGCGCTCGGTGGCGATATAGCCGTAAGCCGCAGAGGGGCCCATGAAGCGGAGAATCTTGCGGTCAATCAGCTCCGCGAGATCAAGGTCGACTCGGGCAGCCACGTTGCAGCGCAGGCCCATTTCTTCAAAATCTTCCCGGAAGACGATGCCGGATTTGCCTTCCTTTAGCGCTGTGGTGACGGTTTCCCTGTCATTACCCAGGCAGGAAACTATCCCCATTCCGGTAATTACTACACGTTTCATCGTTTATACCTATGCCGACTGTCAGGTTCGGCTATTGTAGTAGAAAAAATCAGAAGTTGTCAGTTGACTCGAACAGCCCAACACGCAGATCTTTCGCCGTATAAATCTCGCGACCATCCACAAAAACACTACCATCGGCAATAGCCATTTTCAGTTTTCTTTCGACAATTCTCGAAATATCAATCTGGTAGGTCACGGTGCTTGCTTCTGGTAGTACCTGGCCGAAAAACTTCACTTCGCCCGAGCCCAGCGCCCGTCCCTTGCCGGGATTGCCTTTCCAGGCCAGGAAAAAGCCGGTCAGCTGCCACATGGCATCAAGGCCAAGGCAGCCGGGCATAACCGGGTCGCCATGAAAGTGGCAACCAAAAAACCACAGGTCTTTATGGATATCCAGTTCTGCAGTTATCAAGCCCTTGCCAAATCGGCCTTCTTCGGCATGAATGCGGGTGATTCTATCCACCATCAGCATGTTGTCAGCGGGGAGTTTGGCGTTGCCTTCACCGAACAGGTCGCCGTGACTACAGGCGACGATTTCCTCGCGGGTATACGCGTTCTGTGATTGTGGAACGAATTTCGTCATTGAGTGGACTGTCCTGGTTGGTCGGTTTTACCCGGTGCTGGTTTGTCATCGAAGCGGTGAATTTTAGCGGATTTGCTCATTAAGTCCAGAAAAGAAGGGGGGAGCGTAGAGGGCATTATTGCCCTATGAATCCTCATCCATCAGATCAGAGCACACACTATATTGTATTGATGCTCGTGGCAGATATCCCTGTGCTGGATGTCAGCATTTTCGTTGGAGGGCAAACTCTGTGAGTTCTGCCAATGCCCGGTGTTCCGGTGAGTCTGTAAAATCTGCCAGGCAGGCTCTCGCCTGTTCTGCATGATGAGCTGCACAAGTGAGTGTATAGTCGAGTGCGCCAGTCGAATGGATGGCATCACTAATCTGGTCGAGCTGTTCCAGGGCACCTTTCTCAATGGCTGACCGAATCATCGCGGCCTGCGCTGGCGTCCCCCTCTGCATAGCGCAAATCAGAGGCAGTGTCGGTTTGCCCTCCGCGAGGTCATCACCGATATTTTTGCCAAGTTCGTCCGCCTGACCACTGTAGTCGAGCACGTCATCTACCAGCTGAAATGCCATTCCAAGATGATAACCGTAATGTTTTGCTGCTTCTTCCTGGGTGGCCGACGCCCCTGCCAGGATGGCGCCAGTTTGCGCCGCCGCCTCGAAGAGTTGAGCTGTTTTCTTGTGAATGACATTGAGGTAGGCCGCTTCGGATGTATCGGGGTTGCCAGCATTGATTAGTTGCTGCACTTCACCTTCGGAGATGATATTGGTGGTATCGGCGATGATTCGCATGATCGCCATGCTATCGATGGCAACCAGCATCTGGAACGCCCGGGAATAGAGGAAGTCTCCGACAAGCACACTGGGAGCATTGCCGAACCGCGCATTGGCTGTGGCTCTTCCACGTCGCAGGCTGGAGGTGTCCACCACATCGTCGTGCAGTAGCGTGGCGGTGTGAATGAACTCGATAATGGCGGCCAGTGAGATGTGTTGTGTCCCCCGGTAGCCAAAGCTCTTCGCAATGAGTAACACCAGTAGTGGGCGAAGTCGTTTGCCGCCGGCGTCGACGATGTATTGGCCAATATTTTCCACTAACCCTACGTCAGAGTGCAGCTGGCGAATGATCAGCTCATTCACCTGTTCAAATTCGGATTTAACTACCTTATGGAATGGCAACATGCCGTAACCCTGGCCAGCAACGATAGGTGTAAACAGCCAATGCACGCGGGACTTGTACGATAGGCGCGTCGCATCCTAGAGAGGGCCTCTGTCACTGTCAAGTTTCCGGTGCTGACATCACCTGTACAATGGAATATTCCCTTGCGATAACAGGGGGTTTCCCTTAAAATCCCGCCCCTCGCAAAACCGGCCTTGAGGAAATCGTTCCTGCAGGCTTCGAACTGGCATGAGCGAATACGGAGCATATTATGTACGCAGTTATAAAGAGTGGTGGCAAACAGCACCGGGTGAAGGAAGGCGAATACCTGCGCCTCGAAAAGCTGGAAGTCCCCACCGGTGGCAATATTGACTTCAATGAAGTGCTGATGGTTGCCGATGGTGAAAATTTCAAGATTGGTGCGCCGTTGCTTGAAGGTGCCAAGGTGACCGGTGAAGTGCTTAGTCATGGCCGTGCTGACAAGGTGCAAATCATCAAATTTCGCCGTCGTAAGCATCACCGGAAGCAGATGGGCCACCGTCAGTGGTACACCGAAGTGAAAATCACGGGCATCAGTGCCGGTTAAGATCAGATAGGAGAACGTCATGGCTCACAAGAAAGCTGGTGGTAGTACCCGTAACGGGCGCGATTCCGAAAGTAAACGACTGGGTGTAAAGCGTTTCGGTGGCGAGCAGGTCACAGCGGGTAATATCATTATTCGTCAGCGCGGTACCCGGTTCCATGCCGGCAGCAATGTTGGCATTGGTCGCGACCACACCATTTTTGCTACAGCAGACGGTGAAGTACAGTTCACAGTGAAAGGTCCCAATAATCGCAAGTATGTGAATATTGTCACCGCCTGAGGCTGGCTTTATTGAAAAGCCCCGCCCAGGCGGGGCTTTTTTGTGTTTGAATATTTGAATATCGAGTGGATTGTATGTGTTCGTGTTGCCAGTGGCATACGATTTAATTCCAACCCCTCAGAGCGCGGTATACTCCCGTCATGAAATTTGTCGATGAAACAACGATTCACGTACATGCCGGTCGCGGTGGTAACGGTTGCCTGAGTTTTCGCCGTGAGAAATTCGTGGCCAAAGGTGGGCCCGACGGTGGCGACGGTGGCGACGGCGGCTCAGTTTATCTGGAAGGCGATATCAACCTCAATACCCTGGTGGATTATCGCTTTCAGCGGGATTATCGCGCCCAGAGTGGCCAGGCTGGCAGCAGTCGCAACTGTACCGGTCGGGGTGGCGATGACCTGGTTCTCAAGGTGCCGGTGGGGACCACGGTGATTGATGAAGATACCGAGGAAGTGCTCGGTGATATCACCGATGATGGCCAGCGCCTGATGGTGGCTCATGGAGGCTTTCACGGTCTGGGGAATACCCGTTTCAAATCGAGTGTCAATCGTGCGCCGCGCCAGACATCACCCGGCAAGGAGGGTGAGGAGCGCAATCTGCGGTTGGAGCTGAAAGTACTGGCAGATGTGGGGCTGGTTGGTTTGCCCAATGCCGGGAAGTCGACGTTTATCCGCGCTGTCTCGGCTGCGCGTCCCAAGGTTGCCGATTATCCCTTTACCACACTCGTTCCCAATCTCGGTGTCGTCAATCCCCACAAATATCGCAGTTTTGTGATTGCTGATGTGCCTGGTCTGGTGGAAGGTGCTGCCGAAGGTGCCGGTCTCGGCATTCGTTTTTTGAAGCACCTGACACGAACCCGCCTGCTGTTACATCTGGTGGATATGATGCCGCCCGATGGAAAAAACCCAGCGGATAATATCGCCATTATTGAAGATGAACTGGATCAGTTCAGCCCGACGCTGTGGAGCAGGGATCGTTGGTTGATACTCAATAAAGTGGATTTATTGCCCGAGGCGGAGCGCCAGCAATATTGCAGCGACGTGGTCGCCCAGCTGGGTTGGGAAGGGCCGGTGTATAAGGTGTCTGCCTTGTCCGCCGAGGGTACAGCCGGGCTGTGTGATGACATTCTCGAGTATCTGGAAGCCTGTTGGGAGGCTGAACGCAGTGACCCGGAGATAGCCCGCCGGGAACTGGATGTTCAGCACCAGATGCAATATGAGGCCCGTGATCGAATTGAATCCCTGCGCCGCAGTCGTAAATCTGATGACCAGGAAGAGGACGATGACTTTGACGACGATGATTATGACGTGGAAGTCGTTTATAGCCCCTGAATCGTTATCGATTCAGTCCCGGAAATCAGCCACTCTCAACCAGGATTCGGACCACCAGACAGCAGACCAGCCATGAACGATAGAACAATTGTCCGCAATGCCCGCCGCTGGGTCGTAAAAATAGGCAGTGCCCTGTTGACTGCCGATGGTCGTGGTCTCGATCGGGAATCTATCGGTGCCTGGGTGGCCCAGGTGGCAGAATTACTCGAGCAGGACATTGAAGTGGTGATGGTCTCTTCCGGGGCTGTTGCCGAGGGTATGTCCCGGCTCGGCTGGCGGAAGCGGCCATCGGCTGTTCACGAGTTGCAGGCAGCGGCAGCCGTAGGCCAGATGGGCCTGGTGCAGGCCTATGAATTCCAGTTTCAACAATTTAATCGCCACACTGCACAGGTGTTGCTCGATCACGATGATTTGTCGAACCGCGAGCGTTACCTCAATGCCCGCAACACGTTACAGACATTGATCGGGTTGGGGGTGGTGCCGATCATTAACGAAAACGATACGGTGGTTACCGATGAAATTCGTTTTGGTGACAATGACACGCTGGCGGCGGTGGTGGCCAATCTCATCGATGCGGATTTGCTGGTGATTCTCACTGATCAGCATGGACTTTATGATGCCGATCCGAGAACCTCGCCAAAGGCCCGGCTGGTTTCCTCGGGCCGGGCAGGTGATCCCGCACTGGACAAACTGGCCAGCGAAGGCGGTGCGTTGGGCCGGGGGGGCATGATTACCAAATTGCGTGCCGCCCGCCTGGCCGCCCGTTCGGGGGCGAGTACAGTGATTGTTGGTGGTCGCAGCGAGCAGGTGCTCACCAGACTGGCAAAGGCGGAAGATCTTGGAACGTTGTTGTTAGCGGAACAGATGCCGATAGCTGCCCGAAAGCAGTGGTTGGCCGGCAGGTTGCAAGTGCGCGGGTCACTGACGCTGGACGAGGGTGCCTGTCGGGCGCTATGCGATCAGGGGAAGAGCCTATTGCCGGTCGGGGTGAGAGCGGTTGTTGGGGATTTCCATCGAGGTGACCTGGTGCGTTGTGTTGATCCGGCCGGGAATGAGGTTGCCCGTGGCCTGGCCAACTACAGTGCTGCCGAGAGTCGTCAGATTATTGGCAAGAGCAGTGACAGGATTCTCGATATCCTCGGTTATTGTGATGATAAAGAAGTGATTCACCGGGACAATCTGGTTTTGATCTAGTCTGCTCTGTGCCGCTAGGCTGGCGGGTCCAACTGATCATTGACAGAGCCGTTGACCCTAAACCAACCAGCGATGCTGTAACGGTGTCGGTTGGTGGGCAAAACTTCGTGGGGAAATACTTCACTCAGGAAGATGGCCAGCGTGCCGTAAGCCGGGGTTACCCGGAGGATTTCCGGTTCACCCATTTCACCGAACAGAATCAGTTCACCTCCATCGTCTGGCATCCAGCCGGGATTCAGGTAAGCCACGGTAGAGAGTCGACGATTGGTCTGACCCCGAAAGGCATCCAGATGTTTGCGATAAAAATCCCCTGGACGGTAATGTGAAAAATGGCTCTCGTAAGAGAATAAGCCAAGAAAAAGGTGCCGATTGAGATAAATCTGTAGTCGACCGCTCCACTCCAGCCAACGCTGCTCCGGTAGGGTTGCCCCTGCAATCCAGCGGATGGCATCCCGTCGGACAAATCGGTTCAGGGTTTGATCACAATTTCGGCCCACGCCTGCTTCGCTGAAGTCATCGCTGTGAAGCGATTGTATCTGGCCAAACAGTTCTTCCGACAATAGTCCGGGCAGTGCGTTGGGAATAACCGCGTAGCCTTTCCCTGTGAGATCACTGGCAATCTGTGAAAACAGAAGATTTTCGACTTCCTGTTCGTCAGAGGTGTCGAAAGAGATGGATGTCATGTTGGTGCTAACCGGATTGAGGTGTGCGATTATCGGATCTAAGGTGGATTGCTGTAAATGGGTTCGAGGTTTTCTTCACGCTGATTTTGCAGATATTGTGGCACTTGTGGGCAGGCAGTCGTGATAAATACCCCTTGTGGTTTTTTTGCAATCCTCTTAAATAGCGAAGTGAGTGTTGTTGGATAGAACGGTAGTCTGAAAGGTTTTTTCCATTGGATGTTGATGGTTAACAATTATTGCTATGAAAAGTGTTGTTCATGAGTTAGCTCGTATTGTCCAGACCGTGGCGACGGCTGATACACCTATTGATCAGGTTAACCTGATCGTTGAGTCTATCAGTCAGACCATGGCGGTGGATGTGTGCAGCCTCTACTTGGCGAATGATCAGCGAGAAATGCTGTTACTGGCGTCCCACGGTCTGGCCGCAAAAGCTGTACGCAACGTCAAGTTGCCGCCTGGCACAGGGCTGGTGGGGCTGGTCGCCACCAGTCGTCATCCGGTCAATCTGGCCGATGGCACAGTACACCCCTCATATTGTTATGTCGCAGAGACACGGGAAGAGCAGTTCCACAGTTTTTGTGGTGTGCCTATCGTGCATGCTGGCAAAGTCATTGGTGTTCTGGTGGTTCAGGGGCGTGAAATTCGCGAGCTATCTGAGGAAGAGCAGGGCTTTTTAGTGACGTTGGCAGCCCATTTGGCATTGTTGCTGGGTACCAGTCCGCTTGCTCAGGGCGATATGATTGGCCTCAACGAGCGGGTGTCTGGTGTCAAGGGTGCACCCGGTATCGGTATCGGTCATATCAAAATAAGCGATCACGGCGAACTGTACTCTGTGCTCGATGCGCCCTGTGAAGATATTCCCGGTGCCGTGGAGGACTGGCAGAAACTGCTTGCCGTGGTGCGGGCACAAATTGATCACGAGCAGACGTCCCTCGGCAAAGAGATATCCGGCAGTGTCGCCGGTATTTTCAGCGCCTACAACATGCTGCTGGAGGATCCGGCATTCTGCTCTTATGTAGAGAAGGGCATTCGTGGCGGCAACTGGTTGCCGGGATCGCTACGTAAGGCAGTGCAGCATTTTGCCGAATTGTTTCTGGAGATGGATGACCCTTATCTGAAAGCCCGTCACGAAGATATTCACCATCTGGGTAACAAGTTGTTCAACGCCTGGCGGGGGATCAAGCCTGTGGCCATTCCCCCCGATACGAACATCGTATTGGTGGGTTTTCAGGTAAGTGTTTCCGATATTGCCCTGATCCCCAGTGACAAATTGGTGGGGCTGGTCTGTTTTGACGGCTCAGGTCTGTCACATACAGCCGTGCTTGCCAATGCGCTCGGTATTCCTGCTGTCATGGGCACCGGCCGGTTGCGTCGGCTGGTTGATGACGCCCAAATTATTGTTGACGGGAACAATGGTCAGGTACTGCTCAATCCCGGTGATGCGGTTCTGGCAGAGTATCAGCGCTTGGTGAATGATCGCCGCGCCCTGATGAAACAGTTGGAAAAAATGCGCGATTTGCCCGCTGTGAGTCCGGATGGTATTGCCGTGACCCTTTATACCAATACCGGGCTGTTGGCAGATATCTCTCCGGGACTCTTGAGTGGCGCCCAGGGTGTGGGCCTGTACCGCACAGAAATCCCTTTCATGGTGCACGATAGCTTCCCCTCCGAGGAAGAGCAGATCGGAGTCTATCGGCAGGTCCTGGAAGCTTACAAAGGCAAACCGGTTCATATGCGGACCCTGGATGTTGGTGGCGACAAGCAATTGCCCTATTTCCCGGTCGACAACGAAAAAAATCCGGCTCTGGGCTGGCGTGGAGTACGCTTCACCCTGGATAACAGCCAGTTACTGATGACTCAGGTGCGTGCCATGATGCGCGCAGCAGAGGGCATGGACAATCTGCGAATTCTGTTACCAATGGTCAGCTCCACCAGTGAACTCGACGACTTTTCCGAGATTTTTCTTGATGCCATGGAACAGCTGACAGCGGAGGGTTACGCTGTTACCAGGCCCGATTTGGGCGTTATGGTGGAGGTCCCGGCGGCTATTTCCCAAATCCCGTTCTGGGCCGGAAAGATCGATTTTATTTCCATCGGTTCCAATGACCTCAGCCAGTATCTGCTGGCGCTGGATCGTGACAACCCCCGGGTGTCAGCCCGTTATGACCATGTGCACCCCGCTGTGCTGCTCGAGATTCAGCGCATTCTCAAGCTGGCCAAAGATGCTGGGATCCCGGTCAGTCTCTGTGGTGAGATGGCTTCGGATCCGGTGGCAGTGGTCCTGTTGCTCGGCCTCGGCATGCGTACGCTCAGTATGAGTGCCGCTAAATTACCCCAGATGAAGTGGTTGATTCGTACGCTGCCTATTGCTACCGCCGAGCGTCTGGCGCACGATTCGCTGATATGCCACTATCCCGCTGATATACGGAAATTGGTGCGCCTCGAACTCGATAACCTCGGTCTTGATGAGCTGTTTAAATAGCGGCGTGACAGTGGGTTTCTTCAGTTGGTTAACAGGGTAGATCTGATGAACCGGCAGGTTGCCGGGATCCGGTAGCCTGGGAGCGTCTCTCTATATTTGCTGACAATACAGACAGAGTAAACAATTTATGTCCAATCTTTTGCTGGTGGTGGACGATCTCGAGGACATCAACGGCTTTGGCTTCGATGACCGGGCCATCAGTTTTGCACAATATCTGGAGGATCACCCGAAAAAAGGCGAGAAAAAGCTCAGCCTGATCAACCTGTGTGACAGTGGAAAGTATTTGAGTAGGGGATACTATTGTTCCCTGCTGGCGGAGGCCCGGGGGCATCGGGTGATGCCTTCTGTGAACACAATCAACGATCTGCGCAGTAAGTTGTTGTACATGTCGCGTATCACGGGTGAGCTGCTGTTATCCGGTTCCAATACGGGAGGAGAAGGGGAGAAAAAAACGTTTTATGTGAATTTTGGGGTTGCATCAGACCCCGGTTTTTCCCGCTTCGGACAGCGACTGTTTTCTGTGTATCCGGCCCCCATGCTGAAAGTTGTGTTGTTCTGGTCTGGTGGCTGGCAAGTAAAAAGTATTGTTGCCATCTCCTTGGGTAAATTGCCAAAAGCGGAGCGTCCGAAATTTTTGGAAGCGATGCTCAAATTTAACGAAAAACGCTGGCAGAGCCCGAAAAAGAAGAAATCCTATCGCTGGGAGCTGGGTGTGCTGGTGGATCCCAAGGAGATCATGCCTCCCAGTAACAAGGAAGCCCTGAGCCGTTTTATCAAGGCTGCCGCCAAGTGTAATATCAATGCGGAGTTGATCACTGCCAGGGATTACCCGCGCCTCGGCGAATATGACGGCCTGTTTATTCGTGAGACCACCGCTATCGACCATCATACCTTCCGCTTTGCCAGGAAGGCGGAGATAGAGGGGATGGTAGTAATTGATGATCCCACCTCCATTTTGCGTTGTTGTAACAAGGTTTTTTTACAGGATGCCTTTACCTACAACGGTGTCCCAGCGCTCAAAACCCAAGTGTTTTCCACGCACACCCCAGACGACCTGGATGCCATTGAAAAGGAGTTTGGCTACCCCGTGGTGTTAAAGATACCCGAGGGTTCGTTTTCCAAAGGCGTATTCAAAGCTGCTAACAGGGAGGAGTTGTTGGCACATCTGGCTGAGCTGTTGAAAACCACTGCGTTGGTATTGGTGCAGGAGTATCTCTATACCGATTTTGACTGGCGCATCGGGGTATTCAACAATCGGCCTTTGTATGCTTGCCGTTACTACATGGCGCGCAATCACTGGCAAATCTACAATCATGGAAGCAAACGGTTTAACTCGGGTGGTTTTGAAACCCTGCCAACCTACGAAGTGCCGAGAGAAGTGCTGGATGCCGCATTGCGTGCAGCCAGGGTGATCGGTAGTGGTTTATACGGTGTAGATATCAAACATCAGGGCAAGCAGGCCTACGTAATTGAAATCAACGATAACCCCAATATTGACTACAAAGTGGAGGACGTCTATCTCGGGGATGAGCTTTATATGCTGGTGATGGCGGAAATGGCTCGACGTCTGGAGCTGAAAGGTCGCTAGAAAATGACTATTGATCGCCGATTAATGGTCGGGCATAAAAAAACCGGCCATCGGCCGGTTTTTTTGATTGCAATGACAAACCCTTAGCTGGCTGCCATTGCCTTCAATTGGGCGTTAAGTCTGCTCTTGTGACGGGCAGCCTTGTTTTTGTGAATAATACCTTTGTCGGCCATCCGGTCAATGACAGGCACTGCTGAATTGTAAGCGGCAGTCGCCGTGGTCACTTCGCCGGTTGCAATGGCGGCGTAGGTTTTCTTGATATAGGTGCGTACCATAGAACGCAGGCCGGCATTGTGCTGGCGACGCTGTTCATTCTGACGTGCGCGTTTGCGTGCTTGGGGTGTATTGGCCACCTGGGTGCTCCTCTCAATCGTGAGTCTTGATTCAAGGCGCGGAAATATACAGGTTTTGGGGCGGCTTATCAACAGGCCGAAGGCCACAAAGTCCGCAAATTGCATTTGGCTTGATAGCTGGGCGATTGGCGACGTGTCCAGGCGCGATACCCAGCAGTCGATCCCGGTTGTTGAAGCTGGTTGTCCGGGCCTTGCCAATCAGCAATGCCGCTATCATCCCGTCACCAAAATCACTATGATTTGCCCCTTGCGTTTAGCTATTGTCGGGACAATGCCGGTTTGCAACCACAGAATTCAGACGATTCAAATCCTTCCGAGCACAAAGCCGCCGAACCCCCCGTAGCGCCTGGCCTGCTGCGCTCCAGTAGTGTGGTCGGCAGTATGACGATGCTCTCCCGGGTGCTTGGCTTGCTGCGGGATATGGTGTTTGCCAGGGTCATCGGTGCCGATGCGCTGGCCGATGCCTTCTTTGTCGCCTTTAAAATTCCGAATTTCTTTCGACGACTGTTTGCCGAGGGAGCATTTGCCCAGGCATTTGTGCCAGTACTGGGTGAGTATCGCGAAAAAGGCACCCCGGCAGCGGTCAAGGCTTTACTGGATAGCGTGGCTGGCGTGCTGGGTTCATCGCTGATTGTGCTCACCATTCTGGTGGTCATTGCTTCGCCGTTAGTCACTGCACTGTTCGCCTTTGGTTTCTGGCTCGATTACCCGGACAAGTTTGACGCTGCCAGCAGTATGCTGCGGATCACTTTCCCCTACTTGATGTTGATATCCCTGACAGGCCTGGCCGGGGCAATTCTCAACAGTTACGACCGTTTTGCCGTGCCCGCTTTCACGCCGGTACTGTTAAATCTCACCCTGATAGCCGCGGCACTGGTGGCCGCCCCCTGGTTTGATGCGCCCGTCTATGCACTGGCCTGGGGCGTGCTGGTGGCCGGGGTTGTGCAACTGCTGTTTCAGTTACCATTTCTTGCTCAGATTCACCGGCTCCCGAACCCTAAAGTGGATTGGCGGGATGAAGGTGTGCGCAGAGTGCTTCGACTGATGGTGCCGGCAATCTTTGGCGTTTCTGTCAGCCAGATCAACCTGTTGCTGGATACTGTGATTGCCTCGTTTCTACCAACGGGCAGTATTTCCTGGCTGTATTACTCCGACCGGCTGTCTGAACTTCCGTTGGGTGTGTTTGGCATTGCGATCGCCACCGTGATTTTGCCCAGCCTGTCCCGGCAACATGCTGCCCGTACCGGGGAAGTATTCAGCCGCACCCTCGACTGGGCTCTGCGTATGGTGCTGCTGGTTGCCATTCCAGCGGCGGTGGCATTGATGATACTGGCCGAGCCGATTCTCACGACCCTGTTTTATTATGGTGATGTGATGACGCCGCGGGATATCGGAATGGCGGTCCTCAGCCTCCAGGCGTACGCGATTGGCCTGATTGCTTTCATGCTAATCAAGGTATTGGCTCCCGGTTATTTTGCCCGGCAGGATATGAAAACCCCAGTGCGTATTGGGGTGATTGCCCTGGTAACCAATATGGTGCTCAATTTGGCGTTTGCCCTGCCGCTGGACCACTATTTTGGCATCGGGCATGTCGGGTTGGCGCTGGCAACATCGTTGGCGGCCATGCTGAATGCCGGACTGCTGTTTAGGGGCCTGTATCGCTTCGGTATTTATCATCCTTCTCCCGGCTGGCGCCGCTTTTTGCTGACCTTGCTGGGTGCGAATCTGGTCATGGCGACGGTGCTGTTGGGGTTCACGGCTCACCTGAATCAGTGGCTCTTCTGGGGCGGTTGGCAGCGTGCTGGCTGGATGCTCTTGATTTGTCTCAGTGGCATGCTGGTATACACACTGTTTTTGCTGGTGGGTGGCATGCGACCTTCTCACCTCCGCCATCGCTAGGGCACTGTCACAAAAGTGTTGCTGTGGCGGCGCCGCGCCTGTTTTTCCCCCATTGGGCTGGGTTATACTGCTGCCTTTGTTTCGCGATGAAAGCCGCCAGTGACTCCAAACCAGTGACCGGAAAAAAGCATCAGTTTATCCGTGGGTTGCATAATCTGCGTCCGGGACATCGAGGTTGTGTCGCGACGATCGGTTCATTTGACGGCGTTCATCTCGGCCATCGGGCAATACTGCAACAGTTGCGTGAAAAGTCCGCAATATACGGGCTGCCTTCTGTGGTGATTATTTTTGAACCCCAGCCTCAGGAGTTTTTCTCGGGAGAGCAGGCTCCGGCCCGGCTGATGCGTTTACGCGAAAAGGTGGAGGCGCTGGTCAGCGAAGGTGTAGATAGGGTTCTCTGCCTTCAGTTCAATCCTTCGTTGCGCAGTTTGTCTGCCCGACAATTTATTGACAGAGTATTAATAGAAGGACTGGATGTTCGCTGTCTGGTGGTCGGTGACGACTTCCGCTTTGGCCATGATCGCAGTGGCAATGACCGGCTGCTCAGGCAAGTGGGAGAGCAGCAGGGTTTTGATGTGATCGACACGCATACCCTGCAGTATGGCAGCGAGCGGATCAGCAGTACGCGCATTCGCCGGGCTTTGGAGGTTGGTGATTTTGATCTGGCGGAAACGTTGTTGGGGCGACCCTATCAGATTACCGGCAGGGTGGTTTACGGACAGCAGTTGGGCCAACAGTTGGGTATCCCCACTGCCAATGTGCATCTCTATCGCTATCGCGCACCATTGAGCGGTGTGTATGTGGTGGAGGCGTTACTGGATGGCAGTCGCTTGCCCGGTGTTGCGAATGTGGGCGTGCGGCCAACCGTAGGTGACCTGATAAAACCGGTGCTCGAAGTGCACCTGCTGGATTTTAATCAGTTAATCTACGGTCAACGAATTCATGTGGAGTTCAAAAAGAAAATACGGGAGGAGCAGACGTTTGCTTCTCTCGATGCCATGGTAACGAAAATTCACAGTGATATTGCACTGGCCCGGCAGTACTTTGCCGAGGTGTAACCCCGATGTTGGAAAACGATGACTGATTACAAAGCTACCCTCAATTTGCCGTTTACCGAGTTTCCCATGAAGGCCAATCTGGCCCAGCGGGAACCGAACATGCTGAAATCCTGGCAGAGCGACGGGCTTTACGAAAAAATTCGTGAGCAGCGTCACGGCAGAAAAAAATTCATTTTGCACGACGGTCCTCCCTACGCAAATGGCGATATTCATATCGGTCACTCGGTCAATAAAATCTTGAAGGATATCGTCGTCAAGTCCCGTACGCTGAGCGGTTATGACGCGCCCTATGTGCCCGGCTGGGATTGTCACGGACTGCCCATCGAACACCAGGTTGAAAAGAAAATCGGCAAAGCCGGCGTCAAGGTGGACACCAAGACATTTCGTCAGAAATGTCGGGAGTATGCGCGCCGTCAGGTGGATGGCCAGAAAAAGGATTTTATGCGTCTCGGCGTGCTGGGCGACTGGGAAAACCCTTATCTGACGATGGATTACCAGTTTGAGGCAAATATTATTCGGGCACTGGGCAAGATCATAGAAAATGGTCATCTGGTGCGTGGCTTCAAGCCGGTTTACTGGAGTGTGGTCGGTGCCTCAGCCCTGGCGGAAGCCGAGGTTGAATATCAGGACAAAATGTCTTTTTCCATCGATGTGGCGTTCCCGGTTGTGGATACCGAAGCCTTTTTGGCCCTCGTGGATAATGTGACCGGCGAAGGGCCGGTCGCAGTGGCCATCTGGACCACCACGCCCTGGACGCTGCCTTCCAACCAGGCGGTCAGTCTCAATCCTGAATTGAATTATGTGCTGGTGCAGTGTGATGCCGGTGAGGGTGTCAGTCGCTTTCTGTTGGCCGAAGAGCTAGTGCCTGCCGTGATGAAGCGCTGGGGTGTGGAAGACTACCAGGTTGTTGGCCGTGTCAAAGGACAGCGGCTCGAGAATCAGCTGCTACAGCACCCATTTTATGATCGCCAGGTGCCGATATTACTGGGTGAACATGTCACCACTGAGACCGGTACGGGCTGCGTCCATACAGCGCCGGATCACGGCATGGAAGACTTCGTGGTGGCCAATAAATACGGTATTGGCACACTCAATTATATTGATGATCATGGCCTTTTCCGCGATAGCGTGCCGCTGTTTGCTGGCGAGCATGTCTACAAGGCGGATGAAGCCGTTCTGGCGCAGCTGGAGCGGCGGGGCGTGCTGTTGGCCACCCATAAAATTACCCATAGCTACGCGCACTGCTGGCGGACCAAAACCCCGCTGATCTACCGCGCCACACCGCAATGGTTTATCGGCATGCAGCAGAACGGCCTGCTGGATAAAGCCCTCAAGGCGGTGAAGGACGTCACCTGGTATCCTTCCTGGGGGCAGGCCCGCATTGAGGGGATGCTGGAGAACAGCCCCGACTGGTGTATTTCACGTCAGCGCACCTGGGGTGTGCCGATAACCCTGTTTATTCACCGGGAAACCGGCGATTGGCACCCGCGCACTGCCGAGTTGATTGAGGTGGTTGCCCAGCGTGTTG
>Ga0207906_1000331_pt1 | contig 21000 bp, 28 predicted proteins | sample LinPmetageLP37_FD_184050 | JGI IMG/M metagenome (GOLD analysis project Ga0207906, IMG submission 184050) | Marine viral communities from the Pacific Ocean - LP-37 (SPAdes) | ecosystem: Environmental > Aquatic > Marine > Oceanic | place: Pacific Ocean | collected 2010-06-16 | reverse complement strand
TGCCGGCGGCGTTCACCATCGGCAGCAGACAGAACTTCGATTTGAGGGCGGTTGATAAAGTCGGACATAAGGTCGGACTTACCATCGGATCGAGCCTGAGATCAGACGGCCGTCGCCGGAGGTTTACAATAGCTAAGTCGAAAGTTGTCCTTAAAACATGCTTAGCTGCGAATATTTGCGAAAGTGTTAAATATTAGAGCAAAGGTAATCCTCGTCTTTCACTGCTCAAATAGCAGCTTGCGTCTCTCATGATAAAGGTTCCAACGCCAGCTTATCTCTGAGCTACAACAACCGGGCGTCCATCTTCGCGTCATTCTAGCATGCCGCCTTCAAGCCTTCGCGCGTTAAGACCGTGCCCGCGCAGGACAGCAACGGCTTGGTGGGCATAGACGCAGTATGGCCTGCAGCAATAGGCGACGATTTTGGCATCTGGCGCCAGCGAAGGAAGAATTCCATCCAACTCCGCCAAAGTAACATTGCGCGCCCGGGAATGGATCGGCGGCGTATTCGTCCGAAGGTCTGTGCTAGACAATCCGGAATGCTCCTTTTCATGTTTGAGGCCTTTCTTTCTGCCGAACCCATTATCCGCCTTACTGCCTTTCTGGGTGTGCTTGTGGCTATGGCCCTGTGGGAAGTCGCGGCGCCGCGGCGTCGGCGGGAAATCTCAAGGGTGATCCGTTGGTCAAACAACCTCGCGCTGGTGGCCGTCGACACAATCATCTTGCGGCTCTCATTTCCGATCGTAGCGGTCGGCCTTGCCGTCATGGCTGAGGAACGGGGCTGGGGGTTCTTTAATAACTTTGCCTTGCCCGTCTGGGTGGCCATTGCCGCCTCAATGCTGCTTCTGGAACTAGCGATCTACCTTCAGCACGTGATGTTCCACGCGGTCCCCGGCCTCTGGTGGCTGCACCGCATGCATCACGCCGATCTCGACTTCGACGCGACAACGGGGTTGCGGTTCCACCCGATCGAAATTTTGATCTTAATGGGCATCAAGCTCGCGGTAGTCGCCGCCCTCGGTCCGCCCGCCGTGGCAGTGCTGCTGTTCGAGGTGGTCCTGAATGCGACTGCGATGTTCAACCACGCCAATATCAACCTGCCGCGCCCGGTGGACCAGATACTGGGCCTCTTTGTGGTAACCCCTAACATGCACCGTGTTCACCATTCCGTCGCCCCACGTGAGACCAACTCGAATTACGGCTTTAACCTGTCGTGGTGGGACCATCTTCTGGGGACATATGTCGCCCAGCACGCCAAGGTGCATGAAGGGATGGAGACAGGGATTGAGCAGTTCCGCACGCGCCGCGACCTCTGGCTTGATCGTATGCTGATCCAGCAAGTTCGCGGCCCAGCGTCGGGCGGCGCACTCGACCCGAAGGTCACGACGAAAGAGCCTGTCGACTGATCAGAGCTCATCCGTAATTGGCTGGGCGAGCAAACGCAGGCGCGCCTGCTTCCTGCCGCTGCAAACACCCCTGATGTGTGAGGTCGATGTGGCAACGCCATACGGTGCGGCCCGTCATATTCAGAACTGCGTGCGAGATACACCCGCGTTGTCCGACTCGTTAGCGGGCCAAAAGCGCAAAGCTGCTACGATCCCGAACGCAGCCACCCCCCCCAGCAGTATCAACGCCGGAACCGTTCCGAATGCGGTCATGGTCCAACCCGCCAAAGGATAAGTGAGCAGCCAGCAGGCATGGGACAGCGCGAATTGCGCTGCAAATACAGCGGGTCGGTCTTCCGGTTGGGCCGATCGCCGCAAGAGACGGCCTGATGGGGTCAGAACCGCAGAATTGCCCAAGCCGATGAGCAGCCAGATGGCCAGCAGGAGGGGCCAAGATAAGCCCAAACCTATAATGCCCCCTGCGATCCCAAACAGAGCCGCGACCATCAGCCAAGCACCCGTCAGCATCACGGGTCTGTCGGGAAACCTGTCCAGAACTCTGGGGAGAACCAGCGCTGCGATCATGCTGCCAGCCCCAAAGGCAAACATCGACCAAGCCAGTGCCGCATCATCAAGCCCCAGTTGCCCCCGCACCAGCACGACCGAGTTCACCAAAACCATCGCGCCCGCAGACGACACCGCGAGGTTCAGCCCCAGCAGCCCGCGCAACCGGGGCGTTGCGAGGTAGATCCGGAGCCCCCGCGTGGTGCGATCATAAATTCCGCGCGGGACTGTCACTTTGGGGCTGGGCAAGACGACTGTCAGCACCAGCAGCGCGGAGGCCCCGAAACCTACGACCGTCCCAAGAAACAGGGCGTTATAGCTCATCACCGTCAGCAGCACAGCGGCCAGCGCGGGCGAGATGATGTTCTCCAGATCATAGGCCAAGCGGGACAAGGACAGCGCTTTGGTATAGCGCGCCTCGTCGGGCAGCACATCAGGGATGGTTGCCTGAAAGGTCGGCGTGAAGGCGGCTGAGGCTGATTGCAGGAAGAAGATCAGGATATAGATCTGCCAAACCTCGGTTACGAAGGGGAGGGCAAAGGCCACCGCCGCCCGCACCAAGTCCAACGTGACCAAAAGAGCGCGGCGCGGCAGACGCTCGGCAAAGGCGCCAGCAATCGGCGCGATGCCGACATAGGCCACCATCTTGATCGTAAAGACCGTGCCCAACACCATGGCGGCCCGATCCCCGGCCAGATCATAGGCCAACAGGCCAAGCGCCATCGTTGCCAAGCCAGTGCCAAGAAGCGCGACAACTTGCGCGAGGAAGAGGTGTCTGTAGGTTCGATCCGATAGAACACCCAGCATAATGCCCTCAGAGGTAACGGGTGATGGTCTTAAGCTCGGCGCGGTCACTCTCGGAGCCGTCGACCTCAAGACAATGGTCGATGTGGTCATGGATCAAAACGCGCTTGGCGTTGGTCACGGCCTTCTCAACGGCCTGAAGCTGCTGCGCCACGTCAACGCAGGGTTTGCCTGCCTCCAACATCGCGATCACCGCACGCAGATGCCCATCGGCACGTTTCAGCCGAGCAATGAGGGCGGGATGACTTGCATGAATATGGGTGTCTGACATACTAAGACCGTATCCCCCTCGGGGGGATAGAGCAAGACGGCGAAAAGCGCCGCGTGATTGACGAGAGGGCAGACAGGACAGATGACTTTTCTACGGACAACTGGGCAAGCCGCTTTTGCGATGCTTCTCTGTGTGGCCGTGCTTGTCTGGTCCGTGGTGCCGACCTCCTCCCATGTTCCTGCGGTGTTGGTTGTTCTTCAAGATCATGAACAGATGATCGCGGATCACGGGCACTCTCACGGGTTAGAAGAAGACCTTGTTTGGGCCATGCATGGGCACAGCCACGACAGTGCGGACCATGATCATAGCCAAGCCGTCGTGTTTGGCCGCGCCTTGGCCGCGCAACCTGTTGAGGTCTACAGGGCCGCTTGGCGGCTCAGTGCCGCTTCTGCAAATACCTCAAGGGTCTACCTGATCGAACGACCGCCGCGCGTGTGACTGGCCGCGCAATTGGTGCTCCCATTCCTCACAAATCACATACGCGGAGTTCAATCCATGAACACAGTCCCACGGGGCTGGACCGATTTTGGCGCACGCCGGATCGCGATCCTGTCCCTTGTCACAATTACCTTGCTCATTCAGAGCGCAAGCTATGCCTTGGCGCATAACGTCACGCCCGGAGATGCGGGCTATATTCAGGAAATCTGGGGGGTGAACATCATTCCCTTCATGTATCTCGGCGCCAAACACATGGTGACGGGCTACGACCACATCCTGTTTTTGTTCGGCGTCGTCTTCTTCCTCTACAAGATGAAAGACGTCGGCATCTATGTCAGCATCTTTGCGTTCGGGCATTCGACCACGATGCTGGCCGGTGTCTGGTTCGGCTGGGGCATCAACGCCTATATCGTTGACGCCATCATTGGCCTGTCGGTCGTCTATAAGGCGCTCGATAACCTTGGCGCCTATCAACGCTGGTTCGGCGTGCAGCCCAATACCAAAGTCGCAACGCTGATCTTTGGCTTCTTCCACGGCACCGGTCTGGCCACCAAACTTCTCGACTACGAGATTGCCTCGGACGGCCTTTTGGCCAACCTTCTGGCGTTTAACGTGGGCGTTGAGATGGGCCAGCTGATGGCGCTTGCCATCATCCTTATCGTCATGGGCTTCTGGCGGAGATCACCCAACTTCTTCCGCCAGGCCTACACAGCAAACGTCATCATGATGGCACTGGGGTTCATCCTCATGGGCCTTCAAATCACCGGCTATTTCGTAGCCGCTTAAACAAATAGGAGAACCACATGTTCAACGCAGAAAAACCAAGCCTCAACGAATTGCCTACCTCCGCGCAGCTCATCCGCTCAACCGCCATTGCAGCGGCCAGCGCTGTCGCGATCCTCGTGACCGTGGTGCTGCCCGCCGAATACGACATCGACCCTACGGGGATCGGCGGCGTGCTCGGTCTGGCTGAAATGGGCGAGATTAAGAGCCAGCTCGCCGCAGAGGCCGAAGCCGATCGCATCAAAGCACGGGAAGAGCAGGGCGCGCTTGTGACCCAAGAGCAGTCCAGCCTGATGAACGACATCTTCAGCGTCTTCGTCGGGGCCGCCCATGCCGAAGAGGTGCCGTCTGAACCCGTGCAAGAATGGCGCGATGAGATCACATTTACACTGGCACCGGGCGAGTCTGCCGAGTGGAAGTTGGTGATGGAAGAAGGTCAGACCGCGCAATACGCTATGTTGGTCGACGGGGGGCGTGTGAACTTTGACCTGCACGGCCATGGGTCGGGCCAATCCGAGACTTATTACAAAGGCCGCGGCTCGACAGGTGAAGAGGGCGAGATCACTGCCGGTTTCGCAGGTCAGCACGGCTGGTTCTGGCGCAACCGTGACAAGACAGCGGTCACCGTGACCGTTCAGGTGCGCGGCGAATACGACGAATTCAAAGACGCCAGCTAAACCGCGTGGCTGCCGGCTCTATAAGGAGGGCCGGCAGCCTATCCGGCGCGGGGCGCGAGAATAATCACCGCTGCGCCAAGAATACAAAGGCCCGCTCCGGCAGCATCCCAAAAATCAGGCCGTTGCCCTTCCACGGTCCACATCCACCCGAGCGAAGCCACGATATAGATGCCGCCATAGGCCGCAAAAGCGCGCCCGGCGAAACCTGCCTCAACCAAGGCCAAGAACCCCGCAAATAGCGCTAAGCTCAGCATCCCCGGCACCAGCCACAGCGGCGATGCGCCGCGCCACCACGCCCAGACCGCGAAACACCCGACGATCTCAGCCAATGCCGCAAGCGGATAGAGCAGGGCGGCGGGCATCAGGCAGTGGCCCCGTGATCGGCGAGACATTCCTCATGGTCGCGGAGCACCTCAAGAATGCGGCAATCGGCCACCCGATCCGCATTGCAGGCACCGATCATCCGCTGCAATTCAACGCGGAGGGCTTCGAGCCGCACGAGCCGCGCCTCGACCTCGCGAAGTTGCCTTTGGGCGATGGCATCGACCTGCGCACAGGACCGGTCGGGCGTATCAGAAAGGTCCAGCAACTCTCGGATCGCCTCCAGCGAAAAGCCGAGCTGGCGGGCATGGCGGATGAAGGAGAGGCGGTCCAATTCGGCATCGCCATACCGCCGTTGGCCGCCTTCGGTCCGGCCGGGTTCAGGCATTAGACCGATCTGCTCGTAATAGCGGATCGTCTGCACTTTGGTGCCAGTGCGCTTTGCGAGTGTGCCGATTGCAAGCATGTCTGATCCTCCTGTAACCTATAGTCTCTGTAGGTTGCGCGGTGGTTTGGCGCAAGTCGACGGGGCACGATCCTTCCCATAGGCTTGGCCAACTGGCAAGGCGGACTACGTCGTTGACGGCTGCACATAGCAAATGTTGAGGAAGGATTCCCCCTTGGAGACGATGTCACCCTTGATGCTCGGATTTCTTGGCAGCCTGGCTGCGGGCGCTATGACCGCCGTGGGGGCCGTGCCGGTGCTCTTTGGGCGCACCCCGTCGCGGGCAACGCGCGACCTGTCGTTGGGGTTTGCCGCGGGGGTGATGCTGGCGGCGTCTTTCTTTTCGCTCATCATCCCCGCACTGGAGGCAGCAGGTCTGCGGTATGACAGCGAGGCCACGCCTGCCGCGATCGTCTGTTTGGCGATCTTGCTTGGCATGGGGGCCGTGGCGCTGATGAACGAGCTTCTGCCACATGAACACTTCAAGACGGGCCGCGAGGGGCCAGCGGCGGCCTCACTTCGGCGGGTATGGCTTTTCATTATCGCGATCACGATTCACAATTTCCCCGAAGGTCTGGCCGTTGGTGTGGGCTTCGGCGCGGATGGGCTGTCGGGCGGGATGCCACTGGCGCTTGGTATTGGGTTGCAAAATGCACCTGAAGGGCTCGCAGTGGCGGTGGCGCTCTTAGGCGAAGGTTACTCCAAAGGCCGCGCATGGGGTATCGCAGCCCTCACCGGGATGGTTGAGCCTATCGGCGGTCTGCTCGGCGCCGGGATCATCGCACTGTCTGAGCCGTTGCTGCCTTGGGGGCTGGCCTTTGCCGCAGGGGCGATGCTTTTCGTTATCAGCCATGAGATCATTCCCGAAACTCATCGCAGCGGGCATCAGAATAAGGCCACGCTCGGTTTGGCGATTGGGCTGGTGCTTATGCTGTTTCTCGACGTTTGGCTGGGCTAAAAAATATTTCAAAAAAGCGCTTGAAGCTACAGTTGCTGTAGGTCGTATCTCTGCGTCTGAAGGTGAATCAGATTGGAAACAGAGATGGCGGAGGGCAGCACAGCACAACGGGAATGGCGCGTCACGGGGATGGACTGCGGCGCCTGTGCGGCCAAATTGCGCGGCGCGGTGGAGCGCTTGCCGGGGGTTGCGGATGTCGATGTCGCGCTGATGTCCGAACGGCTGCGCCTGACGCTGGATGAGAGTGAGACCGCGCCCGAGCGTATCGAGAAAGCCGTGCGCGGCATTGGTTTTGGCATCTCTCCGAAGGGGGCGAAGGCAGAGAAGCCGAAGGGCGGTTTCATCCTACCGGACGATGCGGTGATCGGCGGGGCAGGGGCCGTGTCTCAGGAGCCTGCGCCCGAAGAGGCAGCAGACCCCGTTTGGTATCAAACCGCGAAGGGCCGCTTGGTTCTCGGTAGTGGCGCTTTGCTCGCAATGGCATGGGCCTCGCGGCTTGTCCTGCCGGCTGAGGTTTCGCACTGGGCCTTTGTCATCGCCACGTTGATCGGGCTTATCCCTGTTGCACGCCGGGCCTTTGCCATGGCGCGGGTGGGCATGCCCTTTACCATCGAAATGCTCATGACCATCGCCGCCAGCGGTGCGCTCGTGATCGGAGAGCCGGAAGAAGCCGCGTTGGTGGTCTTTCTTTTTGCCGTCGGCGAATTGCTGGAGGGTGTCTCTGCTGGGAAGGCACGCAACAGCATCCGTGCGCTGACCAAGCTGGTGCCGAAAACGGCGCGGCTTGAGGTGGGCAACGAGACGCGGGAGGTGGCGGCAGAGGCGCTCAGCGTCGGGCAGATCGTGCAGGTCCGCCCCGGGGACCGGGTGCCCTGTGACGGAGAAGTGGTCAGCGGCACTTCAGGCGTCGACGAAAGCCCTGTAACGGGCGAAAGCGTGCCGCGCCTTAAAGAGCCGGGTGCGGATGTCTTTGCCGGATCGATCAACACAGAATCCTTGCTGCGCGTGCGCGTCACCAAACCCGCCGCGGACAACACCATCGCCCGCATTGTGCGCTTGGTGGAAGAAGCCGAGAGCGCCCGTGCGCCGACCGAGCGCTTCATCGGTCGGTTCAGCCGCGTCTACATGCCCGCCGTGGTCGGCATGGCCGCCTTGGTGGCCGTGGTGCCGCCGCTTGCCTTCGGGGGCGCTTGGGGGGAATGGGTCTATCGCGCGTTGGCTCTGCTGCTGATCGGCTGCCCCTGCGCGCTGGTGATTTCGGTGCCCGCGTCGATCACCTCAGCCCTGTCCACCGGGGCGCGCAACGGGTTGCTGATGAAAGGCGGCGCGGTGATAGAAGCAGCGGCGCGGGTCACCCATGTAGCCTTTGATAAGACCGGAACGCTAACCCATGGCAAGCCGCGGGTGACTGACGTGCAGACGCTTGTGGGGAAGGAAGCCGATCTTCTTGCCCTCGCCGCCGGGGTTGAGAACGGCGCGAGCCACCCGCTCGGCCAGGCCATTTGCGGCGCGGCTGAGGCGCGTGGGATCGACTCTGCCGTCGCGACACAGTCCCGCGCCTTGCCCGGCAAAGGGGCCGAGGCGGTGATCGCAGGGGCAACCATCTGCGTCGGCTCGCCGCGTTTGGCGGCAGAACGCGGGGCGCTGTCAGCGACTTTGCGCGCTGAAGTCGAGACGCTCGAAGCGCAGGGCAAAACCGTGGTGATTGTCTTGCGCGACAACGAGGCCCAAGGCCTCATCGCCCTGCGCGATGAACCCCGCGCCGATGCGGCAGAGGCAGTGGCGCAGTTGCACGCCCTTGGCATTTCATCGGTGATGCTCACCGGGGATAATCGGCGCACCGCTGCGGCCATCGCCGAAGGGCTGGGCATCGACCACCGGGCCGAGCTGATGCCAGAAGATAAGGTCGCGGCCATTCAAAACCTCACGGTTGAGGCGAGGGTCATGATGATCGGCGACGGCATCAACGACGCCCCGGCATTGGCCGCGGCGCATGTGGGCGTCGCGATGGGCTCCGGCACCGATGTGGCGCTGGAAACTGCGGATGCGGCGATCCTGCGTGACCGGGTGACAGATGTGCCCGGCCAGATCCGCCTCGCCCGCGCCGCGATGGGCAATATCCGGCAGAACATCGCCATAGCGCTCGGGCTGAAGGCCGTGTTTCTTGTCACCACGGTGCTCGGCATCACCGGCCTCTGGATTGCGATTTTGGCGGATACCGGGGCAACCGTTCTTGTGACGCTCAATGCCCTGCGTCTGCTGTTTTTCCGGCCAACCACCGCTGAGCGGTTGGCCGCGCCCGGTTGCCGCCCTACAACACATGCAACTAACGAAACGACAGTTTGAACCTTTGGAAGGATTTCACATGACCCTCACACGACGCAGCCTGCTGGCCTGTTCCGCGAGCTTTGCGGCCGCCGCCCCCTTCGCGGCACGAGCCGAAGAAAAGCCTGCCATCCACGTGATGAAAGACCCCAACTGCGGCTGCTGTTCGGCGTGGATCGAGATTTTGGAGAACGAGGGTTTTGCCGTGACGACCGAACGCAGCTTGGGAACGCTCTTGATCAAATACAAGCAAGACAACGGCATTCCGCAGAACATGGCCTCCTGCCACACTGGGAAAATCGAAGGCTATATGATCGAAGGTCACGTCCCGCCCGCCGACATCCGCAAACTGCTGGCCGAGCGCCCGGATGCCATCGGCCTCGCCGTGCCGGGGATGCCCTATGGCTCGCCGGGGATGGGACCGGAGAGTGAGCGCGACGCCTATGAGGTCTATCTGATTGCCCATGATGGCAGCAGCGAGGTGTTTACAAGCTACGAGGCTGCATAGGGTCGTGCGCTGAGAATTGCCGGGCGACGTGCCAACAGGAACTTGCATGTCAGTCTTCGGGTTTTGACCATGTTACCCAATCAAGGAGTAAGATCATGCAAGTTCAAGAAATCATGACGAGCAACCCCACCTGCTGCGGACCCGACGCCTCGGTTCAGGAGGCAGCGAAGCTGATGGATGACAAGTCGGTCGGTTCTATTCCGGTGGTGAATGACGCCGGTGAGCCGGTTGGCATCGTTACGGACCGCGACATCTGCTGCGGTGCGGTTGCGCAGGGAAAAGGCACCGACACACGCGTGTCTGATGTTATGTCGAAAGACGTGCTAACCGCTGCGCCCGACGAAGATGTCGAAAGTTGCTGCAACAAGATGGAAGAGAAGCAGGTGCGGCGCACGGTGGTGACTGACGACGCCGGAAAATGCTGCGGGATCGTCGCACAGGCCGATGTGGCGCGGGAAGCCGACGGTAAGGAAACAGCTGAGTTGGTTCAAGAAGTTTCGCGCCCTGAAAAACGCTCGGGCTGCTGTTGATCCGGCTTGAACCGAAGCTGGCTACGCCCGTGGGCGAAGTGTCTTTTGCAGACGCTGATACGACTTCAAAACGCGGTGCGCACCGCGTTTTGATCCTCAAAGGACGATAGGGACACCCAATGGCACATGACCACGCTCATATTGATCCCGAAAGCGGGGACCGCAGAGTATCACTGGCCATCTGGGCGAATGCCCTTCTAACGGTGGCGCAGATCGTGGGCGGTGTTTTCGCGGGGTCGCTCGCCCTAATCGCGGACGCGCTGCATAATTTTTCGGACATGGCCTCATTGGTCATCGCCTTTGTCGCTCGCAAAATCGCACGGCGCCCGGCGGACGCACGGATGACCTTTGGCTATGGCCGGATCGAAATCGTTGCCGCTCTGATCAACTACACCACGCTCATTCTTGTCGGGGTCTATCTGATCTACGAGGGTGGAATGCGCATGATTGATCCGCCGCAAGTGGCAGGTTGGACGGTGGTCATTCTCGGCGCTGTCGCGCTGGTGATTGATACGCTGACGGCGCTGCTGACCTATTCGATGCAGAAGGGTAGCGTGAACATCAGGGCGCTGTTCTTGCATAACCTGTCAGACGCGCTGGCCTCGGTCGCGGTTATTATCGGCGGCACGCTCATTATCCTTTACGACCTGCGTTGGGTTGATCCCGCGATCACCATCGGTATCGCGCTTTATATCCTCTATCTGGCACTCACTGAAATCGGCGGCCCGATCCGTATGCTGATGCTGGGCAGCCCGCCCTACATGGATGCAGAGGCAGTGGTTGAGGCGATGACCAAGGTCGCTGGCGTCAGGGACGTGCACCATGTTCATCTTTGGCAGATGCAAGAGCATGAGGTGGCGCTTGATTGCCATGTGGTGTTGGAGGGGCAAGATTGGAGGGACCTTGATGCTGTGAAGCAAGCGGTCAAGAAAATGCTCGCGGATGACTTTGGCATCACCCATTCAAGCCTTGAGTTTGAAACCTCCGCAAATGCCCATCAGGATGCCGCGTTGTTTGGGCATGAGGGCGGCCCGACGCGCGCTGGCACAGATGCTGAGCACAACGATGGGACGTCGCACGACGACCGCTGAGGCGCATCGCAATGCGCTGTGTCTTGCTGATCTGCGGGCGTGCGGCGTTTTGCGCACCCTCACTTTCTGGTGAGGGGATCGACAGCACCGCATCGGGTTCCTATATCAGTGCCATGCGCATCCTGCTTCGCCTTGCCACATTCTGCCTCTCGCTCGTTCTTTTGACGGGCATATTGGCGCATGATTTGGCGGCGGCGAACATGTCCTTGCAGATGTCAGGTTTGACCGCATCCGCGACGATGGAGGAGGACGATAGCTGCACAGCTTGCTTGCAAGAAGATCAGGGTGAGGTGGTGTGCGACATTGATTGCACGGCATCTGTCTTTGTGATGTCGCAGTTGCTTCAGTCCCAACCCGAGAGCGTGCAGCGTTTCTTCGCGCCTGTGCCCGGGGATCTTGGCCTCGCCGGGATTGATCTCGGGTCTGACCCTTTCCCACCGCGAACCACCTCCCTAAGTTGACCGGCCGCATCGAAGGGTGACGGCCCGGTTTCGCGACGTTTGCTGCCACTGCGCAGCGACACGCTCGACCTTATCTGTCACTTTCGGGAACGACCTTTATGTCTATTCATCCACCGCGCGATATGTCGCGCAGGCGTGTGCTGTCCGGCGGGCTTGCCACAGTTGGGGCGACGCTGATCCTACCTCATGTCTCCCTCGCAACAACAACGGGGGAGTCGATCCGCGCCCTTCAGTATGACGGCGATGCACTTGTTGTGGCTTCAAAGCGCAAGCTTTGGCGCGTGCCCGCCCCAAGCGACATCCAGCATGTGTCGTTGGAGCGATCAATCACCGCGATCACCAGCCATCCAGAGACTCCGGGCACTTTGTTCGCGGCAGTTGATCCTGTCGGCCTTATGCGCAGCCGGGATGGGGGGCGCACATGGGCAGACGCCAGCGCGGGCCTGCCGGCAACCCGCGTCACCGCGCTCACCCAGGCCGCGCTTGAGCCGGATATGCTCTATGCCGCCCTTGCGGATGACGGGCTTTGGCGCAGCAAAGACGCGGGCGAAAGCTGGGAATTCGTCATGGACCGGCCTTATCTCGATGGGGCCGAACGCGAGGTGTTGACGCTCGTCTCTGTGGGCAATCCGACTGGCATGGGCGGCATCTGGCTCTATGCTGGGACCGACGCCGGGCTGACCCGCGTGCCGGATTGCTTTTGCCGGTGGCAGGATGTGACCGCGGGCGATGCGATGGATGCGCTGGCTGCGGGTAAAACGCCGCCACCTGCCAAACCTCTGCCCGAAGGCCTGCCGATCACCCATTTGGCACTCTCCCCCAAAGCGCCTGAACGGCTCTACGCTGGCCTGGCGACTGGCCTTTGGACCTCGACAGACGCAGGCGTGAATTGGACGCGTGCCGCGCCGGGAAGGATCGACGCGCTGGCTGTCGATCCTGCCGACCCTAAAAACCTTGCCGCCGTTCGCGACGGCATTCTTTCGGTCAGCCGCGATGGCGGCCTGACCTTTGACCCCATCAATATCCCTCACGGAGACCAGACATGAACAGCAAATTCACCCTCGGCGCGGCCGCGGCCCTGACCGCCGCCGGTATCATCGGTTTTGCCACCTTCGGCATGGCGGAAAACGACAAATCGGCGCCCACCGACAATGTGGCAAGCACCGTCCCGGCAGATCGCCAAATGACCATCTGGCGCGACCCGTCCTGTGGCTGCTGCGATGCCTATGCCGACTATGCCGAAGAGAACGGCTATCACGTGACCCGCATCGACGACCGGGATTTTGACAAACGCTCGGTTGAGGTCGGCGTGCCGGAACAGGGGCTGGGGTGCCACCTTGCCGAGGTCGACGGCTACTACGTCAGCGGTCTGGTGCCTGTTGAGATTATCCAGCGTCTGACATCCGGACGCCCCGATGTCACCGGGATCACGCTGCCCGGTATGCCCCAGAACGCGCCCGGCATGGCAGGCAAGAGCGGCACGCTCAAAACCTATGCTTTCGGTGAGGACGGCGTGGCCGTGTATTCAAATGAATGAGGTTGGAACGATGAACATGATGAACGGAACTATGATGAATGGGCCAATGTCGGTCGGAATGATGATCGCCTGTGGCGTGCTCTTTCTCTTGGTGCTGGCGGTGCTGGTGCTGGGCGCACTGGCCTTGGTCAAATATCTGCGGCGGCCCGCATGAACCGGTTGGGTCTGACAGCCATGATCGGCATCGCGGGCGCGGCGGCGGTCGCTGTCTGGGCCGGGGGGAAGGAGGACAGCCCCCCGGCGCTCGCCGTGCTCGGCGTGCCCGTGGATGCAGAGATGATCGAGATTGGCGCGGGGCTCTATGCGGAGAACTGCGCCTCTTGCCACGGCGCCGATCTCGAAGGCCAGCCGGACTGGCGCAGGCGGCTCGATAATGGCCGCATGCCTGCGCCGCCGCATGATGAAACGGGCCATACGTGGCACCATGCCGATCAGCAGATTTTTGATATCACCAAGAATGGGCTGGCTTCGGTCGTCCCCGGCTATGAGAGTGACATGCCGGTGTTCGACGGTATCCTGAGCGAGGCCGAAATCACGGCAATCCTTGGCTACATCAAAAGCACCTGGCCCGAGCGGGAGCGCGGCTTTCAGGCTGAAGTCACCGCTAAGGATGAGGGCGGAACATGAGCAAGGACAGACAGCCTGTCCGCAAACCACGGTGGTCGCTGTTCATCGCAGCTCTGCCTGCGATGGTCTTTGGGGCCATCGCGGCGGCGTTCCTCTGGGGTCTGTTCAACAACGACGATGGCCTGCCCAGCACGATGATCGGCCGGGACATTCCCGCGTTTAACCTGCCGCCCATCGAAGGGCGCGGGAAGGGGCTATCGGCGGCTGATCTGCGCGGCGAAGTGTCCCTCGTGAATGTCTGGGCTTCGTGGTGCGTGCCTTGTCGGGTTGAGATGCCACTACTGGTGGAACTGGCCCAAACCGACAGCGTGCCGATCCACGGCATCAACCTCAAAGACAAGCCCGCCGCCGCCCGCAGGTTCCTTGCGGAACTCGGCGATCCTTATGACCGGATCGGTGCCGACAGCTCTGGCCGGACTGCGATTGACTGGGGCGTTTACGGCGTGCCGGAAACCTTTGTGATCGATGCCAAAGGGCGCATCGCTTACAAACATGTTGGCCCGTTCAATCGACGTTCGCTGGAGGAAGATATCCTTCCCGTGGTGCGGCGTTTGCAACAGGAGCAGAACGCATGAAGCGGCGTGGGTTTCTGAGCGGCGCATTGGCGCTTGGGGCTTCGCCAGTCGCGGCGCGCACCGTGATGGCGGAACATCAAAAGCCCCTGCCAATGCTGTCGCCGCCCATCACGGATGGGGCAGGGCGGAGCCTAACTTTGGCGGACTTTAGTGGCCGGACGGTGTTGCTCAATATCTGGGCGACGTGGTGCCCTCCCTGCCGTCATGAAATGCCCACCCTTGATCGGCTTCAGGCGCGATTGGGTGGGGCGGAGTTTCACGTTCTCGCACTCTCAATCGACAAGGGCGGGTTCGACATTGTGCGCGATTTCTATGCCGAGATCGGCATCACGCATCTCGATCTTTATCTGGCGGACCAGTTACGGGCGATGATGGCTTTCGGCGTTGTCGGCCTGCCCACGACACTGCTGGTCAACCCCCAAGGCCACGAGGTCGCTCGCAAGGTCGGCCCCGCCGCTTGGGACAGCCCGGCGGCCATTTCCCAAATCCAACGCGTCATTACAAAAGGATGAACCCAATAGTGACCCAAACCTCAAAAGCAAACCGGCCCTCATTCGCAATTCCCATGCCCGCGCGGCGCCAAACCCTAATGCTGACCGGCTTTGCCGCTATCGGTGGCGGTGCTGCATTGAATTGGGACTGGCTGACCGCCGTGGGGGCCGCGCCCTTGCTTCTTAGCCTCGCCCCTTGTGCCGCCATGTGCGCTTTGGGGCTGTGCATGCGCGGCGGCTCTGGCTGCGCCAAAAACGATCCGGTGGCAAAGCCGGACGCCCCGACAGACTGACCCTCAATCAAAAGGAACCGACATGACTTATACAGTGAAACTTACCACCGCAGCCCTGACAGGCTTTATGTTTGCCGCCTCTTTCGCGCAGGCGCAGGAGGCAAAAGCCGAAACGGGCGATATGCCCATGGCCGAGGGCCAACATATGAAAGGCGACATGGCTGACATGAAGGGGATGGAAGGTATGGAGGGCATGGAAGGTATGATGCCCATGATGAAGATGATGGCCGAGATGGGGCCGATGATGGAGAACTGCAACAAGATGATGCAGTCCATGAAGGCGCATATGGAAACGCATCATTCCGATGATCAAAAAGGCTGATGCTCTTGGTTCGCCCGTCCAAGCGGCGGGCGGACCCCTCGATTGAAAGACAGACTATGACAAAGATCACCCCGACCCACAGTCGGCTTCGCATTGTCCTTTGGACCGCCGCGATCGCCGCCGCCGTTGCCCTTGCAGGTTTCGCAATGATGCGGCCCGGACATATCCCCTCCCATCAGCCCGTCTATCGCGGCGACGCGGATATTCGCTCTGAATTTACTTTGATCAACCACGACGGGCAGCCCGTCACGCAGGAAGCTTACAAAGGTCGCTGGCAGCTTGTATTCTTCGGCTTCACCCATTGCCCTGACATCTGTCCCACTACCTTGGCCTATATGGGCAGCGTGCTTGATCAGCTTGGGTCGGACGCAAGCCAAGTTGCCCCGTTGTTTGTGACCGTGGACCCAGAGCGTGACACGCCTGAGGTTCTCGAAGACTATGTTGCCAACTTTCATCCTCAGTTGATCGGACTGACGGGGAACAAAGCGCAGGTGGCTGCGACGGCGGAGGCTTTTAAGGTCTACCATGAGAGGCTCTCGAACGAGGATGCCCCGGACGGCTACATCATGGCCCATGCGGGCCACATTTACCTGATGGCTCCGGATGGTCGGTTCGATGCTGTCTTTCTTGAAAGCGCGCAACCTGCCGAGGAAATGGCCGAACAGATTTCCATGCGCATCGCGAAAGATAAGAGAACCCAATGACACTCAGATTCCCATCGCCACCCCGCTTCGCGTCGCTGGCCGTGCGCATATATGCCGTGATCCTGCTGACTGTCACGCCCGCTTTTGCGAACCACCCGGGGGAGAACCTGAACCAAGCGATGGCGGATAAGGAAGCCGCGTTTGAACCCATCACCGCCCAAGAGGTGCCGGATGTGAAATGGGTGGCGCCAGACGGGGCCACGGGGTCTCTGGAGGCTCTGACAGGTAAGATCACGGTGCTAAGTTTTGCCCCCGACGCTTGCGGCAGCCCCTGTGAGGCGCAGCAGGAACAGCTTGGCAAAACCCTCTCCGCACTCAATGCCAGTGCCATGCGCGAGATGGTTGCCTTTGTCACCCTGCGCGATACGGCCTCTGCGGCCCCGGCAGAGCCGAACTGGACATCTGCGCAATTGTCCGACGCCGAGCGTCTTGGCGACACGGTGGATGCCTTTGCCGCCGCGAGCGCCCGGACAGACGAAGCCCCAATGGTGCATTTGCTCAACCGCGAGGGCGCGCAAGTCGGTATATTTCACGGCGCAGATTTCGAGCCGACCAACCTCGTGCTTTATATCAACGGGCTGACGCACCAGCGGCCCCATGCCGAACCCGGTTTTTGGCAGCGCGTAACGGGGTGGTTTCAATGACAAGCCAACGTTTGGACAGGCCACACTGGCTCACCACCCTGCGCCGCTTTGCGTTGTTCACGCTGCTGGGGCATTTCCTTTGGGAGGTTGCCCATATTCCGCTCTACACGATTTGGGTTGAGGGGACATGGGGCGAGATCGTCTTTGCCGTGGTTCATTGCACCGGAGGCGACCTGCTGATCGCCATGAGCAGCCTTCTGCTCGCACTGTTTTTCTTTGGCACAGGCGCATGGCCGCAGGCGCGGATCTATCCCGTCTTTGGCGCGATGCTTGCGATTGGATTAGGCTATACGATTTTTAGCGAATGGCTCAATATTGAGGTCCGCGAAGCCTGGGCCTACCGCGACATTATGCCAGTCATCCCGTTCATTGACGCAGGTCTGACGCCGATGTTGCAATGGCTCATCGTGCCTTTCGCAGCTTACTTCGGTGCGCTCAGGCGCTTATCAAAGGGGAAGGGGGCGCCGGGTGTTTGATGTCTCCTCCCTCGGGGTGATCGCTGCCTTGCTGGCCGGAACGATCTCCTTTGTTTCGCCCTGTGTCTTGCCTCTGGTGCCGGGCTACGTCTCGTATATCGCTGGGCACACCGGTGTCACGGGCGCGGAGCGCAGCCGTAGCAATGCGGTTTGGCTGAGCTTTTGCTTCGTGTTGGGGTTTTCAACGATTTTCATGGCGCTCGGTGCATCGGCCACAGCATTAGGACAGTCACTTTTCCGCTGGCGGTTCGAGCTGAACCTGATCGGGGGCGCGGTCGTGATCCTCTTTGGGTTGTTCATGCTGGGGGCCGCGCGCATTCAAACAATGGAACGTGACCTGCGGTTCAATCTCGACCTTCCCGGCGGGCAGCCGGTGGCGGCCTATGTGCTGGGCCTTGCCTTCGGCTTTGGTTGGACCCCCTGCATCGGACCGATCCTCGGCGCAATCCTAACGGCGAGTGCGGCAAGCGCCACGGTATCGGAAGGCGTTTGGCTGTTGGCGATCTATTCGGCTGGTCTTGGCGTGCCGTTTCTGATCGTGGCCGCCTTTACCGATCAGGTTGCAGCCCGCTTGCGGACGATTGGTGCGGTCGGGCGGCGTCTCCATCAGGTTGCGGGCGCGGTCATGGTCCTCATGGGGATCGCGATGATGACGGGCCAGCTCAGTGCCTTCTCTTGGTGGCTGTTAGAAGCTTTTCCGGTTCTGGGGACAATCGGGTAAACTATGTTGGAACCTTCCAGCGAAGGAGGGTGGTTAATCCTTTATAGCCTCATTTCCGAAGTGGGACCGCAAGGAGAAAAGCGATGATGGACGGTGATATGATGGGCGGCGGCATGATGTTTGGCATGGGGGTCGGCTGGCTTCTGGTGATCGTGCTTTTGGTTCTGGCGATCGCGGCATTGGTCAAATATCTGCGCAAGTAAGACGGGAGGTGGGACATGGAGACGTCTGACAAGCCAGTCGTCCTCGTAACGGGGTCAAGCGGCTATCTCGGCGCGGCGGTCGTCAAGCGGTTGCACGAGAAATACCGCGTTGTCGGGCTCGACCGTAACTCGCCCCCGCATCCGCCGCATCAGGCTGAATGCATCTGTTTCGACATCACGGACCAAGACAGCGTCGACAAAGCCTTGGCCCGGCTGCGCTTGGCCTACGGCGACCGCATCGCTGCCTGCATCCATCTTGCGGCGTTCTTTGATCTGAGCGGGGAGGACGATCCGGCCTATGACGCGGTGACGGTGGAGGGAAGTAAGCGGCTGCTGAAAGGGCTGCAAGATTTTGAGTTAGAGCAGTTCATTTTCACTTCCACCATGCTGGCGCATGCGCCCACCACGCCCGGCGAGCCGATAGACGAAGACGCGCCCTTCGACCCTAAGCTGCCCTACCGCGCCTCGAAAATCCGCACCGAGGCGATGTTGAGCGAGGAAAAGGGCGATGAGAAACTCGTCCTCATGCGCCCCGCTGGCATCTATGATGACGAGGGGCATTCGACCTTTCTCGCCCACCAAATATCCCGCATCTACGAAAAACGTCTGAGCGGTAAAGTCTATCCCGGTGACTTGTCCCGCGGTCAGGCGTTTTTACATCTCGACGATCTGCTCGACGCCATCGAACGCATCGTCGACCGCCGCCACTCCCTGCCGGATGTCTTCCCCGTGCTGCTGGGTGAGGCTAAGCCGGTCCCCTTTGGCGACCTGCAGCGGTTAATCGGGCGTGAGTTGCATGGCGAGGATTGGGTGACATGGAATGTTCCGCCCGCCGCCGCGAAACTGGGGGCATGGGCCGAGAACCGCATTTTTGGCGAAGACGCGTTCATCCGCGCTTGGATGGTCGATATCTCCAGCGATCACTACGAACTCGATCTGTCGCAGGCCGAGGAACATCTGGGCTGGACCGCAGAGCACAGCCTGCGCCAAGACACGCCGCATATGCTGCAAAAGCTGAAAGACGATCCGTATCACTGGTATGAGGAAAACGGCCTGAACGCGGCACGGGTTTCTGCGGCCAAGGTGGAGCAGGCAGCAGAAGAGGCCGCTGCCGAGGCGAAAGACGAGAGTGCCGCCGAACAGCAAAGCGCTGTGCGCGAACATGATAAGCACATGCGCATGATGCATTTCCAGATGCTCTGGGTGCATTGGCTGGTCGCGGCACTGGGCCTCTGGCTCGCCACCGCGCCGTCGGTCTTCGGCACATTTGACCAAACCGATTTTAGCGCTGCCGTGCAGCGCGTGACCGAAGATCGCGGGCTCTGGGCCGCCTCACTGCGCAGTTGGCTGACGGCGTGGAACAACGTGTTTACAGGGCTGGCCATCACCGCGCTGGCCCTCATCTCGATGAAGCCCGGCAATGGTTGGGCACAATGGGCGAACGCGGCGCTTGGAGTTTGGCTGCTGGCCGCATCGCTCGTGTTCTGGACGCCGGACCCAGCGGTCTATGCCAATGACACGCTGATCGGCGCGTTGGTGATCGCATTGACGATCCTGATCCCGATGATGCCCGGCATGTCACGAGAGGGCATGATGGACGGCGGGGACATCCCGCCGGGGTGGACCTATTGCCCCTCGACCTATGTCCAGCGTTTGCCGATTATCGCGCTTGGGGTCGTTGGCTTTCTGCTGTCGCGCATTCTATCGGCCTATCAGCTGGGTCATGTTGAAGGGATTTGGGAGCCGTTCTTTTCCTCGCCATCTAACCTCAACGGCAGCGAATATATCGTCACGTCGGACGTTTCCAAAGCATGGCCGATCGCCGACGGCGGATTGGGCGCGATGAGCTATATGTTTGAGATCCTGATGGGCGTTATGGGCAGCCGCATGCGCTGGCGCACGATGCCGTGGATGGTGGCGCTTTTTGGCATCGTAGTGGGGCCACTGGGGGTGATAAGCATCTATTTCATCATCATCCAGCCCATCGCAATTGGCACCTATTGCACGATCTGTCTGATCGCCGCAGCGGCGATGCTGATCATGATCCCGTTCTCCTTGGATGAGATCGTAGCGATGGTTCAGTTCATGGTCTGGAACACCCGCCGCGGCCGCCCATTTTGGCGGGCGTTTTTCCGGGGCGACGCGCTGCCGGGGTCGAGCAAGGGCGGCACCATGAGCTTCGACGCGCCGCCGCGCGAGGTTGCCCGGCAAAGTGCGCGGGGCGTCACTGTGCCTTGGACTTTGGGGGTGAGTGCGGCCATCGGTCTGTTCCTGATGCTGTCGCGCGCGATTTTTGGCAATGCCATGCCGCTGGCGGGCAGTGATCACTTGGTTGGCGCACTGGTCCTGACGACTGCTGTTATCGCTTGGGCCGAAGTGGCGCGCCCGATACGATTCCTGAACATTGGCTTTGGATTATGGCTGATCGGAGCGCCTTGGTTTTTGGGCGGCGGCACCATCTCGGGCAGCATGATCGGGGTGCTCTCCGGTAGCGCTTTGGTAGCGCTCAGCTTGCCGCGTGGGAAGCGTAGTGCGGAACACTATGGCAGTTGGGACCGCTATATCATTTGAAGCAGAAGTATCCTGAATTCGCACACGGTAACCGCGTCGAGTTTTTGGAGTGCGTTTTAAGCCTAAGAAGGATGCCCCACTCCCAAATGATGGCCTCTTGGTAGCATCAGCGCAGCATATCGAGTTTAACCAAGTCCGGTTTGGGCCGTTCGTGTCGATCAACAGCAGGGCGAATTTTGTTGAAAAACGATTGCTTGATCGGATGCTCCTTCGCTGATTCAATTACTTTATTGATTGGGGGATCGAGCGATGATGGGACCGAAGCAAGAAGCTCAG
>Ga0207906_1000329_pt1 | contig 21044 bp, 21 predicted proteins | sample LinPmetageLP37_FD_184050 | JGI IMG/M metagenome (GOLD analysis project Ga0207906, IMG submission 184050) | Marine viral communities from the Pacific Ocean - LP-37 (SPAdes) | ecosystem: Environmental > Aquatic > Marine > Oceanic | place: Pacific Ocean | collected 2010-06-16 | reverse complement strand
ACAAGTTAAATATTCGGGATATATTTCAAAGGAAAAAAACAATGCTGATAAATTAACGCGTTTGGAATATGTAAAAATCCCTGCTAATTTTGATTACTCCCAAATTAAATCCATGAGTTATGAAGCCCGTGAAAAGCTCAAGAAAATTCAACCAGTAAGTGTATCCCAAGCGTCAAGAATAAGTGGTGTATCACCTAATGATATTTCCGTTCTTTTGGTTTATATGGGAAGATAAATCTCAATGTTCCACGTGGAACAACCTATATTCTGTAATTCAAGGATTCTATTTTAATGAATGAAAAGAAAGCATATTTAACAGTAAAAGATCATTCCGTTTCTGGTGAAACATTTGATTTAATTAAAAATTCTGAGTACGGATTTCTTGAAACAATACCGCAGCCTTCGTTAGAAAAGTTACCCAATTATTACAAAAGTGAAGACTATATTTCTCATACAGATTCAAAGAGAAATCTTTTTGAAAACGTGTATCATTTGATAAGAGGAATTTCATTAAAACAAAAAATGAGATTAATTAATAGTTGCACTTCATCAGAAAAAAAACTTTTAGATGTAGGGTGTGGAACAGGTGATTTTCTTCAGGTTGCCAAAAAAGATACTTGGGAGGTTTATGGCATTGAACCAAATGAACATGCTCGGGCTATAGCAAATAAAAAAACGGACCATTCGGTTTTTGATATTGATCAATTATTAAAATTTAAACTGAATAGTTTTGATGTGATTACACTTTGGCATGTGCTGGAACATTTACCAAACCTAGAAGAACAGATACAGGTTTTTAAAAATTTATTAAAACTTGATGGCACATTAATTATTGCAGTTCCAAATTTCAATAGTTATGACGCGAAGTTTTATAAAAGCCATTGGGCAGCTTTTGATGCGCCAAGACATCTTTGGCATTTTTCAAAAAGTTCGATGAGTAAATTGGTATGTAATAAAAACATGAAGGTTGTAAAATCATATCCAATGCTTTTTGATGCATTTTATGTGAGTTTGCTTTCTGAAAAATATAGAACCGGGCACATGAATTTATTTAGGGCATTTTTTATTGGATTCATTTCAAATATGAAAGCTCTGAGTTCAAAAGAGTTTTCTTCTATAATTTACATAGTTAAAAACGACAATAATTAAATTAAACTAACATAACTACATTAATTCCTGACGTTTCATCAATACACCTGTCAATTTATTTAAACTGGCTTAAATCGCTTAAAAACACCTGCTTTTAAATAACTAAAAATAATTATAACGCCTTGTTTCAATAAGTTTTGCTTATATGTTAAAATCGGTATTAATATTCTATTTTACTTTCCTATTTTTGTGCAAATTATAAAACCAAAAAAATGAGAAATATACTTTATGTAATGATTGCAATGTTGGCTCTTACGTCTTGCCAAAAACCTGCTAAAATCGGATTTATTGATAACGGGAAAGTTATTAATGAATATCAGAACAAAAAAGATCTTGAAGCAAAATATCAAGCCAAAGACGCAGCTTTTCAAAAAAAGGCAGATAGTATTGGGCAGGCTTTTCAATTAGAAGCTCAGGCTTTTCAAACACAAGTTAAAACGATGTCTCCTAAAATGCAGCAAGAAAAATATCAGGCATTAGGGCAAAAACAACAAGTGCTTCAAAAGCAAATGCAATCAGAACAGCAACAAATTCAACAGGAATTTCAGACAGAAATTGATTCTATAATTGTTAAGGTAAAGGATTTTGTTAAAGCATATGGTAAAACAAATGGATACACTTATATTTTAGGAACCAGTGATGCGGCTTCCAATGTATTATATGGTAAAGAGGAAGATGACTTAACACAAACTATTTTGGACGAACTTAATAAGGCGTATAAAAAGTAATAAACATCTAATATACAGGTAGTTAAATAATAGAGGCTGCTTAAAAATTATATATTAACCGTCATTACGAGAAATTTTTATTTCGAAGTAATCTGTAAATCAATAACTTGCAATTTACAGATTGCTTCTCCCGATAGCTATCGGGAGAAGCAATGACGACTTTTTAGACAGCCTCTTTTGTTTTTAGCGATAGAATGAAAATGCCTTAGGGAGTAAACTTACCTGAATATTACCAACTCCAATCAATTCACCATCTGCCTGTATATATGGCAGCTCTTTTTGATTTATATCGATACAAATTAAATCACTATTTATGGAAACTACTTTATTATGATTTATAATTTTACCATTAAAAAGGTTTTTTAAATTTTTTACAACTTCAAGTTTGCTTAAATCTCCCGCAATACTTACGTCAAATAAACCGTCAAAAGGGTTAGCTGAATTAGTGAGTTGCATACCTCCACCGGAATATTTGCAAAGGCCAATTAAAACCATCAAGGTTTTTCCCGAATATTCTTTTGAATTAATACGTATTGTTGAAGAAAAAGGGTGAAATGAAAACAAACCTGCAAGAGCCCCAAAAAGATAAGCTAAAGCACCGTAATGTTTATATTTATGAACTTTACTTACTACGAAGCCATCAAAACCAACTCCAGCTAAATTGTTAAAGTATACAGCAGGTATGGTTTGATCAGGAAATACAATTTTCCCAATATCCTGACAAGTAATATTTTCGTTTTGAATAATCTTAATGGCTTCTTTATAATCCATAGGAATGTGGTGTGTTTTTACCCAGTCATTGCCTGTTCCAACAGGAATCATTCCTACTTGAATAGCGCTTGAAGGAATGGTTGTTTGTGACATAATGCCGTTCACAATATTGTGTAGGGTACCATCGCCACCAACACAAATAATGTGAGTGTATCCCTTTTCAATGGTTTTTTGAACCAGTAAAATACTATGTTTTGAATATTCAGTGAAGGCAAAGCAAAAATTAAAATTATTTAGCTTTAACTCTTTTTCAATTTTAGGCCATTTCTTTTTACAGGCACCATTACCTGAAGTAGGGTTTATAATAACAAACCAATTTTTTGAAGCATGGGACACTAAGCAGATTTTTTATGAAGTAACCGCGTAAGCTTAATAGATAAATCGGTTAATATAATCTTGGAGTTTCCATTTCGCTCAATATGATAAATGGCATTTTGCAATTCATCATTAATTTCCAAAATATTGGAATCATGGATGAATGGTGCAAAATTCTCAAGTTTAAAAGTGTCCGATTTAGGTTGCATATAAACCAATTCAGTGGCGTTATAATTTAACAATAAGGCTTGTCTGAAAAAATTTATACAGAAATTTAGAAATTGTTTTTGTGTTTCCCTACCGGTTTTGGCAATGTCATCGCTCCAGGTAATCAAGTCGTGAATAGCCGCTTTATTTCCCTTCGCTTTAAAAGCGCTCCGAATCCAAAAGATAAACCATTCTTCAAATTGTAAATCTTCAGAATCCTGATAAATGAGGTCACAGGCCTTATTATAATTTCCATTGGATTGTTGGGCAATTTTTGTGGCAACAGATTCCTCTAAACCATAATTTTTTATTAACCCTTGTTTTATAACATCTTCGGCTAATGGCGGAAAGTGAAGGACCTGGCAACGAGATTTTATAGTGCTTAAAATTTGTTCTTCATCTTCGGCCATTAAAATAAAAACCGTATTATTTGGCGGTTCCTCAATAAGTTTTAAAAGCTTGTTGGCGCAGGCTATGTTCATTTTTTCAGCCATCCAAATGAGCATGATTTTATAACCGCCTTCATAGGATTTTAATGATAAAGACTTTACAATTTCAAGCGCTTCATCAACACCAATTTGCCCTTGTTTATTATCAACACCAAGTTGTTTATACCAATCAAATAAATTTCCATAAGGCTGGTCTTTAAGAAGTTGCCTCCATTCATTCATAAAATGACTGGAAACTGGGTGGCTGTTAATTTTATCAGTGGTAGTAACTGGAAAGGCAAAGTGTAAATCTGGATGGGAAAACGTGTTGAATTTTAAATTACAGGATGTATTGCCTAAAATGTTTTCACCATTGGAGTTATTACATAAAATGTATTGCGCATAAGCAATGGCCATTGGCAGTGTTCCACAACCTTCAGGGCCAACAAATAATTGTGCATGCGGAACCCTACCATTATCCACACTTTGTGTTAGGTGTTTTTTAATGTATTCCTGACCTAATATATCTTCAAAAAGCATGGAACAAATATAGTTTTTTTATATTTCTTTCCCACTTCAATCGTTTTCGTAAAAAAACACGTTTTCAGCTCTTTATAATTAGTTACATTTGTATAGATATTAACATTCTAAATTATTGTTTTTCAGTAAAAACGATGTTTGTGTGTTAGTTTAAAACAGCAAAAAATAATTTATATAAACAGATGAAAACGCTTAACGATTTTAATTTTAAAAATAAAAAAGCACTAATACGTGTAGATTTTAATGTGCCTTTAAATGAAAAATTTGAAGTAACCGATGATACCAGAATTGTATCAGCAAAACCAAGCATTATAAAAATTTTAGAAGATGGCGGAAGCTGTATTTTAATGTCTCATTTAGGGCGACCAAAAGGTGTTCAGGATGAATTTTCTTTAAAGCATATAGTGGATAAAGTTGAAGATATTTTAGGGGTCGAAGTAAAATTCGTTGATGAGTGTATAGGGGAAAAAGCAGAAGCTGCGGCAGCAAGTTTGGAACCCGGACAAATATTATTATTGGAAAACTTGAGGTTTCATAAAGAAGAAGAGGCGGGAGACAAAGCATTTTCAAAAAAACTTGCTAAATTAGGTGATATTTATGTGAATGATGCCTTTGGAACAGCGCATAGACCACACGCTTCTACAACTATTATAGCGCAATTTTTTCCAAACAACAAGTGTTTTGGGTATTTGTTAGCTCAAGAAATTGAAAGCATTGAAAAGGTCATGAAAACAGGAGAAAAACCAGTATTGGCGGTACTTGGCGGCGCAAAAGTGTCTTCAAAAATAACCATTATAGAAAATATTTTAGATAAAATAGACCACCTGATTATTGGAGGTGGTATGTCTTTCACATTTATAAAAGCACAAGGTGGAAAAATAGGAGACTCCATTTGTGAAGACGATAAAATGGAATTGGCTTTAGAAATTTTAAAGCAAGCCAAAGCAAAGCATGTTCAAGTCCATATTCCGGTAGATGTGATTGCAGCCAATGCTTTTAGCAATGATGCGAAGACTCAAATAGTTAATATCAATGAAATTCCTGATGGTTGGCAAGGGCTGGATGCCGGACCAAAATCGATTGCCAATTTTCATAAAGTTGTTATGCAGTGCAAAACCATTCTTTGGAATGGGCCTTTAGGTGTTTTTGAAATGGAAAATTTCGCAAAGGGTACTATTGCTCTGGGAAATTCGATTGCTGAAGCGACTAAGAACGGTGCCTTTTCTTTAGTTGGTGGCGGAGATTCTGTTGCTGCGGTTAAACAATTTGGTTTTGAAGACAAGGTGAGTTATGTAAGCACTGGCGGCGGCGCTATGTTAGAAAGCCTTGAAGGTAAAACGCTTCCAGGAATAGCGGCCATTTTGGAATAAAACCAAGAATATTTTCCATTTAGCTTAAAAAATACGATTTTAGCAATACTTTCGTTGAATAATAAACTTAAGGCACTTTATGGTATTTCGAATTTTAATACTAGTTTTTATAGCGAATATTGGACTTTGTTTCGGACAAAGCAAGGATACAATTTCTTCACCAAAAATGAAGATTACTGACTCATTAATTGATGGAAATGTAGATATCAGCAAAAAAATTAAAGCTGAAATTGATAGCACAGTAGCTTTGAGTTTTTTAGACAATGAGCACGCCGCAGCATTAGATGAAAAGTGGTTGGCAGAATTGTATAGCAATGATTTATATGACACCATTAATAATTCAATTACTAATTTAACTTATGAAGAAGTTGAGTATCCTGAACTTCCTACGGATACTTTAAAAGCCAGATTAAAAGAACTGGACGCAAAAACACCATTTAATGTGGAGTACAATCCAGGGTTGGAAAGCGTCATTAAATCGTATTTAAAAAACAGAAGAGAAACAATTCAAAAGCTAATTACCTTAAGCGCATTTTATTTTCCTTTGTTTGAACAAGAGCTAGACAGTCATGATTTACCGCTTGAAATAAAATATTTAGCCATAGTTGAATCTGCACTTAAACCAAGAGTAAAGTCCAGGGTTGGCGCCACTGGTTTATGGCAATTTATGTATAGTACAGGCAAAATGTATGGTCTGGATGTGAGCAGTTATGTTGATGAGCGCAGTGACCCCATAAAATCAACGGAAGCAGCCACAAAGTATCTGTCAAAATTATATGAAATATTTGGAGATTGGGATTTGGCTTTAGCAGCCTATAATTCTGGTCCGGGCAATGTTACAAAAGCCATCAGACGGTCTGGTGGTTATCAAAACTATTGGAATATTCGGCATAATTTGCCACGTGAAACAGCTGGATATTTACCCGCATTTTTGGCAACCATGTATATATTTGAGTATGCAAAAGAGCATGGCTTTAAGCAAGCAAAACCAGAGTTTTCTTATTTTGAAACAGATACGGTACGGGTTAAACACATGATAACGCTCGATCAGGTTTCAGAAATTACAGGTGTTGAAATTGAAGAACTTCAGTTTTTAAACCCGTCGTATAAATTGGATATCATTCCTTTTATTAAGGACGAGAATTATACGTTAAGATTACCCAGAACGGTGATGGGAAGTTTTGTGAATAATGAAGAGCAAATTTATGCGTTTGCAAAAACTGAATTTGATAAACGCGAAAAACCCATGCCTCAATTTTTTGAATCCCAAAGCAGAACGACCTACCGCGTTAGGTCTGGTGATTTTTTAGGAAAAATTGCAAGAAAGTATGGTGTAAGAGTGAGCCAAATTAAACAATGGAACGGACTTAGAAGCAATAATATAAGGATAGGGCAACGGCTCTCTATTTACCCCAATAAACCTTATTCCCCGTCTAGTACTACAACATCCAAGACATCTGCAAATACAGTGATTTCAGGGGGTGTTACCTATTATGTTGTAAAGGAAGGAGACTCATTATGGAGTATCTCTCAAAAATTTTCTGGGGTTTCTGTTCAAAATATTAAAGATTGGAACGATATTAGTGGTAGTCATTTGAAACCGGGAATGAAACTTAAAATATCCAAAGGATAAATTCCTTTAAACTACCGTAAATTATGAGAAAACTTTTTTTAATCACACTTTTGTCTGCCTTTATTTTTTCGTGTGGGGACAGTCATTCAAAAAACGAAAAAATACTTTTTGATTCTTCAGGAAACATTAACAATGTATCTGTAGTTGTTGATAATGATATGTGGGATGGAGATGTAGGAGAAGCCATTAGAAACACACTGGCCGCTACTGTTGATGGGCTTCCACAAGATGAGCCCATGTTTAGCATGAAACAGATACCGCCAAGTGTTTTTTCTGGATTTGTAGCAAAAAACAGAACCGTATTAAAAATTGAAGTGCAAAATAAAGTTTCCTTTCAGGTTCTAGACAATATTTATGCAAAACCACAAAGGGTAGTCGTCATTTCAGGACCTACACAAGAAACTATAGTTAAAGAAATAACATCAAATGCGTCTAAGATTATTGTAGCTTTTAAAGATGAAGAGCTTACAGAAAAACAACGACGTATCAATCTATCACTTCATAATGATAAAAAAATTGAAGATAAATTAGGTGTTAGCATTAAGTTTCCTACTGCTTACAGGGTAGCAAAAGTTGACAATTCATTTTTCTGGATTCGCAAAGACATTAAACACGGAAGCATGAATTTGATGCTTTATGATTTACCTTATAATGCTATTAAACGCAGTGATAGTGTTGTTAACACAATAATAAAGATAAGGGACTCTATTGGGGAGAAGTATATTCCTGGACCCACTGACGGATCTTATATGATTACTGAAAACGCATATACCCCATTTCATTTTGAGACTATTTTAGACAATAAACCCACATTGGAAACAAAGGGAATTTGGGATGTCAAGAATGCATTTATGGCAGGACCGTTTATTAATTATAGTATTGAAGATGTAAAAAACAACAGATGGGTAGTTGTTGAAGGCTTTGTTTTTGCGCCTTCGGTTGATAAAAGAGACTACATGTTTGAGCTGGAAGCCATTATTAGATCTATTAAAATTAAATAAACCTTTATAAACACAAAAGAGGCTGTCTAAAAAGTCGTCATTGCGAGTCCCGATAGCTATCGGGAGAAGCAATCTGTAAATTGCAAATTGTTGGTTTACAGATTACTTCGAAATAAAAATTTCTCGTAATGACGGTAATATATACTTTTTAGACAGCCTCTTTTGTTTAAAAGAAGTCATTATTCTTTTTTATCGTCCTTTTTATCATCGTCTTTGCTGGCATCTTTAAATTCTTTAATTCCGCTACCAAGTCCCCGCATTAATTCAGGTATCTTTTTCCCTCCAAATAACAATAAAACTACCACAACAATTAGAATAATTTGTGGAGCTCCAATTACCAACGGTATCATATATAAACTCATAATGTATGTTTTTAAACAACAAAGTTAATAATTAAAGTTCAATAAAATTGTTTTCCACAGAAGATTAGTATAAAGACAATAGAACTCTTGAGATAATTTTAATTAATTTTGTTTTCGTATGAGCAAGAAAAAAGATAAACCCATAAAAATAGCACGTAAACTTCTGGATAAGTACCGCCTTGTTGTACTTAATGAGGATACCTTTGAAGAGCGTATTTCATTTAAACTTAACAGATTAAATGTTTTTGTTTTAGTCTCATTGTCAGTTATTATTTTAATAGTATTAACCACGGTTTTAATTGCATTTACACCGTTAAGAGAATATATTCCCGGATATTCATCAACAACGTTAAAAAGGCAAGCTACAGAATTGAATTATAAAACAGATTCACTTCAGCAGGTTATTACCATGAATGAGCGTTATTACAGTTCCATAAAAAAAGTGTTACAAGGTGATGTTAGTACCTTGGATTTAAATAAAGATTCCATTATCCAAGCTGTAAAACTGGAAGCCAACCAAGTCGATTTCCATCCCATTTCTGAAGATAGCCTGTTGCGTCAAAAAGTGGATAAAGAAGACAAGTATAATTTGTTTGAATCGGCAACATCAGCAACCAATTTTGTGTTATTTCCACCGGTAAATGGTCCTATAAGCGCACCTTACAATGTAAAAGAAAAACACTATGCAGTTGATATTGTGGTTGCAAAGGACACACCCGTAAAAGCAACAGCTGACGGGGTTGTGATTTTTGCAGAATGGACAGCAAGTACCGGCTATGTGATTATAATTGAACACAGTTACGGTCTAATATCAGCATATAAACATAACGCTTCCTTGACAAAATCTCAAGGCGATTTGGTAAAAGCGGGTGAAGTTATTGCAACTGCCGGTAGTTCTGGGGAGCTTTCAACGGGACCTCATTTGCATTTTGAACTTTGGAATGATGGCTATCCCATTAACCCAACAAACTTTATAGATTTTAAATAATGATATCACTAAAATCTGCCTTGGCAAAACCATTTGCAAAAATAATCTTTAACCGTATTCAAAAATGGGCGAATAATCCAATTGAAATTCAGCAACAAGTATTTCAGGATTTAATAAGTTCAGCAACAGAGACACAATTTGGTAAGGACCATGACTTTATAAGCATAAATTCCTATTCTGATTTTGTTAAAAAAGTTCCAATCAGGGATTACGAAGCACTTAAACCCTATGTTGAACGCGTAGTTGCAGGTGAAGAAAACGTCCTTTGGCAAGGAAAACCTCTTTATTTCGCGAAAACATCCGGAACTACATCGGGCTCAAAATACATTCCTATTACTAAAGAAAGCATGCCATATCATATTGAGGCAGCCAGAAATGCCATTTTATTGTATATCCATGAAACGGGGAACGTAAAATTCGTAGATGGTAAAATGATTTTTCTTCAAGGAAGCCCCATACTTAAAACGCAAAATGGCATTCAGTTAGGCAGACTTTCAGGGATTGTAGCACATTATATTCCAAAATATCTTCAAAAAAACCGACTACCATCTTATGAAACAAATTGCATTGAAGATTGGGAGACTAAAGTAGATGCCATTGTTGAAGAAACATTGCCTGAAAACATGACGATTATTTCTGGAATACCGTCATGGGTTCAAATGTATTTTGAAAAGCTACAACTCAAAACCGGTAAAAAGGTTGGGGATATTTTTAAAAACTTCAATTTATTTATTTTTGGAGGTGTCAATTATGAGCCTTATCGGGCAAAATTTGAAAACCTTATTGGAAGAAAAGTGGATAGTATAGAACTATATCCGGCAAGTGAAGGCTTCTTTGCGTTTCAAGATAAACAACATGAAAAAGGTATGTTGCTTCAGTTAAATTCCGGGATTTTTTATGAGTTTGTAAAGGCTGATGAATTTTTTAATGAAAATCCAAAGCGTATCACAATTAAAGATGTTGAATTAGGTATCAATTATGTGATGATAATATCAACCAATGCCGGACTTTGGGCTTATAATATTGGTGATACGGTTCAGTTTACTTCTTTAAAGCCATATAGAGTCATTGTTTCGGGTAGAATAAAGCACTTTATTTCAGCTTTTGGAGAGCACGTTATTGGAAAAGAAGTGGAGTATGCCATGCATGAAGCCACTCAAAACACATCGGTTAGGGTCTCTGAGTTTACCGTAGCACCTCAAATCAATCCGGAAAAAGGATTGCCTTATCATGAATGGTTTATAGAATTTGAAAATGAACCAACAGATGTATCCATCTTTGCAAAGAAAATTGATGAATCCCTTCAAATTCAAAATTCGTACTATTTTGATTTGATTCAAGGGAAAGTACTACAACCTTTAAAAATCACTAAAATCAAAAAAAATGGGTTTCAAGCGTATATGAAATCTATAGGTAAATTAGGAGGTCAAAATAAAATGCCCCGTTTATCAAATGACAGAAATATTGTTACGGTGTTTACCCAATTGAATTTAGTCAAATAATAGTATCTTTGCCCCGTTAAACAGTATCAATGAAGGACAAAAAGAAACACGAAAGAACACGCGCCCAAGAAAGCACCAACGCTATTGAGAGGATGTATATTACTATGCGCCATTTGTTTAATAGAGGGTTTTATAAGCCTATGGGGATTTCAGGGGAAACTTTAAGGCAATCCTTATTGCTTTTAAGGCCGGAAATATACGGTTCTATTGGTGAAGAAAAAGCAGAATTAGACGGTTTGCTGTATGTTATGGACAGGCTTCCCATGGGAATTGAAGAATGCACCTTTATTAACTTAACAAGTGATGAAGGCTATTCAAGTTCGCATTTCAAAGCCATTATTCCGGAAAAAAGACGACGTAACTGTTACAGGATTGATTCTGAACAAATGAATATTGAAATTACACGAGGGCGTTCTGAAATTTATGATATATTAACCCACCTCACATTTTTATTTGTTGAATCCCATAAAATAAGTAACCGCGTATTAATTGATGAAGTCGGTTCCACAACAAGGGATTGGATAAAACTTGAGAAAGCTGTTTTGTCTAATAATAAACTCACACAAACAGAACGTGAAATTGCCATATCGCACACCGCAAATATTTTAGGAAGAACATTTAATGAGTTAACAGAGATTTATGATGATTTTGCGGTAGAATCACAACCGGAAAGATTGTTACATATTGTGTATTGGTTGGGCAAATTGGCCATTGAAGAACAAATAAATAACAATAAACGCACGGTAACATTCAGTCCCGTTTTAAGAGAGCGTTTAGGACATCATATTCATGGTGAAATTTGGGCGGATACTATAAAAAACGTGCTTTATAAAAATGGGCTTTTAGAACGACCCATACACATTATTAGTGCGAATATGCACAGTGTTATGAATACATTATTTGCCCCAACCGCCTTAAAACCACTGATGGCAAAAAAGAATGTATTTGAAGTTTATGAAGATTTGAGTAAAGGCAGTAATGGTGTACTGCGTGATAAGGTAACAAAAGAAGCCTTGCAAAATGGCATGATTTTTATTGAGGATTCTTCAGGCACTAATATTGACGTGCAAATATTCGATACGGAAAAAATAGATTTTTCAAAAACAGATATTCAAATAAATAAAACGCTTTTACAATCTGAGAAACCGGTTGTTTTAGTTATGGATTATGCCTTTGGAGAACAGGCGTATGAAACCATTGATGAACTATTAAAACCATATAAACCAAAAGGCAAGAATGTGCATTTGAATGTAGGATCCATTTCCATTATGGGAAAAGCAGGAATTCTGGAAGGCGGGAAAGGAGATATTATGATTCCAACGGCACATATTTTTGAAGGAACAGCAGATAATTATCCGTTTCATAATGAATTATCAAAGAAAGACTTGGAAGGACAAGGCGTTGATGTTTATGAAGGCGCCATGATTACTGTTTTAGGCACTTCATTACAAAATAAGGATATTTTAAAATTCTTTCATAATTCAACATGGAGCGTTATTGGCTTGGAAATGGAAGGCGCACATTATCAAAAAGCGATTCAGGCAGCTTCTAAAGTGAGAGGTAGTATTAGTCCAGACGTAAAAGTACGATATGCATATTATGCCAGTGATAACCCTTTAGAAACAGGAAGCACTTTGGCTTCTGGAGGCTTAGGAACGACAGGCGTGAGACCGACCTATATAATAACCCGGAAAATATTAGAACAAGTATTTAACTAACACAAATTATAATTATGAGTAAAGAATTGCCACAGCCTCAACAATCTGAAGAAGTTGATTTAGGTCAATTATTTAAACTTATTGGAAATGCTTTTAATAGGTTGTTTATTAGTTTTCTCAGGTTTTTTATTTTTTTAAAAAAGAACCTTATAATCTTATTAATAATTACTGGTGTTGGTTTTGGTATAAGTTATTCGATATCGACTATTTCTACAAATAGTAAAAAAATAGACGTTATAGTAAAACCGAATTTTGAAAGCAAAGATTATTTATTTGGTATTGTTAAAGAAATCCAGTCTAAAATTGAATTAAATGACTATGTGTTTTTTGATAAAATTGGAATTGATTTACATGAATTACATGATTTAAAAATAGAAATGGAATCTGTTAAAGAATCAGGTTTAGAACTAGACTCAAAACCAGATTCAGAACTAGATTTGAAATATTTATCTTTTTTAGGAAGTTTAGAAAACAAAGAAGGAAATGCAAACAACCAAACGCTTATAAATGAATTTTTAGCGAGAAGAAATGTAAACCTTAATTATAAGATTTCTTTTTATTATAAAAGTGTTAAAAATGAACAAAGTACTATATTAAAAATAATAAAATATATTAATCAGAATGATTATTTTAAGGAATTAAGAGATATTTATTTAGCAAATTTAGAAGAGAAAATTAACGAGAATAATAGGTTGATTAAACAGGTGGATTTACTGGTTGAGAACTATTCTAATACTCTGAATAGTACATCAAAAACGATAAGGGATGAGTCTATTTTTTTAGGAGGAGAAAAAGGTTTAGATATACCTGCACTTTTGGAGTTTAAAAATACTTTAATTATTAATACGGCTTTAAATAAATTAAATTTAAAAGAGCAAAAAAACATAATTAGAGTGATATATTTTGGAAAAGAACAAGGTGTTGAAAGTAGTTTAATTAAGTCCGGATTATTTTTAATACCAAGCATTTTAATTGGATTATTTTTTGTGTGGACATTTTTAAAGTTTTTGAATAAAAAGGCAAAAGAACTATAAAAGGCAAACGATATGGGCTTTAAAATATTAATAACGGGAGGCGCTGGGTTTATTGGATCTCATGTTGTAAGGTTATTTGTTGAAAAATATCCAAATTATCAAATTTTTAATTTAGATGCGCTTACTTATGCTGGTAATTTAGAGAATTTAAAAGATATAGAAAATCAACTCAATTATTCATTTATAAAAGGAGACATCACAGACGAAGTTTTTATAAATAATTTATTTGAAAAACATACCTTTGAAAGTGTCATCCATTTAGCGGCAGAATCTCATGTAGACAGATCTATAAAAGACCCTTTAGCATTTGTAAAAACCAATGTAATAGGCACCATGATTCTTTTAAATGCTTTTAAAAACACATGGAAAGACAATTTCAGTAATAAACTATTTTATCATGTAAGCACCGATGAGGTTTATGGAACTTTAGGACAAACAGGACTGTTTACCGAAACAACTAATTATGATCCTAATTCACCGTATTCGGCTTCAAAAGCAAGCTCAGATCATTTTGTGAGAGCGTATGGCGAAACATATGGAATTCCTTTTATAATTTCTAATTGCTCCAATAACTATGGGCAAAACCAATTCCCGGAAAAGTTAATTCCACTATTTATTAATAACATCATAAATAATAAAGGGTTACCTGTTTATGGCGATGGAAATTACACAAGGGACTGGTTGTATGTAAAAGATCATGCGGTAGCTATTGATTTGGTGTTTCATAAAGGGAAAAACCATGAAACTTATAATATTGGGGGGTTTAACGAATGGAAAAATATTGACTTAGTGAAATTATTATGTAGTCAAATGGATGAAAAACTTGGAAGGCAACAAGGAAGCTCAGAAAAGCTGATCACCTATGTAAAAGACCGTCCAGGACATGATTTACGATATGCTATTGATGCTTCAAAGATAAACAGGGAATTAGGATGGAAACCTTCAGTAACCTTTGAGGAAGGATTAGATAAAACAATAGACTGGTATTTGAATAATGAGGAATGGTTGAATAATGTAACCAGTGGAGATTATCAATTATACTACGAAAAACAATATAGTTAGAAGGTTAGAAGGTTAAAAGGTTATAAGGTTAAAAAGTTAAATGGTTATAAAGTTAAAAGGTTAAGTAGTTATATGGTTAAAATAACATCTCATAAAGATTTAAAAGTATGGCAGGAGTCTATGAATTTGGTTACAAAGCTTTATAAGCTTTCTGAAAATTTTCCAAAGCATGAGGTTTATGGACTATCTTCCCAAATCCGAAGAGCAGCCGTTTCAATTCCTTCAAATATAGCAGAAGGCGCTGGAAGAAAAGGAGAAAAAGAATTTGCAAGGTTTTTATATATCGCTTTGGGGTCACTTTCAGAAGTAGAAACACAAACAGAAATTTCTCAAAGGCTTGGTTATATCCAAGATGTAGAAGAAATAAACAAGAGTATTTATTATATTAGAAATATGCTTGCAAATTTAATTAAGAGTATAAGCAATAAGCAATAAGTAATGTATAACCCTATAACTTTATAACCCAATAACCCAATAACCTTATAACTTTTTAACCCTTTAACCTTATAACTTTTTAACCCTATAACCATATCTAAATGAAAGGAATCATATTAGCAGGAGGGTCTGGAACTCGACTACACCCCTTAACTTTATCTGTAAGTAAGCAACTCATGCCTATTTATGATAAGCCCATGATATATTATCCGTTATCTACGTTAATGTATGCAGGCATCAATGAAGTATTGATTATTTCTACACCAAAAGATTTACCATTATTTCAAGAGTTGTTGGGTGATGGCAAAAAGTATGGTTGTCGATTTGAATATGCGGTTCAAGAAGCCCCTAATGGATTAGCAGAAGCGTTTATTATTGGGGCAGGTTTTATAGGAAAAGACAAAGTAGCATTAATATTAGGTGACAATATTTTTTATGGTACAGGATTAGCAAAACTATTGCAAGCCAACAATGATCCTAACGGAGGCATTATTTACGCCTATAGAGTGCATGACCCTGAGCGTTATGGCGTAGTGGAGTTTAACGGTGAAGGGCAAGCAATTTCTATTGAAGAAAAGCCAAAACAACCTAAATCTAATTTTGCAGTTCCAGGCATCTATTTTTATGACAATTCTGTTGTGGAAATTGCTAAAAACATAAAGCCAAGTCATAGAGGCGAACTCGAAATTACGGATGTAAATAGAGAATATCTTAAACAAGGCAAGCTTAATGTCAGTATTTTAGATAGGGGAACGGCATGGTTAGATACTGGTACGTTTCAATCATTGATGCAAGCATCCCAGTTTGTTGAAGTTATTGAAGAACGTCAAGGGTTAAAAATTGGCGCTATTGAAGGCGCTGCTTTCGAAATGGGTTATATAAATAAAGAACAGTTTAAAAAATTGGCAGAACCACTATTAAAAAGTGGATATGGTAAAAATTTATTAGGCTTACTTAATAATAAATAATGATTGTAAAAGAAACCAAATTAAATGGGTGCTTTATCCTTGAACCTAAAGTTTTTAAAGATAGTAGAGGTTATTTCTTCGAAAGCTTTAATCAGAATACATTTAACAAATTAATCGGACAAAACATTAATTTCATTCAGGATAACGAATCATTTTCGTCAAAAGGTGTCTTAAGAGGCTTACATTATCAAATTGGGGAACACGCTCAAACAAAATTAGTAAGGGTGATAAAGGGGAGCGTTTTAGACGTTGCTGTGGATATTAGAAAAGACTCACCAACGTTTGGACAACATGTTTCAATAGAGTTGTCAGAGGAAAACAAAAAACAATTTTTTATTCCAAGAGGCTTTGGACATGGCTTTATTGTGTTAAGTGATACGGCTATCTTTTCGTATAAATGTGATAATTTTTATAATAGGGAATCAGAAGGAGGTATTATTTATAATGATAAAACACTAAATATAGATTGGAAATTGGATGAAAAAGAATTTGTGGTTTCTGAAAAAGATTTACAGTTACCAACTTTTAAGGAGGCTATTTTATGACAACTATTTTGGTTACTGGAGGTAATGGACAACTAGCAAGTTGTATAAAGGATGTTGAAAAGCAGTATGATGATTTAAACTTTATTTATACAGATTATTTAGAACTGGATATTTGTGATTTAAATCAGGTACGGGCTTTTTTTAGATCTAATACTCCAATAGACTATTGCATCAATTGTGCAGCATACACAGATGTTGATAATGCTGAGACTGAAATAGATAAAGCCTTTGAAATAAATGCAAGAGGAGCAAAAAACTTAGCTTTAGCATGCCATGAACATGGAGTCGTTTTAATTCATATATCAACTGATTTTGTGTTTGATGGTGAAAAAACCGAGCCATATATAGAAACTGATGTAGCCAATCCAGTTAGTGTGTATGGAGCGTCTAAATTGCAAGGAGAAGTTGAAGTACAACAAATTTTAAAAGAACATTTTATTATAAGAACCTCATGGTTATATTCCGAATATGGTCAGAATTTTATGAAAACAATGTTGCGATTAGCTGAAACACGTGATGAAATTAGTGTCGTTTGTGACCAAATGGGGACACCAACTTATGCAGGTGATTTAGCGGAAGTTATAGTCCATATTATAGAAGTGAAATCAAAAAAGTATGGTATATACCATTATAGTAACACTGGAGAAACAAGTTGGTATGATTTTGCAAAAGCTATTTTTGAAGAAAGCAAAGTGCATATAGAGCTTATACCCATAAAAACAGTTGATTATCAGACATTAGCAAAACGGCCAGTTTTTAGTGTTTTGGATAAACATAAAATTAAAAATGAATTAAATATTCTAGTTCCATTCTGGAGAGATAGTTTAAAAAAAGCCATGTTAAAAAACAATTAATTGTAATTATGTCAAATTCTATAATTTGTTAAAAATATATTAGAAAAAGACTTTTCCAAAATACTATATAAACAAAAGTTATGAAAAGAATAGTTATTATATTTTTAATATTAATTGCTGTTGGTTGTAAAAATAAAAATCAAAGCACGAGTGATATTGAAATTCAAGAAACAATAAAAAAAGAAGCCAAAAGAGATAACCTTTTTAAGGTTACTATGGACGTTACCGTCAAGGAAGATGATAAATTTCAGTTATTTTATATTGACGACTCTCCTGAAGGAACTTTTACTCCAAAAAAAAGAGTAGTTTTTAATTTAAAAGGGGGTGATAGCCCTCAAAAAATTCAATTTACATTACCAGAAAAGGTTCTTCCTTATAAATTTAGAATTGATTTAGGAGAAAACAATATTGAAACAATTGTATTAATTAATGAAATAAAATTACAATATAACAATGAAAAAATAGTAATTGACTCATTAGTTTTGGAACGTTTCTTTCAACCAAATATTTATTTACAAAAAACCGAGAATGGCTATTTAAGAAAAACTATTGAAGGAAGATGTGACCCATTTTTGGTGACAACCCCTTTATTAATTAAAAAAATGGAGTTAGAATTATAATTTTTTGGTTTAGAAAAATAATATGAGGAAAACATTTTTAAATATGGAATTAGTTCAATGTAAAGAAAAGTATTGGGAATTTGTGAGAAACTTAAGAAATGATGAAAGAGTTTCAAATGGTTTTATTGATTCTAGTCATATTACTTACCAAATGCAAATCGAGTATATGAATTTTAATGCCCAATATTATAGAGTAGCATTAGTAAATGGAGATCCTGCTGGATATTTTGGAGTAATAAATGAGGATATTAGAATTTGTACACACCCTGATTTTCAAGGTAAAGGAGTTGGAAAATTTATGATTCAAGAAGGCATGAAAATATGGGCAAATGCCATTGCAAAAGTAAAAGTAGATAATATAGCAAGTTTGAAATTATTCAAATCTTTAGGTTTTACAGAAAAATATATCATATTAACAAAGAATAATTTATAAAGAAATGAATATAACCATTCCGTTTAATAAACCACATTTAACAGGTAAAGAACTGCATTATATGTATGATGCAGTTAATACAGGTAAAATTTCAGGAAATGGTAAGTACACTCAAAAATGCCAAGAATTTTTTAAAGAAAAATATGGCTTTGGAAAGTGTATGCTTACAACGTCCTGTACAGATGCTTTGGAAATGGCGGCTATATTAATCAATATAGAGCCCGGAGACGAAGTTATAATGCCTTCATATACTTTTGTTTCTACAGCAAATGCATTTATATTAAGAGGAGCTAAAATAGTTTTTATTGATAGCAGAAAAGATCATCCAGGAATGGATGAAGACGCTATTGAAACTCTTATAACAGAAAAAACAAAGGCAATTGTTCCTGTACATTATGCCGGTGTAGCTTGTGATATGGATAAAATAATGGAGATAGCAAATAAAAACAGTTTATTTGTAATTGAAGATGCTGCACAAGCCATTGACAGTTATTACACTAGTAAAGACGGAACGAAAAAAGCCTTGGGTTCTATTGGACATTTATCAGCATTCTCTTTCCATGAAACAAAGAATATAATTTCAGGTGAAGGAGGTATGTTAGCTATAAATGATTCTCAGTTTGAAGATAGAGCAGAAATTATTTGGGAAAAGGGGACAAATAGATCTTCTTTTTTTAGAGGAGAAGTTGATAAATATGGGTGGGTAGATATAGGCTCTTCTTTTTTACCATCAGAAATAATTGCCGCTTTTCTTTGGGCACAATTAGAGAATATTGAAAACATACAACAACGAAGAAAGCATTTGTGGAATACTTATTATGAAGGCTTAAAGGATTGGGCGCTAAAAAACAATATACAAATCCCTTATATTCCTGATTTTTCAGATAATAATGCGCACATGTTTTATTTGGTTTTTGAAAACTTAGATAAAAGATCTCTCGCTATTAAAAAATTAAAAGAAAATAATGTTTTATCAGTATTTCATTATCTGAGCCTACATGAAAGTCCTTTTTATAAAGAAAAACACGATGGTAGAGAGTTAATTTTAAGTGATCATTATTCTAATAGTCTACTAAGGCTACCAATGTTTTATGATTTGTCAAATGATGAAATAAATAAAATAATAGAACTACTTAACCAAGTACAATACTAATGGTTTTACATTTTGTAATAGATGAAAAAGTAACAGATCAAATTATTGAAAACTTTAGTAAAGCTGATGAAAATTCTAGGTTTTTGGTTTTTGTAAAAAATAGAGAAGAAGATTATAAGTATATTTCACATTCACACGATAAACTAATTAGGTTTGTTGAGATTGATGATGAGATTAACACACTTTTAAATAAATTAAAACCAAAAGCAATTCTAACTCATGCTTTTCATTTAGAATATGCAAAAGCTATTATTAAAATTAAAACTAAGCTAAATATTGCTTGGTATACTTGGGGATTTGATGTGTATGGTTTGCCTAGAATAAAACCATATACATACGCCGTTCAAACAAATAATTTTTTATTAAAAAACATTAGGGGACTTTTTTTAGGTAGATTAATTTTAGAAAACAGATTCACTAGAAAAATCTATTTTATACTAAAAAAAGGAGAAGAGGATAGATATTCAATTATTTTTGAAGCGTTAAAAAAAGTAAGGTTTTTTGTAACTTATTTAGAAGAAGATTATAAATACTTTTCAAAGTATTATTCCAATAATTTTCAGTTTGTAAATAGTTCTTTTAGTACTATTGATCAGTATTTAGCAGGGAATAAACTGTCAGTATTATTTGATGATGCTCAAAACATTTTAATAGGTAATTCAAATTCTATAGAATCAAATCATTTAGATGTTTTTTCTATTTTAAAAACACAAGATATTTTAAAAAACACCAAAGTTTTTACTCCATTAAGTTATGGTGATGATGAGGTTTATAAAAATGAGGTGATACATAATGGCAAACAAATATTAGGACCAGCCTTTGTTCCTCTTTTAGAATTCATGGATAGAAATGATTATATATCAATGCTTTCGTCTTGTTCTACTGGGATATTTTATCATTATAGACAACAAGCCATGGGAAATATAATTGCAATGTTATATTTAGGTGCTAGAATCTACCTTTCATCTAAAAATCCAGCATTCAATTTTTTTGTTGATAACGGAATAAAAGTTTTTGATTTTGACAAAGACTTTAAGCAATTTAAAAACACTAAGTTAGATTTAAAAACTGCTTATAACAATAAAAAGCAATTAGATTTAATCTTTAATGAGAATAAAGTATTAGAAGACATCAAAAATCTAATAAAAATTATATCTTAAAAAAATATGTCACTAAAAGGACAAGTCATATTAGGTTTAAAATGGACTTCATTTGCTACAATATGTTT
>Ga0207906_1000327_pt1:0-20000 | contig 21251 bp, 17 predicted proteins | sample LinPmetageLP37_FD_184050 | JGI IMG/M metagenome (GOLD analysis project Ga0207906, IMG submission 184050) | Marine viral communities from the Pacific Ocean - LP-37 (SPAdes) | ecosystem: Environmental > Aquatic > Marine > Oceanic | place: Pacific Ocean | collected 2010-06-16 | reverse complement strand
TGTACTGACGCTCGTGGCGTTCTACGGGATATTCTGGCGCCGTGGTGGTCAGACATTAGGTATGCAGACGTGGCGATTAAAAACGATTAATGATGCAGGTCAATGGTTAACGTGGGGTCAGTCGTTTAAGCGTATTTTGGCCGCTTGTTTGATGCCGCTGATTTTCGGCATTATTGGCAGTCTTATTGATGGATCACGCGCCGCCTTATTGGCCAGCGCGTTTCTTGGTTTGGTATTCAACTATGTGTTCTGCCTGTTCAACCCTCGCGGTCTGGCAGTACAAGACATGCTGTCCAACACCATCACCCTAAAAATGCCAAAAGTAACACATGAAGGGTTATGGCGCGGTTTTAAAAATCGTAAGAAGAAACTGTAGTCTGATTTTATTAACGTAATAACTCTTATCGACGTAATAATGTAGTTGTACTAATGATCAATTAATTCAGCTTAAACAGTTACATACTAACGCTTTGAATCAGCCATGCGGTGTAGCCCATAAAGAACAGTACCAATGTGGCACCTGACGTACGACCGAATTGTCGCTTTGTTTTAAAGGCAAACACGCATAGTGTCACTAGCAATATCGTCAAGACTCCCATTGCCATCACATCACGCGACAGAATCACTGGATCAGCAGCGATAGGAGCAATGACCGTTGCCAAGCCGACAACTGCCAAAGTATTGAAGATATTAGAGCCGATGATATTGCCGAGCGCCATATCATGTTCGCCTTTACGGGCAGCTGACAAGCTCGATACCAGCTCAGGTAATGAGGTCCCAACTGCGACAATCGTTAGGCCAATGATGAGCTCACTGAGCCCCCATAGTGTTGCTAACTCGACAGCACCCCAAACGATAGCACGTGAGCTAGCTACGAGCATCAGCATACCGATAATTAAACTCACAAGACCACGCGTTACGCTTGGTTCTAGCTTTTCTAAGCTCTCTGAGTTATTTAAGTGCTCTAAGTTATTTGAGTGCGCTGAGTCAGCATTAGCCACGACCATATCGTCTTCGTGCTCATGATAGCCTTCGCGTATACTCATTATGATCTGTAGTCCTAAAACGGCGACCAACAAAATCAACAATACGATACCATCAACTTGGCTCAATGTCCCATCACGTAGCTGCCAAGCGGCGATGACAGTAATTAGCAGCAGTAAGGGCAAGTCGCGCTTTACGATGCCTCTACGGATGATAATAGGGCTAATCAATACGGTTGCACCGAGTACCAATGCGATGTTGATGATATTTGAGCCATAAGCGTTACCTAGAGCCAGCTCAGGGCTGCCTTCTATCGCTGCTAGTACTGATACCACCATCTCAGGCGCTGACGTGCCTATACCCAATATTAAGACACCAATTAAGAAGCTAGGCACACTAAATTTCTTTGCTAGTGCTGTCGCCCCATCAATAAAGACATCGGCACTCCAAACTAAAATTGCTAACCCAATCAGTATTGCAAGCGCGGCCAACCACATCGGTATGTTTCCTTGTATATGATGAAAAATGTGAATTTGATAAATAAAAGTGGCATAAAAAAAGCCGAATCTTGATTTAGATTCAGCTTTCCCTTTAGCATCGAGATTTTTAGTAATAATAGCAGCTAATTCAAAGATGTAACTTTGTTTTTATCTTAAATTTACCAAAACCTCACCATCCTGTCATATTAAGCAACTTGTACAGGAATGATATTTGCAGTGTCTTTTACTGTGTTGTCTTCGTTGCAATAGACCAGTTTTGGCTGATACGTTGACGCTTCAACTTCATCAAAATGCGCGTAAGCACAAATGATAACGATATCGCCCAAATCTGCCATATGAGCCGCAGCACCATTTAATGAGATAATACCAGAGCCCGCCTCAGCACGGATAGCATAGGTGCGAAAGCGCTTACCGTTGGTCACGTTATAGATATCAATAGATTCATTTTCGCGTAGACCAGCAAGATCTAATAGATCACCGTCGATACCACAAGAGCCTTCATAGTGAAGCTCGGCGTGGGTAACACGGGCACGGTGTAATTTGCATTTAAGCATATTAAGTAGCATAGGTTAGTTCCTTGGCGTAACTGATATTAATTAACTAAATCAAAAGGTTAATGGGGATAAAACTGCCAAAATAAAAGGTCATTATCATTGAATGATTATATTATTCTGGTAATTTAAAGCCATTAATTTGTGAACGTGCTTTTTCGACATCACCATCTAACAATAATGGGAGCGCCTCAAAAGCAGCTGTCAGCGCGCTATCAATCGCAATCTGCTCATCAGGAGATGCTTTAGAGAGAACGTGTCCACTAACTTTAGACTTGTGACCAGGATGGCCGATACCCACACGCAGGCGATGAAAATCATTGCCAATATGCGGCGTGATATCGCGTAGGCCGTTGTGACCACCATGTCCACCGTCTGTTTTGAGTTTGATACTACCAGCTGGAATATCGAGCTCATCATGAGCAATCAACAATTCATCATTTTTGATGCCATAGAAATTTACCATAGGCACCACTGACTGACCAGATTTATTCATAAACGTCAGCGGCATAAGTAAACGCACATCAGATCCATGAATCTGCCCACGCCCTGTCACTCCATGAAATTTCTTATCAGGGGAGAGCGTGATATTAAACTGCTGAGCCAAATGATGGACAAACCAAAATCCTGCATTATGACGCGTAAACATATACTGCTGACCAGGATTACCAAGACCGACAATAAGCTTTATGGCCATAAAAACACCCTGCTTGAATTTGATAAATAGGGGTAAGGATTGAAGTACTGATAGACAGTTTATTTTCAAACCTTACTTACAAAAACAGCAGGAGATTTTAATCACCTGCTGTCTTATTGACTAAACGAATGTATCACTAACCAGCACAAAATAATGCACTAGTTAGAAATAGTATATTACTCGCTGTCTTTGTTTTCGTCAGTACCGTCGTTTTGCTCAGTTGCTGGTACTTCATCAGCATCAACGTCAGCATCAGCATCAACTTCTTCTACTGTTGGTGGCTGCATGTTAACGATAGTACGGTCATGACCGTCTTCTAGCTCAAGCTCATGGATAACAACGCCTTCAGGAAGTTTGATGTCTGATAGACGGAACAAATCACCGATTTCCATGCCAGACACATCTACTTCTAGGTATTCAGGAAGTTGTGATGGTAAGCAGATAACTTCGATATCAGATACTAGAGTAGATAGTACACCAGCAGCAGCAGTACCAGGCGCATCTTCACGACCAGTGAAATGAACAGGAACGTTCATGTGAATTTTCTGACCTTTTACAATGCGCTGGAAATCAGCATGCATTGGGAAGCCTTTAGCTGGATGGCGCTGCAAGTCTTTGATAACTGCTTGATGCTCTTCACCGTCAACGTTGATAGTCAAGATGTGTGAGAAAAACGCTTCGAATTCTAGTGATTTTACTAGTTCGTTAAGCTTGATAGAGATAGCTGTTGGCTCTTCGTTACCACCATAGATGATAGCAGGAACTAGGTTCTGCTTACGTAGGCGGCGGCTCGCACCTTTACCTTGTAGTTCAGCAGCACGATCAACGGCGTTTAGTTCAAAATGATTAATGCTCATGGATATAATCCTATAAAAAAAATGATGAAGTGTCTGGTCATAAAAAAGTGGATTTGCGACCAATCCACTAATACGTGATGATAGCTAATATTATCGTTACGAATAAACCTCGTAATGTCTAAGCTTAGCCATTTGCTTATAGCAGCGCTCGCTACGATAATTACCATAACGATGGTTGCTGTTAAGCATGATCAGCACTTTTGATAGTGCCAGCCTAATAAAAACAACGAAAAGGTCAGCACAGGCGCGCATTATACGTGATTCTGTAGCAATAATAAAGACCTACGTAAAACGCCTACACAAAACAAAGCGCCAAGTAAGGATACTTGACGCTCTGTTTTTTAACTATTCAAGATGTCTTATGACAGTCATTGCTATTCAAAATTAACGCAATGGCTGTTTTAAAAATAACTGTATCAAATTAAGCGTCAAACATCGCGCTAATAGATTCTTCGTTATTGATACGGCGTAAGCTTTCAGCCAGCATCGGTGCAATACTTACCTGACGGATTTTGCTACAGGCTTTGGCTTCAGCGGATAGTGGAATTGTATCGGTCACAACCACTTCATCCAATGCAGATTCGCTGATGTTTTTCAGTGCGTTACCTGATAGGACAGGGTGCGTGATGTAAGCCAAGACGCGACGTGCACCATTTTCTTTCAATGCTTCGGCAGCTTTACACAATGTACCTGCAGTATCGACCATATCATCAACGATAACGCAATCACGGTCACGAACATCACCGATGATGTGCATTACTTGTGACTCATTGGCACGAGCACGGCGCTTATCAATAATTGCCATGTCGGTATCGCCTAACTGCTTGGCCATCGCACGTGCACGAACCACGCCGCCTACGTCAGGTGAAACAACCATGATATTGTCATAGTCTTGCTTTTGTAGGTCGTTTAGCAATACAGGTGTACCGTAGATGTTGTCTACAGGGATATCAAAGAAACCCTGAATCTGATCTGAGTGCAAATCAACAGTCATTACGCGATCGATACTGACGATGTTTAGCATGTCAGCGACCACTTTAGCCGAGATAGGTACACGAGCTGAGCGTGGACGGCGATCCTGACGAGCATAACCAAAATATGGCATGACAGCTGTGATACGACCAGCACTAGAGCGACGCAAAGCGTCAGCCATCATCATGATTTCCATCAAGTTGTCGTTGGTCGGTGCACAAGTAGGCTGCATAATAAACACATCTTTACCACGTACGTGTTCTTTGATTTCCACGGCAATTTCGCCATCAGAAAAACGCGTGATGTCAGCTTTACCAAGAGGTATGTGAAGATGATCGGCTACGGTTTTTGCTAATTCTGGGTGGGCATTACCCGTAAAAATCGCCAAATAAGGCATGACAGAAGTCCTATTGATTGACTCAAGCAGCGACCGCTAAGCAGTGTCAAACTGCTCAAATTAAGAAAAGAGTGGTGAAGGTGTTGAAGTATACTATTACAGTAAAAAATGGCAGGGGTAGCTGGACTCGAACCAACGGATGTCAGGATCAAAACCTGATGCCTTACCAACTTGGCTATACCCCTGTAATGTCTAGGCTATGAACAACCGATATATAATAGCGACTAAGTAGTCGTTCTTAATATGGTGTCATGACCTGTCAGTTATCTAAAAAACGGATAAACCGTTTAAAACATAACTTTTCCCTAGCGGTGTCCATTGCGAACTATACCGAAACTGGGATAACGTTGTCAATGACAATAGCATAAGAGGTCATTTATAAACCGCTTATACTATTGTATGTCTAACGCTTCGTACTAAAAAATGGCAGGGGTAGCTGGACTCGAACCAACGGATGTCAGGATCAAAACCTGATGCCTTACCAACTTGGCTATACCCCTATTGTGGCGACCTATTATAAGTAAATTTTCAGATTTTGCAAGTCATTTGCGGCTTTTTCTGCTATTTATTCATTATAGGTTACTGCTGGCGCTATTTTAGCAAATTAAAATAGGCAATCCTACCGTTGTCATTATTTAGATGATAAAAAATCTAAAGGTTGTATGTGCTATTTTAAGTTTCCAGCGATATATGCCGCACAAGGCGCATCTGCAATCCACTTCGCCAACAGTTTTTCATTAGTAGCCACACTCGCATCTAAAGGCAAAAACACGGCACTACCAGAACCAGTCATTCGTGCTGTGCCGAGTGCTTGCGCTTCTAACCCCTGCAAATAATTCAATGCATCTGTAACAGCAGGCGCGAGGCTCATGACGACTGGGGTAAAGACATTATGATAAGGCGTAGTGAGCGTTTGTAGATAGTCAGCGTATTGGTTTTGGATAGTTGCAACCGATAGGGGCGCGATATCTCGCTGTAGTTTTGGATGAGCGAAAAGTGTGGCAGTATTTACATGAGCGTTAGGCGTCAGTACTAAATATTGCTGGTCAGGCAACTCAATCGTAGTCAGTTCTTCACCAATACCCATCGCAATAGCGTCTTGGCCAAATATAAATATAGGTACATCTGCACCTACAGTCACGCCAATCTTTATAAGCTCATCACAAGTAAAATTAAGCTGCCAAATCTCATTGAGCAACAGCATAGTCGTTGCTGCATTAGATGAGCCGCCACCCAATCCTGCACCCATTGGCAAGTGCTTATCTAAAGCGATATGCACTTTTGCTAATTGCTCAGGTAAAGTGTTTGACTGTATGGCAAATGCTAGCAATGCGCGTGCCGCTTTGAAAATTAAATTGTCTTCTATACTAGTAGTGATAGCCTCTGCGCCATCTAGTATCAGTAGCTGATGACAGAATTGATTAGCACTTAATTCACTAGCTATAGTAGAAATCACGGCATCATCGCTGACCGAAAAATGCAAGTAATCGCCCCAGTCAAGCAGGCGAAATACCGTTTGCAAATTATGATAGCCGTCGGCACGTTTACCAGTGATATGCAAAAACAGATTGAGTTTTGCAGGTGATAAACGAGTAATCATAGAAACAGATGATACGGCTATATTTTCAGTCATATTTTTTTATCATACGGTGCAATTATAAACAGCTATCTTAATTAGCAATGATGGTTTTTAGCAGGCTTTCTGTTGTTAATGAAGGATGGATTAATGGTTAATCGTCATTACAACTTTGTTGCCTTGTGGTTGTACGGCACTAATTTTACTAGGTAGCTTATCCGTACCTTTATAAGTAAAGCTGGCTGTCCACTCACCATTGACTGAGCTAACTAAACGGTTCTGATCATCCAGTTGTGGCGCACTGTCTGAAGGTGCTGGGCGACCAGAAATCCAGTAAGGCATTTGTGAAATTGGTGCTTGCCAACCAGTGGCCTTCTTTAGCAAGGTTTCAGGATCGTCAGCGGTCAATGACCCTGTCTTTTCGCTAACTAGAGTAGCGGTCTGACCATTGTATTCGATGTTGGTTTTACCAATACCGAGTGCGCCAATCAGCTCAATGGCAAATCGGTCATTTTGCTGACCCCATGCATAAAATGCACTACCACCTTGGGTACCGGTCGAGTCATTCGCAGGCGTCGTTACCCCAATTTTACCAGTGATATTAAAGCTCTCTAGCTTTTTTGGTTGATCAGCGTTTTGACCTTGTACAGTGGTCGTTGGTTGGTTGGTCGCGTTGGTTGTTTTTAATGATTGGCAACCAGAGGTAATGACCAGCGCTGCAGTTATAGCAGTAAACAGAGCCAATTTATTTGGTTTATAAGAAGTGATTGATGCTGACATAATAGTTTCTCAAAATGGAAAGATGAACAAAGATATTAGCTTAAGCGTTATTTGTTGCTCGGTTATGCACGGCTGTTAGCTTCTTATAACGACCTTGTAATTTATACATGCTTCGTTATTTATAAAAACCTTATCAACTATCATATCTCTGTGACTACAAAGCTCGAATAACATATCCAAAATCATCACTATTAATACAGCTGTATGCGGTCATTAATATTATGCTGTCCGAATGAGAAGCGCTGCTGCAAATCTGCGAGTAATGCCACAACTTTGTCATTGTTACCTAAGCCTTGGTAGGCGCGCAACAACAGCGCACCTGAGCGCAAGGTCGGTAGCACATCATAGGGGGTCTGTAGGTAGTCGATGACCTGCTGATAGTTTTCTTTGGCCAATGCATTACTCGCCAAGACATTTAGGGCTTGCAGATGTAGGTCGTTATCATAACGTGGGTCATCATAGCGAATCTGAATAATTGCGGTAGCTAGCGCCAGACCTTGCTCTGAGCTGCGCTCATTTGCTAGTAGCAACTGTGCATAGCTCAACTGATAGGATAAGTTACTAGGATCTAAAGCCTGCAAATGGTTGAGCAGGGCGCGCTTAACGACATAGTCTTCTTTATCATCTAACAGCTGAGCCCGTGCAAAGAGTAGCATCTCATTATCAGGGTATTTACGAGCGGCACGGGTCAGTAGACGCAGTGCTTCATCCGACTCGTTTTGTTGCCACAAGATATCGGCCTGCATGACAAAAGTGTCAGGCGCGAATACCGTGAAGTCTTTGCGCAGCTTCTCTAAAGTCGCGATTGCCCCATCGACGTCGTTATCGAGTAATTCAAACGCCACTACTTTTCTACGTGCTTCTAATACCAAATCCTCTTGCATGACGCCATTGAGATAGTATTTGGCTTGATCGAACAACTGCTGACGCTCAGCACTGATACCCAGATAATAATAGGCTTGGTCAAGATAAGCTGGACTCTTAGCAAGCATATTGAGTAGCTCATCGGCGCTAGCGTACTCTTCAATATCCAAGCTCACTAAAGCTGCGAGTAGAGTAATCTCAGAATCATCACTGAAACGGCTATGCGCCTCAAGCAGTAACTTCCAAGCTTGTTCGCTTTGCTTTAAATCTAATAAATAACGAATCTCATATAAATATAAGCTTTTGCTATCAGGATTGCGTAGACGAGCTTGACTGACATAATTAATGACAGTCTCTGCGGTCACGATTTTGCGCAATATATCCGCTTTTAACGTAATAAAGGGCACGTAGTCTGGCTGACGCTCTAGCGCTCGATTGATATGAACGATAGCCACTTCAGGTTCGTTAAACTGATAGAGTAAGCCCGCTTTTAACACTGACAATGAGGCATTTTGCTCACTATCTAGCGGCTGCAACGCGGCAAGAAGCTCACGTTTGTCATCATCATTATTTGGATAAATACCTATGAGAATTTCGCTTAAATCTGCACGTGGGTCATAGCGCAAGATACGGTTTAAAGTCTCGCCTGCTAATATATAGTCGTGGGCACGTAAGGCCAAATGCGCGACATAAAACCATGCAGGCACATGGTCAGGATTTTGGTCCTGCCATGTCTTGGCAAACTGTAATGAGTCTTCAACCCTTTCATTACGCAAAGAAAGGCTAAGCGCTCTCTCAAATACCGCTGTGGCATCTTCTTTAAAAGACTGTTGCTTATAAATAGCAACTGCACGTCGTTTGTCATCGCGATCAGCAGCAAACTCGGCATCCAGTAGAGCATACAAGCTTGGTTCACTAAGCTCAGGCTGCCATAGGCTGGCTGGTGCTAGACCATTAATGTTTTTTACGTTTTCTATGGTGAGCGTATCTTCATTATAAGGTGTATCAATCGGAGCACTACTATCATTTACTTTATTGCCATTTGGCTTATTGGCAGTTACCTTATTGGCAGCTGCCTTATTATCGGTAGCAACGGATACTTTAGGAATTTTTGTTTCTAGCAATACATCGGGATGACTAGCATGAACAGGGGCTCCCAAACACAGGCACACAGCTAGAGACAACGCTAGCTTATATCGTTGACACAGGCGCTCAATAGCGACATGCAATAAAGCACGGAAGCTAGAGTGTTCGCTATAGGGATGTGGTGACCGAAGTAATGACCCAAAAAAAATCATAGATAGCCGTATTCGCCCATGGTTTACCTACACAGATAAGGCAAGTTTGTTTTAATCATTTTAAGTTATATATTGGAAATATGTACCCATGACAAACATTATAAGAGTAGACCGATGAGATAAACAATAGCATCCGTGTTACTCATATAGTGGCATGTCTGACCGTATGAATATGCTACTAGTAGCGAGTACTTTGCCAAAGAACAACACTGAAGATGATTAAATATAGATAGGTCTGTCGAACTGAATATTATAGAAATATAACAAGTTAAGATAGAGTAAGCGAATGATTTAACATTATATTATTGATCAGAAGTCAAAACCCAGCTATTGATTTTATAAATCGTATGAGTAGTTGATTTGTTACATTTGCGACCAGATACAGAGATATGGTTATCATAGATGGGTGAGTGTTAATTAAAGCCCGCAATAATGATATAATAGGCGGTTTTTAGGGTCTTCCTTTTTAGCGCTGTCGTCAAAAACTGTCTTTTAAAAATAATAAGATAGCGTAAGGGGCAACTGAGCGTCATGTTTATGGTCTATCGATAATGAGATTAGTGGTCATTGGGGTCAATCACAAAACTGCACCAGTCGCTCTGCGAGAGCGCTTGGCGCTTGTGGGTGACGATGTAAATGTCGCACTCAAACAAATAGAAGCCTTTACTGATGGTAGCGTGATCGTCTCCACTTGTAACCGCACCGAAATCTATGCGCTAGTGCCACAATCGCCAACGTCGCAGCACGCTAATAGCCAATTATCTGACTCACAATCATCCGATATACAGGATGTCAAAGCCGCAGGGCAGTTATCTAATAATGCTTTTAGTAGTAGCATGAATATCTCGTCTGCTGCGATTAGTGCGCATATTACCAAAATCAAAACGTGGCTGGCTGACTTCAAGCAATTGCCACTCGTTGATATTGATCCTTATCTCTATGTACATCGTGATACCCATGCATTGACTCATTGGTTAAGAGTAGCGGCTGGTCTCGATTCTATGATACTGGGCGAGCCGCAGATTCTCGGGCAAATCAAAAACTCTGTGCATCTGGCTCAAGACCAAAAAGTACTCAGCAATCAGCTCGGTTGGATCATCGATCAAGTATTCGCTGCTGCCAAACGAGTGCGTAATGAGACGCAGGTTGGCGCACAGGCCGTATCGCTTAGCTTTGCCGCAGCTAAACTGGTCACTCAGATATTTGATGATTTACCTAGTCGTACTTTACTGGTCGTTGCGGCAGGTGAGATGAATCGCTTAGTTGCCACTCATATCGCAGGGTTAGGGGTCGGACGAGTCATTATCTGTAACCGTAATCCCGAACGTGCCGAAGCATTAGCGGCTGAGCTACGTGGCCCTAATCGCCGCGTAGACGTTAGACCCTTACAAGAGTTACCGCAAGTATTGGCGGAAGCCGATATCGTTAGTAGTTGTAGTGGCAGTATGGATTTGTTGATTGATAAGACAATGACCATACAAGCGCTAAAACGTCGCCGTTATCAGCCAATGCTTATGATAGATCTGGCCGTACCGCGCGATATCGATTCGACCATTAGCCGTATTGATGATGTTTATCTGTACTCTGTCGATGACTTGCAGCATGTGATTGCAGGTAATATCGAGCAGCGTCGCCAAGCCGCAGTGGATGCTGAACTGTTAGTGAGTCAATTGGTGGTTGAAATAGATCGCCGCTTTCAGGTTCGCCAAGTTGGTAAAGATATTCAGCAATACCGCGCGTGTACTCAAGGTCAGGTGGATAAGCTGCTGCATGAATCTATTGCTAAGCTGCAACAGGACGATGTTAGTCCAGAAGATATCATCACTGAGCTATCGCGACGTTTGACTCAAACATTGACCCATGCACCATCGAAACTGATGCGCAAAGCCGCACGTGAAGGCGATAGTGAGTTGCTAGACTTCGTAGTGTCAGGACTACAAGATGCTCATCGAGGGCATTGATGCTTTCATCGTGGCTTTATAAATCAAAACTTATCAATCAATCAATACCTACCAATAAATGCTCGATAGCGCAAGTCATATCGTTGCCTGAGCGTATCGTTGTCAACCTTCAGTATCAGTGCTAATATCAAGCTCTCATGGATGGCTTAGGTCAAGATATGTGCTGGTGTTTGCTCGTAATATGACTACAAATATATTAACTTCACGTTAGTAGACCTCATTAGTGTCCGTTGTTTTTTGTTTGTTTAAAAATAATGCATCTCTAGACAGCGCAAGATCTCACCATCAAAAATAATAGTACTTGATTATAGTGCTATCTAATCCATGTCGCATATTATCTAACCATACACTAGGAGTGTTCAATGCCTGCATTACGTCAAGATATCGATCCAAACGGCTTATTAGAGTATTCAGTGGTTTACACCGATCGTGCGCTGAACCATATGTCAAAAGCCTTTCAGCAAGTGATGAATGACCTATCTAGTGATCTAAAATCTGTGTATAACGCGGACGCCATGGTGATCGTTCCTGGTTCTGGTACTTATGGTATGGAAGCAGTCGCTCGTCAGTTGGCAAATGATGAAGACTGCCTAATCATTCGTAATGGTTGGTTCAGCTATCGTTGGACGCAAATCTTAGAAAAAGGCAAAATCGCCAAGTCATCTACAGTCCTCACGGCCAATCGTGCCGATAATAGTGAGTCGCCAAAGCCGTTTGCTCCAGTCGATATCGACGTTGCTGTAGCCAAAATCAAAGAAGAAAAGCCAGCAGTGGTATTTGCGCCGCATGTCGAAACCTCATCGGGCATCATCTTATCAGATGACTATATCAAAGCGTTGAGTGAGGCTGTGCATAGCGTTGGCGGATTGTTAGTCATTGATTGCATCGCCTCAGGTTGCGTATGGCTAGATATGAAATCATTGGGTATCGATGTACTGATTAGCGCACCGCAAAAAGGCTGGAGCAGTACACCGGGCGCTGGTTTGGTCATGCTAAGCGATGCTGCTGTCAAAAAAGTAGACAGTACTGAGTCTGATAGCTTTAGTATCGACCTAAAGCAGTGGCTAAACATCATGCGTGCCTACGAGAATGGCGGTCATGCTTACCATGCAACGATGCCGACAGACAGCTTACGTCAGTTCCGTGATGCCATTAATGAAGCTAAAGCAATCGGTTTTGATAAATTGTGTGACGCGCAGTGGATACTTGGCAAACGTATCCGCGAAGTACTAGAAGCCAAGGGCGTTGAGAGCGTCGCTGCTGAAGGTTTTAAAGCACCTGGTGTGGTCGTCTCTTATACCGAGCGTGATGACATGCATAAAGGTAGCGCGTTCGCTGAAATCGGGGTACAAATCGCGGCTGGCGTACCATTGAAAGTGGGCGAGCCTGATAACTTCAAAACTTTCCGTTTGGGTCTATTTGGCTTGGATAAATTGACTGATATCGATGGTACAGTAGCGCGTTTTGAAACGGCACTTGATAAGGTGCTGAGCCAGTAAAAATCGCCATTAAACGAGCTAATAAAGACAGTAATATGATAGCTTATTAAGTTTTTTCACCGCCTTTTTTAAAGCCTTTACAGTACAGTCTTTACAGTTATAAAAAATACTGAACCATTAGTGTCATGCTAGGTTCAGTATTTTTTTACCTTTTTATTATATTTTATAATATAATGTATTTTTATAAATTAATACTCAAGTACGTATTTAATAAACTTAATTAGGTAGTCCGTTATGAGCATACAAATAGACTGGCAAGCATTTACGCCGACCTCCTTAGTTGGGGGTCTAATGCTAGGCGTAGCGACGGTTATCTTACTGCTAGGTATCGGTCGTATAGCAGGTATCAGTGGTATTTTTTCAAGCCTACTAAAACCCAAGCGTGTAGAGATGTGGCAGGTGCTGTTTATACTGGGTTTGGTCATCTCACCACTGCTATATCAGTTGGCAAGACCACTACCTGAGGTAGCTATCAGTACTTCCGTGCCATTATTGATTGGTGCAGGGTTATTGGTCGGCTTCGGCACGCGTTTAGGTTCAGGATGCACCAGTGGGCATGGTATCTGCGGTAATGCACGGCTGTCTCCACGGTCATTGGCAGCGACCGTTACCTTTATGCTGTTTGGAATTGTGACCGTCTATATCGGTCGTCACGTACTAGGCCTGCTATAGCGAACTCATGGCAGATTGCCAGATGAAGGTTGATAGCTGGGCTAACGCGCGAACGATATATGATGGTTAATAAAAGATAATAATAGCGAGATATGACGATGCTAAAAAATATAATCGGATTGTTAGCAGGACTGCTGTTTGGACTCGGACTACTGGTTTCAGGTATGACCGATCCTGTAAAGGTACAAGGGTTTTTGGACGTATTTGGTGCATGGGATATATCCCTTGCACTGGTGATGGGCGGTGGCTTGATCGTCGCTTTCTTCGGTGTGCGATTAGCAAAGCGTCAACAGAGCAGCTGGATTGGCACACCAATTGATATGCCAAGCAAAACTATCATTAATAAAAAATTGCTTATCGGTGCGATGTTGTTCGGTATCGGCTGGGGGCTAGTTGGTATTTGCCCAGGACCAGGAATTGTGTTGCTCGGTACTGGTCAATGGCAAGCCTATGTTTTTATTCCTGCGATGATTATAGGGATGTTGGCTTATCAATGGCTTGAGCCTAAGCTTGGGTAATATCGTTAATTTTCCATAAATATGGTCAGAGAACTACTAAGCGGCTACGGCGTTATCCTCCCTAGACGTACTATTTGTACAATCTGCAGTCGGCTGCCCTTGTATCCGTTTTAGCCTTCTTTGACTATAGGCGAGCGCTCAAAAAAGGTCAGTTATATGTAGCTGACCTTTTTGATGGATGTTAATTGATGATATGACTTAATAGATTGCCGTTTTATTTCGCACTGGCAGTTACTTTTGGCGTTTCGTGTGCCAATGATTTTGCCGCTTGGCGTAGCTCAAATTTTTGTACTTTACCGGTACTGGTCTTCGGTATTTCTGCAAAGACTATGTATTTTGGCACTTTAAAACCTGCTAGGTGCTGACTACAATGCTCCATCACCGTATCACGTTGCAGCGTGCTACCGGCGTGAATCTCGATAAAGGCGACAGGTACTTCGCCCCATTTATCATGTGGCGCGGCGACGACAGCACAGCTTTCAATAGCAGGTAGTTTATACAAGACGTTTTCTATCTCGATACTAGAGATATTCTCACCGCCTGAGATGATGATATCTTTCAGTCTGTCCATGATTTTGATATAGCCATCAGGGTATTTAACACCCAGATCACCCGTGCGGAACCAGCCATCAGTGAATGCTTCTTCGGTAGCCTTGCGGCTTTTTAGATAGCCTTTCATCACCATATTGCCACGTAGCGCCAGCTCGCCCATCTCTTCGCCATCAGCGGCGACTGGCTCGGTAGTACCTTGCTTAAATACTTCAAACCCTGCCATCAAGTGAGAAGTCATACCTTGGCGTGATTTTTTTTGGGCACGGGTGGCCACATCAAGCTCATTCCATTCTTCCTGCTCCGCACAAACCGTCACTGGCCCATATACTTCAGTGAGACCGTAGACGTGCGAGATATGAAAGCCCATTGCTTCCATCGCGGCCAGCATGGTTTCAGACGGCGGTGCACCAGCGACCCAGCCTTTGACCGTATGGGTGATAGCGTCTTTATACTCAGGTTTGCCGCCAGCAATCATATTGTGCACGACTGGCGCAGAGCAGTAGTGGCTAACTTGATACTTGGCAATCAGCTTCAATATCAAATCAGCATCAATTTTTCGCAAGCATACATTGACCCCAGCACGCTCGGCGATGGTCCACGGAAAGCACCAACCGTTGCAGTGAAACAGCGGCAGCGTCCACAGATACATCGGGTGTTTGGGCATGTCCCAATCTAAAATATTAGAGATAGCATTGAGAGTTGCGCCGCGATGATGATAAACCACGCCTTTGGGCTTGCCTGTCGTCCCAGAGGTATAGTTCAGCGCAATGGCATCCCATTCATCTTTCGGCATCTCCCAATTATCCAAGCTGTCTGAACTGGCTACTAATGCTTCATAGCTCATGTGCCCAAAGCGCTCGACATCGACAGCCTTGTCCGTTGAGTGAATGACGATTAAGTCTGGAAAAGTCTCATCGATAATCTCAGCATGCTCAGCAAATTCGCTATCTAAAATTAAAACCTTCGCTTCGGAATGCTGCAAACAAAAGGTAAGCGCATTGATATCGAGTCGGGTGTTCAAAGTACAGAGGACACCGCCTGACATCGGGACACCAAAGGCGCATTCGACCATCGCAGGCGTGTTCGGCAGCATTACGGCTACGGTGTCGTTTTTATCGATACCTAATTTGCGCAGGCCGTCAGCCAGTTGACGACAGCGAGTATAGGTCTGTTGCCACGTCTGAGTAAGGTTGTTGTGTTCTAGGTCGTCATAAATGATGGCAGTCTTATTAGGATAAACTTGAGCGCTGCGAATGATAAAATCAATAGGGGTAAGTGGTTGATGGTTGGCGGCATTTTTGCCAAGGCCTGTATGGAAATCTGTCATGATGATAGTCCTTTATCGTATTTCTATAATGCGTCAGTACATTAACGTCAGTATATTATTTAGTACAGTAATCTAGCATAGAAACTATAGGTATAAGTCGATATTTATCGATTTATATCTTAGTCTAATCTCTCAATGATATTAAGCTAACGGTATATAATCTACCTCAAAAGTTGGCTGGGTTTTGTGGTGTTTGCTTAACCATATGCCACAGTACCGCCTGATACACCGTCCCGCTCGTTATAGCAATTAATATAGTGCTCACTCATCAGTCGCTTGTCTGCATAGCTGACAATAATAGCGGTGTGTTACGATATCGATGATGCTAAACCCCTTAGCTCCACTAATTCTAAAAAGCCGTTTTTAAAAAGTAGCCTCATAAACTATTCATAAGGAAAATGATATGTCTGCCAGCCATAGTGCCAATACGATCCAAACCGCTAGCACCAATGAACACTATCCGCATTTATTTGAGCCGCTAGATTTGGGCTTTACTACGCTAAAAAACCGTATGGTTATGGGCTCAATGCATACTGGGCTTGAAGACCGTTTTTATAATTATGGCAAGCTGGCGGCGTATTTTGCAGAACGTGCCAAGGGCGGCGTGGCAATGATGATCACTGGCGGTATCTCGCCCAATCGCGAAGGCTGGTTGTTGCCTGCTGGCGGAACGATGAATACCAAAGCTGACGTTATCAATCACCAGCGCGTAACCCGTGCTGTGCATAAGCACGACAGCAAAATCATCATGCAAATATTGCACAGTGGCCGCTATGGCTATCATCCTTTTGCCGTATCCTCTAGCCCCATCAAGTCACCAATTTCACCATTTAAACCGCGTAAGATGAGCATCAAAAACATCGAGCAAACGGTAAAAGACTATGCTCGTTCAGCCAAACTTGCCAAGCAAGCAGGCTATGATGGTGTCGAAATCATGGGTTCTGAGGGTTATCTGCTCAACCAGTTTTTATCAAGCCATGTGAATAAGCGTAAAGACATTTATGGTGGTGATATTCATGGTCGTATGAAGTTCGCTGTCGACGTGGTCAAAGCGGTACGTGAGGCGACTGGCGAAGACTTTATTATTCTATTCCGTTTATCGGTGATTGACTTGGTCAAAGACGGTAACGTCATGGATGAAGTCATTACCGTGGCCAAAGCGCTAGAAGAAGCGGGCGTGACCATCATGAACACGGGTATCGGCTGGCATGAAGCGCGTGTCCCGACTATCGTCACTAGCGTACCACGAGCCGCTTTCGTTGATTTCACTGCTGAAATCAAAAAGCACATTAGCATCCCGATGATGGCGGCCAACCGTATCAATATGCCAGACACAGCAGAAGAAATCATCGCTGCGGGTCAGGCCGATATGATTCAAATGGCACGCCCATTCTTAGCGGATGCACACTGGGTCAATAAAGCCAAAAACGGTCAGACAGATCGCATCAATACCTGTATCGCCTGTAACCAAGCGTGCCTCGACCATACCTTTGAAAATAAACGCTCGACTTGTCTCGTCAATCCGCAGGCGTGCTATGAGACTGAACTGGTCTATAAGAAAACCAAAAAACCGAAAAAAGTCGCCGTCATCGGTGGCGGTGTTGCTGGTATGTCAGCCGCTCATGTGGCAGCCTTACGTGGTCATGACGTAACTCTGTTTGAAGCAAAAGACGTGCTTGGCGGACAGTTTAACTACGCCAAAGTCATCCCTGGTAAAGAAGAGTTCTTTGAGACTATTCGCTACTATATTAATGAGCTTGAGCACCTGGGTGTTGAGATTAAACTGAACACCAAAGTCGATAAAGACATGCTTGAAAAAGCCAAGTTCCATCATGTCATCGTGGCAACGGGTGTCGTACCGAGAAGTCTAGAAGGTAAGCTCGAAGGTGCTGAGTTGCCACAAGTCATGAGCTATGCTGAGCTGCTGTCTGGCGAAAAAGCAGTGGGCAATACCGTAGCGGTCATCGGTGCTGGTGGTATTGGCTTTGATGTAAGTGAATATCTGACAGCCAATCATGGTAAGTCACTGGATGAGATCGGCCCTGAGGGACTAAAAGATCCAAGCTATCGTCCTGAACCGCAGTCTATCAGCGAATGGCGCGAAGAGTGGGGTGTGACCAATGATACCGACTATCAAAGTGATGGTGGTCTGGTCAGACCACATGCGATCAAACCGATTCGCCAAGTGTATTTGATGCAGCGTAGCAAAGGCCGTCTGGGTAGTGGTCTGAACAAAACCTCAGGCTGGGTACATCGTGCGCATATCAAGTCTCACGGCGTGATCCAAGTCGCTGGTGTGCAATATGACAAAATCACCAACGAAGGTATCTGGGTGACTAACCCACAAGGTCAAAGCCAGCTACTCCGTGTCGATAGTGTCGTTGTCTGTGCCGGTCAAGAATCAGTCGTTGAGCTGATGCCAAACGTGGGTGATGCACCAGACGCACAATATCACCTAATTGGCGGTGCTAAGCTAGCAGCTGAACTAGATGCTAAACGTGCGATTCGTGATGGGGCTGAAGTCGCCGCTCAGATCTAAACTCTTTAGCATGAATGTTAAATAATGGACGGCGAGGGATATCTCTTGCCGTCTTTTTTTATTTAGAATGAAAGTTTGACTTATTAAATTGGATATTCAGTTCAGCTTATGTTTATTTTGAGAGAATAGAGTGATTTTGTTCACTTATTCACGCTCTAATATAATACCGTCAAAATATCCTCGCATACCACAATGCAGTCTTCTATATTGATCATCCATATCTCTTAATAATAATTGAGTTTGGCCTTTATAAGTTGCTGGATATAAACGCAGCTCAACAGTTTTATTTGGCTGATCATCGTTGATGACCCAATGATTCTGTGACCATACGGCCTTACTCTCTCCTAAATCACAAGTATGAGCATTGGTAAAAATCAAAACGCCCTCGATAATAGAAAGGTAAGGTTTATTAGCGACACTATGAATCGATACCGTGTTTTTCGCCTCTCCTGTATCCTCCCAGCGTTGAGTACCTGAATTGTATATTGAGATTTGAGAGGTTTGAGAAAACTTACCAAAGGCACTTTTTCTCGGTAAATCAGAAGGACTTAACTCATCTGAAAAATTCCAAGCCACACCGTAACTGCTTTGCTCTTCGATATATTCTTTATATTCACGTATCAGACATTCTTCACTTTTACAGGTATTACGCTGAAACGTAAGCCATGTGCGTTGATTAGCAATGAACCTATCTTTAAAAGCTTTGCTGTCTTCATAGTCAGGAGCAGCGCCAAGACTGATTTTATATTTCTTCGCCATTGCGTCATCAAGCTTAGAAAGCTCAGGACTATCACAGACGGTTTTTTCTACCCAGCTAGCAGCTTTGTTGCAGTCAAAACTTGCTGCATTTGCATAAATGGAGAGTAGGCAAGTGCCTAAAATACCGATTGTAGTGATGCATAACTTTTTCATATTACCCTCATTTTTTAGAGCTTGATTGTATTTTAAGAAAGCTACCACTGTGATATATGTGTCATCATCACTTTCTACAAAAAACGAATCAGTCCATCCATCCTAGCCCAACTAGCCAGCCTCATTCATCTACCAACTGCCAATATTCTCCATCGAAATCCAAGGCTCAATAGGCTCTAGGTCTTCGCCACTTTGTAGCAGCTCAATTGAGATATTATTAGGGTCTTTAATAAAAGCCATATGGCCATCTCTAGGCGGTCTTAATATCTTGACCCCTGCCTGTATAAAGGTGTCGCACTGTGCGTATATGTTGTCGACTCTAAAGGCAAAGTGCCCAAAATTATCGCCATTGGTATACTCTTTTTCATCCCAGTTGTGTGTCACCTCAATCTCTGGCGCACCCTCATGCGTTGCTAAAAAATATAAGCTGAATCTGCCTGATTCAGAGTCTCTCTTTCTTAGCAGTTGTAAGCCCATAAGGTCACAATAGAAAAATAACGTTTCTTCTAGTTTGTTGGTTCTAATCATTGCATGTAAGTACTTC
>Ga0207906_1000322_pt1 | contig 21429 bp, 13 predicted proteins | sample LinPmetageLP37_FD_184050 | JGI IMG/M metagenome (GOLD analysis project Ga0207906, IMG submission 184050) | Marine viral communities from the Pacific Ocean - LP-37 (SPAdes) | ecosystem: Environmental > Aquatic > Marine > Oceanic | place: Pacific Ocean | collected 2010-06-16 | reverse complement strand
TTTGAACTTAATTAACCCTCTTAATATTTCTAATTTATGCGCGTGTGCCATTTCTAATTATATTAATTTAATTAAACCAGGTAGAAGAAGGTAAATACAAATACCCAAACTAAATCTACAAAGTGCCAATACAATCCAACTTTTTCAACCATTTCATAACTCTTACGTTTTTCATAAGTTCCTAAAATAACATTGAAGAAAATAATGATATTGATGATGACCCCAGAAAAAACGTGAAACCCGTGAAACCCGGTTATAAAAAAGAAAAAATCTGCAAATAATGGTACCCCATATTCATTCTCATGCAAATTGGCTCCTTCAACAACATGAGTTCCATTATTTTTTAAGTACGCTAATGACTCTCCTCTTGATAGTATTGTTTTATGACCATGTTCATTTATGTCCTGCGTCCGCACTAAAATATTATCATGTGTTTCTAACCCATTAACAACATCAGTCAAAGTATAGCTTGGTAATGAACCTTCTTTTTGATACCAGGCCCCTTCACTTCTGTTTAAACGAACACGCTCGGTAGGAGCTGCCACAACAAAATCTCTTAATGCCACTCGGTGACCATCAGTATCCACAAACTGCAAAATATTGCCACCTTTTGTTTGAATGGCCCCATAATCACCAGTAATAAATGTTTTCCATTCCCATGCTTGAGAGCCGACAAATATTAAACCTCCTATAATGGTTAATAACATATATAGGGTTACTTTGGATTTATTTAAATGATGACCCGCATCAACGGCAAGGACCATGGTTACGGACGACATAATCAATATAAACGTCATGAACGCCACATAAATCATTGGTAAATTTTGTCCGTGTAAAAACGGTACGTGTGTAAACACCTCATCAGCAATGGGCCATGATTCTATAAACTTAAATCGTGAAAACCCATAGGCTGCTAAAAACCCAGAGAATGTTAAAGCATCAGAAACAATGAAAAACCACATCATCATTTTGCCGTAACTCGCATTCATTGGTTTGTTACCGCCTCCCCAAGCTTTTCCTTCTGTTCCAGTATTTACAACTGTAGTACTCATACGTAGTATTTTGTTTTAAAAAGTTGCACAAAAATAATCATTTTATTTATCTAGAAAAATATACTAGTCTAAAAATCAAAAAACACAAAAATAATGTAAATATAATTCAAAGGAATTACTGAAAAACCTTATCTGCTTTATCTTACGAAATATAAAAACAAAAAAAGATATATCCAAAGTATATCAATAAAATGCCAGAATGTTGCTGCAAGTTCAAAACCAAGCATATTAGATGGCTGATACTTTTGTTTAAAATGATTATAAATTACAACCAATAAACAAATTAATCCAACAATAAGGTGCAAAATATGAACCATGGCTATTAAATAAATATAACTCATGGTTACGTTACTGGTTGGCCCGGTGAAATTATAACCTTGATCAATGATTTGTTGAAACCCCGAAAACTGATTATAGATAAAGAAAATACCTAATACTAAGGTTGACAAAAGCCATAAAGTGGTTGCCTTTCTTTTTTCATGTTTTAAAGCCCTTTTTGCAAGAATAAATGAAAAACTACTTAAAATAATTACCACAGTGCTTATTGTAAATGAATTTGGTAATTGAAAATCCTTTAACCAATCTGGTCTTGAACTACTGACAATAAAGGCACTAGTCCATGCGGCAAATGACATAATAAGTGACATGATAGCGAACCAAAGCATCATTTTTTTTGCCCTTTTATTTTTTTCTTCAGTAGTTCCGTGAGTTAAATCCATGGTTATCTTATAAATTTATCAATTACATATACAATTTGAACAAGCGTTATATACAATACACTAGACAACATAAGTTGTTTCGCAGCTTTTGTGGTCATTTTTTTAAATAACTCAATAGCATAAAACAGTAATACAAGTCCTAAAATAAAAACTATACAAGCTGAAATAACGGACAAATGCAGTTTTCCAGTAAATCCAAAAACAGGTATTATGGACACTAAAATGGTCCAAATGGTGTACATAATAATTTGAACGGCTGTTCCTTTATCTTGTTTTCCTGTTGGTAACATAAAAAATCCTCCCTTTTTATAATCTTCAAATAAAAACCAGCCTATGGCCCAAAAATGAGGAAATTGCCAAAAAAATTGAAGCGCAAACAAGGTTCCGGGTTCAATACCAAAATCATTGGTTGCAGCTACCCAACCCAACATAAAAGGAATGGCTCCCGGAATGGCTCCAACAAATACAGATAATGGTGTTTTTGTTTTTAGTGGGGTATAAACGCTGGTATAAATAAAAATGGATATAGCACCAAACATGGCTGTTTGTTGGTTTATGGTATATAGGATTACTATCCCTAATAAGGTAAATACAGAAGCAATTATAAAAGCAGTGTTTACTGACATCCTTCCGGCAGGAATTGGTCTGTTTTTTGTACGATCCATTAAAGCATCCAAGTCTTTTTCAATAATTTGATTAAACGCATTGGAAGCACCAACCATAAAATAACCACCTAAAGCCAATAAAATAAGCGTTTTAAAATCAACGGTTTCAACACCCAATAAATATCCGGCAAGTGATGAGAACACAACACTTAATGAAAGCCTCATTTTGGTAATTTCCTTAAAATCTGAAACTATAGCACTTGACGATAATGAAGACTTGGTGATGCTCAATCTGTTATTCCGTTATGTTTTTATATTTGAGAGTGCAAAGATACTTTATTAATAAAATTAAGCAATGCTTTTTAAAGCTAAATTTATCATCATAAAATCTCGTATAAAAAGATTTTGTATTTTTAAAAATATTTGTTCATTTTTTATCTATGCGTCTGTTATAATGGCTTGTGCTCAAGATAACCAGGAAGTAACCATTGAAACGCAACAATTATCCAATACGGTGTATATGTTAACCGGTCAAGGTGGTAACATTGGCCTTTCTGTTGGAGATGATGGTGTTTTTATGATTGATGGCCAATACGCGAATTTAACGCCTAAAATTCTCGAAGCTATTAAAAAAATAAGTGATAAACCTATTCATTATCTTGTGAATACACATTGGCATGGTGATCACACCGGTGGCAATGAAAACCTTTCCAAACTTGGTGTAAATATTATAGCTCATGATAATGTTTATAAACGATTAAGTGAATCTACAAACGATAAACTTGCCAGCCTAAAAGGAGCACTTCCCATAATTACTTTTAACGATAAGTTACATATTCATGTGAATGGTGAAGACGTGTTTGTTTTTCATGTAGATAATGCTCATACTGATGGTGATGCCTTATTATATTTTACTGAAAGCAATGTGCTTCATACGGGCGACACTTTTTTTAATCATCTTTACCCTTATATAGATTTGAATTCTGGCGGATCTGTTAATGGTTATATTGAAGCCGTAAAAAAAGCTTTGATGTTTACTGATTTTGAAACAAAAATAATTCCGGGTCATGGAAAATTATCTAACAAAAAGGAATATCTGTTTTTCTTAAGCATGCTTGAAACCCTTAAAACCAGTGTTTTAGCTGAAATTTCTGCCGGAAAAACGGAAGACCAAGTTGCCAATGACACCAATATCACAAAAACCTTTGATGAATTAGGGTATCGTTGGGCGTTTATAGATAGTGAAAAAATACGCAGAACGTTTTATAAGAGTTTGAAACATTAAAAATCAAAATACCAATTAAACAGATCGGTCCTTAAACCAATATTAAACCAAACTGTGCTGTTTTTAAAGGTGGTCGTTGTTTCTGCGTCCGGGTTAAAATTTCTATAAGTAATATCGGTAAAAAGTTTTAAGTTGGTTGCCGGATTTATCAGGTAACCTACTTGTAAATTTCCGTTAAATGTTTTGGTTTTTATGCCTTGACCAACCTTAACCCCTGTATCAAATGGTCTGTCATTATAATTTCTGTAGATGTCTCCACCATAACTAAAATCATCTATTCCGTTGTTAAAATCCAGTCCGCGAACCCCAAAAATAAGTTTAGCATCACCAAACCAACGCTTGTAGTGATAACGACCAATAAGAATTGCTTCACTAAAATTAGCGCCCCAAAGATGCGCCATGGACTGGTTGTTATGCCCATAATTTAACACCATGGTATTATGTGAATAGGTGTAAGGTCGCACCCTATTATATTCAAATTGAAGCAATAAATTTTCAACTTTAAAAGCGTTGAAATATTTAACCCCTAATTGATAGCCATATTTATTTTTCCAACTTTTTTTACCACCTGTAATATCACTTATCGAAAATTCATCTAAAATAAACTGACTATATAAATTCACATTATCGTTCCATTTATATTTTGCCGAAGCTCCTACAATAGCGTTTCCAGCACCTTGCCCTGTCTGAAACTCGATGGCTCTATAAAATATTATGGGGTTTAGATAATTTACATCAAAACCCCTGTTATTGGTGTTGGTCCATATCACCGATTCAAATAAACCTATATTTAACCGTTTGGTAGCATTCCAGCTTAAATAATGATTTGCCATAAATTTGGTTAAAAATGCTTTATCAACAGTAGCTTCTGGCCTTACATCTTTTAACCACATCCATGTATTGGTGTATTTAATTTTCCAAAAAGTGGTGTTCAATTTTAAAAATGGATATGGACTGGCAACATCACTTAACAACAACGACCTATAGCCATCACCTATAAAATTTTTGCCATGACCAAACTGTATATTAACAAACTTAGCTGGTGCGTATGATAAATAGGCTTCTGCTACCGGATAATCATAAGAATCTGTCTTAAAACGTTTTGCAATACCACGTCCGGGAATAATGGCCGGATCAGGGCCAAAGCCTTTTAAACTTTCTGAATATGCATTCACATATTGAGCAAACCTTCCCTGGCTTTCAAAAACAGAAACATAAAAATTAAACTTTTCTCCCAATCCACCTTGCACCAAAACACCGCGAGTATTGTTATATGTTGAGCTGAAATCAGCATTAAAATCTTTTCCAACTTCAAGATCAAAAATGGGGTCTACAGTAAACCAATAATCTTGCCCTTGTAATTGTATTAAATGCTCATCCCAAAGTTTTTTTCCAGCCCAAGTTGCAGATTGTTTGCTAAGTTTTTCATTTTCAGCTTTAATATCATAATACTTTGAAACGTCTTCATAGACAAATGGTTTTGAAGCTGTGTGACTATTAGTCCCAACAAGATTCATATTTCTATCAAATTTTGAATAATCAAAATGAGTAAAAGGTATATTTAACTGACTTGAATATATTTTGTTTTCAAAAGGCTCCAATGTATTATTGATGTTTTCATATTCAGCTTTTGATAGTTTCTCTAATTGAGAAATCCCGTCCCCTTTTCTTAAATCAATAGTTTCAACCTTTTGATTTACTAATGGAATTTTAACAGGAATAGAATATTGTTTGAACGTTGGTTTACCATTATAAGTTCCAGGCATAATTTTTGGAAATTCAGCAAAGACACGTTTTATTTCATCCTTCAATTCATTAAACATGGCATCCACATAAATAACTTTAAATGTGCCAAATACATCTACTTCAAATAAAACCATGATTTCGCCTTTATAATTTTCATCTTTAACCTTTTGTGGTACTTTAAAAGTATTAAAGATTAATTCAAATACATTGTTATCAAAACAAGTTTGCAGATCTTGAATATCTGTATGATTACAATTAGAAAAAATAGGTGGCTTTTCAAAAAAAGAACCCTCTTGTGAAAACAGAGTGTATTGTACTAAAATCAAAAGCAGAACAAAGAGTCTCTTCATGGAAATATAATAAGAATGGTTTTAATGCAGAAAGATACTATATTTTTAATAATGCCACTATTAAAAATATAGTGTCAATTAAAATCATCTCTACATAATAAAAAAATCCCGTTACAATTATGTAACGGGATTTTATATTTAAAAATAAATTTCTTTAATCTTGAACTTGAAATACAATTGGTAAAGAGTAAGGAACTGTAACTGCTTTTCCACGTTGTTTGCCCGGTTGCATTTTAGGAAGCATTCCAATGACCCGAACGGCTTCTTTTTCTAATCCTGGGTGTGGTGCTCTTGCACGTATCCCTACAATATCACCATTCTTATCAATTTTGAAAATAACATTAATACGTTGTCTGCCAGATAATCCTAGTTCACTAGCTAACTCTGTATTAAACTTTTTATTTACAAAAGCAGCTATTTTATCTGACATACATTTTTTCTTTGCATCATTATTTCCGCCTTCACAACCTGGAAATACAGGTACGTTTTCAATAACGGCAAAAGGAACTTCAATATCTTCGTCAAAGTCTTCAACTTGAACATCAGCAACTTTAACAATTTCTTGTTCTTGATCTGACTCCGTTGATTCAATAACCGTTTCTTCAACGTCTTGCTCATCCTCAACTACCTCAATCACTTCCGGGGCTGCCGGTGGTGGTGGTGGTGGTGGTGGGGTTTGTAATTGCTCAGTAATTGGCACTTCTTCATCGTCAAGCGCGTCCATACTAACTTGTCCTATATCAATATTAGACTTATCGTATGATTTATAATTGATCGCATAATTTGTCAGAAACAACATTAAAGCTAAACCAATTGCGAAATAAAGTGAACTGTTACGCCCAACATTTGCTTTAGGATTTTTCTTAAGTTCCATATTTAATTGTTTTTGTGGATTGCTAAAATAACTATTTATTTATCAAAAAAACAAACGTTTATATTATTTTAATACATATTTGTTTTTAATACCAATGATTAATGATGCAACAACAGCGCCTAAGGTATTTGCAAACACATCTTGAATATCACTATCTCTCGTAGCCGTTAAGCTTCCTTGTAATACCTCAATAATTATACCAAAAACGATTGAAAATAATACAGCATAAATCAAAGCTTTTGTTTTATTCAATTTGAATTTATGAAAAAAAGTGCCATACCATAAAAAAGTAAGTATAAAATATGCCAAAGAATGAAATAGTTTATCTCCATTTGAAAAACCAACCACACTTAAACCACTAAGATTTATTAAACATACTATTGTAAGTGCAATAGAATAGCAAATAGTTATAAAAAGCGAATAGGTTTTAAGCACCTACCAAGGTTTTATAATCTGCCGACGATAAAAGATTATCAACTTGAGACAAATCTGAAACTTTCATTTTTATCATCCAACCATCACCATACGGGTCACTATTTACCTTTTCTGGCTCATCTTCTAAAGCAGTATTAAACTCAATAATTTCTCCAGATAACGGTAAAAATAAATCTGATACGGTTTTTACTGCTTCAACGGTTCCAAAAATCTCTTCGGCTTCCAAGGTTTCATCCACTGTTTCAACTTCAACATAGACAATATCCCCTAATTCGCTTTGCGCAAAATCTGTTATGCCAATGGTTGCAATATCACCATTAATCCTAATCCATTCGTGGTCTTTAGTATATTTTAATTCTGCCGGTATATTCATGTTCATCTTTTATTTGTTTTGCAAATGTATTTATTCAAAACTTGAATTCAAATACTTAATTGTTAATTTCCAAAATTATATCGAATAGTAAATCCTGAACGTATTGTTGTTTGTGGAAACGCCGTTGAAATGGCATATTCTGAAAATGAGTAATCAAAATAAAAAATTCCCGTTAAATTCTTACTAAATGCATAATCTGCCGAATATTTCAATCCCCAAATAGTTTGCCCTGATGTTACCTGATTGTTTTCTAAATCCAAATACCTAATGATGGTTTTATTATCCCTTACTGATACGTCTGCTTTCATATTTAAATCACTTACAATTCTTTTTTTAGGCCCAGCTAATTGGGACCGAATACGCACATCCTTTATGCGATATCCCAACCCAACTACATATTCTTTTCCTTGAATTTCAGTCATTAAATTATTGTCAAAACTCAGTGACAACAACCTGTCTTTTTTAATTTCCAAAAGAATTTTTACTGAACTTTTCATTTCAAAATCTATCCTTACAAGCGGACTAAACATTTCTGTTAAGTTAATATTGCTAAATAAGGTTTCGTTTTTATAATTTCCGGACTGATCTTTAACTGTTGTAGGTTGGTTATCATAATCTAAACTGAAATCAATTAGAGTATAATCTAAATTTGTCCTAAATTGATTTATGGTAAATGTAGAACGGTATCCGTGTGTTACCGAGAACCGTTTGAAACGTTTTTTAAACCATGCAAATTTCATTAATCCAGTATATTTAACATCCCAGTTTGGAATTGGCACATCCCTGAATGCACCAAGTTTTATACCGTTAGCATCACTTCCTGTATAAGCTGCCAAAAATGATGGGATAAGAACCGATTGATTGTTTTTCCCAAATCCCTTTGGATAACCTTCTGCATCAATGTTATTTGGATCATTTAAATCTACCCCATGTTCTTGGGCCAGCCTTTGCGCCACTTTTAATCTATTCGCCCTAAAATCATTGAATGCTTGAGAACTGTTTTCATCACTTTTACCAAATGCTGTTTTTATCAAAACCGTAGATATATTAAAATTACCAAAGGTATTTGGTGTTAAAGATTCATATTCATAGTCACCTGCATTAATATTAACCCGGTAATTTTCAGCGTAATTTTCATAATAGGATCTGTTTCCAATAAGATCAATCTTTAAATCATTTACAGGCTCTAAACTGGCAGACACATCTAATTGTTTGGTGTGTGTTTCTGTATATTGTTGATTAAATTCCGGGAAAACCGTTAACCATCCATTACGTGCCGCTAAATACCTAATATCACTTTGACTCCCAAATGTATAGCCAAAAGTAGGTTTTAGGGTTCCTATAAAACCAGGGGTTTGTAAATATCCAGGTAAAAATGTGCCATTGTTTTCAGAATAATTAAATTGAATTCTTTTGATGCTGGTTAAAATATCAACCCCAGCGTTTAATAATTTTGTTGTGCCTCTATTTTTACTTGTTACCAGGGGTTTTTTCTTTTGATTTGTGCCTGGAGGTGCTCCCGTAGTTCTTGATCTGACTTGAGTAACAGACTTTTTGGTTAATCCAATATACTTATACAACTTGTTCATATCAAGTGTTGTATTTAGGTTGTGTGTGTTGGCATTCTGAATGGTATTACCTAAATCATATGTTTGTCCGTCCAGCTCTAAATTGCCATATAAATCAGACCCTTTTTGCCATTGAAAATCACCACTGTATTGATAGGTTGCATTAATAAAACTTAGGGTAGGGATTTTATTTAACGGCAATTCATAAGTGATTCCTAATTGTTGTGACTGACGGTTTGGGTCTCCAAAATCAAGAAAACCATCCCATACATCTAATGTTGGATCCTGTTCCCCGTTAATAATATTATCTTTAAAATAGTTGCGAACAATATTATTGTTTGCAGCTGTAAAGTTTAACTGCAATGCTTTTGTGAGATTATAATTTATGGTATATTGAAAATCAAATGTGTAATTTCTTCTGAATAATTCTTCAATTCCAATATTATTGCCACCTAGCTCAACTTCTCTAAATTTTTGACTGTTAAATTGCCTATTAATATCTGTATTAATTGTGAAACTTGATGGTAATAAGTTAAAATTGAAATCCTTTAAAATCTTCCAATATTTCCCGGTAAACAACGAATCGTTTTTCTTAAAGGGTTCAATTGTAATTGGGTTAAAATTAAAAGCGTAGTTAGCTCCTACACGCAAAGTTTTGTCAATGGCTTTTTCAATTTCAAAATTCCGATGTTCCACTTTATTATAAGAATAATTTAAGGTGAGGTTTTCAACATCATAAAAACGGGGTGTAGCTTCGGTTGTTCTGTTTTTTCTAATTCCTATAAAATTAATGCTTTGCCTCTTGGTGTAATCTTCAGACTGTGCTTTAATCTGTTCTTTTTCGGCATTTGAATTGGCCGCATCAAGTCTTGAATTTAAGGTAAGATCTTCATAATATTTATCGTACTTTGGGGTAATAAGTGCTTCACTTTGTCCGTAATTAAATGGTATTTGAATACCCCATTTTTTAGGCAATAATTGGCCCACATTAACATTTGTTACAACATCATATTGCTTGACATCTTCAAGGCTACGTTGACTAGGACCTTGTTCTAAAGAACCAAAACCAGAAGTGGTTTGTCTGCCGGTAGCACTTATATTCATAAAATCAGCAAAATTGGTATCCATACTTACTACGGCGGCCCAACCGCCTTCATTATCCATATCTGACAAGCGAAGTTCATTAAACCACGCACTCCCGCATACATCATTTCTATTGGTAGTGTTTTTTAAACCAACCATTAGTGTTCTAATGTCTCCAAAATTTGGATTTCCTTTAATAGCTACTCTTTGTTGTCCAGCTACATAGTTATTGTATTGATTGCCAGTAACCGGAACAGGCTCTCCATTAATAACGTCATAAAAAGTAGCCTCTACATTAGTTAAAGTTCCATCTGAAATACCTAGCGCTTTTATTTTAGCCAGTACATCCAAAGGAAGATTTATTTCATTGTCTGCTGGCCAAAGATCATCTCTTGTAATTCCTGTAGATACTTGCAAGGGTATTTCTATCTGATAATAATTTTGATTCAAGTCATTTCCCATTCTAATAAATCCAACCAAATCGTTATTTGACAATGCCCCAATTTCAACTTGCTGCGCATGCATAAACATTCTTAAACGTTTGTATTGGCGCATATCCAGATTTATGTTTTTATAAACACCCCTTGAATCTTCTGTTTCCAGATTACAAACATTAACTATCAATGATTGCTCATTTTGCTTTACTACCGTATTATTATTATATAATTGCTCTGGTTCTACACCTGGTGGACTTTGGTAACTGCCTTCATTTTCAATAGTACCTATAATTCCAACTGTAAAATCTGTTTGTGTATCATCTGGTGTTGGATCATTGATATCCAATGCTTGTGTGTAACGTCTCCAATCACTTCTAACTAAATCAATAGTCCCAAAACGAAACACCGTACTTTCTGTAAAATCTTTTAAAAATATTCTTGCAAAACGTACAGATCGTAAATCGGTAATACCGCCAACTGGGGTAACATGACTTCCTTGAACCGGTACTCTAACCTGATACCATCTAACATCAACTTTATCACCATTAGGAAGTGATCTTGATCTGATTTTAAAATCTTTTAAAAAATCCTTTAAAGGATTTGAAATTGGAATATTGTCAAATTCAGCTTGGGTTTCAGGTAAATTCTGTCTTGTAATATCCAATGTATATTCAAAATAACTATCAATGGTATTCATGGTATTATCCCGATTGACATCCTCCACATCTGGTTGGGTATTGGTGCCCCTGTCAGTATTTGTAAATGTATCTGGGGTATTCCCTTCAACACCATTGTATTTTTTATAACGTTCAAAAATATTTCCTGTTGTGTTTAAAAAATAGGTGTAATCATCATTTGCGGGGTCATCACCAAAATTAGCACCAAATGCTGCAATTTCCTCATTATTATTATAACCATCATATCCAACATCTTGATTGGTTCTTTCTTGCCCTGTGGTGCCAAAGGCATAAATTAAAGATTGGTTTTGTGGCACTACGGTTCCCCAAGCTGTTACCGGCAACAATGATTTATCACCATCTTCTGGCAACCCGTTTTCAAATAATTTCCTTCCATCCTTAATAATGTCTTCTGAAATATTGCCAAGATTAAAAACCAATTTCCCGCCTGGGTTTGAGGGATTGTCTTGAAATGGGTCTTGCAACCAAAACTCAATATATTCCACATTGGCCTGCTCTAGATCTGTTGATGTTAATTGGCGCGTAATACCTGCCCAACTTTCTACAGGGTTATCTATAACCCCATCAGCAACAGAAGCCTCAAAATTATAAGGCCCTCTTTCTGAGGGAAAATAAGCTAAATCCAAGGTGTAAATTACAGCATTTTGGCCTTGCACTAAATCTCTTTCCGGGAATAATTCATTAATAAAAACACGACTTGTATATAAATTTGAAATATCATCATCTGACACGTCATTAGGTCTTTGACTACTATAAAAAATAGGGTCAATAGTATACCAATTGAGTCGTGCTCTTTGATATCCATTTTGAATGCCATTATCATCTTCATTAGGATTTCCAGGAATATTAAGCCCTATTGGCCGACTAGATAAAAACCAAGATTGTTGTGATTTTAAATCAATAGCATTTTGAGACCCTTCAAAGTCATCAATATAAGATGTTGATTCACCTTGAAAATTAGTGCCTTTTGGGGCTCCAGGCGCTAAATATGCCAATTCACCTCTTAACGATAGATTTGATTCAACATCCGTATCAATATTTGGAAGCTTATTAACTAAACGCGTTAAAAAGGGCACTTTGGTAGCATAGTTGCCATTAACACCAAAAATAGTATTATTTATAGGCTCAGTGCCATAATTTGCCTTTTGAGTTATTGGGCGTTCATTTAAATTTAAAAGAGTAGCTCCTAACACAAAATCCTCATTAAATTGGTGCTCCACGTTCAAGCCTGTAAAACGTTTGGTTTGTTGCCCAAAAACCGCATTATTTTCGGTAGTTACCTGTATTGGGGTATTAGATGCTTTTAATGCTTCATCCAATATTTGAACCCGTCCTTGTTGATAATTAACGGTATAATCAATTCCTTCAACCAATACCCTACCGCCGGCAGTTACTTTAACTGAACCTCTTGGAACATTAAATGCGCCAATTGGGATCCCATCACCACTTTCAGATTTATAACGCCCTTTTAATTTGAACTTATTTTTTTCAATTTCATCTAATGCTGCTGTTTTAGTGCTTTTATAAAGCACATCATATACATATTTTGCTTGATTAGGGTTGTAAGTGGCATCATTATCATAATCTTCACTTGCATCAAGTGATAATTTATTAAAGAGGTAATTTCCAAAAGGCTCAATATTTGTAAATATTATTTTGCCATTTTGCGGAATGACTGTTATTCCCGGAACAAAATCAAAAAAACCATCACCATTGATTTGTGGGTCGTTATTAAAATTTAATTTATCTAAATTAAAAACTCTTAATAAAGGCGTTTCTTGTAATGGACCCTCATTGGGCCCTGGTGTTGGGAACGGTGTACCAGCAACCGGTTGAATATAATTTAATGGTGACGCTTCGTTGTAAAAAATGTTTAATTTAAAATCGTCCGGACTTAATTGATAAGCGCCAGTATCATAAATATTTTTCATCATTAAGTTCCAAACAGGTTGACTCACGCTGGTAACACTACTTTTAAGTAATTTCAATATCAAATTACTATTAACAACATTGGTTACTTGTCCTGAGCCATTGGTTGTTATATCTGTAGCCTCTACTCCATCATTTGCAAATTCACCAACTTGATATACTTTGCCTCCAACTGTAAACTGAAATGCCACAGCCAAAACCTCATCATTGTTTAATCGTTGATTTAATGATATATAACCTAAATCTTTATTTAGGATAAATTCTTGCCCTTCAATTAACTTTCTGGCATTCTCTAATTTTGCGTAATCAAATCCTTCCTTAATATTTGAAACTAAAATACCTGATTGCACGGTTGCAACATCTCTAATAGATGGTGTTAATTGTGAGCCACCTCCACCAATATTTGTTGGGTCAAAATCATTATTCGCATTATTTGGAAAGGCTCCTATTCCTACATTTACAAACCCTGCTGGAGGCGTTTGCAAACCAATAATATCAGATTCACCTAAATCTTGAAGCGCAACCACATTTCTAATATTATCAGTTCTATTCCCCCTGTTGGTTACCCACACTTCAAGCCTTGTTATTTGTAATCCTCCATTATTAAAATATGGATAAGTGGCTAAGGCTTTATCATATGTGTCTCTAAAATATTGAGCCAAAAAGAAGTGTCTGTTTTCATCATAATCTTTAATGAACAATTCAAATTCTTGTAAAGTCCCACCACCTTGTGCTACCACCGTACTTGCCTGAGATTTCTGCTCAGAAAACACGCCAGTCACTGTTGTTTTACCAAATTGCAATTGTGCTTTTACACCAAACAAACTTTGTGCTCCTGTAATTAAAGAGCTGTTTAAAGGCATGCTCACGTTACCTACTTCTATTTTTTGGATGATGTCATCTTCAGTAGGTGTATATTCCAATTTTATTAAATTTTGAAAATCAAAGGTTGATTGTGTATCATAATTGGCCGTAACTTGAAGCCTTGTTCCTACTTTCCCTATTAAACCAAGGCTAATACGTTGATTGAAATCAAAGGTGAAATTGCTTCTATTTCTGGGCGAAAAGGATGGGTTATCTTGTTTTGAAAATAAAACCCCCAAATCCATTTCAACTGACCCCTGTGGAATGACGTCAATGTTATTCCCACCAAAAATAGTTTCAAAAAAATCAGATTTTACATAAAACCCAGGCAATAAATTTTTTTGTTGATCTTCGGCCCCTGCTTTTTTACCATCAAAAGCATCGATTTTTTGTTGGTAATACGATCTTGAATTCTCCCTAGCCACCAATTCCTGAAACTCTTTTGGTGTTAGTATAATTGGATAGTTAATATTAAAATTCCCAATCTTTTCAGTATAAATATATCTATCAATTATGGGGTCATACATATATTTGGATTGAATGCTATCAGGGTTGGGCATTTTCATTTTACCAATGTTATACCCTGGAATAATGGAGTCTTGAACAGGTTCTTGAGACCAAACCGTCAACGAAAAAACAAATGCAAAAATTACGAATACGAATCTTTTAAACAATTTATTTGATGGTTGTTTGATAGTATTCAAAATTTAATTATAAATTTTTTAAAGCTTGCTTAATAATAGTTTCAACATCTGCATCAGGTTGGGAAATCAAAATTTTATCAATAACACGCTCTGCTTGCTTCTTTACAAAACCAAGAACTTCTAAAGCAGATAACGCCTCATTTTTATTGGTATTGCCTTTAGAAACAGAATCTTCATCTATATCATAAATTTTTAATATTTTGTCTTTTAAATCAATAATAACTCGTTGTGCTGTTTTAGTTCCTATCCCTTTTATGGATTGAATTAAGGCCACATCACCTATTGCGATTCCTTCTTTTATTTGTTGCGGCGTTAATGAGGATAACATGGTCCGGGCAATATTGGCTCCAATACCGCTAACGGAAATCAATAACCTAAATATTTCCCGCTCTGTTAAAGACGAAAATCCATAAAGCGTATGAGAGTCTTCTTTAACTTGAAGATGCGTATATAATTTTAACAGTTCTTTATCCGGTATTTGAGAAAATGTATGTAATGAAATGTTAAGGATATAACCCACTCCATTACATTCAATAACAACATCTGTTGGATTTTTTTCAATAAGTTTCCCTTGAATATGTGTTATCATGTAAAATTGTTAGTTAACCTACCAAATGTAATAAATTTAATTGCATTATAATTTACTTGCTCTTTGACTTCTCCTGCTCCCATTTTTCTTTATTCTGTGCATCCACCACGGCTACGGCAGTCATATTAACAATTTCATCAACACTTGCTCCTAATTGAAGAATGTGCACTGGTTTTCTCATACCCATCATAATTGGGCCAATAGAATCTGCTTCATTCAATTCTTTTAGAAGTTTATAGGTGATATTGGCTGAATCAAGGTTGGGGAAAATTAAAGCATTCACTTTATTGCCTACAAGTTTTGAAAACGGAAAACGTTCGCGAAGCATCTCATCATTCAAAGCAAAATCCGTTTGCAATTCCCCATCAACAATCATGTCTGGATAATGGCGGTGTAAAAAGGACACTGCTTCTCTAACCTTTGTAGCATTTTCATGATTTGAAGATCCAAAGTTGGAGTATGAAATCATAGCCATTACTGGATCCATGCCAAACATTTTAATCACTTTGGAAGTCATTTGCGCAATTTTTGCCAAATCTTTGGATGTAGGATTAATGTTAATGGATGTGTCACTTAAAAAGATAGGGCCACGCTTGGTCATCATAATATTGGTGGTTGCAATCCTGGTGGCACCTGGAGCTAAACCAATAAGTTCCAACATAGGCTTTACCACTGAAGGATAGTTTCTGGAATACCCAGAAATTAAGGCATCTGCGTCCCCTTCATTTACCATCATTGCTGCAAAATAGTTGCGCTCACGCATTAACCTCTGTGCAGAATAGTAGGTTACTCCTCTGCGCTTCCGCTGTCCCCAATACACCTTAGCATACTTGTTTTTTCGGCTATCCTCTTTTTCAGATTTTGGGTCTATAATGATAACATCCGGAGCATCGAATTCTATTTCGGCCATTAGTCTTTTAATGGTTTCTTTTCTTCCTAACAGAATTGGTGAAGCAATACCTTCATCATGCACAATTTGAGCTGCTTTAAGTACAGAAAGTTGATCACCTTCAGCAAACACTACTCGCTTAGGATTCAATTTAGCACGGTTGAATAATAACCTGACTATTTTATTATCTGAACCCATCCGTTCAAGAAGTGAATTTTTATATTTTTCCCAATCTAAAATAGGTTCTTTAGCTACTCCGCTTTCCATGGCGGCTTTGGCAACTGCCGGTGGAACTTCAGCAATTAATCGTGGATCAAAAGGTTTGGGTATAATATAATCCTTCCCAAAAGTTAAACGTGTTTCACCATAAGCAATATTGACTTGTTCAGGCACCGGTTCTTTAGCTAATCTTGCCAAGGCCTTCACAGCTGCCATTTTCATGGCTTCATTAATTTTGGTGGCTCTTACATCAAGAGCGCCTCTAAAAATATATGGAAAACCAAGTACATTATTTACCTGATTAGGATGATCACTTCGCCCTGTTGCCATAATAATATCCTTACGAGTTGCAATGGCTAAATCATAGGCTATTTCCGGATCCGGATTCGCCATAGCAAATACAATGGGGTTTTTAGCCATTGATTTCAGCATTACAGGCAATACCGTATCCGCTTTTGATAAACCAATGAAAACATCGGCCCCTTTCATGGCTTCTTTTAAAGAATTTATATTTCTACCCGTTGAGAATTCTGCTTTTTCAGAGGTTAAATTTTCACGATCATTTCTAATGACTCCTTTACTGTCAACCATTATTATGTTTTCACGCTTAACTCCTAAGGCTTGATAGAGGCGAGTACATGAAATAGCTGCAGCTCCAGCTCCGTTTATTACTATGTTTACATTGTCTATTTTCTTTTTTGCAATTTCCAATGCATTTAATAAAGCCGCCGCAGAAATAATTGCTGTCCCATGTTGGTCATCATGCATGACCGGAATGTCAAGCTCATCTTTTAATCGTCTTTCAATTTCAAATGCTTCAGGGGCTTTGATATCTTCTAAATTAATACCTCCAAAGGTTGGGGCAATCATTTTTACCGTCTGAATAAATTCTTCAACATTTTCAGTACCGACTTCAATATCAAAAACATCAATATCAGCAAAAATCTTAAACAATAACCCTTTTCCTTCCATAACCGGTTTTGAGGCTTCAGGACCAATATTTCCTAACCCTAAAACAGCCGTTCCGTTTGAAATTACAGCAACTAAATTACCTTTTGCTGTGTATTTATAAACATTATTTATGTCTTTTTCTATTTCTAAACAGGGTTCAGCAACACCAGGAGAATAGGCTAATGATAAGTCTCTTTGCGTTGCATATTTTTTTGTAGGAACAACTTTAATTTTACCAGGAGTTGGTTTAGCATGATATATCAATGCTTCTCTCCGTTTGCTCTGCTTGCTCATTGTATTTTTAATTTTAAAAAGGATTAACAAAGATAAGAATCTCACTACGGAAACTACTAATCTTTTAGAAAATTGATGTTTCTTTTTAAGCCCGAAAATTTAGTGCGGTTTACGGCCGAATTCTTGAATATTTTTTTAAAAACATCTTCCGTTATTTCTTCCCAATCTTTTTTAGCCATGGATAACAATTCAGGATGTGGATTGAATAATGGCTCATTATGCGGTTTTGAAAATTTATTCCATGGACACACATCCTGACACACATCACAACCAAACATCCAATCATCCAATTTTCCTTTGAATTCTGAAGGAATATTTTCTTTTAATTCAATTGTAAAATAGGAAATACATTTACTGCCATCAACCACATAAGGTGCTGCTATAGCTTGTGTAGGACATGCCTCGATACAGGCAGTACAGGTTCCACAATGATCTGTGGTTGGAGAATCATATTCTAAGTTTAAATCAACAATGAGTTCAGCAATAAAATAAAAAGATCCCACTTGTTGGGTCAATAAATTACTATGTTTTCCTATCCATCCCAAACCACTTTTTGCTGCCCATGCCTTATCTAAGACCGGTGCAGAATCAACAAATGCACGCCCGTGAACATCACCAATTTCCTCTTGTATAAAATACAAAAGCGATTTGAGTTTATCTTTAATTACAAAATGGTAATCGGTTCCATAAGCATACTTAGACAGCTTATAGCAATTAGCTGTTTGCTCTTGGCTAGGGTAATAATTGAGCAATAATGAAATAACGCTTTTTGAACCTTCCACTAATTTTGTAGGATCAAGGCGTTTGTCGAAATGGTTTTCCATATAATGCATCTCGCCTTGCATGTTATTTTTTAACCATTTTTCAAGTCTCGGAGCTTCTTCTTCTAGGAATTGTGCCTTGCTGATGCCACAAGATAAAAAACCGAGGCGTTTGGCTTCGGTTTTAATAAGGTTAGCCCTCTCTCTAACTCTCTCCCCAAGGGAGAGAGAACTCAGGGTGCTTTTACTCATATTATCCGTATTTACTTTTTCCCTTTAACAAAGGAATTGTTAGTAAAAAAGTCCCCTTGGGAGATTTAGGGGAACAACCCGCCTTGAATATTCCCTTTTATTTTTCCCAGGTGCTTATAAGCAAGATCTGTAACTTCACGTCCACGAGGAGTTCGCATTATAAAACCTTGTTGAATAAGAAATGGTTCATAAACTTCTTCAATGGTTTCAGTACTTTCACTTACCGCCGTAGCAATGGTTGAAATACCCACAGGACCTCCTTTAAATTTTTCAATAATGGTGGCTAAAATTTTATTGTCCATTTCATCAAGGCCATGCGCATCTACATTAAGTGCATTTAATGCAAATTTTGCGATTTTAATATCAATACTACCGTTGCCTTTTATTTGAGCAAAATCCCGAACACGACGCAATAACGCATTTGCAATTCTTGGTGTGCCTCTACTTCTTCCAGCAATTTCAATGGCTGCTTCCATAGACATTGGTACATCTAAAATAGAAGCACTACGTTGAATGATGGTGGTTAATAATTCGGTGTTATAATATTGTAACCTGCTTTGAATACCAAAACGCGCGCGCATAGGAGCGGTTAATAACCCCGAACGTGTAGTGGCACCTATTAATGTAAACGGGTTTAAATTGATTTGTACTGAACGTGCATTAGGACCGGATTCAATCATGATATCAATCTTGTAATCTTCCATGGCGGAATACAAGTATTCTTCAACTATAGGGCTTAACCGATGAATCTCATCAATAAATAAAACGTCTCGTTCTTCTAAATTGGTAAGCAATCCAGCTAAATCACCTGGTTTATCCAATACCGGTCCCGAGGTTACTTTGATGCCAACATCTAATTCATTGGCCAAAATATACGCCAAGGTAGTTTTTCCTAATCCTGGTGGGCCATGAAACAACGTATGATCAAGAGCTTCATTTCGTAAATTAGCGGCCTGTACAAAAATTTGAAGATTTTCCAACACTTGATCCTGACCCGTAAAATCATCAAAGGTTAAGGGTCTTAACTTTCTTTCTACATCAATTTCTTCAGGAGAAAAGTTTTCGTTTGTTGGATCTAGGTTCTCGTTCATTTAGAAAGTATATTCAATAAAAACCTTTCGACTGCGCTCAAGGTGACAAAATTGGTACTTAGCAAATATAAAGAAAAAGCCTTTCAATCCCGATAACTATCGGGAAGAAAGGCTTAATAGATTATTTATTTAGATTCCTGCCTTCACTTCGACAAGCTCAGTGTGACATAAAGGAATAAAAAATTAATTTAAAATAGTGAATTCACAACGTCTGTTAATATCATATTCTTTCTCATCACAAATACCTTCTTTAACACACTTATTAAGTGGTTGCATTTCACCGTAACCAATACTTTTCAATCGATTTCTGTCAATGCCTTTACTTACTAAATACTCTAAAGTTGAAGCAGCTCTTCGTTTAGATAAATCTAAATTATACTGATCATTTCCTCTGGCATCGGTATGTGCTGAAACCTCAACTTCCATAGATGGGTATTTGTTCATTAAATCAACTAACACATTTAATGTTACTGCTGCATCTTCACGAATATTTGACTTATCAAAATCAAAGAAAATTTTATCCAGCTCAACCATAGCATCCCCTTTTTCATTTTCTTTAACACGTTCTTCAGCATGTGCAAAGGATTCTAATGAGAGTAAAATATTATGTTGTATTTTGCCCTCACTATCCGTTGAAAATTCTACGTCCTGCGGAATATATGCTTTACGGGTCCCTCTAACTTTGTATTTTTTATTCGGTTCAATTTTGAATAAATAATAGGCATCACTGCCAACAATGGTGTCTTGAATAACGGTTCCCGCTTCATTAAATAAAGTCACCAATGAACCTGGAAGTAATTCTAGGCTGTATTTATCTTGAACAATGCCTTCTACCAGATATTTAGTTAACCTGTTTTCTTCTCTACCTAAGCCATATATTCTATCATAGCCGCTTCTGTTTGAAGACACATAACCTGTATTGTCTTTTTCTTTTATGACATAAGCAAAGTCATCAACATTACTGTTTATTGAACTACCAAGGTTAACGGGTTTATCAAAACTGCCGTTTACCAAATTACTTCTAAACACATCTAAGCCACCAAACCCTTCAAGACCATCTGATGAAAAATATAACACATCATAATCACTTATAAACGGAAATTGCTCTCTGTGTTTGGTGTTAATGGTTGGTCCTAAATTTTCTGGTTCGCCATAGGTCCCATCATCATTAACAGTGACTTTATAAATATCAAAACTTCCTAAAGTTCCAGGCATATCACTTGAAAAATACAGTGTTTTTTCATCTTTACTTAAAGACGGATGCTCTGTACTAAAACTGTTTGATGTAAATGGCAATACTTTAACATTTGCCCAATTACCATCCACCAATTCAGCTTTATAGATTTTTATATTGGCTATTCGCTCTTCATCTGTTTTTTTACGGGTTGCATTCGTTCTATTAAAATACATGGTTTTACCGTCTTTTGAAAAAATGGCATTACTTTCATGAGAATCTGTATTTATGGCGTCAGAAAAAGGCGTGATGTTTTCCATTTTACCGTCCTTTTTTAAGGTTGCATAATACAAATCTAAATAAGGTAACCCATTCCAAGAATAAGCAGGAGCATCGGTATTTCTTGTAGAAGCAAAAGCTACCTTATCATCGCCGTAAAAGGACAATCCGAAATCACTACCAACAGTAGCGACATCTATTTCCTTTA
>Ga0207906_1000321_pt1 | contig 21533 bp, 20 predicted proteins | sample LinPmetageLP37_FD_184050 | JGI IMG/M metagenome (GOLD analysis project Ga0207906, IMG submission 184050) | Marine viral communities from the Pacific Ocean - LP-37 (SPAdes) | ecosystem: Environmental > Aquatic > Marine > Oceanic | place: Pacific Ocean | collected 2010-06-16 | reverse complement strand
AGCGCTGGAACGACTGTGCGAAAAGCATGGCCGCGTGACAGAAGGTAGCGCACCCCCACTTTCGATCCCGGACAACAACTTGACGATCCCGGGCTTGGAGTTCAAACGTCGCTTTTGGGAAGAAGACGAAGATATCTACGGTGGTATCAGCTACACCGATCTCGCCATCGGCCAGATCAGCTACCCTTCGACAGGCTATTTCTCCGATGGGCCGGCCGTGTTGCTGGGCGGTTATACATGGCGCGGGGAGAACTCCTACAAGTTCAACGCGATGCAGCCTGATGAGCGCTTGGAATGGGCGCTAAAACAGGGCGCCAAAATCCACCCTCAGTATCGGGATGAATTTAAGACCGGTGTCAGCGTTGTGTGGCACAAGGTGCCTTGGGTTCTCGGGTGCTCGGGCGTTTGGGAAAATCGCGACTATTACGAGGATGCCACCAAGATCGACAATCGCGTAGTCTGCGCGGGCGAGCACCTTTCTTACCTGCCTGCGTGGCAAGAAGGGGCGATCCTCTCCTCGCTTGATGCGATCTCGCGCCTCCATGACAAAGTAATCAACGGGTGAAGCCATGCGACAGATATTTTTCTCAGCGATGATCGTAGGCATTCTCGGCATTCTGTCGCTCTATGCCCAAAATAACGACGCAAACACGCGCGCCGTGCAAGCCACGGAGCCTGAAACCGGCGAGACCTCTCCCGAAAGCGAAGCCCGTCCACAAGAGCGTGACATAACCGCTATGGCGGATGGCGGTGAATGGGTCGAGGAATATGTCAGCGAGGATGGCGAAGAGTTGTACCAAACGCTCTGCTCCGGCTGTCATATGGCTGACGGGTCAGGGGCCATTGGGGCCGGGAAGTACCCAGCTCTTAGAGGCAACCCCAATCTCGAATATGCTGGCTATGCGACCTACGTCATTATCAATGGCCAGGCTGCAATGCCAAGTCTTGGGCATTTTCTCGGTGACCAACAAGTATTGGCTATCACAGACTATATTCAGACGAACCTCGGCAATGACTATGAGGCCGATGGTACGCTCGACGCCGTGGCCGACGCCCGGCCGGCCGAACCCGTAGATCAGAACACGGAGGAACACGAATGATCCGCAAATTTATCGCCCCCCTCGCCGCTGTCGCAGCACTTATGACCACGAGCTTATATGCTCAAGGCTCGGAAGTTGTTCGCCACGGTTTGCCAGATTCAGACTTCCCAATCTTGCAAGCAGTTGAAGTGCCCGCGGATGCAACCTTGGTTTACCTCAGTGGCACCGTGCCGACGGTCGCCAATGAGACGGCCGAGAAGGGCTCACCCGAATACTTCGGCGATACAGCGACCCAAACCGCCAGTGTTCTGGCTTCGATTGAGAAAAAGTTTGCCGGACTCGACCTTGATATGGGGGATGTCATCAAAATGCAGGCCTATCTTGTTGCTCCAGAGGGTAGCGATGGGATGGATTTCCAAGGTTTTATGGAGGGGTACACTCAATACTTTGGTACCGCAGAACAGCCTGAGCTTCCAACTCGGTCAGTCTTTGAGGTCGCAGGATTAGCAAACCCCGCATGGCTGGTAGAGATTGAGGTAGTGGCTGTAAGACAGGGTTCTTGAATACCAGTTTTACCTTCTAAGTAAGGATAGGCGGTGGCCCATATCGGCCACCGCTTATTTGTCAATCGATCGCTAGTAGCTGACCCTCAACCATCCTCTAGGACTGCGGATAGCTTCCGGCGCGCGCCTTCATTAAGCCAGTCACGCCAAACATCCTTATTATTCAATAGAAAATGCACAGCGGCTTCTTCCGTAGACGCGTTGTTCTCGTCTTTCCAAGCCAACAGCGCGCTCATTTCGGAGGTCTCGAAGCTAATATTGCTCATCAACTTAGCGACTTCCGGGTACTCATCGATAAAGTCCGTAGTCGCAACCGTGTATACCAAACTGGGAGGATAGGCGCTTGGTTTTGGGTCTGCGACATCAGCGTTCAAATTGGCGTTGTGTGCAGCGAGGTCTACACCCCCGATATCAACCATGGTCATGTCAAAGCGCCCCATAAGCGCCGTAGGCTCCCAATAATACCCAAACCATGGCTCTTTGGCTTCATATGCTGAGGCAAGAGACGCGGCTAAAGTTTCGCCGCCCCCGTGATCAAACACTTCAATGCCCGCTTCTTCAAAACCATATGCGCGAGCAATATTGCGGTTAATCGTGCTACAGACCCATCCTCCTGTAGGACAGTTGTTGAAGCGGTTCCCTACAAGCTCAGGGTTGTCCAAGATGCCTTGGATCGTTTTGAGTTCTGGATGCTCTTCTGCAAGGTAGGTGGGGATCCACCAAGCCTCGAGGCCGCCTGGCTGCAACACCTGCGTCATGTCCTGGATCACGTCATCCTGCTTGAGCTTTTCGTAAGCGCTGCCTGCAGAGTTGACCCAAAGTTCGGTGACAATATCCGGCTCATTGTTTTCAGCAAGTGATGTAAGGGCGGGAATTGTATCAGAAGGTACCCGGGTGACGGTGCAACCATAGCCTTGCTCCATCAGAAATGTTGCAATCTCTGTCGTGATAATTGCAGAAGAGAACGTCATCTCGGTGATGCTGACCTCTCCGCATTCGGCTGCCGCAATATTGGGCGCGGTGACCGCGATCGCTGCGGCTGAAAGCCAAAGTTTCAGATTTTTCATTTTAGTATTCTCCCGTTTGTCTACACGTTCCCGGCAGGTGGTGCGCAAACCCTCGACCGGCCCGCTCTCTGCTCATTTTCGTTCTATCGCGCGGTTGGGTTTAACTATAACCTTATTGATCATTCAAAGAACAGCTATGCGTACCGATCCGACGCCCATTCCTATCATTGCAGGACACTTGGAGCATGAGAGCGCCTCCTTAAGGGCCCAACGATCTTGTGGGGTAAGTTTCGGAAACTGGTCCGCTCAGGGGCCATAGCCCTCGACCGATTGGTTATCTCATAGATCTTCAGTCTTTCCGGGACTACTAAAGGTTTGCTTTCCAGCGCGGCATATCTATCTATTAAAGGTGGGCAACAAAGCTGCCCATCTGTCCCGTGACCTCCTCCCCGTCACTAGACTGTACTGCGGCGGCCTGCACCATTTTCAGGTCGCCGCGAATTTTGAGCTATTTTCACTTTATCCACTATAAGTGGGGATCAAACTGTTAGTAACCTTGGTCAAGCGTTGTATTTAAAGGCAAATACGGGCTGCCTAAAATTTAGGCAAAGATTGTAGAGGTTCGCGCGGACGGTTCTGTCGCAAAGATTTCGCCTGGCAGAAGAGGAGTCTTCAGTGGACACAATTATGCTGCGAGGGCCGTGAACTGCTTGAATCCCAAGATGCCTGTTTGTGCTAGCTGGCCCTTACGGATCATATGCGCGGTTTCGATCCCAGCAAGCGTTGCTGCCGCAGAATGGAACGCTTTGAAGCCGAGCATCGACCGTGTGATCCGTTTGATGAAGCGATGATCCTGCTCGATGATATTGTTGATGTATTTGGATTGAACGGTGTTGATAATCCGTCCAACCTCCGTGAATTTGAGGATGACGTTTAGACTTTGCAGACCAGCTAAGTTGGCGCCGCTCTTTCGCTTGAAGAACCTTCGGGACTGTCCTGAATTTTGTGCTCTGGCGTGGTAACTGCTCTATAAGGAGACCCACGTATGAGCATCGACAAAGAACTATTAGACCAACTGATGGAAGGCCGGTCATCTGGCGACCTATTCGGCAAGGAGGGCATTCTTGCTGAGTTGACCAAAGCATTGGCAGAACGCGCTTTAACGGCTGAGATGGAGGAACATCTTGGGGAAGAACGCGCCGAAGGTGTCGCGGAGGGTCAGAACCATCCGCCCAATCGCCGTAATGGCAGCAGTCAGAAGACTGTGACCACCGACAGTGGGAAAGTCATCTTGGACATTCCGCGCGACCGCAACGGCACCTTTGATCCGCTGTTGATCGCCAAGTATCAGCGCCGTTTTCCCGAGTTCGACCGCAAGATCGTCAGTATGTATGCACGCGGTATGACGACCCGTGAGATCCAAGGGCACATCGAGGAGATTTACGGCTTTGAGGCATCACCCAGCTTGATATCGGCGATCACTGAGGCCGTGATGGACGAGGTCAGCGCCTGGCAGAGCCGGCCACTGGAACCCTGCTATCCCGTGGTGTTCATGGACGCGATCCGCGTCAACATCCGCAGTGATGGAGCGGTCTCGAACAAGGCGGTCTTCGTGGCCTTGGCGATCCGTCCGGACGGCACCCGGGACGTTCTGGGGCTGTGGTTCCAGGCCAACGAGGGTGCCAAATTCTGGGCAAAGGTTCTGAATGATCTACGCCACAGGGGCGTTCAGGACATTCTGATTGCCGTCGTCGACGGCCTCAAAGGCTTCCCCCAGGCCATTGAGGCGGCTTTCCCGGAAGCCCAGGTTCAAACGTGCATCGTTCATTTGCTGCGCCACTCTATGAGCTTTGCCAGCTACAAGGACCGAAAGGCCGTGGCGACAGCCCTGAAGGCGGTCTACACCGCCTTGGACGTCGAAGCAGCAGAGGCTGCGCTGGCCGAGTTCGAAGAGAGTGATCTGGCCAAGCGCTATCCGGCCATTGCACCGAGCTGGCGCCGAGCCTGGAACGAGGTGATCCCGTTTCTCGACTACCCGCCCGAAGTGCGCCGACTGATTTACACGACGAATGCCATAGAAGCCCTGAATTCGAAAATCCGGCGTGCGGTGCGAACCCGCGGCCACTTCCCGAGCGATGAGGCGGCGGCGAAGTTGATCTACTTGGCCCTCAATGCTACTTCCGTCGAGTGGAAGCGATCTGTGCGTGAATGGCACCGCGTTAAAAGCCAACTCGCCATTATGTTCGAAGAACGCTTTCCCATGGCGTAACTAAAGGCGCCAGGGCACAAAATTACGCACACTCCCGAACCTTCGCGCGGCAGCTGTATCGCGGCGCTCAGACAGCATAAAATCAAGGGTTTGACCGTCCCGATCTACAGCACGGTACAGATAGGTCCACTTGCCGCGAACCTTGATGTAGGTCTCGTCCATCCGCCAAGAGATGGCTGTCGGCTTCTTTCTGGCCTGCGCGCTTGCAGCGATCAGCGGCGAGAATTTTACTACCCAGCGGTTCAGCGTCGCATGATCGATTTCAATACCGCGTTCGGCCATGATCTCAAGATCCCGATACGAGACACCATAGCGGACATAGAAAAACACAGCATAAAGGATCACGCTCTTTGGGAAATGGTTACCTTTGAAATCAATCGTCACAGTTGGGTGCTCGCTTCCAAATTCAAAAGTCCGCTCCTACCACGCGCGAGCCAGTCCAACCAACCGCGAAAACTTTGCGATAGAACCAGTGATTGTCCCAAAGTCTCTTTGTTATTCAATGCCTACTTGCGTTGTTTTCGCACCAACGCCGTGATTTCATAGACACGTTCGCGCCAAAGCTGCCACTTCTCTTTTGGCCGGATCAACAACATAGACGAATAGGGAACCACATGCTCACCACAAACAGCCACCCTCCCCGCCGCGCCTCACGGTCGCGTGCCGCCATTGCCGCGCTCACTATCACCTCGGCGCTCACCTTCTCGGCCTCTGCCGCGCTGGCACAGGACTATAACCCGACCGCTGTGATCAACATCGGGTCCCTCTACGAGCCACAGAACCTCGACAACACCGCGGGCGCAGGTCAGGGCATCAACGAAGCCTTCAACGGCAACGTCTATGAAGGGCTGTTTGTGCTGACTGATGCGGGTGACGTAGAGCCAAAGCTCGCTGAAAGCTACGAGATCAGCGACGACCAACTGACCTACACCTTCACGCTCAAAGACGGTGTGACCTTCCACTCGGGCAACCCGCTCACCTCCGCCGATGTCAAAAAATCGATCGAACGGGTCACCGCAGAAGATTCTGCCAGCTCGCGCAAGCGGACGCTGGCCAACATCGAAAGCATCGAGACCCCCGACAACAAAACGGTTGTGATCACACTCACAACGCCGTCGATCTCCCTGCCCTACAACCTCTCCTATGTCTGGATCGTCAACGACGAACCGGGCGACATCACAGCCAGCGAAGACGGCACTGGCCCCTACACCTTGCAGGAATGGCGTCGCGGCTCCGCACTCGCGATGGTGCCCTTTGAGGACTACTGGGGCGAGGCGCCGAGCAATGGCGGCGTTATGTTCCAGTATTTCACCGATGCAACCGCACAGAACAACGCGCTTCTGACTGGCGCTGTCGACATCATTACATCGGTGCAAAGCCCTGACGCCTTGTCGCTGTTCACCGACAACCCCGATTTCACCGTCGCCGAAGGTGCCTCCACAACCAAAGAACTGCTAGCCTACAACGACCGCATCGAACCCTTCAACAAGGTCGAAGTGCGTGCCGCTCTGGCACGTGCGGTGAACAGGGAGAAACTGCTCAAAGCAATCTGGGGTGACTACGGCACCCTGATCGGCTCCTTCGTGCCGCCCACGGACCCGTGGTATGTCGATCTGACCGATGTGAACGCCTATGACCCCGAAAGCGCGAAAGAAATGCTGACGAATGCCGGTTATCCCGACGGATTCTCCTTCACCCTCGACACGCCCGATTATGACCCACACCCCGTGGTGGCGCAATTCGTGCAAAACGAGCTGGCCAAGGTGGGCGTTGACGTAAAAATCAACATCATTACGGCTAACGAGTGGTATACTAAAATCTACAAGTCGCAGGATTTCAAGGCGACCTTGCAAGAACATGTGAACCACCGCGACATTGTTTTCTACGGCAACCCCAACTTCTACTGGGGCTATAACAACCCCGAGGTTGTGGAACTGATCGCAGGTTCCGAACGTGCAAGTTCGGTTGAGGAGCAAACCACGATGCTGACCGAGGCGAACAAGATCATCGCTGAGGATGCTGCAAGCATGTGGCTTTACCTCTACCCACAGATCGTCGTGTCCAAGTCGAACGTGACGGGCTATCCCCTGAACGGGCTGAACGCACAGTTCTTCGTCTCCGACATCAAGAAAGCTGAGTAAGGTCGCTTGTCATGGGGGCCGCGCGCCTTTGCGGGGCCCCATCACCTTTGGGAACCTGAACAGACTATGCTGGGATATATCATAAGGCGGCTGTTTATCCTGCTGCTGTCTCTTTTCGTTGCCGCGATTGTGCTTTTCGTGCTTTTGCGCCTGCTGCCGGGCGATCCCGCGAATGCGTTGGTCGGCGTGGGCGCCACGCCAGAGCAAATTGCCGCCGCGCGGACGCAACTTGGTTCGGACCAACCGCTGGGGATGCAGTTCCTGACCTATCTACGCGACCTCGCGCATTTCGACCTTGACAATTCCTTTGTGTCTCGCGCCTCCGTTCTCGACGAAATTTCGCGCCGTTTGAGCGTCACCCTACCGCTGACCTTTGCCGCCTTCTTCCTTGCTCTAGTAATTGCCATCCCCTTGGGCATCCTCGCCGCCGTGAAAGCCGACCGCTGGTTCGGCCTGTTGCTCTCGGTCGTGTCACAAATTGGGATTGCGGTGCCCGTGTTCTGGCTGGGTATCCTTTTAGTCTATGAATTTTCGCTCAACCTGCGCCTCCTGCCCTCGGGGGGCTTTCCCTTACGCGGCTACGCTGACCCTATCCCCGCGATCAAGGCGATGATCCTCCCCATTCTCACCATTGCCATTGTCATGTCCGCCTCTCTCATGCGCTATGTGCGCGCCTCCACGCTCGACGTTCTCGGCTCCGATTTCCTGCGCACGGCCCGCGCATTGGGCGAAAGCCGCACTGAGGCCCTGATGCGCCACGGCATCCGCAACACCGCCGTGCCCGTGATCTCGGTCCTCGGCATTGAACTGTCCACCGCCTTTCTGGGAGCGGTCGTGGTCGAGCAGGTCTTTTCGCTTCCGGGCATGGGGTCCATGCTGCTTCTCGGCATTCAACAGCGTGACTATCCAAGCATTCAAGGCGTACTGATCGTCTCCACGCTTCTCGTGCTCATGACGGGATTTCTGGCCGATCTTTTGCAGCGCGTGCTTGACCCCCGCCTGCGTCAGGGAGGCCGCCGATGAGTAGCGACCCCCACCACACCCCCAAGCGCAAGAACATCACCTTCTGGCTCAGTCTCGTACTGGTTGGCGGCATTGCCTTGGCTGGCGTCCTGTCCTTCTTCTGGACCCCCTATGCTCTGTCGGACATGGTGGGCGGGCGACTTGAAGCGCCGAATGCCACCCATTGGGCGGGGACGGACAGGCTGGGACGTGACGTCTTTACCCAGTTGATGGTCGGCGCGCGTATTGCGCTGATCGTAGGGCTTGGCGCCGTGGCCATCGGGGCCGCGATTGGCGTTACAACGGGAATTCTGGCCGCCTTTGCCACGCGGTTCCTTGACGATGCTCTTGCCGCCTTTTTCGACATCCTGATTGCCTTTCCCACCCTACTGGTGGCGATGTTGGTCGTGGCCGCGCGTGAGGAATCCTCGCTAGACACAGCGATCCTTGCACTGGGCATCGGCCTGTCTCCCATCGTGGGGCGCATCACCCGCATCCTCACCAAACAGGTTCTGGGTCAGGACTACATCACCGCGGCGCGTGTCTCGGGCACCTCGTGGCTTTCGATTGTGTTCTGGCACATCCTCCCCAACATCGTGCCCTTCCTCGCGGTCAATCTGGCGCTGCAGTTCGGTCTGGCCGTGATGGCGGAAGCCTCCCTGTCCTATCTCGGGCTCGGTGCGCCGCCGCCGAATGCCTCGTGGGGTCGAATGCTGCAAGAGGCGCAGGGCACGGTCTATACCGCCCCGTGGGGAGCCATCTTCCCCGGACTGGCGCTTTTCGTCCTTGTCATCGGGATCAACCTGATGGCCGATGGCCTGCGTGACAGCTTTGACCCGAGCAAGAGGGGCGTGTGATGAGCAACCTGCTGACGGTGAACAATCTAACCCTCGCCACCGCCGACAAGGTGCTGGTCGAGGTTCTCTCCTTCTCCATCGCCCACGGTGAACGCTTCGGCCTCATCGGGGAGAGCGGGTCGGGAAAATCACTTACCTCGCTTGCCATTCTGGGCCTTTTGCCCCCCGCGATCCGTCCGATGGGCAGCATCACACTCGAAGGCGAAGAGATCGTCGGCGCGCCCGAGCGGCTCTTGGGCGGGCTGCGCGGCTCTGTTGTGGCCAGCGTGTTTCAGGAACCTCTGACGGCACTGGACCCGCTCATGCCCCTTGGCCGTCAGATCGCAGGGCCAGTCCGCCGCCGCCTCCAACGTGAAGGGCGCGACCGCGACCGCGCCACTGTTAAGGGCGAAGTGCATGACCTGCTCGACCAAGTGCGCCTGCCCGACCCCAAACGCCTCTACGGCTCCTACCCGCATGAGGTCTCGGGCGGGCAACGTCAGCGTGTGGCGATTGCAATGGGTTTGGCCTGTCAGCCACGTCTGTTGATTGCCGACGAGCCGACCACGGCGCTTGATGTCACGACACAGGTCGAAATCATCCGCCTGATCAACACGTTGGTCGAAGAGTTGGATATTGCGCTTTTGTTTATCAGCCACGATCTGGCCGTTGTAGGTCAGGTCGCCGAGCGCGTGATGGTCATGCGCCACGGCCGCGCCATCGAGACGGGCGACACACAACAGGTTCTGACACGCCCCCAAGACGATTACACGCGCAACCTCGTTACTGCCGCGCGTCGGTTTGACGACGCCTTGGAGGGACAAAAATGACCCTAATGACGGTTGAAAATGTCGGCTTTTCCTATGGCACGGGTCAGCGGGTGCTTAAGGACATCTCCTTCACCGTCCCGCGCGGCTCCAATGTGGGGCTTGTTGGCGAGAGCGGGTCGGGCAAATCAACGCTTCTGCGTCTGCTGCTCGGTCTGGAAAGCCCGCAATCGGGACGCATCCTCTTCGACGGAAAGCCGCTTGAGGCGAAAAACGCCCGCTACATGCGCGACTATCGCAAGTGTGTTCAGGCCGTGTTTCAAGACCCCTACTCCTCGCTCAATCCCGCGCACCACATCCGCCGCATCGTGACAGAGCCTTTACGCTCGCTCAACGTGCCCGGAGACCATCTTGAAATGGCGCGGGATGCGATTGCCGCCGTTGGCCTTTCCCCCGACACGCTGGGCCGCTACCCGCACCAGTTCTCTGGCGGTCAGCGCCAGCGCATTGCCATTGCCCGCGCCATTGTCGCACGCCCCGAACTTGTGCTGGCCGACGAAGCAGTCAGTGCGCTTGACCTGTCCACGCGGGTGCGGGTCGTTGATCTGTTCGAAGAAATCTCCGAGCGTATGACAATGATCTTTGTCTCGCATGACATGGGCGTGGTGGCGGCCCTGTGTGACCGGATCGTGGTGCTCGACCGTGGCCACATCGTCGAGGCGGGCGAGACCGAGACAATCCTCAAAGACCCGCAACACCCCTATACGCGCAGCCTATTGGCCAGCATCCCACGAATGCCCGCCACAACATGACAGATACAGGACCAAAGATGACAGCTTCCAAAGAGTTCCAAGACGCCCATGCCGAGTGGTTCGAAACACGCCTGAGCAAACTGAAAGCCCCCGAAGGCTGGCTCAATCTTCTTGGGCGCTGGTGGGTCACGAATGGCGCCTACACCATCGGCAGCGGCGCAGATAGCGACGTCATTCTTCCTGTCGGCCCGGAGCGCGTGGGAACACTGAATTTTAACGGTGATGACGCGGGCACCTTTACCCCAACCGACGGCGGGGCGGTGACGCTCGATAAGGCATCGGGCAAGATGTCATGGCGTTCGGGGCGCTTCCTGATGGAGATCACCGCACCGAACGAACGGCGCGCGCTGCGGGTCCGCGACACCGAATACGACACCGAGGCGGCATGCAAGCCGATCACCTTCTTTCCGCTAAACCCTTCGCTTCGCATTACCGCCCGCTGGGAGGCCCTGCCCGAGCCAATGACCATCGCCCTCGACACGGTGATCAGCGTGCCGACCAAAGTGACCGTCACCCATGTTGCCAAATTCGAATTGCGTGGGCAAGAAATGGCGATGCTGGCCACCTACGGCACGGCAGACAGACCGCAATTCGTGTTCCGCGACCTGACCTCTCTGGACGACACCTATGCTGATATGCGGTTTGTCTTCGGCGAAGAGGTGACAGAGGACAGCGTGGTGATCGACTTCAACCGTGCGATCAACCCGCCCTGTGCCTTCACCGACTACGCAATCTGCCCGCTTGCACCGCGCGAAAACCTCTTTCCCTTCCGGATAGAGGCAGGCGAAAAACGCCTTTGACCTGACCACTCAGGCGCGAGGGTCGACGCACTCGGCTTTCATGTCCCCTGATTTTTGGGTCGTGTCCCGCACCAAAAACATAGAGGCCTGTAAGCGGTGGTGTCACGTTAACGGGCCTGAGGTTGCGGGTTAATTGATCCGGGCGTAGGCGGCATTGATGCAGACACAAAAGATGGGACGGGGTTGTCCGCCATGGGTTGCCGGATTCCGACTTCCCGATCCTACAAGCAGTCGAGGTGCCAGCAGATGCGACCTTGGTCTATCTCAGCGGCACACCGTGCCAGAGGTCGCTGATGAAACGGCCGAGAAGGGCTCGCCTGAATATTTCGGGGACACGGCAACCCAAACTGCCAGCGTTCTGGCATCGATTGAGAAGAAACTCGCTTGGATTGACCTCGATATGGAGGATGTCATCAAAATGCAGGCCTATCTCGTCGCTCCCGAAGGCAACGATGGGATAGACTTTGAAGGCTTTATTGAGGGCTATACCCAATATTTCGGCACCGAGGAGCAACCCGAATTGCCAACCCGGCTTGGCTGGTTGAGATTGAAGTTGTGGCAGTCCGTTCTGGCCCTTAAAGTTTGGAGGCAGACAATCGTCTGAATGTTGAAGCGGTGGCCCGATAAGGGCCACCGCTTTTTTTCAGCCGTCGATGCGATACCAGTCCGCGACGTTCCAGAGGTCGCTGTCCCAAGCGTTCAGCTTCACACCACCGAGCGTGTTACCCTGTGCCGCCACCGCTGCGCGGTTGATTAGCGGCAGCATGGATTTGCTTTCGGTGGTAATAATGTCGTTCAGACGTTTCACCAGACGCGCCCGCTCTTCGATCTTACTGGTGCGAGAAAGCTCATCAAGAAGCGTGTCATATTCCTCATCGCAGAAGCGGTTGATATTCTCGCCCTGCCACTGTGTTGAGGGCTTTGGCTCATTCCCACAACGGCGTTGCGCAAGATAGGCTTGCGGGTCAGTGCCGTCATAGAGGTTCGCATACATTTCAACATCGGCGTAGAACTTGGGGAATGTGTCGGGGCTGCCGGGATCGCCGCCGAAGAAGACCGACGCGTCGATGTTACGCAACTCGACCTCAATACCGATCTGGTTCCACCAATCCTTGATCAGTGCCTGAAAGTCTTGACGCACGGCGTTGGTAGAGGTCTGAAACACGATCGACAGACGCATACCGTCTTTCTCGCGTACGCCGTCCCCGTCTTCGTCCAGCCAGCCTGCTTCATCCAAAAGTGCTTTCGCAGCTTCCAAATCCTGCGTCATACATTCTGTGTTGTCAGAGCTATAAATCGGCGGCGCGGGGACCAGATTGCAGGTTGGCCGACCTGCCTGACCGTAGCCGATTTCGTTGAGCAATTCGCGATCGATTGCCATGCTCATGGCTTGCCGAACGCGCCGGTCGATGAGAAAAGGATGCGGCTCCTCCACCGTGGCTCGCGTTTCCGGGGGCAGGTCCGGAGAAGGGTTCGTCATGTTGATTTCGATCCGCTCGACAAGGGGACCGAACTCAAAAATAGGCTTTCCCGTACCGCCCTCAGCGATTGTTTGCAGCACATCAGGTGCCATCAACAGATCCCACGCGTAATCAAACTCACCGGTTTCCATTACGGCGCGCGCGGCTGAAACGGCGTCTCCACCGCCTTTAAAGTTCAGCTTGGCAAAGGCGGGCTTGCTTGGATCGCGATAATTGTCGTTTGCAACAAGCTGGATAGAGTCATTTGGCCGAAAGTCCTTGACCACAAACGGGCCGCTGCCAATCGGATTAAAGTTTTCCTCGGTACAGCCCGGCGCCCGCGCACCGGTGCATTCAGCAAACTGTGCAGCCTGAACGATGGGCGAGGCCGCCCCGACAAAAGGCAGATACGGGTAAGGTTTCGGCTCATCGAAATGGATTGTTATTGTGCGATCATCAATAACTTCAACATTTTTGACGTCATTAAACTTTGACAGCTGGGCGCAACCGCCTGCGGGGTTCATGCAGTAATCTGCCGTGAATTTTACATCGTCGGCTGTTAAAGGCGTGCCATCTGACCAAGTCACCCCTTCTTTCAGTTTCCAAGTGATGGCCGTCAAGTCTTCGGTCATGCCTCCGTTCTCGACCGTTGGGATTTCGACCGCCAGTTTTGGGACGAGTTCGCCCTTTTCATCCGCGTTGGCCAAAGGTTCCAGCACCATGCTGGAGGCATCGCGCTCTTTCACACCGCCGGATAGATAGGGGTTCAAGATTGAGGGCGCTTGTCAATAGATAATGTTGAGTTGATCATCGCGACCGCGCTCGCTCTCTTGGGCAAACGCCATTGATGACAGCAAGGTCATCGAGGTTGCTCCGAGTAAATGTGCTATGAACCGCATGGTCTATCCTCTGGTCTGTTCGTGTTTAACGGGAATAATTATTTAACCAATCAAACAGATTCATACCGATTTGCAAGGCTGAGGACTTCCGGTGCCGAACGAACAGGCATCTTCCGGACAAAGCCACATCATTACCGAGAACCATTTAAGCCCGAATCCAAGGACATCACGAGTTCCACTCTAAATCACGGACCGTCTCAAACGCTATTTTGAGGGACAGTGAAAATGCGCAGGCAAGCCTGCCCCTATGGTTTCGGTGGCGGTGAATCGCGCGGAATATTCCCCGACAAGCTGCCCTGATACTGAGCCGACCGTCACCTATGAAGCGGCTGCCAGCCTCTACACGCACACCAAACGAAACTATCATACTAAGGTCTAAACTCACCGCGTGTACTTGTTTCGGCTCGCGCAGGCAGCGCAGTCTGCAGAAAAAGTGGCGACGACCCACCTGAGGTAAAAAGGGGAAAGGGTCGCCGCAGTTATTCGGTGCTACAGGGAGGATGCACCAGCGTGAATGAACCACAACTGTCATTCACAATTTGCATATATGTGCGCTGAAGGAAAAAGCGAATACGGTGGCAGGTTTTCACCGGTATGCCCAACCTGATACGCTGTGGGTACGGGAAGAAAGGCGACGACCCCCAAGAGCCAGGGAAGGGCTAGCGGCCGCCGCAGTTTTACCGCAGCCCATGGAAGTTCAAGCCGAAGTAGAATGGGGCGTCACCCTACACCCTACACCCTACAGTTGCTTAGGCCAAAACCATTCACAAGACAAACAGTTCAAGTAAATCTATTCACCCAGCTTCCGCGTTTTCTACGCTTAAACCGTCATCCAACAATTGTTCCTTGTCCGGAAGATCTCGTAAGCTAGCAAGATCAAACGCGACCAAAAACTGCTCTGTTGTCACAAAAGTGTAAGGTGCCCCTCTTTGAGGTGATCGTGGACCCGTTCCAATCAAATCGCGCGCATGTAAGCGGCCAATTAAATCGCGGCTGATCTCCTTGCCAAAAATATCCTTCAGCCCGTCACGTGTGATCGGTTGATGGTAAGCGATGGCCGCGAGCACCGCGAGGTCGAATTCATTCAGATCCAGCAGTTGTTTTCCGAGATCTGCAGCAGCGCGGATCGCAGAGGCATAGGCTGATCGTGTGCGCATCATCCAGCCGCCCGCCACCTTTGCGACTTCAAATGCGCGCCCCTCCAGATCGGCGGCCAGATCCTCGATGAGCAGATCGACTGACGCCTCTTTCCCCACCACCCGCGCCAAATCCTCGCGCGGCACAGGAGAGGCGGAGGCAAAGAGCACTGCCTCGATCCTGCGCATCCATTCCCGCCAGCGCAGCTCTGGCGGAAGGTCGGCCAACTCGCGGTCCAGCCCGGCTTCAGAGCGCTGTCTGGCCATACTATACTCCGTAGAGCCGGAACGTGTCGCGGCCTGTGAGCTCGCGAACGGCCCCCAGATCAACCAGCCGATCGCAAAGCCGCCGTGCCGCGCGCGGCGGTAGAGGCAACTCAGCCGCTGCCACAGCATCGTGTGTTAAAAACATTTCCACGGCTGCCCCGGCTCCTTTGGCGCGGAGCTTCGGCGCAACCGCTTTCACATGTTCTGCCCGCCGCGTGAGATCGGCCGCGAGGCGTGTCGTCTCGACCGCCGAAGCCACGACGGCGCGATGACAGGCGAGGCGAAGGTCGTCACCCTGTTTGCGCAGGTCCGCGCGTTTTAGGCCCGGGGCCAGCAATGGTACGACATGTTTCCATCTGAGCGACTGAGCGAGGGATGCCTCCGCCAAAACCAACGCCGGCACATCGGCACGCGGCGCTTCCCTCAGCACCGTCTCCAGCACCGTCGCGGCCCGGGGGACGGGAGTCCCCTGCCCCGTATTTAGCCACGTCGCAATCTGGCCCGGCTCGAAGGTCGGCAGGGCGCGGCCGAGAGCCTTGACCGACACCGCGCGTTCAGTCGCACGCCGCCAAGACAAGTAGATCTCACCCGCCGGTCCGGGCAGGTCGCCGGGGCGCAGCAGATGGAGCAAGTCGCGCAGTTCCCTGACCCGGTCCGGACGGCCAGAGAACGTTACACAGGCCTCGGTTGCACGCAGCGTCAAGCGGTCCCGCATCAAGGCGTGGGGCACGTCCTCGCGTCCCAACACAAGGTGCAAGTGGCTCAGCGCCGCGCCCGACAAAAACGCAACATCTTCAAGGGTTTCAGAACGCACGGAGGTGACCCAGGGGGGCATCCGGGGTAGTGTATCGAGGTCGCTGATGTGATCCGGTCGGGCAAACGGCATATCCAAAGCCTACACCTGCGCGGCGCTTTATTCCAGATAATAGCAAGCCAACCGCCCCACCTTGCCGTCTTACTTTATGTCCAATAGGTTTACATTATCGCACACAAAAAAAAGAGCCGATTTCGACATATTGTAGTGGGTTGACGCGCACAAAAGCGCCTTACCGTTTATACAAAGGCTCCGGATACGCCCGTTGAACTATGGGCAATCCAATGCCGGGTCAACTGTGAACGCTCATTCACAGCGCCTTGAGATCGAAGCCGAACAATGCTTCAGTAAGCTTCGCACAATCCAGCTGAAAATCCTCTTGGTTCTATGCGGCTGTCATGTGAGAAACAACTAGCCATGTGTGACTGTCCCAAGCAGAAGGGATCAAAATAGAAGAATGCCCCGTGAGGTTGGTAGTAATGGTATATGGATGTAGATAGACTTTGTTGAGGTTGTCTGGAATGCAATACCCTCGCCCTGATACAGATGACATGGTAGATGCCCCGCAACGACACTAAGACTTATGCGCCCCTGAACGAACAAAAGTACGTCCACTGATCTCGATCACTCAGGATTTGATGAACGGTGATCAAACGGTTTGGCCTGCCCGAACGGATCGTCACGGACAAGCTACGCTCCTATGGTGCGGTCAGACTCAAAATCGCGTACGGCCTTAAACATCGCTCTCACAAAAGCCTTAGTACTCGAGCCGACCACAGCCAGTTGCCGTTTCGAAAACGAGAGCGGTGCATGCAAGGGTTTTGCTCTCCGGGCGGGTTGCAACGGTTTGTGACATGCCAGTCTGCCGCCAGAAACCGCTTCTTGATACCTGCCCCCGCTGTTCCGCAAACGAACCACGCTGTCACAGAATAGAGACCTTCGACGCCTGGAAAGAAGCCCCAAGCAGCTAACGCTCAATGACCGACCAATCCTTCGGTGCCGGCAAGTTAAGTTGACGACACTGCCTGTACATTTCCCGCATATCTGGCACGTTCGTTATCCGTGATGATGTACAACATCGGCGCACAAATCGTCGTATCACCCGGCACGGCTACGAGCAGGCAGATAGATTCGGGAAAAATCGATCCTGGTAACGCTTTTTACCGATTTACAGGTTCCAACTGTCCATGGATCCCACTTTCAGACGGTATGCAAGCTCTGCTTCAAGAACCGCTTTATGCCAATTTGCGCTTCGATCGCCGCACCAGACAAACTAACGCCCCACATTCAGGGACGGCAAACTCAAGCCAAAATGAAGTGCCTGTGTATAAGACGACAGCGTGGTATTATTATATATTTCAAAGCACTTGCACCCGTTCTTTGTTCGTTACATTAACTTCCTGTGCTGGCGCTCCTTGTTTATGTCTCCGGATTTTCAGGCACAAAATCCGTAATTCTTCTTGAGATTCAGATCTGCCCGGGCCATAGCTTGTAACAACATAAACACAAAACGACCGCAAAAGCCGTTTCTTGATCCCTAAACACTCGAGAAACGCCAATTGAAGGTCGAGGTGACGGGCAGACAAGAATGATAAACGCACTTCATGATAAGCTACGCGCAGACTCCGGAAGGCTATCGCAGGCGCTCGACAATATGTCGAAGCTCTTTCTTGCTCCGAAGGAAGAGAAGACCCTCAGGGCCTTCTCGGCAGCGGAGGTTGCAGAGCTACTTCGGGTTAGCGGGGGCTACCTGCGCAAATCGCATTTTGAAGGCAAAATTCCTGAAGTTGCCCAGAGCACCGGGAACAAGCGCTCCTACACCGCTGAAGACGTTCTGAAGATCCGAAGGATCCTCGATAAGAACGCCAAGGATCCCCATCATTTTCTCCCGGGACGCAAGCCTGGTGATAAGCTACAAGTCTGGTCGACCGTCAATTTTAAAGGGGGCAGTTCGAAAACGACGTCATCGGTTCATCTTGCATTTCGACTTGCGGCTCGTGGATATCGCGTTCTCTGCATAGATGCCGACCCCCAAGCTTCCCTGACAACCTTCTTTGGGTATCAGCCTGAGCTGGATTTCAAGGAAGGCGGAACGCTCTATGACGCGCTACGCTATACAGATGGTGATACGATCCGCGTCCCCATCACAGAAGTGCTGCGCAAAACCTATGTGCCAAACCTCGACCTCGTACCGGGCGGCATCATGCTATCTGAGTTCGAGACCGAAACGCCAATGGCGCTCAGCCGCGGCGAACAGCCCGTTTTCTTCAACAGGCTGGGGGATAGCCTCCGTCAGGTCGAAGACGACTACGATATCGTCATCATCGATTGCCCGCCTCAGCTGGGCTATCTAACTATGGCGGCCGTATGCGCGTCCACATCTCTACTAATGACCGTAATCCCTGAACGGGTCGATCTTGCCTCGGCAAGCCAGTTTCTCAACATGGCCTCCGGTGTGCTCGAGGTCATTCATGGTAACGGCGGGATCGCAAACTACGATAATTTCGCCTATCTGCTGACCCGCTATGACACCGGAATCAGTACGCAGGTCGATCTTGCTGATTGGATTCGGCAACTGCTGGGCGATAGCGTGATCCCTACCCCTTTCGTGAAGTCCTCGGCAATCAGTGAAGCCGGACTTTCGCAAAAGACGATCTTCGAAGTGGATTTGGCCGGCGCCAAGAACCGCAAGACCTATAACCGCGCGCTTGAAAGCGTCATCGGCTTCTCTAACGACGTCGAGAAGATGATCCAGGCCGCTTGGGGAAGGAATGTATCAAATGAGACGTGATCTGCTCGCTAAAAGCCTCAGTCAACTCAATGAGGAGCCTTCGCCGTCCGAAGCTCTCGCGCAGCCCCCCTCCCCTATCGTGGATGAGAAGACTAAAACGCCAAGCGGACCTAAGTCCTTACAAGCCATGTCCAATGTATTGAGCCAGGTCTCTTCCCAGGCCGCTCAAATGGTGGACACACGTGAGATCGCGGATTCCGCGCTGCAGGACCGTTTTGATACGAGCGATGGACTTGACGATCTGATTGGATCGATCAGGGCTTCCGGACAGGAGATCCCGGTTCTACTACGTTATAGGCGCGGCGCCGGTCAGCGGTATGAAGTGGTCTATGGGCGGCGGCGTATCGCGGCCTGCCGTGAGCTTGGCATTCCGGTGCGCGCGCTCATCCGTGAGATGGAAGAGCGCGATGCCCTCATGTCGCTTGCACGTGAGAACTCCGCGCGCCTTCAGCGGAGCTTCATCGAACAGGCAGTTTTCGCAACGCGTCTGGAAGAGTACGGCTTCGATAAAGATGAGATTTGCGGGCTCTTGGCGGTCGATAAAACGACATTGAGCCGCCTCGCTACCGTGGCCCGTGACGTGCCAATTGAGGTTATCGAACGTATTGGCTCTGGCCATGATATTGGCCGTCGGCCATGGTTGGATCTTCGCAAGGCTCTCAAAGAGGCTAATGTTCTTGATACCAGCAAGCTGCTTGAGATGATCCCTGATGAAGAGGACCCCCTTAAAGCTCTGCAGGGCCTCATTGATGCGCTTCGCACAGCCACCTTGAGCGAAGAGACGCAGCAACAAGCAGCAGCCGCGGTCAGGCGCACTGAACCGTTGACCGTGGGCGATAAGCCAGTTCGCTTCATCAAGAAGCGCGGGAAGATCACAATCGAGACAACGGAGGAATACGCAACTGATTTCATCGAGTATCTTGAGGACCAGCTTCCTCAAATATTTGACAGCTGGTCAAGCAAATCTCCCAGCGTGCAACGAGCTAAGTCATTGATTATAAAGGGTTGACCACGGTCAACTCATCGCACCGAACTGCAATAAGAGCCATAATGGCCACGTAACAACCATAGAGAAGAACAAAGAGAAAGGAGGCAGACGCAGCGCAAAAAGAAACCCCCCGAAACCGAAGTCTCGAAGGGTCCCATAAGATTTAAGCACCTCATGGATACCTTGCTAGAGAATCGTTTGCAACACCGTTTTCGGTGAATGGTATCTCTTTGCCGTCTGAAAATGTATGAACTATGCTACAACCACGGTAATTTATGCCGGGGAGCGGAGGAGCCATGCCCCTACCCGCCCTGGACCAACACCCCAAGTAACCCGGCGCGATCTCATGACCGCGGTCAAAAGCAGCTCACCGAGCTATGGAATGACGCCAAGTACAATCCTGGTTCTTGAAGCGCTATTGAGCTTCCTCCCCTGCCGGGATCGCCAAACAGGCAAAGAGGCCCCGCTTAGCTCCGACGAGCTTCTTGTGGTTTATCCCTCGAATAAAGCCATCTGTGAACGCGCCAACCGCATGAATGATCGAGTGCTTCGGCGCCACATTGCGAAGCTCTGCGATATCGGCTTCATCACGCGCAAAGACAGCGCCACTGGAAAGCGTTTCCCGCTCCGGGTCAGCGGGGTTGTGCGTGACGCCTTTGGCTTCGATCTGTCCCCCCTCCTCCAAGTCTACCCCAAGCTGGTTGCCGAGGCAGCAAGGCTCGATCTTGACGCCGAAGAGCTTCGCTCGGCGCGTTCCGTGGCGCTGGCAATTCGGGCTGATCTTCTACGCGCACCTGAGCAGTTGAACGCAGGACAGATCGACTTTCTCGCTGAGGTGAAGAAGATTCTACGCCGAACTTCATTAAAGAAAGAGGAGGTGTCAACTTTGATCTGCGAGATGCGCGCGCTGAAACCTGCCGCTGAAGCGCCTCTTCCTGCCGTGGATGAAGACAGCCAGGTCTCTCCACCCCATCACAGCACCCCCTGCCCTGCCCCGGCCGATCAGCTGCGGAATACAGACCTCAATGAAATCACCCTTCGGAAAATTGACCGCGGCCAAAGCTGTGCCAGTGATGAGCTAGAGCATAAATTTGAGCCGGCCCGGTCAGGCACTTCGCCACGCCGAGAAGTCGGCTTTCCGCGAGATGCCCGCCCCCAAAGCGGGTTCGCGGAGACGCCGGAAGTGTCCGGCAAGAACGGTCAAATTGTCCGCCAAGTAGAGTCCATAAAAATAGATCCTACTATGAAAGCGCCCGACGAATATGCACGGCTTGTCGATGCATGGGAGCGTTGTCCAAATATCGCCAGCCTCTATCCGAACGCTGTTGAATCACCGTCTCGTCTGCGTGAAGCGGTTTTTCTATTTGGATCTTTTTTGAGTTTGAAAACTGAAGCCTTGGCGAAAGGTGTCGCTTCAATCGGATGGGCAAACATGCTGAGAGCTTTGGAATATCTGGCTGAAAATGCGATACGCATCAAATCACCCCCCGCCTATTTCACCTCAATGATCGATGGCTTTATCGCGGGCAAACCGGTCGCAGGCATGCGATGAGCCCGGCATGATTATAAGCTTGGCCAGAATTGACCGCGGTCAATTTGCCTGAATCCGATACCGTTCTGTCTTCGTATATCGAGTCCGACCTGAAACTGACCGCAATCAATCGGGATCAAATCGACATCCCGAAATCTTCGGTGTCCGCGGAGAGCGCTTCAGAGGTCTCAGATATGGTCGGAGCTTCAATGTCGCGAGTGACCAGAGGCACCGGTTTACAGGCAATAAGCTTGTCGTCGGCATTTAACGTGATCCGCCAATCAGGATAGTGTCCCAAGGAATGGTGTAACTTTGTTCTTCGGCCATGGCTTGGCCGCAGTTACAGGACGGCGATTGTCGCCGGGTCCATGGGGGTAGTGTCGCAAATGGCGGCGACGGTTTCCAGTGTC
>Ga0207906_1000317_pt1 | contig 21875 bp, 21 predicted proteins | sample LinPmetageLP37_FD_184050 | JGI IMG/M metagenome (GOLD analysis project Ga0207906, IMG submission 184050) | Marine viral communities from the Pacific Ocean - LP-37 (SPAdes) | ecosystem: Environmental > Aquatic > Marine > Oceanic | place: Pacific Ocean | collected 2010-06-16 | reverse complement strand
CGCCCGAGCAATTGCGCGAGCTTCCTCAAGATAAACTAAAACAAGTTGCGCAAGAATTACGTCAATATTTACTCACCAGCGTAAGCCAAAGTAGTGGTCACTTTGCCTCAGGGTTAGGCACAGTTGAGTTAACCGTTGCACTGCATTATGTGTATAACACCCCATTCGACCGCCTCATTTGGGATGTGGGCCATCAAGCTTATCCGCACAAAATTTTAACCGGCAGACGGGATCGTATGCCGACAATTCGCCAGAAAAACGGTTTGCACCCTTTCCCTTGGCCGAATGAAAGTGACTATGACACCTTTGCTGTAGGGCATTCATCTACTTCCATAAGTGCTGCTGTAGGCATGGCTGTTGCCGCCGAAAAAGAAGCGTTGGGCCGAAAAGTCGTTGCGGTTATCGGTGATGGTGCCATGACAGCAGGCATGGCATTTGAAGCCCTTAACCATGGCGGTGACATAGATAAAGACATGCTAGTTATCTTAAATGATAACGAAATGTCGATATCAGAAAACGTAGGGGCGTTAAACAGTCACCTCGCTCGTTTGCTAACAGGTAACTTTTTTAACTCTATTCGTGACGGTGGCAAAAAGCTACTCAGTAGCGTACCGCCGATTAAAGAGTTTGCTAGCCGCGCAGAAGAGCACATCAAAGGCATGGTAGTGCCAGGCACTATCTTTGAAGAATTAGGCTTTAATTACATTGGTCCCATAGACGGGCACGATGTTAACGGTGTGGTAGATACGCTTAAGAACATGCGCAATATCAAAGGTGCGCAAATTCTGCACGTGGTCACCAAAAAAGGTAAAGGCTATGAGTTAGCCGAGAAAGACCCAATTAAGTTTCATGCCGTTCCCAAGTTCAACCCGTCTGCTGATGGCTTGCCCAAAGCGGCCCCGAGCGACCCGACATTCTCGAATATATTCGGCCGTTGGTTGTGTGACATGGCAACGCAAGACCCTAACCTAATGGCAGTCACGCCAGCGATGCGTGAAGGCTCTGGCATGGTGGAGTTTTCACAAAAATTCCCTGAGCAATATTTTGATGTAGCCATTGCGGAGCAACACGCAGTGACGTTTGCGGCAGGGCTTGCAAAAGAAGGTCAAAACGCCGTTGTAGCGATTTATTCAACGTTTTTGCAACGTGCATACGATCAGGTAATTCACGACGTAGCGTTGCAAGAACTGCCAGTGCTGTTCGCCATTGACCGTGCCGGTTTAGTGGGCGCTGATGGCCCTACCCATCAAGGCGCGTTTGATATTCCGTTTTTACGCTGCATTCCAAATATGGTGATCATGACACCTGCAGATGAGAATGAATGTCGTCAAATGCTCTACACAGGGCACAAACTAAACAAACCAGCCGCTGTACGCTACCCAAGAGGCTCAGGCACAGGTGTTAAACCTGATACCACGATGCAAGCTTTAGAAATAGGCAAAAGCCGCAGTATTCGCCAAGGTGAAAAAGTGGCTATTTTGAATTTTGGTGTGCTGCTACCTTATGCTGAAAAAGCCGCTGAGGTACTCAATGCGACTGTGATTGATATGCGCTTCGTAAAACCGCTGGATACTGACGCAATTGCCAAGATTGCCAAAGATCATGAGTTACTCATTACCCTTGAAGATGGCGCTACCACAGGCGGAGCAGGCGGTGCGGTGGCAGAATACTTGTTAAGTACCGCGCATACGAGTCGATTACTGCAAATTGGACTACCTGATGAGTTTATTATGCAAGGTACCCAAACAGAAATGTACGCTGAAATAGGCATGGATGACGCTGGTATTATTGCTAAAGCGCAAGCGTTCTTGAACCAATAAAGCCCATTTCAAGGCTGTCGCTTATTGATTAAAAGCGACAACCTAACGTTGAGCCAGTAGCCTATCTAGGTTATTGGCGAACGCCTGTTTCTCTTTGTTGCCATACGCACCTGGCCCACCCGTTTGCACGCCACTGCTGCGCATGGTGTCCATGAAATCACGAATATTCAAAATACTACCGATACTCTCTTTGGTGTATAGCTCACCCCGTGGATTCAACGCATGCGCGCCCTTAGCGATGACTTCTGCAGCTAACGGAATATCAGCGGTGATCACCAAGTCATTCGCAACGCATTGCTCAACAATATAGTCATCGGCCACATCAAAACCACTTTGTACTTGAATACTTGTAATGTTTTTATCAGGCGGGACAGGAATATGTTGATTAGCCACCAAGGTCATTTCAACCTGTGTGCGCTGAGCGGCTTTAAATAAGATTTGTTTTACCAATACCGGACACGCATCCGCATCGACCCAAATTTTCATGCTGTTCCTTTTCGATTATTCTATAAACCCAGAAGAAAGCGCACCAACACTCCCATTCAAATGCACATGCTAGGGCTTCTTCTACGGATGAGCTTGCGCACGAGTGACGATGCTTAAACGCTTAAAGCCAGCCAAGATAAAGGGTGATGTGCATAAGAATAAGGGCAAATACACCAGCGAGTATGTCATCAATCATAATGCCGAACCCGCCATGCACCCGTGCGTCTAAATAACTGATTGGCCATGGCTTTAGAATATCGAGAATTCGAAATAAGACAAAGCCCAACAGCAATGTTTGCCAGTTCAAGGGAACCGCAATCATGGTGATAAGCAAGCCCGCTATTTCATCCCAGACAATAGATGAATCATCATGCACCATCATATCGTGAGCGGTTTTACCGCATAGCCAGATACCAATAAGTGAAGCAAGTAGAGTCACCAGCACATACCCCGTAAGGGTCGTGCTATAGGCAAGTAAACACACCAAAGGAATGGCCGCGATCGTGCCGAAAGTGCCCGGCGCTTTTGGTGCTAAGCCGCTACCAAACCCCAAGGCTAAAAAGTGAATAGGGTTGGCAAGCGATACACGCTTTCTAATATGCCTATCCATTAGGCGCGCTTAGCGTTGTTGCAGTGCTTATTACTTGATTCGCCTGAATTAAAATGTTCAAAGCCTGTTTGACTATAGGCGTAACTTTCATCATTAAACTTCAAGTCGACCTTACCAACAGCACCGTTAATTTGACCGATACACGTCGCCGGCACGTTACTGCAGGCTAATACACGATCAACACTGCTTTTTTGCTCTTCACTCACAGTGAAAAGTAATTCATAGTCATCGCCTGAGCTTAACGCATAATGAAACGCTGAGTCTTGATCAACCGAATCTACCATGGCGCTAGACAGAGGTAACTTATCAAGCTGTAAACAAGCACCACATTGTGACGCTTTTAAAATATGCTTGATATCGGCCAGTAAACCGTCAGAAATATCGATACAAGCGTTCGCTACACGGCGTAAACTCGTACCCGCAAATACACGAGGCGATGGATAATGCAAACGATTAAGCAAGTACGCTTTGTGCTCGGCGTTGTCAACGTCTGTATGGTCTTGCAAAATATCTAACCCGAGCCCAGCATCCCCTAGGGTGCCTGTCACGTATACAAAATCACCTGGTTTAGCCCCAGAGCGTTTTAACGCTTGATCAGCCGCGACAAAACCTTGGGCAGTAATCGTAATAGCCAAAGGTCCCTGCACCGTATCACCACCGATAAGTTGAATAGAGTAATACTCGGTCAGCTCTTTAAAGCCTTCTGAAAACGCTTTGAGCCAGTTTTCATCAACATTCGGTAAAGACAGCGATAAGCTTAACCAAGCGGGCTCAGCCCCCATAGCAGCTAAGTCGCTCAAATTTACCGCAATGGCTTTTTGTGCGATGGCTTTAGGGTCGGCATCTGGTAAAAAGTGTACGCCGCTAACGAGTGTATCTGTTGTCGTTGCAAGGGCTTGGCCAGCAGGAATTTGGGTAATGGCACAATCATCGCCTATGCCTAGCAGTACATCCTTGCGCTGAAAACTTACATCGCGAAAATAGGTATCAATTAACGAAAATTCTTTCACATTCTTATTTTAAAACTCTGAGATTAAAGGGAATACACAGCCTGTGTCACTCCCTAAAATATAACGATATCTTATGACAATTCGTGTTTGCGAAGGGTCTTAATTGCTTTGTCTAGCACACCATTGATGAACTTATGGCTCTCTTCAGCGCCGAACGACTTAGCTAACTCAATCGCTTCATTAATCACGACTTTGTATGGGACATCAATACGCTCAACAAGTTCGTAAGTAGCCAATCGTAAAATGGCATTTTCGACAGGATCAAGTTCTTCAGGCAAACGACCTAAATAAGGCTTTATTTTCGCGTCTAACTCAGCGGTTTTACGCACAACTGCGCGAAGTAATTCAAGAAAGTACTCGGTATCTACGTCTTGCATATTATTGCTAGTGACAATACTGAGCTCTACTTGATCAAGTGGATTTTTTGACATCTGCCAAGAGTAAACGGCTTGAACCGCAAGCTCTCTGGCTTTACGACGGGCTGCTGGTTTCACCTACTCTGCCCCTTCGATATTGGCCATGACGTTCACCATTTCAAGCGCACCTAGCGCTGCTTCAGCGCCTTTATTACCTGCTTTAGTACCTGAGCGCTCTATAGCTTGCTCGATACTGTCAGTGGTAATAACGCCAAAAGAAACTGGAATACCAAACTCAAGTGAAACTTGGGCTAAGCCTTTATTACATTCGCCAGCGACGAATTCGAAGTGAGGTGTACCACCACGGATAACTGCACCTAAAGCGATAATGCCATCAAACGTGCCTTTTTCAGCTAGCTTTTTAGCCGCGATAGGCAGCTCATATGCACCAGGCACGCGAACCAATGTGATGTCTTGGCTGTTTACTTCACCGTGACGCTCAAGCGTATCAAGTGCGCCTTCAACCAAACTCTCAACAACGAAACTGTTGAAACGTGACACAACCAACGCAAATTTTTTGCCTGTTGCGCGAATATTGCCTTCAATGATATTCATGCCTAATTAGCCCTAACTATAAAAAATGGCGCGTATAATAGCACAGCACAATATGATCCCAAACAGCTTAATGCTCTGTTTATAAAATACTCATAATCGGCAAGGGATTATTGTGTAATAAAGCATTAGTAACTCACTCAGCCCATGATGATTGCTGAGTATTCGATAAGAAAGTAGATTGATAGAGGCAATAAAAAACGCCCGTTAAACGAGCGTTTTTAGCGATGGCATTGTCAGTTACTGGTTACCTACTGATATCCTACTAAATGACAGCGATTGAAAAGGCTATAACAGTCAACTTAATCGACGTATTCAACCACCTCTAATCCATAGCCAGATAATGCGTGGTATTTCTTAGGTCGACTTAGTAAGCGCATTTTCTTCACGCCAAGGCTAGCAAGTATTTGACTACCGACCCCTACAGTGCGTGATGTGCCACTCCATGCAGCGCCTACCGGCTTCTCACCGTTGTCTTCTGCTTCAAACTGCTTTACTTGCGTCAATAAATCTTCGTCTTTACCCAATAACACCAAAACCCCACCTTCAGCGGCGATACGTTTTAATGCTTGCGGTAAGTTCATGCTGCGCTCAATAGCGCGCTCTGAACCAAGTAAATCACTTAGTGTATTGTGCAAATGCACACGCACCAATGTTGGTTCATTCGCATTGATATCCCCTTTGCTCAGCGCAAAGTGTACTTGGTTATCAATTGAATCTTTGAAAGTGACTAAATCAAACTCACCGTACTCTGTAGGCAGTTTGCATTTTGCCACTTGCTCAATCGTGGTTTCGTTTAGGTTACGATACTCGATCAGATCGGCAATGGTACCAATTTTAAGGTCATGCTTTTTCGCGAACTCTTGTAACTCAGGGCCGCGGGCCATGGTGCCGTCTTCGTTAAGTATTTCAACGATCACTGAGGCGGGCTCTAATCCAGCTAAGCGCGGTAAATCCACGCCCGCTTCAGTGTGCCCAGCGCGATTCAACACCCCGCCTTCTTTGGCGATAAGAGGGAATATATGCCCTGGCTGTACGATGTCATTGGCTGTTGCATCTGGGGCAACCGCCGCCAAAATAGTCCGTGCGCGATCCGCCGCGGAAATACCTGTAGTCACCCCTTCGCGTGCTTCAATAGATACAGTGAAGTTCGTCGAGAACTGTGCGCCATTATTATCAACCATTAACGGCAAATTCAAACGTTTACAACGCTCAGCTGTCATGGGTAAACAAACCAAACCCCGTGCGTGGGTTACCATAAAGTTAATGTCTTTAGGGGTAACGCACTCGGCGGCCATAATCAAATCGCCTTCGTTTTCACGATCTTCGTCATCCATCAAGATAACCATTTTGCCAAGACGAATGTCTTCGATAATTTCTGCTGTTGTGTTCATTGCCATAATATTATGATTCTTTCTGGTTGTGTCCTAGGGTGAGCAGTTATCTGCAAATGTCATTGTGTGCTAAAGCACACCTTTATTTCTCAGCATGTGTCCTAGCGTAAATAGCCATTCTCGGCCAGAAACGCCATGCTGATATCTGATTTTTGTTGGCCTGATTGTGCCGCTTTATCACCGAGCATTAAACGCTCTAGGTAGCGAGCAACCACATCAACTTCCAAATTAATTTTAGTGCCTTTTTTGTAGCCGCCAATAATGGTTTCCTGCAAGCTGTGCGGAATCAGCGTAATCAAAAATTTAGCACCATCGACGGCATTCACCGTCAAACTCACACCATCTACCGTGATAGAGCCTTTTTCTGCTAAATAGCGCGCTAAATCATTAGGTGCTTGAACCCAAATTTCCACATAACGCCCTACTGGGTTAACAGAAATCACTTCGCCAACACCGTCAACGTGACCGCTAACAATATGCCCACCAAAACGAGAGCTAGGTAACATGGCTTTTTCTAAATTAACCTTGCTACCGGCTTTATAGTCAGCAAAGCCACTGCGCTTTATGGTCTCGTGAGACACATCAGCACTGAAACCACTTGCGCTCATGTCTACCACGGTTAAACACACACCGTTGTTGGCGATGCTGTCACCGAGAGCCACATCGGACATATCCAATTTATTTACCCGAATTCGTAAGCGAATATCATCGCCCGTTGGGGTTAAGGATTCGATGTGCCCTACATCTTCTATTATTCCGGTAAACATAATGTCTTTTCACTCATCTTATACGTGCAGTCTTTATTACTCATACCGCTTGTCTTTATTGCTCCGCTTTTCGTAAAACGGACGACTAGTTCTACACACCACTTACCTCAAATGCGCCGAACATGGCTGCAATTTACAGGTCAATGGCATGGATATTACATTAGGTTAAGCGTGCCGTTAGCTTTAAATCAGGCCCCACTTGGCGTACATCCTGCCATTGTAATTCAAAAGCTTGCTGCATTTGGGTTAATTCGTCTACAGCAAATAAATCTCGGCCTTTATCCCCTAATAGTTTGGGCGCTTGGTACAAAATCAATTCATCGATCAATTTATTCTGCAATAAGGCCCCTGCAAGCTTAGCCCCTGCTTCGACCCATATTTGATTAAAGCCACGCTGGCCAAGGTGTTTCATCACATCGTGCAGGTCAAGTTGTGCACCGTTCGAATGGGCTTGATATTGCTCAACGTGCGCCGGAAAATCAGCTGTATTTGGCTGGCTATTGATAATCACAATGGGTGACGATAAAGAAAATAAATGCAGGTCGGGGCGCATCTGGTTTCGCCCGTCGAGTAAAATACGCACTGGCTGGCGTAAGTTTTCTTCTGTCAGCTCACTTTTGACATAGCCTAATTCGCTGTACCTTACATTCAATGAAGGGTTATCGGCCAAAACCGTGCCAGAGCCCGATAATATCGCACAACTCTTTGCACGATGACGCTGCACGTCTTCACGAGCAAGCGGACCAGTTATCCACTGGCTTTCACCATTATTTAACGCGGTTTTACCATCTAAGCTTGATGCCAGCTTAACCGTGACCCAAGGCATGCCGGTTTTCATGCGCTTGATAAAACCAAGGTTTAGCGCCTTGGCTTCACGCTCAAGAAGACCACTGCTGACGGCCACACCAGCGTCGCTTAGTTTTTGTAAGCCACTACCTGCCACTAAAGGGTTTGGGTCAACCATGGCGGCTACAACACGGCTCACCCCTGCTTTTATTAACGCTTCAGAGCACGGGCCAGTGCGGCCATGATGATTGCACGGCTCTAACGTGACATAAGCAGTTGCGCCTTTAGTGCGCTCACCTGCTTGGGCAATGGCATGAATTTCAGCGTGAGGAGTACCGGCCTTTTGGTGCCAGCCTTGGCCTACAATGTTGCCCTTTGGATCAGTGATCACGCAACCCACATTGGGATTCGGAGAAGTAGTATATTGGCCTTTTTCAGCCAAGCGGATAGCCAGAGCCATCATTTTTGCGTCAAGCGCAGAGAATTGCGTCACTCTACAACCTTATTTATTCAACTCATGAAGCATACAAATGCATTAACGAATAACGCGCTAATCACCCAAACGCGCAATTTCCTCACCGAACTCGCGAATATCTTCAAACGAGCGGTACACAGAAGCAAAGCGCACGTAAGCGACTTTATCGAGTTCTTTAAGGGCATCCATAATCAAATTGCCCAAGTATTCACTGGTAATTTCACGCTCACCTGTGGCGCGCATAGCCGATTTAAGCCGACTAATACACTGCTCGACTTGTTCGGTGCTTACGGGGCGTTTTTCAAGGGCGCGCTGCAAACCAGCGCGCAGCTTATCCTCGTTAAACGGCTCACGGGAGCCATCACGTTTAACCACGCGAGGCATCACCAATTCAGCCATTTCAAAGGTAGTGAAACGCTCTTTACACATAGTACATTCACGACGACGGCGCACTTGATGCCCATCAGCCACTAAGCGAGAGTCAATCACCTTGGTTTCTTGGATAGAACAGAAGGGACAAAACATAACGTTCTCTTGTACCGGAAATTTGCCCGTAAATTACCAAAAAAACGCCAAAGTTGATAGGGAAATAGAATGGCAACGCAATAGAGGCACCGTAGTTACGACACCTCCCGATGAGCATAAGTGCCTAATCAGATGACATTCAACCCACTGCTGTTACTAACAATACAGTTCGCGCCTAACGTTTTAAGTGTTGAACAACCTTGTTTTGCTAGCTTCTCGGTTGAATAAAAACCTGCTTTAATTCGATAATACGTTACACCAGATAACACGACTTCTTGATATATAGCCTGCCGGTTATTCAACTCTGGTGAATATGATTTTTGTAATGTGCGCCAAGAGGTAAGTAACTTATTTTTGTCAGTCACAGCTGATAACTGCAAGGTATACTGACCCATTGGGGGCTTAACCTGAATAGGTGCAGGCGCACTATCGTTTACATTTTCTGCCTCATCACTACCTTGAGTCGTAATACTGCGTTTTGCGTTTTGTGGTGCTTTAGCCACCTTATCGGGCATTGGATTAATCTTATTTGACTTAGCGGTTTGCGCAGAACTCTCAACCTTTTCTTCCGCTTGTAACCTAGTGTCTTCATCAATTTTCTCTTGCGCTTCAGCCGCTTGAGCTATTTGGTTTAACTGCGCAATCAGCGCTTTAAGTTCAGGCTCAAGTGCAGCGAGACGCTGCAAACTTGGTTTCATTCTCTCAAACTCGGCCATGGTATCGTGAAACTCTTGTGCACTGAGCCCGTTTGGCACTTCGGCAATCTGCGGTTTGGGCGCACTAGAACATCCGTTAAGCAACACAAGGCCGCCTAGCAACGCCGATAATTTCGCGGTGTGGCAGAAATAAAATTTTCTAGTATTCATTGTCTATATCTCGACTAACTTAAATATCAAAGGTAAAGGGAGCGACATTGCACGAAATGTTTTTCGCTGCAAAACGTGCGCAAACTGCATTTGCGTATGCTTGTTTAGGGTAAAACGCCACGTTCAAAGTATATTTCTTGTCACCATCCGCTTTGTAATAAAAAGGTTTAGGGTCAACGACGTATACACCTTTCTTAATCAAAATCTGCCAAAATGCCTTTAGCATTCTAAGTGAATTGAATTCACCAATTGAAACTACATACCCTTCAGCAGCTTCTCGCTCTTGCAAAGTGAAATCAGCACCGTTCACTATTTCACCAGCACTGGCAAGGCTGACTTCCATCACCGTACCACCGCGCAAGTTTTTCTTTTCTAGGTAACTTGCATCAATGCGCATTTGATAATCATCTGGCAGCAAATCGGTAAATAAGTAGTAGCCGTCAAACTCTGTCACAGTGCTGTTTACTTCGTTACCTTTACTATCATATAAATGAATAGGGGCATAAGTAGCCACTTCTTCATCACCGCTCGCATTGCTGACGTAAACAACCCCTTCTAGCTCACCAGATTGCACCACTGGGAAATCAAGTACATCTAGATGCCCAGCTCGCGGTGTAACCGACACACCTGGAATAGCATTGATCAAAAAGGGATCTTCGAGACTGCGCCTATCTAGCACTATGTCCGTTCGCACGTTATTGGTCATGCTGCTTAGCATAGCCACACCTGTTTTATCAGTGGTGCCGTGGCGATAATTTTGCAGTGCTTTAATTTTCGCGTTCTCGATTAACGGTTCATCGTTATCAAACTGACCATTTAAGTTTAAATCTTCAAATACCCTAACAGCCATTGCACCGCTACTGGCCATTGATCGGCGGTTCATAAAGAATTGCTCGCCAAGTGGGTCATAACCAAAACTAAACCGCATATTCAAACCAACCGACCAATCTCCGTCTTTATCGTATTCAGTGTCAGCAGTGAAATAGAACAAGTCATGCTGCCAATTCAAACCCAGTTTCGCTCGGTAATCATCAATCTGTGGATAGTAGATAATTTCAAGTTGACTTTGCAGTTCTGTGGTCAGAGGCATGTACAATTCAGTACTGACTTGCTCTAGTTGAGATTCAGGTTTAATTGAATAGATTGCGTTCAAACGCGTAAAAATGCGGCCAAAACTCTTTTGTAAACGTAATGTGCCGCTAAATTGCTCTTCGGTGAATTCGTCGTCTGTTTTAAGCCAATTCAATTCATGGGACACATAGAGTAAGCGACTATTAATCGATAACTGATTTGAGAATAAATCACTGCGTAAACCATCTTCAAGCGTGGTATGGCGCCACTCGTTTTGGTAGTTAACCCCAAAGCTACTTGCTTTGTATAACTCACCTGACATATTCAAAGCGAATTGCTGATATAACTGGGTATCATCTAAATTGGTTTGTTCATCGTTTAACTGCTCGTCCGTGAATAACACGCTACGTTCGTCCAGATAATAATCAGCGCTTAACGCAGTATCACCGATGCGAGTTCGGGCACCAAATTCAGCTCGGGTTTGTTGGTCTTGATTAATTTGCACTATGCCGTCGAGTAACACCCGATCAAACAGTGCTAAGTTTGAGCCTAAAGAGAAATATTGTTGATCTTCTCCTTCATCAGCCAATAAAGATGAAACGCCCGCGCTCAGTGAAAACCAATCAGTGATACCTCTGTTATATACCCCCGAAAGCAGTACTCCAGGGTCTTGCGCAGTGCTAACAGTAGAAACTCCGAACAATGACTCCCCCACATCAGCAACAGAGAAGCGATATTGCCCTTCGCCCTGCTCTACTGAGTTAGTGGTAATAAAATATTGTTCAGTTTTACTTTCAATTTGCCCTTGAGGTCCGTACATGATGAGCTCGAACTGGTTATCACCAAACAGTAAGTCTACGTCGTTAAACTCATATCGTCCGCTTTGCAGGCTCATTTGCTGGTCGATCAATATTCCATTTCGATAGAGCTCTATGTCCCATCCCAACTGAATATCACCGGTAAGATTAATCGTTTTATTATCATTAATTTGTGCGAGCTCACGGTTCGTTACGCTGAATCCGCGACTTTGCGAGGCGGTATTACCGATCCCGACGTTAACCGGGGTGATATCACCAAATTGCACTTGAGTGGCGTTCAACGGACCGAGTAAATTCCCATTTAATGATTCTTTTGACAGCGTTAAGCGCACATCGCTAAGCTCGTCTTGATCGTTACCCGCGACAAAAAATTGACTGTTTAAGTATGCAAAATCATGACTACCTAAAACAGAGTAGCGAGCGCTGTCACGATCAGGGTCGATTGTGCTGGCTAACTGCACATCAACTAACGGAGCGGTTATCGCTTGGTAATTCGACTGCAGCATAGGCAACACCGCCTCACCTCGACCTGAACCTTGATTTACGCGGCGGCTCTGGCGCGCTAGACGCTGCTCAATCGGTAACGGGGTATCTGAATCAGTGAATAATTCTAGGTTGGCAAAATCGAACTTGAACTCTAAACCCATCCACTGACTTATTGCATCAGCTTCAACATAAATATCGCCATCATCGGTTAGGGTGTAATCTTGGTTATTAAGCTTATACTCTTGCCCATTCACCGTGACTTCAATAGATTCACCCTGAACAGCAGGCAGTTGTAAATCAAAGGTGTTGTCTTCGCGAATAAACCAACCTGACGCCCCGCCAGCAAGGACCGCGCTGTTTTCGGGCTCAACAAACTGAATAGGAAAATCAAGCGTTTCGAATAAGGTCATCAGGCTAACGTGTGCTTGCTTGGCGCTTTTAATCGCGTACACATCAGCCAAATAAAGCTTACCTATGTTTAGCGATAGAAATAGCTCTTCACCTGGAGCAAAGCGAGAAGACACAGCGCTTTTATCCACTGTATCAAGTGCATTAGTTTTGATTGGCTGCTGGTATTTTTGGTTTACGTCTTTGAGCAGAGCAATTAGCTTTTTATTCGACAAAGCCGAAGACAAGTTAGCCTTACTCGTTGCAGAGGATGTTTGACTCAATAACGTAACTACAATGAAGGTAAATAATACGCTAACGGCAGAGGAAATACGTGACATAAAGTTCCATTTCTAATTGACAGCAAATGGATAGCAAACAACGCGCCAAGTTATTCGTCGAATAATTGGCGCTTAAAATGTGGTTATCAAGATATAAACATTAAACGAGTTAATCGTGCAGTGGTTGCATCTTACGATTTATCAGCAGTATCAAACATGTCCTTTGTTACGTTGAAGGTTTTACTATCAAAAACAGTCCCGCGGTATTCGCCTGTTCCTTCATAAACAAAGGTTAGTTCACCATCTTCAGGCTCGAACTTTTCATTCAACCAAATTAAATTGGTTTGAGACTCTGTCAGTTCAGGATAGATACTGTACGCATTCAAACGGGCAATGAGTTTTTTGGACTCTCCTGATTTTGGTGCCCAATAGGCTAAAATATTTCCAAAACTGGCATGTCTACCTGATTTATTTAATTCTACACCCAACGTACCCATCCGTTGACTACTATTGTAATGGAAAGTGTAATCAGCAAAAACAGCCTTTGAATCAATTTTCCCTTGACGCACGGTAATGGGAAGCGAGTAGCTTAAATGAACATTCAACTTCATCGACATTTCACCGACGTTAGACTCCACTTCTCTAGCCGCTGGCAAGGCTCTAAAAAGTAAGTGTGAACGATACTCTCCGACTTTTAATCCTTTAGGCTTGCGCAAAGCCAGCTTGATTATCTGACGTTCCCCCGGATTTAAGCTGACTTGCTTAGGACTAAAACGCAGCATCTTACTGGCGGTAAGAAAATCAGCTGCTTCATCCTGACTTAGTTCAACATAGCCTCCAGCAGATAAAGCTTTTTTCTGTTGCCATTCAAGCCGATAAGTTGTTTTTTTATTGCCTGTATTAATTAAAACTAATTCTTGTGCTCTATCTCTCTCATTGAACGAAACTCTTGTGGGAGAAATTAAGAGCTCAGCCTGCACACAAAAAAAGTTGGAAGTGATAAAAAGTAAAATAACGAAGGTAAAAGGTAAAAGTTTCATAACGTCCCGATTATTAAGAAAGACTAATAGTTAACACTTAACATAATATTAAGATTATAAATGGTTTCAAGATATGAACCACCGTTACCAGAGGATTCCAGCGTACCCCCGACTCTAATACTGGCCTCACCTGAGGAGTCAGTAATTACGGAATTTTGAATATCTATTTCAGTCAAAGTGAACTGTTCTGTTGTACCGGCGAAAACAGATGTTATTTGTGGCAGCAATGGAGTTATCAACAAGCGGGTATAGGGAGGGTAATTAATCAGTCTAAACTGCCCAGCTTGGCCAGAGCTTATAATTTGAATAGAATTAGTTCTAGAAGCCCTATCATTCACAGAAATTGAAATAGAACTTTTAACTGAATTACCAATTATTGCAAAAGTTCCGAATGATAATGGCTCCTCAACGAGTATTTCCGCGTAAACATCACGAAAAAAACAAAACAAAAAACAAAATGTAATTAATAGAGAAGTTCTCATTTATTTCCTAAAAGGCAACATAGAAGAGTTATGCTGCCTCAAATTTAGATAAATTAATAAGTAACTTCAATAATATAATCGCCTGAATAGGCAACATCAGTATAGGCATTAGCAGATGCCACTGTAGATAGCGTAGCGCCTATGTTAAATGTAGCCTCTCCATTGATGTCAGTGCTTATGGCAAGTGATGTAGTTATATCTGTTCCCTCTTGGTTTGCAGTCCAATTATCAGCACTAAATGTGGCTACGCCTGGAGGGTTACCTGGAGCGGTTAAACTAACAGCGGCTGGTGGAAGGACGAGTTTCATAACTGAAAAGTTCGCTACGCCAGATATTGTATATTCACCGGGAGCACCTTCAACTAATGATTGTAATGCAGCTAAATCTGTCGTTCCGTTAGTGGTAGTTGAACTAGCACTGGGGTCTGCGGGGCGAGTCAGAGTTGCAGTTTCCGCGCTTGCAGCAGTATCATTAGTGGCGCGAAAAGTACCAAAGTCCAATGCAGAAACTTCTGCGAGTGTAAATGCATTTTGAACTGTAGCTGTTGCAGTTGACGTTACTGTTTCTGCCGAAACTTGAGCTGCACTTACCAATAAAAGCGATGCTGCTAATCCGGCAGCTATTTTGTTCATTTTTGTCATCGTGGTTCCCTATCTTTAAATAAACGTAATGTAGTTAGCGCCAAAATAAACACGCTTGTTTACTAAGGGCTAACTCATTTATCGGTGGGATTAGCATTTTATTGAGCAAATAATTCAACTTTCGTCTAAAAATCATAAATTAATTTGCAAACCCAAAGAATTTACTGCTTAAAAATTATACAATTAGCGCATTATGTACATTTTTTGAGCATTTAAGGCTGCATTTGCGCTAAAAGCCCTCTAGGAACAAAAGTACTGGCTGCAGCGATAACACTGTTATCATTGACAGATACTACCCGGCTGTTGATTTTCACGCCACGAGGCGTCGCCACTAATGTGCCTGTGAGCACATAATCCATATTGGTTTGGCCGTTAAGTTTTGCGCCATTGCGTGATAGCGCCAGGTCTCCCATCGCCGACACGTCAATGTGCTTCGTCACCTTAAAATCCACCACGTTAACGCCATAACGTGGCAGCTCAGTCGCTAGCGCTTCTGCAAATTGATTACCTAAGCTACTGGAATTTCTTAATGTTTCATCAAAATCCACAAAGCTAGCCACGCCAACTGTAGTGCCTTCTATGGCTGAAAATTTTGCAAGCTTACCAGCCAATTGCTGAGCGTAGTCATCTAGCTGCACTTTGCTGTTAGCAAAAATGCCACCATAAGTTGTGCCGTTACGCCCGATCGACTTACTCGGTTTTAGTTCATCGCTTGAGGTAGCCTGAGAGTTGTCAGACGAGTTTTGGTTATTGAGCGCTTTATATCGCTGAGTGCGCGCTAGTTTCTGCAGGTCGGTCATTAACTGTGTCAATTCTGCCGGTGTATCAACCAGTGGGGCAAGTGGATTGGCATAAGAAGTATTACCGCTATTAACGTTGTTAACATTAATTGAGGTATTCGTGTCGCCTGAATTGATAGTTTGTGAGCCTCCAACTGAAATACCGTTACTTTTCGTACCATTAGCCTTGTCTTGGACATATTGTGGTTGGCCGAGCATATATTGCTCAAGAGAAGGCGAACTACCGATGATCGACATCTTACTCAAGGCATCAATCAGAAAAGCAAGATCTTCTTCGTTTTTCACCAGTCGCTCTAACGCGGGTTTCTGGGCTTCCCATTCGATTTTTTGTTGTTCCAACATGGCTTTTAATTCAAGGTATTGCGGGTCGCTTTTATCAACTACGATGTCATCTTCGCCTTGAAACATAGAACAACCACAAAGCGATATTAACATCAACCCAGCGCAGCCGGCTCTTGACAGCACGCTAATCGTTTTCGCGTTATCCATAATAAATTTACTCACAATACACCTCAGAATTTTAACGATTAGCTTTAAGCACTCAAAATATTCTTAGCTTTTTTCACTTTGCTTGAATTTTAGGCTAATGCCGGGATTACCCTGACTTCGGTGCAATGCATTTACGACGCTAGCCGGAATGAACCCTTGCGCGCTAGACAACACCTTTTTAGTATTAATTGATACCATTCTAGCGTTAACAATTACGCCATCTTGATGCTTCACCATGGTGCCGCCCATTACGTATTGCACAGGCATATCTGGGTTTAACTCTTCATAATCTCGGCTGAAGTTAAAATCGCCAGTGGGGGTCACGCGGATAAAATCTGAGCTTTTGAAGTCCAATACGTTTAATCCAAATTGATGCAACTCATGCATAAAGCTTTCTGATAATTGATTGCCAAGTAAGTCGGTTTCATCAAAGCTGCCGTCAAGATATACGAAGCTAGTCACGCCTATGTCCATCGTGCTCTCTGGATTGTCCATGTTGGCAATCAAGTCTTGCATTATGCCTTGCACATAATGGTTTACGTCACCTACTTCAACGCGTTTATAAATGTCTGACATGCGCTGATTATTGAAGCGACTAACTGATCCCATCGCTTGTTCGCTTGAGTCGGTTGCTTGCATTTCTTGTACTTGCTCGTCGCTCGAAAACCAACTTGAGCATGACGTACTTAAGAAGCACATGAGTGGTATGGCGGCTAGTTTTATCAATTTCATAATGGGCTCACTTTTATAATGACGAGCGATACAGCTTGTTGTGTTTCATCTGGATTTGATTGGCATTTAGACCAATCACACTATTAGGGACATTGTCTGATACAGCAGCAATAACAGTACCTTCACGCAAATCTAATAATCTGGCATTGACGGTAGTCATCTGATTTCCTTGAAGTAGCGTACCCACAACCATGTAGCGCACATCTATATCTTTGCTGATATCACCACTGTCACGGCTTAAAAGACGTTCATGGTCTTTGAATAATTGCACTTGATTCGCAGCCCGAATCTCAACCACATTGAAACCGCGTTGAGTAGATACCGACAACATACTTTCTTGCAGCTGCAAGCCCAACATATTCAAGGAATGATTCGCTTTTGATAACGCTAAACTTTCTAATTCAGTAAAACTCACGACCGCTAAATTGCCGTATTCTATTGGCGTTAAGCTGGCAAACAATTTATTGGCTATCTGTTCGGTGTGCAGTAATAAAGGCTCTTCGGCCACAATCTGCCCTTCTTCGGCATCTTCTTGCCATGAAGGTAAATGGGCACAGCCAGAAAGGATTAACGCCAGTAGGCTCAAAAAAATCTTCAAAACATTAGCTCCGCATCATCAACGCGTTGCGGCCGACAACCTTATGGCGCAACGCTAAAACATGATTGAAGCGTCAAAAAACAGTGCTTCAATACTCAGTATTAATGCTTTCAGCAAATATCAGGCCATAAAAAAATCCGTTGAGGACACCCTCAACGGATTTTTGCTAAATCGTTTAAAGTAATGCGTTAGCTTAATTTTCTTTTATTAAGCTAAATCAAACCTAAGCGTATACAGGGAACTTGCCGCAAAGGGTTAATACTTCGCCTTTTACGCGCTCGATAACGGCTTCGTCTTCGATGTTGTCGATAACGTCACAAATCCAAGTAGCGACTTGTTTGGCTTGTTCTTCTTTGAAGCCACGGCGAGTAATAGCGGGTGAGCCGATACGTAAACCACTGGTCACAAACGGTGAACGAGGGTCATTTGGTACCGAATTTTTGTTCACTGTGATGTTCGCGCGACCCAGGGCTGCGTCAGCATCTTTACCTGTGATGTCTTTGCTGATCAAATCAAGCAAGAACAAGTGGTTGTCAGTGCCGCCCGATACAATGTCGTATCCGCGTTCTTGCATTACGCTGACCATGGCCTTCGCGTTAAGCAATACTTGCTGTTGGTATACTTTAAACTCAGGTTGTAATGCTTCTTTGAATGCAACGGCTTTCGCTGCAATCACGTGGCATAAAGGGCCACCTTGGTTACCAGGGAATACCGAGCTGTTAAGCTTTTTGTAAATAGTTTCATCGCCACAGGCTGATAAAATCAAACCGCCACGAGGGCCTGCTAGGGTTTTATGGGTAGTGGTTGTCACAACATGCGCATGAGGTAACGGGTTTGGATACAAACCTGCTGCCACTAAACCGGCTACGTGAGCCATATCCACTAATAAGTAAGCACCTACTTTGTCCGCGATTTCACGGAAACGCTGCCAATCAACAATACCTGAGTACGCTGAGAAACCACCGATGATCATTTTAGGTTTATGCTCAACTGCTAGGGCTTCTACCGCGTCGTAATCAATTTTGCCAGTTTGCTCATCAATACCGTACTGAACTGCGTTATACGTTTTACCCGAGAAGCTCACGTGTGCGCCGTGCGTTAGGTGACCACCGTGGGCCAAGCTCATACCTAATACGGTATCGCCAGCTTCAAGCAACGCCATAAATACGGCTGAGTTAGCTTGTGAACCAGAGTGAGGCTGCACGTTCGCATAATCAGCGCCGAATAATTGATTAGCACGCTCAATGGCTAAGTCTTCTGCGATATCAACGTATTCACAACCGCCGTAGTAACGCTTGTGCGGGTAACCTTCAGCGTATTTGTTAGTAAGCTGTGAGCCTTGGGCTTCAAGTACGCGCGGGCTACAGTAGTTTTCAGAGGCGATCAGTTCAATGTGATCTTCTTGGCGCTGGGTTTCTTGCGCGATAGCTTGACTCAACTCGGGATCAAAATCGGCAATATTCATGTCACGTGATAACATCAGTTCTCCTCGGGGGCCGTTACACTTGCTCGATAAAAGTCGCTAAACTGCATGCGCTTTGGCCTATCAAGAATGCATTTTCTCAACAGACACTTAACGCCGAAGCTGCATTTTTCATCAAACGCGGTGCTGGCTGGCAATTTAAGTGCTAAAAATTAAGGGCTAAAGATTAAGTGCTAACTTAAAAGAGCGCACATTCTAGTCATTTTGCACTTTTTGTACATAGCTTTTATGCAATGTTCTATAACCTAAAAGTGTAAAGAAGGATCACCACGGGGTAAGTGGTGAACCAGTCAACCTATATACGCTCTGCGTCAGGGGGGAATTTCAAGCCAATTTGGCGGCGAATTTCATCCATCGTTTGCATGACCGCTAAGCTGTCACCGTGGGGCATATAATCACTGCAAACTTGATTTTTCTCAATCATATTCATGGCTTCTTCAATTTGATATTCAAAACCATTTACCCTGTGAGCAAATTCAATCACTTCATCTTGTTCGCCTTCGTGTTGCAAAACAGCTTTATTGCCGTTCCAAAACATGTAGGGCAATACGATGCGCCCTTTGCTGCCCATCAGCGTCATTGAATTACTCGCCTGGGCGGCAATGGTGCAGGTAAACTGAGCGAAGCGTCCCGATGGGTAACGCATATTAACAGTCGTGTTTTCGTCAACCTGAAAATGCCCGAAGTGACTCATGGCATGTATTTCACTTGGGTGTTCTTGCATCAAGCATTGGCTTAACGTGATGCTGTAAACGCCTAAATCGAGCAATGCCCCGCCGCCAAGTGTAGGATTGTGCAACCTGTGCCCTTCTCTATCGCCAAAAGCAAAACCTATATCTGAACAGATATATTGCAATTCACCGATGCGCCCTTCGTCAAGCCACAGCTTTACTTGTTCAAAGCACGGCATAAAACGGCTCCATAAGCCTTCTTGAAGCAATAGTTGTTTCTCTTGCGCTAAGGCGATTAATGCTTCGGTTTGCGCAGCGTTAATGGTCAAAGGCTTCTCCATTAACACATGCTTACCGGCTTCTAGGCACATTTTCGCTTGGGCGTAGTGCAGGCTTTGCGGCGTGGCGATATACACCACGTCAATCTCTGGATCTGCAAGCATGTCTTGATAACTACCATAGGCTTTCGGAGGAGCTTTATGAGAAGCGCCGTCAACTCGGTATTTATCGGCAAACGCTTGGGCTTTAGCCAAATCACGGCTAGCTACAGCATACAAAGAGCCTCTAGATGATGGCAATAATGCATCAGCAAACATACCTGCAATGGAACCTGGGCCGATAATGCCCCAATTAAATGATGTCATATTACTCCCTTGAGCTGGCTGTTTTATAAGTTGGCGAGCCCGCTAATGCTAACTGTTACTGACGCTAGCGGCCTCGCAGATTTGCATAATAGATTTATGGATTCGACAAGCGATACATCAGCACCGCCGTTTTCTCAATATTTTGTTTGAAAGTGCTCATATCTGCCACTTCGTCTTTGGTGTGACCCCCTTCGCCCATTAGGCCTAGGCCGTCAATCGCCATTTTTACATGGCCAGCAGTAAACGAAATATCTGCTGCCCCTGCATTACGTGGGTTCACCGCAGTAACAGGGCCATAACCTAAATCCACACTGACTTGACTGTATTGCGCCAACAAAGATTTATTCCCTTGGGTCGCTTTCATCGGTGGGTAACCTTCGTCAAACGTGAAGGTAGCGTCCGTTTGCGCTAGATGCTGCTTGACCACGTCGTTCATGATTTGTTGTGCTTCTTTAAGTTGCTCTTGTGAGGCTGCTCGCAAGCCACCTTTAACCGAAGCATGTTGGGCCACAACATTGGTTTTGCCAAAGGCAGTGACTTCATCGCCGCCTTTACTCTGCGTAACTCGAGTACCACCAGCAATCACCCCAGGGTTGAAACTAAGCAAGGGTAAATCGGCCAGTTGTAAACGGAATTCTTGTAAAATACGCGCTATTTCGAATATTGCTCCATCACCGACTTTATCGGTAAATATTTGTGATGAATGGGCAGCATTGCCGGTTGTGGTTACCTGCCACGTTGACGCACCCCGTCTCGCGGTTACCGCCGTGCGAATGTCTCCATCGGCGTCTTCAAAGCCAAGGGCGACATCAGCCCATTTAGCGGCATCAATTAGCGCTTTTTTCGATTTCGCTAACGGGCGTCCACTTGATTCTTCATCACCGGTGAGTACCACTTTGATATTCAAACGTTCAAGCATACCTTTGGCTTTTAACGTTTTAATTGCAGCAAGCATGATCACATTGCCGCCTTTCATATCTGAGATGCCCGGCCCAGCAATATGCGTTTCATCTATTTCTTTGCTCTGCTGAAAACTATCGTCTTTAGCGAAAACCGTATCTAAGTGGCCGATTAGCAAAAGCTTTTGCCCTGTGGGATGGGTTGGTGATTCATAGGTAGCCACAAGGTGCCCAGCGCGGTTAAATTCGCTGCCATCTACCCACTCAGTTTTAAAACCGAGTGCGTCATATTCTTTGCGCATGATACTGCCAACTTCTTTGACACCCGCAAAATTCATAGTACCGCTGTTAATATTAACGGTTTTAAGCAGTAACGCTTTGGCACTCGTTAACTCTTGGCTGGCCTGTTCGACTAAGGCATTTTCAACTAAACGGCTGGCTAGTACTGGCTGGCATAAAAGGCCGGCACACATAACTAAAACGGATGATTTTTTTAACATAGCGCTCTCTTTTTATTCCCTAAGACCTGTTAAATACTACGCGAGTGAGGTGCCCGATGCACAGCGAAATTTGTCAATGAATGTGTGCTGGTTAGCAATTATGGAACAAACTATAAAATAACGAATATCTCTATATTTATCAGGCA